>Ga0182013_10009301_pt1 | contig 10371 bp, 6 predicted proteins | sample 612S2MmetaG_FD_120487 | JGI IMG/M metagenome (GOLD analysis project Ga0182013, IMG submission 120487) | Permafrost microbial communities from Stordalen Mire, Sweden - 612S2M metaG | ecosystem: Environmental > Terrestrial > Soil > Wetlands > Permafrost | place: Sweden: Stordalen | collected...
TTCTCGACGTTGGGTGTTTGCTTGTGCATGGGCCATGCCCAAACCGGCGCGAGCTATGACGCCCTCATCCAGCAAGGCAAAACCGAGCTTCAATCCGGCAACTCGGCCCAGGCCCTCACCTCCGGCCAGCAAGCCATCCAGCTCGACGCCGCCCGCTGGGAAGCCTACGCCCTCGCCGGCGGCGCCCTCATGAACCTCAAGCGCTACGACGAAGCCATCGACAATTTCAGCAAATCCATCGACCACGCACCCGCTGAAAAGCAGGACGGCTTACGCAACCTCCGCAAGCAATGCTTCGTCGCCGAAACCGGCGCAACACCCGCGCCCGCGCAACCAAGCGCATCAGCCCAACCCCAGCCCGCCGCTACCACTCAGGCCGAAATCGTCCTCTGGAAGGCCATAGAAAACAGTCAGAAGCAGGAAGACTTTCGAGTGTATCTGGGCCAGTATCCAAGCGGCGCCTTTGCGGCCCTTGCAAAACAGCGCCTCGCCGATTTGCAAGCTCAGCAGCAAAAGGTCGACGAGGGACGTGTGGCGCGTTACGCGTGGGTAGACCCCACCAATGGCCTAATGTGGCAGCGCCCCCTCCAGCAGGATGAGGGCGGCCAAATGAACTTCGATGATGCAACCGACACTTGTTCAAATTCGAAACTGCTGCATTTGCAAAACTGGCGCCTGCCGACTGCGGATGAGGTCGAGGGCGTTTGGCAACGGAATCGAAGGGTGTTCTTAGACAGGGTTTATCAAAAGAAGAAACCCACTCCCTCCTGGGGCCTTTGGACCTCTACCGCTGGAGATTCGACCGGAGAGCATATCGTGATCAATCTTGACAACGGCAACCGATTGAGCACGAAGGACACAAGCATGAAAGACACAAAAGGCGGCTCGGGCGGTGGTTATCCCGGAGGCCATCGCGGAGCGGCAGCGTCGGGGCCCGTCACCGTCAATGCCCTCTGTGTTCGGGATTCGAATGGAGCTGCACCGCATTAAATTGCTTTTCGAAGAGGAATTCGTGTTGCGTGTCAGATGGGACCACTGATACCAATAAACAGAATCCACACAAAGTGGAGGAACCATGAAGCGAATTGCCATAGTCGTGTTTTCTATCAGCCTGTTGACCGCTGTCTGCCACGGCCAGGGCCAGGCGGCGGCATACCAACAGGCTGCGCAGGTCTACCTCACCCAGGCAGCAGCTTGCCGGAACCCAGTGGGCGCGGCCTGTATGCGGCAGAACGCCCAATACTATCAGTGTCTGGCCGCTCAGCTCGGCCCCGGCGGACCATCCAGTTGCTCCGCTCCCAGTTGCTCCACCTCCTGCCTCTCCACCACCGGCGCGGGTGCGGGTCTGCCGGGCGCGGTCGGCAGCGCGGGAGCCAGCAAACTGGCGAACGCCGTCGGCACCGGCATGCAGATTTATCAGCTTGGCAGGGCATTCGGCCTCTTTGGAAGCGACAACTCACAACCCGCCGCTCCAGCGGATAACGGTCCCACTCCGGAACAGTTGGCTGCCCAGGCGGCGGCCGCCCAGGCCGCGCATCAGCAACAGATCAATGCCGATGCCACCAACATTCTGAATGAGGCCAATAGCCTGCTCGGCGCCAACAATACCGACGCGTCACAAAACCCACCGGACACCACATCTCAGGTGTGTGCTCTCCTTGGTAATTGCGCGGCCACTACCAATCAGAACCTGCCGTCGAATCCGTCCTGCGGCGCCGGGCCGGCGGTCAACGCTCCGCCCTACAATCGGCAAATGTACGGATGTATTGAACGGGACGACTATTGTCCCGGTACCTATGGAGCTATCCCCGTTATCGACCCCGGCACGGTCTTTCCTTATCCGTTTTCCAATTTCGTCAATAAGTGTGGCAAAACAATCTCCTTAGTCAATACCCTCCCCGGTTATGCAATAGGCCCCGCAAGTCTAGGCCCAAACGTAAGCACGTCCATAAATTGGTATGACGGAGTCATTCGACCTACTCACATTTTTGAGTGCGAATTCCCGAAACGTCCGGCAGTCCTATCAGGAAAAATCTATGTGGACCCCTCTTTTACCTCGGCCGGCTTTGACTGCATAGACTCTACGGCGTTTTTGCTTCAATTCTGAACTGGCGAGTCGTATATCCACAGCTTCATCGCAATGGGCAATCGGGCGACACATACCTACCCCGGCATTGTCACGCCGTGTGCCCCACAGCCTGTCCTGAGCTTGTCGAAAGCCTGCCCTGAGCCTGCCGAAGGGGGGTGCTCCTGAGACACGGGAGAGCGAAGAGGCGCCAGCGCGAGCCTCCCGCGAGCGTCCGCCCCGCTACAGGGCCTCTCGCGAATCGACAAAAGAAAAACGGGAAACTCGCCGCCGTTTTGCCGATAATTAGCTACTTTTGGCGCACAATCATTTCATAGCAGCAATTAAGACTTGAGGGCCGTCGGGCAAACGCCCGTAACCCCTTTGCTGTCTATTATCTGCAAAGAACTCCATTGCAATCAACTACTTACAGCGAAGCCCATGCCCTATCCCGTTGAAAAACAAGCCACATATTTTCAGAGACGGGGGGGCAGGGGGAGTATCACAATGGTTAACCTATGCCGTCACATCCTGCCCAGCGGAGCCAGGTGCCACGCACCGGCTCTGCGCGCCAAGCCCTATTGCCGGGCACCCCATACCCCGCCCCGAGCGCTCTAGAAACCCTGCCCTGACATGGGAGAGCAAGGAGGCCAATGCGAGCCTCCCGCGAGCGTCCGCCCCGCCGCAGGCGCCCCGGAGGGGCTGGATGAGAATAGCCACAGGTGCAACCCGTGGAACGCCTTTGCAGAGACGGGGGCAGAGCGGTAGGGAGGGAGCGCCTCCTCGCCGAGGCAAGAATCGAGCATCCGGGAGGCGAATTCCTGGGTCCCGCGCGTGCAACCGGCGATTTGTCTACGATGGGTCGGCTAGCACTCCCACGCGCCTCAATCCAGTCATCTGTGGGTCCGGAACACCCGTCCAGGCAGCCAGCTCGCTTTCCCCCTGGGCAAAGGATTCACGCTCGCCTGCATCCAAGCTGGCTGGAGAGTGAACATGAACCGTTTCCTCAAGTTTGCGCCATTACTTCTGCTCGCCCTGGCGGTCATGCTTTCGACCACCGGATGCAAATCGAGTCAGGACCAGACCGCCGCCAATACCGGCCAGGCCAGCACACCGGACCAGTCCCAGGACCCCGCTGCGGCTAACCTGGCCCCCGTGTCGAAAGCTGCCACCGCTGCCCCGTCCGATGCGTCCAGCGCCCAGCAAAGCGCTCCGCCGCCCGATTCGGCCGCCTACTATCAGCAGGTGTCGAACCAGGCCCCGGATGACGACGACTCGGACTATGGCGAACAGCCCGCTTACACCGCGCCCGACCCGCCGCCGGCGTTGCCCGACTACGACCAGCCCCCGGACCCCGGCGATGGCTATATCTGGACCCCCGGTTACTGGAACTACGCTTCAGCCGGCTATTACTGGGTGCCCGGCGTTTGGGTTCAGGCGCCCTACGAGGGTGCGCTCTGGACACCCGGCTACTGGGGTTCTGTAGGCGGCCATTATGGATTCTTCCACGGCTATTGGGGGCCCCACATCGGCTTCTACGGCGGCGTCAACTACGGCTATGGCTACGGGGGCACCGGCTACCAGGGAGGCTATTGGAACTCCGGTCATTTCTCCTACAACCGCGCTGTGAACAATATCAATGACACCGTGGTCCACAACGTCTACAGCCACCCCGTTCCTGTGAACAACATTCGGGTAAGCTTCCACGGCGGCCAGGGCGGCATCCGGGCTCGTCCCATTCCAGCGGATTTTGCCGCGTTGCGCGAACCGCATGCCGCGCCCATGCATGCCCAGATCGAGAATGAGCACGCAGCCAGCGCCAATCGCGCCCAGTTCGCAGCCGTCAATCACGGCCGCCCAGCCAGCCTGGTTGTCAGCAAGCCGCTGGTAGCCGATCACGGCGTTCATCCCGTAGCGGCGCCTCCGCCACACAACCTTCCGGCTCCGCAACCGGGTGGCGTCGAACCTCGTGGCGCGACAGAAATGCATCCCAACGCGTCGCAACCGGCACACGGCCAACCCGGCCGCCCCGAACCAGCTCCTCACACCCAGCCGGGTCGCCCTGAGCCGGCGCCTCACACGCAACCCGGCCGTCCCGAACCAGCGCCTCACACCCAACCCGGCCGCCCTGAACCAGCACCCCACACCCAACCGGGACGCCCTGAACCAGCACCCCACACCCAGCCGGGACACCCTGAACCAGCTCCTCACACGCAGCCGGGCCGTCCAGAACGACCGCCTCAGGGCACACCGCACCCGGCGCCCGCGCCAACTCCAAAGCCCAATGAACGGCCTGCGCCCGCCCCTGCGGAACATCCAGCCCCTCGGCCTGAAGCGCATACAGCGCCGCATCCAGCTCCCAAGCCGAAGCCAGAGACCCCCAAGAAGCCGGAGCCGGAGAAACCACGCTAGTTTGCAGCAGGAATTGGAAGCGGAAAAATCCTCTGCCCGTTTTGCCGATCATTACCCTCCAAAGGCGCACAATTGGAGTTGTGATGACCAGCGAACGGGCAGCCGGATTCAATATCGATGCAACAACAGGCAGGTATAACGCCAGCTCAATCTGTCAGGGATGTGGCCGGTTTATTCCGGTTTGTACCCCCCTAAAAAACACCGCTTTTGGGCTGTGAGACTGTGAAGGCCTATTCAAACCAATCGGAATCATCAACTTACAAAGTGAAATCCCGCAGAATCACGGAATCACAGTTTCCGTGATTCTGCGGAGCTTGGCCGCCGCTGTTGGGTGACCGACCAAACCTTCCGCCGCACCATGAATCCCTCCCGGAATTCATCGTATACTGACCTCATGTCAGTCGTGCGCAACATTGCCGCCATTGCCAAGGGCATGAGCATCACCTTCGGGGAGATCTTCGAGCCCACGCAGGTTGAGAACTACCCGGACGGCAAAGGGCCTCTGCGCGGAGCGGTCTTCGAACAGCGCTTTCGCGGTGCCCATGTGCTGCAGCGAGACGAAAACGGCCTGGAGAAGTGTGTAGCCTGTTTCCTCTGCGCCGCCGCTTGTCCCTCGAATTGCATTTTTATAGAAGCCGCTGAAAACACCGAAGAGCAGCGTATTTCCTCCTCCGAGCGCTACGCCAAGGTCTACAACATCGACTACAACCGCTGCATCTTCTGCGGTTACTGTGTTGAAGCCTGCCCCACCGACGCAATCACCCACGGCCATGGCTTCGAACTGGCCACCCTCAACGCCACCAACCTGGTTATGCGCAAGGAAGACATGCTGGTGCCGGTGAGCGCTTTGACAGCCGCAAAGTAGGGCTGGAACGTTCTCCTCGCGGTTGCGTCAAAACAGCGTCGTTCAGATTCTTTCTCTGTGACCTGTCGCACACTTCGGCTTCACCGGGAAGTGGTAATCTTTTTGAAAGATGATGAAGAGGATTCTCCAAATCGTCGCAGTCCTTTCCGTCGCGCTCCTTGCAGCGCAGCCGGCCCTCGCTGGCCTGAGTTGCACCATGGAAGCGCCCACAAGCATGCCCTGCGTTCCAGGCTGCGACATGACCGCCATGAGCCAGATGGGCATGGTCTGCCAAATGCCTCTACAGATTGCGGGCACAGGTTGCTTCCAGGATTGCTGCCAGCGGGGTTTGCCGCAGGTTGTGGCCCAATTGGCATCCGGCGCAAAGCCCAAGGCTGCAAGGACACAGCTTGTCCTGATCGTGCCGCAAATTGCCCCTGCACTGCAGAGGTCCTTTGCAGCTACGCCTCCCGATGCAATCGTCGCTGCCGCCCCACCCCGATACATTCTGTTCCGGGTCTTCCGGATTTAAAACGCTCCTGACGTGTACGCAAACGAAGCTGCCGCAAGGGTTTACCTCACCTTGGGCATGGTTTGTGAATTGTATTTCTAACGTCTAAGGAGATATCCATGAAACGCACAATCGCTTTTCTTTCGTTGATGCTCGTTTTCTCAGTCGTGGCATTTGGCCAGACCGCAACCCTGAAAGCCGCCTGCAGCGGAAGTTGCTGCCCGGATGGCTGCGCAAAGTGCTGCACTGACAGCTCGTGCAGCAGCTGCTGCCAAGGCAAGTAATCGGACAAAGTAACAGTCCATAACCAGGGAGATCCGGTTCGCTCACTGATCCGGATCTCCTTCTTTTTCAGCGAGAGACGCTTTTCAAGTTGATTCCTCGCAGCGCGAGCGGAGAGCATCGGATTTGTCCTCCGTATATGCTAGAGAGATGGCTGTTATCTCCGAACGAATGGTCCCTTCGGTTCAGGTTTGAAACAAGAACTACGGTAGATGCCCACAAACGATGCGTCGAACCTCTTGAAATCACATGGTAAATATGACCAAACTTCATAAACACCCTCTTGAAAGAATTCTCGAAAGTCGAATCGCCATCATCGATGGAGCGATGGGCACCACCATCCGCACCTACGGCATGAAGGAAGCCGACATTCGCGGCGACCGCTTCAAAAACTCGACCAAGGATCTGCTCAACAACGGCGATCTGTTTTCCCTCACGCAGCCGCAGATGATCTGCGACATCCATCGGCGGTTCCTCGAGGCCGGGGCGGACATTATCGAGACCAACACTTTTGGCGCCACCAGCATTACACAGAGCGAATTCTTCGTCGAAGACCCGCGCGAGCACGGCGGCCGCAAGGACCCCGCATTCTATCAAAAGGTCATTGAAGACAAGTTCCTCAACGATCTGGCGTGGGAGATCAATGAGCAATCGGCGCGGCAGTGCCGGGAGTGGGCCGATCGCGTTGCCAATGAGACGGGCCGCCAACGGTTTGTGGCCGGGGCGATCGGTCCATTGACCGTGTCTCTCTCCAACTCGCCCGATGCCGATGATGCGGGGTTTCGCGTGGTGACATTCGACCAGGTCAAGGCAGCCTATGCGCACGAGGTGCGTGCGCTCATCGCCGGAGGCGTGGACGTGCTGCTGGTAGAGACCATCTTCGATTCTCTCAACGCCAAGGCGGCGCTGGTCGCCATCCGCGAGGTCTTCGATGAGGACGCCCTTGCTCAAAAGAACAAGGAGTTACCCGTGATGATCTCGGCGGCCGTCGGCCGAGGTGGCGAAACACTGATCTCCGCGCAGACAACTGAGGCATTCTGGAATGCTGTGAAGCACGTGAAGCCGCTGTCGGTGGGCCTGAATTGCTCTCTCGGTCCCGACCTCATGTATCCATTTCTTTCGGAGCTCTCAGAAAAAGCGGATGTGGCTATCTCGTGTTACCCGAATGCGGGGTTGCCCAATCCGCTTTCGGAGACCGGCTTCGATCTGGGACCGGCGGACATGGCGCGCTATCTGGGCGATTTTGCACGTGGCGGCTTGATCAATATCGCCGGCGGCTGTTGCGGCAATACGCCCGAGCATATCGCGGCGATCGCGAAGGCCCTTGAGGGCAGGCTGCCGCGCAAACTTGTAGGAATGGAGGAGGCGGCGTGAGCGAGATACTCTCATTCAAGCCTCTTCGCCTCTCTGGATCGCAGCCTTTTACCCAGCAGCCCGGCGTCTTCATCATGATCGGCGAGCGGACCAATGTCGCGGGTTCGCCGAAGTTCGCCAGGCTGGTGAAGGAAGGCAAATTCGAAGAAGCGGTCAGCGTGGCCCGGCAGCAGGTGGAGAATGGCGCCAACGTCATCGACATCTGCATGGACGAGGGCATGATCGACGGCGTCGCGGCGATGTCGCGCTTCCTGCAGTTGCTGGCCAGCGAGCCTGAAGTGGCCAAAGCCCCCTTCATGGTGGACTCGTCGAAGTGGGAAGTAATTGAGGCCGGGCTCAAGTGCCTGCAGGGCAAGGGCATTGTGAACTCGATTTCGCTGAAAGTTGGCGAAGAAGCATTTCGCCGCCACGCTGCGCATGTGCTCAAGTATGGCGCGGCGGTGGTCGTGATGGCCTTCGACGAAAAGGGTCAGGCCGCGACCTACGAAGAGAAGATTCGCATCTGCGAACGGGCTTATCGAATCCTCGTTGACGAGGTCGGCTTTCCGCCGGAAGACATCATCTTCGATCCCAACATCCTCACCGTGGCCACCGGCATGGAGGAGCACAACAACTATGCCGTCGACTTTATCAACGCCACGCGTTGGATCAAAGCCAATCTTCCGCATGCGAAAGTGAGTGGCGGCGTGTCGAATATTTCGTTCAGCTTTCGCGGCAACAACAAGGTGCGCGAGGCCATGCACTCCGCGTTTCTCTATCACGCCATCGCAGCCGGAATGGACATGGGCATCGTGAATGCCGGCATGCTCGAAGTGTACGAGGAGATTGAGCCGGCGTTGAAGGCACTTGTCGAAGACGTGCTGCTGAACCGCCGTCCCGACGCGACCGAGCGCCTGGTTGATTTCGGCGAATCACTCAAGCATGTTGGCGCCGTCGCGGCCGAAAAGAAGGCCGAAGAATGGCGCAACGGAACGGTCGAAGAGAGGCTTTCCCACGCGCTGGTCAAGGGAATTGACACCTACATTGAGATGGACGCCGAGGAGGCGCGCGTCAAGCTCGGTCGTCCACTGCTGGTGATCGAAGGCCCGCTGATGGATGGTATGAGCGTGGTGGGCGATCTGTTTGGCGCGGGCAAGATGTTTCTGCCGCAGGTAGTCAAGTCGGCTCGAGTGATGAAGAAAGCAGTGGCGCATCTGACGCCGTTCATGGAGGCCGAAAAGGCCGCAATGTCGGCGGCCGGCGAGATTGTCAAGGCGCAGGGAAAGATCATTCTGGCGACGGTCAAGGGCGATGTGCACGACATCGGCAAGAACATCGTTGGCGTTGTGCTCGCATGCAACAACTACGACGTCATCGACCTGGGCGTCATGGTCCCCTGCGAGAAGATTCTCGAACGCGCCAAGGCGGAGAAGGCTGACCTGATCGGCTTGAGCGGCCTGATTACTCCATCGCTTGACGAGATGGTGCACGTGGCCCGCGAGATGGAGCGGCAGGGATTCAAGCTGCCGCTGCTGATCGGTGGGGCAACCACAAGCCGCGCACACACCGCAGTCAAGATCGCGCCGCACTACAGTGAGCCTGTTGTCCATGTTCTGGATGCAAGCCGTGCTGTGCCGGTCACGACGAGCCTGCTGAGCGACGATGGAAAAGCGGAGTTTGTGGCGCAGCATCGCGCCAGCTATGAGGCACTGCGCAAGGCGCATTCCGCGCCTCGCCCGAAGCTCGTTTCGCTTGAAACTGCGCGCAAGCGTCGCACAGCGATTGAGTGGCGCGCGGAGGATTTGCCAAAGCCGGAATTCATCGGCGTGCGCGTGCTGGATGACTTTCCGCTTGCGACGCTGCGCGAGTTCATTGACTGGACTCCGTTCTTTCACACGTGGGAGTTGAAAGGCGTTTATCCCCGCATTCTCGACGACGAGAGACAGGGGGAACAGGCGCGGCAGATTTTTGCGGAGGCCAATGCGCTGCTGGATCGGATCATCGAAGAGAAACTGATTACCGCGCGCGGCGTCTACGGTCTCTTTCCCGCCAGTGCGGTCGGCGACGATGTCGAACTGTATCGGGAAGGCTCGCGTAGCGAAGTGCTGGAGCGCTTTCATTTCCTTCGCCAGCAGGGGCAAAAAGAGGGCAGTGAGCCTTGCCGTTCGCTTTCAGACTTCATCGCGCCCAAGGAAACGGAGCTGCCGGATTACATCGGGGCCTTTGCGGTCACCAGCGGGATCGGCCTCAAAGAACTCTGCGACGGTTTCCGCGCCCAGCACGACGACTACAACGCGATCATGGCGGAGGCTATCGCCGATCGGCTGGCAGAAGCCTTCGCCGAGTGCCTGCACAAGCGGGTGCGGGATGAATGGGGCTACGGTCGTGCGGAAGCCCTCGCCATCGACGATCTCATCCATGAGAAATATCGCGGCATCCGTCCGGCCGCGGGCTATCCGGCGTGTCCCGATCACACGGAGAAGGGCACGCTTTGGCGTCTGCTCGATGTGCAGGCGAATACCGGTATGTTGATTACAGAATCGTTTGCCATGTGGCCCGGATCGAGCGTGAGCGGGCTTTACTTCGCCCATCCCGAGTCGCGCTACTTCTCGCTCGGCAAGATCGATCGCGATCAGGTTGTCGACTATGCCGAGCGCAAGGGGATGAGCGTGGCGGAGGTCGAGCGATGGCTGGGGCCGAATCTGAATTACGATCCTGCGGGTTAGTCCCGCTCGCTGACCCGCTTACCTCCACGGTCCCCAATTGCGTAAACGATGTCCCGGCACTTGACACCCTGGCTTTTGGGGACCGGGGATGGAAGCCGCAAACCTCTGTGTCTCCCATCACAGGCCGTTTTGCCGATAATTACCTCGCTTCGGCGCACACTGAAGAAGTGAAGGCAAA
>Ga0182013_10009303_pt1 | contig 10368 bp, 10 predicted proteins | sample 612S2MmetaG_FD_120487 | JGI IMG/M metagenome (GOLD analysis project Ga0182013, IMG submission 120487) | Permafrost microbial communities from Stordalen Mire, Sweden - 612S2M metaG | ecosystem: Environmental > Terrestrial > Soil > Wetlands > Permafrost | place: Sweden: Stordalen | collected...
GAACCTGGGCTACTACTCGGAGCAGGAGTTCAGCTTTGCGCCTTATGAGGCGCTGCGTTCGGGGATTCTTGAGCTTGGCCGAGCCTCGATCGACCGCGAACATCGCACGCCCGAGGTGCTTACGCTGTTGTGGCGGGGTATCGCGCAGTATGCTACAGACATGGGGCTGCGTTATCTTGTCGGTTGTTCGTCGATCAACTCCAAGGATCCTGCCGAGGGCTGGCAGATGTATCGCCAACTGGAGCAGTACCGGGTTTTGCCGGAGTACGAGACACAGCCGACCGAGGCATATGCGTGTCCCATCGAGCCAGAGGGCGCGCATGCACAGCCAGCGCCCTTGTTGAAGGATGGGGAGGGGCTGGAGGCTTCGCAGGCCAAGGCTCCGAAGGTTCCCAAGCTTCTGCGGACGTACCTGACGATCGGATGCCGCATCGGCGGGCCGCCGGCCTGGGACCGTGAGTTTGGCACGATTGATTTCCTCACCTTGCTCGATCTCAAGATGGTTTCAGCCTCGGCGCGCAACCGCTTCCTGGCTCCATTGACGCAGTGAGTCTGCGCGGCGCGCGGCGTGCTGTGACGCTGGCGCTGGCCCTGATCTACAGCTTGTTTTGTTTCTGGCGTCTGCGGCTGAGCGGGCGCGACAGCCTGGAGCGCCGTGCGCAATGGCAGCATGAGGCGGCGCTGCGGGTGATGCGTGCGTTCGGAATCCAACTGAGAGTCACGGGCAGCTTACCGCAGGGCGGGCTGTTGGTAGCCAATCACCTGAGCTACCTGGATATTGTTACCTTTTCTGCCGCATTGCCGGTGTTCATGGTTTCGAAGGTGGAGATTGGCAGTTGGCCGTTTTTTGGTACATTGGCGCGGGCGGGTGGTGCTCTGTTTGTGGACCGCTCGAGCCGGGCGAGCGCGGAGGCCACAACTGAGCTGATTGCAGAGAGGCTTCGCGGAACGGTGCCAGTGCTCTTCTTCCCGGAAGGAACCAGTACCGACGGGAGCCAGGTGTTGCGCTTCCACTCGCGGTTCTTTATCCCTGCTGTGGATGCGGGGCTTCCGGTGACGGCGGCAGCGGTTCGATACATGGCGGAAGATGGAAGCCCGGAAAGCAACCTGTGCTGGTTTGGCGACACAGCATTTCTGCCACATCTGCTGAAGAATCTGGGTGGGCCGGACTTCTCCGCGGAGATTCGGTTTGGCGAGGCGCGCGTCTATGAGAACCGGCGCGTAGCTGCGCAACAGACTCACGATGACGTGGAAGCGATGCGCGGGACGGGTTTGGCAGGGGCGGAGTTGGTGGCGGAACAGGAGCCGGCCGAGCAGGAACCGGTGGCGTAGCCGCGAGTGATGCCAGAGTCGGGTGAGGACGGTGTCAGGCGGCGGTACTGATGGCGCCGGAGCGGCGAGCCTTGACGTCGCGCATGGGCGATTGGCCGAAGATGCGCCGATATTCGCGGTTGAATTGGCTTGGGCTTTCGTACCCGACTTCGAAGGCAGCGCTGGCAGCATCGAGACCATCTGCGATCATGCGTATGCGTGCGACGTGGAGGCGCAGGCGCTTCTGATACTGGAGCGGGCTCATGGCGGTGAGGGAGCGGAAGTGATGATGGAATGTGGAGACGCCCATCTGTGCGACGGAGGCAAGTTCTTCGACGCGCAGGGGCTTGGCGTAGTTGGTCTTGAGCCAACTCACTGCCTTTGCAGTGCGGTTGCTTTGCTCGCCGAGGGTGGCGATGGCACGCAAGTGGCGGCCAAGTGGGCTGCGCAGGACGCGGTAGATAATTTCGCGTTGCATGAGGCCAGAGAGGAACGGGATATCGCGGGGTGCGTCGAGCAGGTCGAGTAGCCGGCAGCAAGCGGTGAGGAGTTCGGGTGGGGTTTGACCGACGGCCAGGCCGTGCGCACCGAGAGAGGACTCGGGGGTGAGAAACTCCTCCTGGCTGAGGATCTCGCGGACTGCGGGCATCTCGAGCTTGAGGGCCAGAGCGAGGAAAGGCTCGCTCTTTGATGCCTTTGTGAATTGACCGACTACCGGCAGATCGATTGACGTCAAAAGGAATTTTGAACGGTCGCACACATGGGTGACGCCGCCGACGGTGATGCGTTTTTCGCCCTGAGCGAAGACGACTAGTTCAGGCTCGTAGGCGGCGGAATAACACTCTGTGGTCGCGCTCCTGCGGGAGAGGCCGAGGCCCGGCACGGCGGTGCGAGCCAAGCCTTCTGAGGGGATGTGAGCGGCGATCTTTCGTGCCAGATCGGCCCGCAACTTCTCGACCTCGGCCGGTGTTTCCTTCCCGGCGTTCTTCTGTTTCAGCATCTTGAATCCCCACGATTCCTACAGATTCAGGCTAACGCGAGTTTGGGCAATGGTGCGCGAAAAAAATCAATGATCGACAGGAATAGGCAATCAATGGGAAGGATCGGGATACCGCTTTGAGCGCAATCGTCCATAGGATCGGAATTGCGGAGATGGCCGAGAAAGCCAAGAGGAGAATTCGATGTACAACGCAAAGGCATATTCAGTTTCCAGTGCAACCTCGCCGTTTGAATCCACTGTGATCGCGCGGCGCGATCCCACAGAGCACGATGTTCAGATCGAGATTCTCTTTTGCGGCATCTGCCACTCCGATCTGCACCAAGCGCGCAACGAGTGGAGCGGGATGATGCCAACCGTCTATCCCTGCGTTCCCGGCCATGAGATTGTGGGCCGTGTGACGCGGGTCGGCTCCGCAGTGACGAAGTTCAAGGCCGGCGACCTGGCCGCGGTGGGCTGCCTGGTGGACTCGGACGGCACTTGCCCGGAGTGTAAAGCAGGATTTGAGCAGTTCTGCCCCAACATGACGCTGACTTACAACTTTCCGGACAAGCACACAGGCGGCGTGACGTATGGCGGGTACTCCGACAGCGTGGTGGTGAACGAGCGGTTTGTACTGAGCGTTTCCAAGAACCTTGATCTGGCGGGAACCGCGCCACTGTTGTGCGCGCGAATAACGACGTACTCGCCGCTGCGCCATTGGGGCGTGACGAAGGGCAAGAAGGTGGGTGTTGTCGGTCTGGGCGGACTTGGACATATGGGCGTCAAGTTTGCTCATGCGTTCGGAGCGCACACGGTTGTGTTCACGACGTCACCGAACAAGAAGGAGGATGCACTGCGCCTCGGCGCCGATGAGGTAGTGGTCTCGCGCAATGCCGACGAGATGGCCAAGCACGCGGGCAGTTTTGATTTCATCCTTGATGCGGTGGCAGCCGAGCATGACATCAACGCTTATATCCAACTCTTGAAGCGCGATGGGAACATTACGATGGTGGGCGCGCCGGAGAAGCCTCTGTCGGTCTCAGTGTTCGGGCTCATTTTTGCGCGGCGGAGCTTTTCCGGGTCGCTGATTGGTGGCATTGCGGAGACGCAAGAGATGCTCGATTTCTGTGGGGAGCACAACATCACATCGGATGTGGAGGTGATCCCGATCCAGAAGATCAACGAGGCATACGAGCGGTTAGCCCGGTCGGATGTGAAGTATCGCTTTTCGATCGACATGGCTTCGCTGAAATCGGAGTAACAACTGAGCGGCCCGGGCTCGATTCGATTGAGAGTGGTCCGCTCCTAACGCAGAACTGCACATGAGGCGGGAGAGACAAATGCAAAAGCGCATGTTGGGAAAGAGTGGACTTGAGGTTTCAGCATTAGGACTTGGATGCATGGGGATGACGTTTTCGTACAGCCCGTTTCCGGAACGGAGCGCGTCGATTGCTCTGCTGCGGGCAGCGGTGGAGCGTGGCGTGACGTTCTTTGATACCGCCGAAGTGTATGGCCCGTTTAACAACGAAGAGCTGGTTGGCGAGGGCCTGGCACCATTTCGCGACAAGGTGGTCATCGCCACGAAGTTCGGATTTGACATCAACGATGATGGGACCCATGGAGGCAGAGGCACAGACAGTAGTCCCGCGCGCATCCGCAAGGCCTGCGATGGCTCGCTCAAGCGACTTGGCGTGGATGTGATTGATCTTTTCTACCAGCATCGAGTGGACACCAAGGTGCCAATTGAAGATGTGGCCGGCACTGTGAAGGACCTGATCGCAGAAGGCAAGGTGAAGCACTTTGGGATGTCAGAAGCAGGCGCACAGACCATCCGCCGGGCTCATGCCGTGCAGCCAGTGGCGGCATTACAGAGTGAGTATTCACTGTGGTATCGGAAGCCCGAGGAGGAGATCCTTCCCACGCTGGAAGAGCTCGGCATTGGCTTTGTTCCGTTCAGCCCTCTGGGCAAGGGCTTTCTGACTGGGAAGATGGACGAGAACGCGACGTTTGACAAGACGGATATTCGCAGCAGCATTCCGCGATTTACGCCGGAGGCGAGGAAGGCGAACCATGCGCTGGTTGAGCTAATGGGAACTATCGGCAAGCAGATTGACGCGACGCCGGCGCAGATTGCCCTGGCGTGGCTGCTGGCGCAAAAGCCGTGGATTGTGCCGATTCCGGGAACCACGAAACTGCAACGGTTGGAAGAGAACCTGGGCGCGGCGGAGATCGAGCTGGGTGCGGAAGAATTGCACAAGATTACCGAGGCAGCCGAGCAGGTGAGGATCGAAGGGGCGCGGTATCCGGAGAACATCGAGAAGGGCACCGGGCTGTAGATCGCATTGCGATGGGCGGACGGACTCAAGCGCGCTCACCGATTACCTTTGCAGGAACAGGGAGGAAAGCTGTGCAGAAGCGTAAGTTGGGCAACAGCGGATTGGAAGTGTCGGCGATTGGACACGGGTGCATGCGGATGAGCGCGGGTCATGGCAAAGTGCCTGGGACCAAAGAGGAGATGATTGCGGTGCTGCGGGGAGCGGTTGAGCGCGGGATCAACTTTTTCGATACGGCGCAGGTGTATGGACCGTTTGTGAATGAAGAGCTGGTGGGAGAGGCGCTGGCCCCGGTGCGGAACCAGGTGGTGATTGCGACGAAGTTCGGATTCCAGTTCGACTCGACGAATGATCCGCATCCAAATGGGCTGAATAGCCGGCCAGAGTACATTCGGCAGGGTGTTGAGGGATCATTGAAGCGGCTTCGGGTGGAGACGATCGATCTGCTCTATCAGCACCGTGTTGATCCGGAGGTGCCAATCGAAGATGTGGCTGGAACGGTGAAGGATCTGATCGCGCAAGGGAAAGTTAAGCATTTCGGCTTGTCGGAGGCAGGTGCGCAGACGATTCGGCGGGGGCATGCGGTTCAGCCGGTTGCCGCGCTGGAAAGTGAATACTCGCTGTGGTGGAAGCGGCCGGAAGAGGAGATATTGCCCTTGCTCGACGAACTCGGCATCGGGTTTGTTGCGTACAGTCCGCTGGGCAAGGGGTTTCTGGCTGGGTCGGTGACGGCGGAGACACAGTTTGACGCGGAGGATAATCGTGGAAGTTTTCCGCGGTTCTCGGCTGAAGCACTGAAGGCAAATCGGCCATTGGCGGAGGTGATTGCGGGCTTCGCAGCGACGAAGCGGGTGACTGCGGCGCAGATCGCGCTGGCGTGGCTGCTGGCGCAGAGGCCGTGGATTGTGCCGATTCCGGGGACGACGAAGATGGAGCGGGTGGAGGAGAACATTGCCGCGGCGGAAGTTGAGCTGAGCGCGGATGATCTGAGAGAACTTGAGACGGCAACCGCATCGATCAGGGTCCATGGAGATCGCTATACGGCAGCGTCGGAGAAAATGACCAACCGGTAATGGGTTTTGGCAGTCACTGCAGGATCAAGCTTCGCGACTGGAAGACACGAGAACGCGATTGAGAGGATGGAGCATATGGAGATCAAGAGAGTTGGAACAGAGCCATCGGCAAAGGGACCATCGGATTGGTTTACCGGAACGGTTCGAATCGATCCGCTCTTTCAGGCGCCAGATCCTGCACGCGTTGCCGGGGCGCATGTGACCTTTGAGCCGGGGGCGCGGACGGCCTGGCACACGCATCCGCTGGGGCAGACGCTGATTGTGACGTCAGGGTGCGGGCGGGTGCAGCGCTTTGGAGGGCCGATCGAAGAGATCAGGCCGGGAGACGTGGTCTGGTTTTCGCCGGGCGAGAAGCACTGGCACGGGGCTGCGCCAACGACCGCGATGACGCATATCGCGATCCAGGAGAGGCTCGACGGGAAGGTTGTGGATTGGATGGAGCAGGTGAGCGCGGAACAGTACGGGGGGTAGGGATTGTTCACAGCGGAATTGGACCGAGTGTTCGGTGTCTGAGGCTCGCTTAAGGTGAACCAAAAGCAACCGCAGATCCTTCGACTCACCACCCCCAGGCTGAAGAGTACGCCTGGGGCCCCGTTCGCTCAGGATGACAGCTTTCATCATTTTGCCAATTACAGAGAAGGGCGGCTACGGGGTGGCTGGTTTGGCGGTGGAACCGCGGAGGACCAGGCTGGTGGAGACGAGAAACTCGCGCTGCATCTTTGGATCGCGGGGGTTTTCGGCTTGCTGACGTAGCGCCTCAAAGGCGGCACGGGCAAGGTCGGCGCGCGAGAGGCGGATGGTGGTGAGCGGTGGAAGCGTGAACTCGGCAAAATCGATGTCGTCGAGGCCGACGACGCTGAGATCCTGGGGGACGCGCAGGCCATCCATGTAGGCGGCGCGCAGGACACCGATGGCGGTCATGTCGTTGGAGCAGACGACGGCGGTGGGGCGCGATTGAAGAGCCTGCAATTGTGCGAAGCCGGAAACGCCGCCTTTCAGGGTGTGGTCGCACTCGATGACCCATTTCTTATCGACGGGCATAGCCAGGCTCTGCATTGCAGCGCGAAAGTCGTTTTCACGGGTGACGGCGGAGTGGAGCTTGTGGGGCCCAGCGAGGAAGGCGATGCGGCGGTGACCGAGATCGACGAGGTGATCGATAGCCGAACGGATACCGGTAGAGTAGTCGAGCAGGATAGTGCTGGTTTTGGGTGAATCGAGGCGGAACTCAGCCAGAACGATGGGTATGTCGTGGTGGGCAAGTTGATCGAGTACAGGCTCTTCTTCGCCGAAGGTGAGTACGGCAACGCCTTCGACCTTCCGTTCGAGCATGCGGCGCACACATGCGGTGAGGGTGACGGGATCGCTATTGGAGGAGCTGACCAGGATCTCGTAGCCGTGGGCGACAGCGATCTCTTCAAAGCTCTGGATAAGTTCAGGGAAGAAGGGATTGGTGATGTTTTCGACGATGATGCCGAGGATGCGGCTGCGGCCGGAGACGAGGCTTCGCGCATGGGTGTTGGGGAAGTACTTGAGTTGATCGATGGCCTGCCAGACGCGCTGGCTGAGCCGATCGCTTACTGCCGGGGAGCCGTTGATGGTGCGGGAGACGGTGGCGATGGAGACTTTTGCCAATGCGGCAACGGAGCGGATATCCGGGGTTTTGGGGGTGGTGCTGCGTTTTGCTTTTCGAACCACGAATCGATCCTCGTTCCTGCAAATCTGGAGCGTTTTCGGGGAGTGATGAGAGTGGATAAGCTCGCCTGCCCGAAAAGGAGTCCAATTGACGCAGGAGTCCTGGTCAGGTTGGAGTGTGAAAGCAATGTTACCGCATTGAGGGATGTTGTTGGCAGCGCCGCCGAGTGTTTGCTGTGGAAGTTTCTAACTCCGCGTTCCAGTTACTGGAGCTAGGTTTTTTCGGCGATGAACAGACGCAGGTCGCGGAGGTTCTGGCCGGTAGGTCCTGTAACTACGGAGTCGCCAAGGGCTGTGATGAGGGGGCAGGCATTGAAAGCAGCCAAAGAAGCCTCAGGATCGTAGCCAAAGGCCTTTGCACGGGCCCCGGTGGTGACGTCGACAATGGCTCCAGCCGAGCGGGTATTCCCGTCGATGCCGTCGGACCCGGCGCTGAGCACGGTAAGCCGCTCATGGGGATAAATTGCGAGATCAAGCGCACATTGCAGTGCGAACTGCTGGTTGCGGCCGCCGGCTCCGGGTGTGCGGTCCATGGCGACGGTGACCTCGCCGACGGAGATGAGGCACAGCCGGTCGTGGTTAACGCGGAGGGAATGGAAACGGTCGAGCAGGTAGCGAGCGGCTTCGGCGTAGTCCCAATCGTCGCAACTGTTGTCGACGGCGACGAAATATCCGGACCTGGCGGCGAGCGCGCGGGCGTTTTCAACCAGGTCGTGGCTGGAAAGCAGGATCTCGAATACCGAGTCGCGAAAGGGCTCGTCTTCGCCGGTCATGGTGGCTGGAGACAGCAGTTTACGCGATATTGTGAAATCGGCTTTGCGTGGGAAAAAACCAGGCAGCAAGCTCTTGTTGCCCGGGGACTCGGGCAGGTCTTCGCGCTCGAAGAAGCGGTTGACGGAGGCAGGGAACTTTTCGTTGAGGTTATAGCGCTCGATGAGCTCGCGGACTTCGCTGACGGTGGAATGGTCGGGAGAGGTAGGACCTGAGGAGAGTGCGTCGAGGGTGCGGAGGGGGACATCCGGGACAAGCAGGCTCACCTTCTGCGCTTCGGGAGCGACGATGGCCAGTCGGCCGCCTTTGACAGCGGAGAAGTGCTTGCGCAGAGTGTTGATCTCGTTGATGGGCGCGCCGCATGCGAGCAAAACCTGGTGGAAGACGATGGTGTCTTCGAGGGTAATCTGAGGGTCCAGGGGCAAGTCGAACATGGCCGATCCGCCGCCGGAGATGAGGAAGAAGATCAGGGTGTCTTTGCGGGCCTTGCGGAGCATGGCAAGTGCAGCCCGCGCGGCGGTGAAGGACTCTTCGTTTGGAACGGGATGGCCGCCTTCAAAGTAGCGGAAGCGCCAGTTACGCCTAGTGGGGAGCTGGTTTGAACAACAGATGCCGCGGAGGCCCTGGCGGCGTTTCATGCGGTCTAGCAGGACGTCGAGCATGGGTCCTGCGACCTTACCGAGTGCAATGACCTGGATGCGCTTGTAGGCGGCCAGATTGATGGTGGCCGGACCGCCGCCGTCAGGCAGCAGGCGGTGGAGTACATTGCCTTCAAAGTGAAAGCGGCGGTCGAAGGCAGAAGCGATGTTGCACTCGCTCAGCGCGCCGGTAAAAATCTCGGTGGCTGTAGCGTGCAGGGCGTCAAGAGCGATATCACTGGCCGGTGTCATTGAGGTTGCTCCGATGGCCGAATCGGGAAATAGCCATGCAACCAGCCGCTGAGCGCCTGTTGCATGGGTTCGATCTGGCCCGTAAAGAAATGGTCGGCGCCCGGAATGAGCGCGAGTTGTTTTGGTTCGAGAGCGGATTCGGCGACATGCCTGAGGTCTGCAGACGGCGCGAACTGGTCGTTGTCTCCACTCAGGAAGAGCTTGGGCAGAGTGCATTTGGGGAGGAATGAGTAGGAGATTTCGCGGGCTCCGGGGCGGCCCTCAATGCGGGTGGGCAGGCCGAGCAGCGCGAGAGCGCGAACATCAGCTGCTGGTTTGTGGAGACAACACGCCTTCAGCGCCATGAACGCGCCAAAGCTAAAGCCGGCAACGACGATGGGCCGCTGGAACTCGGATTGAAGCCAGGCAAGGGCAGCCTGTACATCGTCGCTTTCATCGTGGCCGTCGTGATTGCCCTGGCTGACGCCGGTGCCGCGAAAGTTGAAGCGGAGGGTGGGCCATCGGAAGCCCCACTGCTCGTCGTTGAGCACCTTCATGGCGTGGTAGACGACCTTGTTGTGCATGGTGCCGCCGCCGGCTGGGTGGGGGTGGCATACCAGAGCGGTGAAGGGAGCTTCGGGTGAGCCCTCATTCAGGAGAGCCTCGAGGCGGCCAACCGGGCCGGGCAGCGAGACGCTGCGGAGCGCTCTTGCGGGAGTGGCACTCGCCTGGTTGGAAGCAGGATTCTCGCGGGAGGGCGAGACCATTTCGACGCTAGCGTGCAGGGCGGTCATTCCACTCATCATTCTACGCCCAAGAATGAGGTAGTCCTTATGTCAGAGAGATGAAATGAGCGTCACCTTCAGCGGGGGTGGTCTGCTGTGCAAAATCGATTCACTTGAGGGGTTTGGGCAAGGGGTCGGCGGCGGCCGCCCGATGCGATATTCTGGGAACACCATGGCTGAGTCCGATCCGCTGCAAGTCGTTCATCCGATTAGTACCGTTGATCCAACGCTGACGCCGGTTGACCCGGTGCGCCTTACCCGGGCGCTATGCGAGATTGAATCGACCACGTACCAGGAAGGCGCGGTAGGGGATTTTCTGGCAGACTATCTGGCGAGCCGCGGCTGGGCGGTGGAGAAGACGCCGGTTCCGCAGCCGGCGGAGAACGCGCACGGCGGCGAGCGATGGAATGTGTTTGCGACGGTGCCAGGAAAGACTGCGGACGTGGTGTTCTCTACGCACATGGACACGGTTCCGCCCTACATCCCTTTTACTGAAGATGATGAGTTCATGTATGGGCGCGGCGTTTCGGATGCGAAGGGGATTATTGCAACGCA
>Ga0182013_10009307_pt1 | contig 10365 bp, 8 predicted proteins | sample 612S2MmetaG_FD_120487 | JGI IMG/M metagenome (GOLD analysis project Ga0182013, IMG submission 120487) | Permafrost microbial communities from Stordalen Mire, Sweden - 612S2M metaG | ecosystem: Environmental > Terrestrial > Soil > Wetlands > Permafrost | place: Sweden: Stordalen | collected...
CCGGCACCGGCACCGGCACCGGCACCGGCACCGGCAAGGGAACCGGAACGGGAACCGGAACGGGTCAGGGCGGCAAGGGGTACGGGACCGGCCAGGGATCGGGGAACGGCAACGGCCCGGGCAGCGGGCCCGGCAAGCAGGGGAGCACTGGGAACAGCGGCACCGGGAACAGCGGGGCCGGCCACGGGTACGGCGACGGCACCGGTGCGAATCCCACCAGTGGCGGGGGCAGCGGATCCTCCGGTGGCACCCTGGGCTGCGTTCCGCACTTGCTGCACCTGGCCAAGCTCTGCCCCTGACGCGCCACGGGAGCCCCCCGGCGCGCCGGGGTGCACGGTGTGACGCTGACGACTGATAAGTATTCGGGTGCCGCCCGACCGCGGGCGGGCGCGAGCGAGGTCAGCCATGAACTACACCAATCTGGGCACGTCGGGTCTGCGGGTCTCGAGGATTTGCCTCGGCATGATGGGATTCGGGAACGAGAGCGAGCGGGCCTGGGTCATCGACGAGGAGGCTGCCGAGCCGATCGTGCGGGCTGCAGTCGAGGGTGGGGTGACCTTCTTCGACACCGCCGACACGTATTCGGGCGGGGCCAGCGAGGTGGCCACGGGACGGCTGGTCCCGAAGTACCTGAGCCGCGACGAGGTGGTGATCGCCACCAAGGTGTTCATGCCGGTGACGCCGGGAGAGAACGGCGGCGGCCTCGGCCGCAAGCACATCCTGTCGGGCATCGACGCGTCACTGAAGCGGCTGGACATGGACTACGTCGACCTGTACCAGATTCACCGTTGGGACCCCCGGACACCGATTGAGGAGACGATGGGCGCGTTGCACGACGTCGTCCGGGCGGGGAAGGCGCGCTACATCGGGGCGAGCAGCATGTTCGCGTGGCAGTTCGCCAAGGCGCAGCACACCGCCGAGACGCACGGGTGGACGAAGTTCGTCTCGATGCAGAACCACTACAACTTGATCTACCGCGAGGAGGAGCGCGAGATGATCCCGCTCTGCCTGGACCAGGGCGTCGGCTGCATCCCGTGGAGCCCTCTGGCCCGTGGCGTCCTGGCCGGGAACCGAACCCGGGAAGGGGGGCGGCACACGACGCGCTCGAGCACCGACCCGTTCACCGACTACCTCTACGACCAACCAACGGACTTCGACGTCGTCGACGCCGTGGTCGAGGTGGCGGCGGCGCGTGACGTGGCTCCGGCGCAGGTGGCACTCGCCTGGCTGCTCGCCAAGCCGGGCGTGACGGCGCCCATCGTCGGGGCGACGAAGAAGAGGCACTTGAAGGACGCGCTCGCCGCCGAGGAGCTCACCTTGAGCGAGGAGGAGATCGCGCTGCTCGAGAAGCCGTACGTCGCGCACCCCGTCCTCGGTCACTTCTAGGGCGCCACCGGGGCCGTCAACTAGGGTCGGCCGCAGGAGACCGAGTTCGAGAGATCGGAGGGGTGACATGCAGGTCGCACTGACGGTGTCCGACTTTCTCAACCGGGCTGCGCTCGTCTACGGGCACCGCGTCGCCGTGGAGGACGAGCCGGACGTGGCGGGCTCGCTCGGGACACAGACGTACGCCGAGATGGAGGCGCGGGCGCGAGGCCTGGCCCTGGCCCTCGACGACCTGGGGGTCGGGCATGGGGAGCGGGTCGCGATCGTCAGCCCGAACTCGGGCCGATTTCTCACCTCGTTCTTCGGGGTCAGCGGCTTCGGCCGCATCCTGGTCCCGATCAACTTCCGGCTGACGACCGACGAGATCGGCTACGTCGTCGGGCACTCCGGGGCGTCTGTGCTCCTGTACGACCCCGAGGTGGCTGATCAGGTCGATGGCATCAAGGTGAGCCACCGGTTCTGCCTGGACGGCTCCGACGACGAGGCGTTGTTCGCCCCGGCGCCGCCCGACGCGGCCCCCCGCCCGTGGGAGCCGGACGAGAACGCCACGTGCTCGGTCAACTACACCTCGGGCACGACCGCCCGGCCGAAGGGTGTGCAGCTCACCCACCGGAACTGCTGGCTCAACGCGACCATGTTCGGGTGGCACACCGGTGTGAGCGATCGCGACGTGCTCCTCCACACCTTGCCGATGTTCCACTGCAACGGCTGGGGGATGCCGTACGCCGTGACCGGCATGGGCGGCGCGCACGTCGCGCTGCGCAAGATCGACGGCGAGGAGATCCTTTCGCGCATCGAGCGCCACGGCGTGACGCTCCTCTGCGCCGCGCCGGCCGTCGTGGCGGCGATCCTCGGCGCAGCGGAGACCCGGGCCGGCGAGGGACGGGACGTGCCCGGGCGGGGCACGGTACGCATCGTGGTGGCGGGCGCACCCCCGCCGTCCAAGACGATCGAGCGGGTGGAGGCCGAGCTCGGGTGGGAGTTCATGCAGATCTACGGGCTGACCGAGACGGCGCCGTTGCTCACCATCAACCGGGCACCCTCGGAGTGGGACGGCCTCGACGCACCCTCGCGATCGATGCTGCTCAGCCGCGCCGGCGTCCCTGCCATGGGTGTGCGGATCGAGACCGATGCCGAGGGTGAGGTGCTGGCGCGCGCCAACCACGTCTTCGCCGGGTACTGGGAGCAGCCGGAGGAGTCGGCGAGGGCGCTCGAGGGCGGTTGGTTCCACACCGGGGACGGGGGCTACCTCGACGGGGCCTACCTGGTGATCTCGGACCGCAAGAAGGACGTGATCATCACCGGCGGGGAGAACGTGTCGTCCATCGAGGTCGAGGACTGCCTGTACCAGCACAGCGCCGTGGCCGAGGTGGCGGTGATCGGTGTGCCCGACGAGAAGTGGGGTGAGACGATCAAGGCCCTGGTGGTGGTGCGCGACGGCGAGACGGTCACCGAGGCCGAGCTGATCGCGCACTGCCGCGACCGGCTGGCCCACTTCAAGGCGCCGACCACGGTCGAGGTGCGCGACGCGCTCGACCGGACGGCCACGGGGAAGCTGCAGAAGTACAAGCTCCGCCAGCCCTACTGGGCGGGGCGGGAGCGGTCGGTCGGCTAGCCCCCGGCGGAGGAGTGGCCGCCTGTCGGCGGCACCGGCCTTCGCGAGCGCTCCTCAATGACGAGATGGCCGCGCCGGTCGAAGGCGGCCGCGACGTCCCCGTCGATGAGCCGGCGCAGGGGGTCGCCCACGATGGTGCGACGCCAACCCGTGTCGAGGCGGCTGGGCTCGGCCGCGAGCAACTGTGCGATGTCCGCCCGGGTGGCCAGGAGCCCCTGGTCGAAGTCGAGGTCGTCCGCGATCTGGCGCACCACGCCCGAGCAGACGGCGACGGCGGCGGCCGGGGCGACTGCGTCGCGTCCCTCGGTGGGCATCCGGATCTGGTCCGGCTGCAGCCCGAGGCCGCGGTTGACCGCAGCGAGGATCTCGGCCGCTCGACCCTGGGCCAGGTGCCGGCCGTCGACGCCGCGGGCGCGGCGCAGCTCGTCGCCGTTGCGAGGCGGGCGCTGCGAGATCGCCATCAGGCCGAGGTCCGACAGGATCATGCGCCGGGGGCGGTTCGTCTCCGCGGCGGTGCGCTCCCGCCAGGCCGCCACCTCCTGGGCGACGCCGCGGCTTCGGCGCGACATGCCGCGGATGTCGCCGAGCTTCCACCACGCCTCCTCGGGCACGCGGGCCGGAGCGCGATCGCCGAGCACCTGGTCGCACTCGTCGAGCGCCCAGTCGAGGCGACCGAGGGCGCGGAGCCGTTCCGTCAGCACGAGCCGCAGCTCCAACAGGTGGGCGACGTCGTTGACGGCATAGGAGACCTGCCGGTCCGAGATCGGGCGCTCCAGCCAGTCCGACAGTCGGTCGGCCTTGGGCAGGGAGACGCCCAGCATCTGGTCGACCAGTCGCGAGAGCGAGGGTGAGGACATCCCGAGGAAGCCGGCAACGATCTGGGTGTCGAACACGGTGGCCGGGACGGTGCCGCAGGCGGCCATCAGCACATCGAGGTCCTGCGAGGCGGCATGGACCACCGCCGTGCCCGGTCCCCCGAAGACCTCGGCCAGGGGGGCGGGGTCGACCGCCAGCGGGTCGACGAGCGCCACCTTGTCGGCCCAGGCGATCTGAATGAGCGCCAGGTCGGGGACGTAGGTCTTCTCCGTGTGGAACTCGGTGTCGAAGCCGTAGAACTCCTCGGTGACGAGGTCGGCCACGAGGGAACGGAGGCCGGCGGTGTCGACCACCATGGTCGCCGGCTCGGTCTGCGGGGTCACGAAGGCGTCACCATGTCGTCGCGCTGGGGCAGAGGTCGGGCGCGGTCGTCGTCGCGGTGGGAGGAGGTGGGTGAAGGTGCAAGGCCAGCGGCGAGGCTAGCGCGGGTCGGTGACGCCGCCCGGCGCCGGTCGGGCTCGTGATCACTGCACCCTTTTCGCAACCGTCCTGCAGTCTTTTCCAGGCCTGCATTTCACCCTCCGGGAGTAAACTTGACGCTCTACCGAGAACGTTTTTCGGTGCGCGACCGGGCGTTCGGCCCAGGTCACGAGACTTCTGGCTCTGGTTCAGACGGGACCGTTCCGATAACAGTGAAAAGTCGGATCGGAGGGGGAACTGTGAAGAAGGCGAAGGGACAACGTGGTGGCGAGACCGCCGGCACCGACCGGGTCCCCGCCGACGCCGCCGGACCGGCCGCCGCGGAGTCGTCGCGGGGCGGGTCGGCGAGGACCGTGGAGTCGATGCTGGAGGAGTTCGGCGCGGTCGGGGACGGAGTGCCGGGACGGCGTGCGCCGGGCACGGGCAAGTACGACCAGCTCTGGCAGCTCTCCATGGCCGACCCGCACACGGGACTGGCGAACCAGCTCCTGCTGCTCGACCGCCTCACCCAGGCCCTGACGCGCCGCCGGCGCCACGGCGGCGAAGTGGTGGTCTGCCATATCGGCCTGGACAACCTGGCGGAGATCAACGTGGACCTGGGGTACACCACGGGCAACGCCGTCCTGTGCGAGGCGTCCCGCCGCCTGGTGTCGATCCTGCGCAGCGAGGACACGGTGGGCCGGGTGGGCTCGAGCGAGCTCGTGGTCGTGCTCACCGTCAGCGACGAGCAGGCGGTCGGGCCGCTCATGCGCCGGATACAGCACACGCTCGACGAGCCGGTCATCGTGGGCGTGAGCGACATTCGCGTCCATTCCTCGCTGGGCGTCGCGATCGCAGAGGACACCGAGTCCGCCGAGGACGTGCTGGCGCGAGCGGATCGCTCGACGCGCGTCGCCAAGCGCTGACCGCACCGCTCCCTCCCGACACCCGCCACGACCCCGGGAACCGGTCGTCGTCGTGGACAAACCAGCAGCGTACGGTCCATGTTCGCCGCCCGGGCACGCTCGGGCACGCTGGGGCGTGGCGTGCGATAGGGAGTATCGGCCCTAGACAAAACAGGAGTATCGGCTCTACTCCGCTCGCCCAATTCCAGCAAAATTATGTTTGCGATGTCGATGTACAGCGAATTACTGGTGGGCCTGTGTTCCGAAGTGGAGCCCCTGCCCCTGCCCTCGTCGAGCGACGAGCTCGTCGTGGTGCTCCTGCAGCGCCGGCGCCAGCTCACCGGAAACGGCCACGACAGGAGCCACATCATGGCCGAGGACCTGGCGCTCGAGCTCGATCACGACCGCATGCTGTTGCGGCTGTGCACGGCGCTGGGCATAGAGAGCGACCCGACCTGGTTCGCCAACCCCCTGGCCGAACGCGAGCGCCTGGAGGAGCTCCTGCGCACCGTGGGGGTCGATTTCCGCACGCTGGACGACCATCGCCGGGCGACGGTGGCCTGACACCGACGGTCGGGCGCCGAGGTGGTCAGGCGTTGGGGTTCGTACCCTTGGGGTTCGTACCCTTGCGCTCCGCGAGGACGGCGGCGTACACCGCGGCCTCGGTCCGGCGGCGCATGCCGAGCTTCGACAGGAGGCTCGAGACGTAGTTCTTCACCGTGGCCTCGGCCAGGAAGAGCTGCTCGGCGATCTGGCGGTTCGACTGGCCCTGGGCGATCAGCTCCAGGACCTTGCGCTCCTGGGGAGTCAGCACGGTCAGGCGCGACTCGGCCTCCTGGTCCTTGCGGAGTCGGTCGAACAATTCTTGCGTCAGCATCGGATCGAGCAGGGACATCCCCTGGCTGACCCGCCTGATGTCGCCGAGCAGGTCGCCGCTGCCCACCTCCTTGAGCACGTAGCCCGACGCCCCCGCCATGATGGACGAGAACAGCGCGTCGTCGTCGGAATAGGACGTGAGCATCAGGCACCGGACCTGGGGAGAGGTGGACTGGATCTCCCTGCAGACCTCGATCCCGTTGCCGTCGGGAAGGCGGACGTCGAGGATGGCCACGTCCGGCTCGAGGTCGCGTATCAGCGTCAGGCCCTGCTCCGCGGTGCCCGCCTCGCCGACGACCTCCATGTCGTCTTCGGCCTCGAGCAGCGTATGCAGGCCTGTCCTCACCAGCTCGTGATCGTCGAGGACGAAGACCCTGATCGCCATCTGGCCAATACTGCCACGCGACGAACGGAGGACCAGAAAGGCCGGAGCGCCGAGGCGGGCGCGCCGTGCGCCGTACTCGGCTCTATCCTGGCGCGTCGTGCAGCCGTTCGACCGTATCGACGATCCCGTCAAGCTTCGCCGGCTCGTGCAGGCGATCCTCATCCTCGATGCCGAGCTGCACCTGCCGGCGGTGCTCCGCCGGATCATTGAGGAGGCAGTCGACCTCGTCGACGCGCAGTACGGCGCGCTGGGCGTCCTGACCGAGGACGGGCGGGCGCTGGACCAGTTCCTCACGGTGGGACTGACCAGCGAGGAAGAGCAGGCCATCGGTCCCCGCCCCACCGGGCGCGGTGTCCTCGGGACGTTGATTGCGGACGACAAGCCCCTCCGCCTGGCCAACATCGCCGACAGCCCGGACAGCTTCGGCATCCCGGCTCACCACCCGACCATGAGCTCGTTCCTCGGTGTCCCGGTCCGGGTGCACGGCGAGGTCTACGGGAACCTGTACCTGACCAACAAGACGACGGCGCAGGAGTTCTCCGAAGACGACGAGGAGCTGGTGCTCGCCCTGGCGATGGCGGCCGGCATCGCCATTGAGAACGCGCGCCTCCACGGCCTCGTGCGTGATCGCGCGCTGACCGAGGACCGCGACCGCATTGCCCGCGACCTCCATGACTCGGTCATCCAACGGCTGTTCGCCATCGGGCTCTCTCTGCAGGGCACGGCTCGCCTGGTCGAGAGGCCGGAGGCGGTCATGCGCATCGGGGAGGCCATCGACAAGCTCGACGAGACCATCCGCCAACTCCGTAAGGCCATCTTCGACATTGAGCTCACCATCAACAAAGAGGGACTGCATCCCAAGGTCCTCGACCTCGTGCACGAGCTCCGCTCGGTGCTGGGCCTCCACCCGCAGGTCTCGTTCAGCGGCCCGGTCGACAAGGTCGTCACCGGTCAGCTTTCCGAAGAGGTGCTCGCAGTGCTCCGGGAGGCGCTCACCAATGTGGGCAAGCACGCGCACGCGAACCAGGTGGTCGTCACGATTGCCGCCGGCGAGGAGCTGCGGCTCGTCGTGGCCGACGACGGAGACGGCATGGGCGACGCCGGTTCCACGGGCCGCGGCCTGAAGAACCTCCGGCAGCGTGCCGAGCGTCTGGGCGGCAGTGTGGAGCTCGGCATCTCCCGCGAGGGCGGCACCCGATTGACGTGGCACGTGCCGATCGCTCCGTTGGAGACCGAAGCGAACCTGGCCGTCTGACAGGGGCAACGAGCGTCAATTGACGCGTCGTTGATCGCAATTGCGGGCCGGTAGTCCGAATGCACCTTGTACTGCAACGCCCGTCGGTTCATCCTTGCAAGTGAACGAAAAGGCAAACCTCCCGTGAGGGGGGGACGCAAAGCTACGGGACTCATGGAGTTCGCCGGGCCGCCGATTCAGCAATAAGCACGCTGCTTGTCGCCCCACGGCCCGACCTCTTCGGTCCGTCAGGGGGGAGACAATGCAGAAGACCCGCAGTCGCCGGGCACTGACGGTCCTCATTGTTCGAGGCATCGCCCTGATTGGCCTTCTTTGCGCGCTGGGTACGGGCCTGGCCGTCGAATCCTCCACCGGTGCGGGCGCCGTGGTGCGCACGGCCGGCTACGGCGGCGGCCAGATGATGACTGCCGACCCCAACGGCGGCTACTGGACGGACAGCGCCTCGGGAACGGTCACACCGTACGGAGGGGCTCCTTCACTGGGTTCCCCGGCACTGTCGGGGCTCACATTGAGCAAGCCCATCGTCGGCATGGCCTCCACGCCCGGCGGCAACGGCTACTGGCTCGTCGCCTCCGACGGCGGCATCTTCAGCTACGGCAACGCGGCGTTCCACGGCTCGACCGGCGGGATCCACCTCAACCGACCCATCGTCGGCATGGCCTCGACCCCGGACGGCAAGGGCTACTGGCTCGTTGCCACCGACGGCGGCATCTTCAGCTTCGGTGACGCCAGCTTCCACGGCTCGACCGGCGCAATCCAGCTGAACAAGGCGATCGTCGGCATGGCAGCCACCCCGGACGGCCAGGGCTACTGGCTCGTCGCCTCCGACGGCGGCATCTTCAGCTTCGGCGACGCGGGCTACTTCGGCTCGACGGGCGCCCTTCACCTCAATCAGCCCATCGCCGGCATGGCACCGACTCCCGACGGCAAGGGCTACTGGCTCGTGGCCGCCGACGGTGGCATCTTCACCTTCGGTGACGCCGGCTACTACGGCTCGACGGGCGGCACCGGCGTGACCGCTCTCGGCATGGTCATCGACCCGGCCAACGGTGGCTACTTCATCGTGGAGTCGAACGGATCGGCGGTCTTCTTCGGGCCTGCCACGACCACCACACCTCCGGCGCCCGCCATCACCACGACCACCACACCTCCCGCGCCCGCCATCACCAAGACCACGACACCTCCGGCGCCTGCCGTCACGACGACGACCGCCCCGCCACCGCCGCCGACCTCGACCACCTCGACGACCACGACGACCAGCACGACGCGGCCGACCACCACCACGACCGTGACGTCGACCACGCCGCCGGCGACCACTCTGGTACAGGGTGCCTACGTCTCCGGCGGGACCCCGTCGGCCATGGCGTCGTTCGCCTCGGCCACCGAGACCTCGCCCACCCTCGCCACCGCCTACCTGCCGGGGAATGCCGGATGGACGGGCATGGACGGCACCGGGGGGAGCCTCAACTGGCTGCTTGGACCCTGGGAGGGAAGCCACTACGCACTGTCGTTGGGCGTGCCGATCGTCCCGACCAACTCGAGCGGCACCGCGGTCGCCACGCTGGCCACGGGCGCCACGGGGGCCTACAACTCCTACTACGTCACCCTGGCGCAGACGTTGGTCAGCGCCGGTGAGTCGAACGCCTACCTGCGTCTCGGCTGGGAGTTCGACGGAACCTGGATGCCCTGGCAGGCCACGACGGCCAGTGCCGAGGCCAGCTACGCCTCGTACTTCCAACAGATCGTGACGGCCATGCGGTCCGTGCCCGGTGCGGCCTTCCGCTTCGTGTGGAACCCCGATGCCGGAGCCTTCACCGAGTCGGGATACTCGGTGGCGGCGGCCTACCCCGGGAACGCCTATGTCGACGTGATCGGGCTCGACGCCTACGACCAGACCTGGGCCACGCCGCAGACACCGGCGAACGCCTGGACCGCGACCACGCTGCCCTCGCTGACCGCGGCGCAGCAGTTCGCAACCTCACACGGCAAGCCACTCGCCTTCACCGAATGGGGTCTCTCCATCCGCAGCGACGGCCACGGCCTCGGTGACGACCCGTACTACATCAACCACATGGCCTCGTGGATGGAGACCGCCTCCAACGACGTGGCGTTCGAGAGCTACTTCGACTGCAACGCCGGCGGGGTCAACTCCTTCATCACCGGGGGATCCTTCCCGAACAGCCTGGCTGCCTTCAGCGCAGACCTGGGCTGACCATCGAGAGTCCCGTCGTTACCAACTGACGGTGTGGGGCGTGTCGTCCTCGAATGTCGTGTCGCCGACGTGCCACGTGACGGGTGGGATGCGCGCGCTGGGCATGACGGTCAGCGTGCCCTGCGACTGGGGGAGCACGAAATTGAACGTGACGCTCTGCGTCGCTCCGGCGGGGATGTCGACGGACACCCCGACCAACAGGGTCGGGCCCTCTGGGCCGTTGGTCACGACGGAGTGTGCCGACGGCGACGAGACGTGGCGGACGTCCCCAGGGAGATTGACGGTGGCGATGCCGACGTACTCGCCGTAGTGCGTGCCGAGGCCCGGGTAGGGACCGGCGATGTAGGGCGACTGGCCCGGCGGGGTGTGGTTGGCGAGCGTCATGGTCAGGCGGCCGTCCGTCTGCGCGCCTCGCGGCGTCAGCTGCAGTGAGGTGGTCACCGAGAGGTACTGGTC
>Ga0182013_10009309_pt1 | contig 10363 bp, 11 predicted proteins | sample 612S2MmetaG_FD_120487 | JGI IMG/M metagenome (GOLD analysis project Ga0182013, IMG submission 120487) | Permafrost microbial communities from Stordalen Mire, Sweden - 612S2M metaG | ecosystem: Environmental > Terrestrial > Soil > Wetlands > Permafrost | place: Sweden: Stordalen | collected...
CAACCGTTGGCGGCCGCGGAGGCCGCGATCTTATCGCCGACGAGTGCCGTGCGCAACGATCCGCCGCCGTCGACGACGAGCACACTGCCGTTTCCCGGCTCGCCCGCAAGCCGCTTCACAAGCGCATTGTCTTCATGCGTCACGATCGATCGGATCGGTCCGGCGAAGCGCGCCCGGCCGCCGAACTGCGCGAATTGAATTTCGCAACGGACGATCCGGCCGCCGTCGCGGTAGGTGTCGACGATGTCGGCGGTAGCCCGTTCGCGTGCTGACGATCTCTCCACACGTGCTCGTTTCCGCGCCCCCGGCGCATGCTCCTTATGCTAACTCCCGGTCCCCTGATATTTGTTGAGTCCGCCGCGCCAGAATGCATACGCGGCAGCGACCCACACCGCGCCCACGATCGGGGTGAGCAGTCCGACGGCGGGATTGAGATTGAAGCCGGTTTCCATTTTGTGCAGCAAGAACGTCGCCGGGAAATAGTTCATGAACGCGAACGGCAGAATGAACGCGAGCACGATCCGCACGCCGCGGCCGTAAATCGAAATCGGATAGCGCGAGAATTCTTGTTCGAGCGACATGACGACCCAGCGCAGCGTGTCGATGCGAATGAACCAAAACGAAGCCGTCGCGATCGCCAAATTGATCCCGAGATCGATGAGCGCGCCGCCGAGTGCGACGAGCGGAACGTAGAGGAGGAACGTGAGATCGACGTGGACGCGCACGGCCGCGGTCACCACGCAGAAGTAGAGGATCGCCAAGATGAGTTCGTCGGGCCAGATCTGCTGCGGCACGGTGAGTGCTTGAAACAACGGGTCGAGCGGGCGGATCAAGAACCGGTCGAAGCGGCCCTCGCGCACGAACTCCGGAACGCTGCCGACGGTGAAGAAGACGGTGTTGTGCAATCCGTGACCGAGCATCCACAAGCCGTACATGAACGCCGTCTCGCGAAAGTCCCAGCCGTTGAGCGAGGGAAAGGTGTTGAGCGTGACCCAAAGCGCGATCACGGCCGTCGCGTGATAGACGATCGTGAAACCGAACCACATGAGGAAGTTCGCCCGATATTCGAGCATCGTGAGCAGGTTGATCCGCCAGTACTGCACGTAGGTATCGAGGTACACCAAATGGACGATTCCGTTCGTGAGTGGAGCCTCCCCGTGCGGCCGCCCTACCGGCTCGATCTCACCGCGACGGTGCTGCGCCGGCTCTCGACCAACGTCGTCGACGTTTTCGACGGCCGGGTGTACCGGCGGATGCTCGGCGCGGCCAAGTCGCCGGTCTTGCTCGAAGTCATCCAAACCTCGCCTAGCGCGCTGGCCGTTCGGGTCACGGGCAGTTCGAGCGTCGACATCCTATCGCTTACGCGCCGCATGTTGGGGACCGACGTTGAGTTGACGCACTTCGCCGCGGTTGCCGCGCGCATTCCGTGGCTGGAGAGGATCGCGAGGGCGGCTCGCGGCGTGAAGCCGCCGCGCTATCCGTCTCTGTGGGAAGCCATTGTCAACGCCGTCGTCTTTCAGCAAGTAAGCATTCACGCCGCGGCGGCGATTCTGCGGCGCGTCATCGAGCGCTATGAGCCGCTGCGCGAAATCGGCGCGGTCAGGCTTGCGCCGTTCCCCGAGCCGCGCATCATCGCCGACGCCGATCCGCTCGACCTGCGCGCCGTCGGGCTGAGCGTGAACAAGGTCGTCGCCTTGCGGACCCTCGCGCGCGCGGTGCTCGACGACGCGCTCGACGAGCGGCTGCTCGAAGCGCTGCCGACCGCGGAGCTCACGGCGCGTCTGGCTACGTTCAAAGGGATCGGACCGTGGACGGCGGCCGTGATCGCGCTGCGCGGTTTCGGGCGGCTCGACGTCTTTCCGCTCAACGACTCTGGTGTTGCGCGGAGCCTCAAGGATCTCGCCGACGATCCGGCCCTCGATCCCGGTGCGCTGCTGGCCGAACTCGGGCCGCAGCGAGGCATGCTCTACTATCATCTGCTCATCGGCCGCCTCGCCGCGCGCGGAGACATCACGCTCTCCGTACCGTAGCCGGGTACGCGGCTCGCCGCAATGGGAACGGGCGATTGCAGCGGACCGCATCGTTCGCGTCCGCGAACATTGCTTTGGAGGATGATCATGATGGCGACGATCGAGTGCTCGCACCTCGATACCATCCGCGACGTGCAGCCGCACACGAACGGCTGCGAAGAGTGTCTGAAAATCGGCGACTCCTGGGTGCATCTGCGCTTGTGCACGCACTGCGGGCATGTGGGCTGCTGCGATTCCTCGAAGAATAAGCATGCGACCAAGCACTACCACGCGACGAAGCACCCGATCATCGCGTCGCTCGAGAGAGGCGAAGACTGGAAATGGTGTTACATCGATGAAGTCGTGTGCTGAGGGCGTTTTGACCTTGGCGCCGGGAGCCAGCGGCCTCGGGCACAGCGCGCAGGCAGTTGCGGCTTCCCTCGAGCACGCCTTCATTTGACGAACCGCTGGGGTCGGCTGCTGACGGCCGCGCTTGCGCTTGGGCTGGTCGTCGGCTGCGCGCGCGCACCGCTCGCCGACAATCCGGCAAACGGTGCGGCCGGGTCCGTCGGGCGGCATTCGTGGACCATTCCGGATACGCTGCGCATCGGCACCGGCGGCGTTCCGCGCACGCTCAATCCGCTGCTCTCGACACAAACGATCGAAGGTTCGATCAGCCGGTTGTTCAGCGACATCCTCGTAACGGTCGACGCGCGCGGCAAATTCATTCCGGACCTGGCCGCCGACGTGCCCACGACCGCCAACGGCGGGATAAGCGCGGACGGTTTGACGATCCGCTACAAGCTCCGCACAGGCGTGCGCTGGCACGACGGCCGGCCATTTACGAGCAGCGACGTGAAGTTCACGTTCGCGGCGATCATGAACCCGAACAACGACATCATCTCGCGTCACGGGTACGACGTCGTCAAATCCGTCGAGACGCCCGATGCACACTCGGTCGTGTTCCACCTCAAACATCGCTTTTCGCCGTTCGTGGCGACGGTCTTCGGCGAGAGCGACAGCCCGTACGGTATTCTGCCCGCGCATCTTTTGGCCGGCGCCAAATCGATCAACGACGTTTCCTTCAATTCGTTGCCGGTAGGTACGGGTCCGTTCAAAGTCGTGCGGTGGGAACGCGGCAATCAAATCGAGTTCACGCGCAACGACGATTATTTCTTGGGCAAGCCCAAACTCAAATCGATCGTCGTCAAGCTGATTCCCGACGAGAACACCCTGATAACCCAACTGCAAACACACGAAATCGATTGGTTCTTCGAGGTTACGGTCAACGCGTACAAGTCGCTGCGTCACGTGCCGGCCGCCGATGTGCGGACGCTTCTGACGCCGTATAACGGCTACGAAGGACTGATGTTCAATACGGCTCGCGGGCCCACGACAGACGTGCGCGTGCGGCGTGCGATTCTGCTCGCGCTCGATAAGAAGTCGCTCGTTCGCAGTTTGACCTTCGGCGCGGCCGACGCCGCGACGCAAGATCTTCCGCCGTTCTTATGGGCTTACGATCGCGCTCTGCGGCCCACGCCGTTCGATCCGGCGCAGGCGAAGCGTTTGCTGGCTGCCGCCGGTTACGGGCCGGCGCGTCGGCTTTCGCTCGATCTTTATTTCGAGGAGAGCTCCGCGCTCAACAAAACGCTGAGCGTGCAGATTCAATCGCTGCTCGCCGCGCTGGGCATCGACGTTCGCATGCATCCCCAACTCAGCTCGCTCATCTACGGCGGCTACGGAGCGAACGGGACGCTGGCCCGGGGCCGCTACGACATCGCCCTCTACAATTGGATCGCGGGCATCGACCCGGACGATTCGGCGCAGTTCACGTGCGCAAACATCCCGCCCGCGGGCTACAATCAATCGTATTTCTGCAACGCGGCGATGGATGAGGCGCAGCGCGTCGCGCTCGAAAGCTATGCCGAGCCGATCCGCAAGGCGGCGTACGCGCGCGTCCAAACCGTCCTCGAGCAAGCCGTGCCGATCGATTTCTTCTGGTGGCCCAAACAGATCCAAGCCGTCAATCCGGACCTCCGCGGCTTCGACCCCAACCCCGTCGTCGAAACCTGGAATGCCTGGCAGTGGGCGATTTAACCGCGCGCGAGCGAGCTGAGGTAGGTGACGTCGACGATCCCGTTCGGCGGCGGCGGACCCGCGAGCACTTCCGCGGGTAATCCCGGTTCGCCGAGATCGCCCAGGACGGCCGCCGCACCGCTGAACGCCTCGTCGCGGGTGTACTCGCTGACCGTTACGAGGGTGGTAATCCCCGCGGCGCGAGCGGCCTGCAGGCCGATCGACGCATCTTCGACCGCAATGCAGCGCCGGGCTCGCGCGCCGAGTTCCGCGAGGACGTGCGCATAGATGTCGGGAGCCGGTTTCTTGCGCGGCACGATGTCGCCCGCGGCGATGAGATCGAAGGCGACGCGTAACTCGGGGTCGCGATCGAGCACCGCGTCCACGCCGGTACGTGCCGCGGTCGTGACGATCGCCAAGCGCAGCCCGGCTGCGCGCGCTTCGCGCACGATCCGCCGGATCCCCGGACGCACCGCGATGGATCCGGCGAGGGCGCCGAAGATCTTTTGCTTGCGTTCGTGCACGGCGGCGATGAGTTCGGCCCGATCGCCGTATTCGCGGCCGCCGCTGCGATAGCGATCGAGGTAGTACGCGATGCGTTCTTTTCCGCCGCCGACGGCCAACAACTCGCCGTAAAGCTTGGTGTCCCAGGTAAAATCGAGGCCCAATTGCGCGAATGCCGCATTGTAGGCCACGCGGTGGCCCAACCGTTCCGTCTCGGCGATGGTGCCGTCGAAATCGAACAAGATCGCGTCGAGGGCGCGGGTCGACTCCATTTCAACCGCCCTGCACGACGACGCGCTGCCGGGCCGCGCGCCACATCACGGCGGCGGCAAGCGCGAACACCGCAAGCCACGCGACCTGCAGCAGCAGGACCGCCGCGTACTGCTGCGGTTTGATCGTGCCGACGTAGATCAACAGCGGCGTCGAATAGATCGCGGCGAACGGCAGTCCCAGCATCACCGTTTGCCAAACGCCGGGAAAGAAGATGAGCGGTACGATCTGGCCGCTGAGTAAGTCGGAGATCCAGCGCACCATCATTTGAATCGCGAAGGTTTCGAGCGTCCAAAAGGCGATCGCGTTCATCAGGAAGTTGAGCAGAAAGTTCACGCCGTAACCGAGCGCGAAACTTATGCTGAACGCTGCGAGCACGCCCGGTGCGGGCACGTCGATGTGGACCAGCAGCAACGCCAACAGTAGCGCGGGGACGATCAGCAGGGCCGCGAACAGCGTTTGCCCGAAGCCGTCGCTGAAAAAGTAGAAGGGCAGACTGATCGGTTTCATGAGGTCGGTCGCAATCGTTCCTTCTCGTATCTTTTCGCGGATCATGCGCGTCCCGTCGACCTCGAGGACCAGCGACATCAATAGCGCCACCGCCGAATAGGTGAGGATCGCGTGCAGCGGCACTCCGGCGGGCGCCGCGTTCTGCGCGTAGAGCGCGGTCCAGAGCATGCGCAGGAGGTAAACGCGGACCAGGAGGCTGCCGAGGTTGGTGAAGACTTCCAGCCGGTATGTCGCCTCGCGCGAAAACGCTTTCTTGGCGAACTCGACGTAGGGCTCCAGGCGGCTGGCAGCGGAACGCGGCGGGGAAATGATGCGTTGGACGGACATGAATCTACGGACCGTTCTGACGATTGCAGCCATCGCGGCTTGCTTGCGTCCGGCGGTGGCGATGGTGACGAACCTGCCCCTCGGGCCCGTCGACCTCCAAACGACGCAGACGCCCCCGCAAGTGTTCGTCCACGCTAACGGCGATGCTCTGCGCGGCGCCCGGCCGGACGATGACCCGAACCTGCCGCTGTTCGACGCGTCCGGCAACGCGCTGTATTTTACGCTCGAAAAATGGCGCGCCGGCAACGGCGCGGTCGACATCGTTCCGGATAGCGAGGGCGGCGACCGGGTCACTTTGAACCTTCGCCGGCTGATCGCATTCGGCCACTACAGCGTCTTTCTGAGAACCGACGATGCCGACGGTCAGCATTTCACGCCCCTCGACGGAAGCGGCATCACCAACAATTTCGACGCCCACGTGGACGGGTCGGCCAGCGTCGTGCTGAGCGCGCCGCAGCACATCGCCGGCGGCGATTGGATCGTGACGATCTATCACAGCGATGCGCAAGACCACGGCAACTTCCCCGGCGACTTCACCCACACGGCGCACCAACAGCTGATCGTCAAGTCTCCTTAAGGGGCGGCTTCGTCGAATCTATTACGTTGGGCCCGGCAGCCGATGGGTCTTACGCTGCGGCCCAGCCGCGGCGACTCCTTGTCGGACGATTCGTGAGGCGCGCCGGCGCGGCGACCCGCTCCAGCGCGGCGCTTGTGCCTGGCAGTCGAGCGCCCGGTAACCGCGTGATTGGCTCAAGTAACTTGCGAATGACGTTGGGCACCGAGTTGAAGGTGGGTATACAAGCGGTATGATGAAGCAATTGTATCGCGCCCAAGTCGCCGCGTTGGTCGGCACCATGGCGATGTTGAGCGTTCCGCTCGCACCGGCAGCCGCCGCCGAGAAGGCCGGCTCGGAGGTTTTTCAAGGTCTCGTCGACCACGTCTCGTCGGATAATTTGAAAGTCACCGACCCCAAGTCGAACAAGACGGTCAGCTTCTTGCTCGTGCCGCGCTTTAACAAGGTGTTCAAGAGCCACGGAAAGACGTTGCAGCAGGCGTCGCTGCATAACGGTCAATACGTGAAGGTCTTCTACGACCAAAAATTCCTGGGTCGGCCGCACGCTGACCGCGTGTTGATCCTCAACGACTCGAACGTCGCGATGAAGAAGATGCATAGCTAACCGCCGGACCCATCGGCAAGCAGCGACGAGCTGCGGCAGCCAAAACAGAAGCCGGCGAGCCCTACGGTTCGCCGGCTTCTGTTCGTACGGTGCGAGTGCGCGGCTCGGCGCGAAGCGCCGAGCGCCACAGGTTCAGCGGAGCCGATTCCCGCTAGATTGCCATCGCGGGCGCCGGGATGTCGGCGGCGCGGACGTAATCGGCGCCTAGCTGGGCAAACAACTCGCGCTCGGGGATCGGCGTGGGAACGGTAAGCGGGACGCCGGCAAGAAGGCGCACGGCCAGATTCGTCCACGGCTCGCCGATGAAACCGGTGGGATCCTGTTCGAAGACGGTTTGCGCCGTGAGGCGGCTTTTGCGCACGCCGTCGTTTTCGGGGATCGTCGTGAGACACACCGAGCCGATCCGTGCCGCGTACGGTCCGACGAGTTCAGCGTCGCTGGCGCGATTTGCGACCAAGCCGGCGAGCATGCCGCCGCCGGTTTTCTGTTTGATGCCGATCGCGGTGGCGATCCGGTTCGCAGCGAAAATCGAATCGAAGTCGTTGGTGGCGACGATGATGACCTGTTCGGAGTGCTGCAGCGGCGCGGAAAACCCGCCGCAGACGACGTCGCCCAGGACGTCGAAAACCATGATCTCGTAGTCTTTGTAGACGCCGAATTTCTCGAGCAACTTGACGGTTTCACCGACGACATAGCCGCCGCAGCCGGCGCCGGCCGGCGGCCCCCCGGCCTCCACGCAATCGACACCGTATTTGCCCTTGAAGATGATTTCGTCGCGTTCGATCTCATCGGTCTTGAATTTGTACGATGACAGCACTTCGACGACGGTCGGAATCAAGTTGCCGGTCAGCGTGAACGTGGAATCGTGTTTGGGGTCGCAGCCGACCTGAATCGTCTTCTTGCCCATCCGGCCGAACGCGGCCGAGAGATTCGACGAAAAGGTGCTCTTGCCGATCCCGCCCTTACCGTACACCGCGAGCTTGAGCATACTACCTCCGACACAACCGACCGGCCCCAGCGCGCCGCTGCCCGGCCCTGCCAAGAACGCTACTCCGGCACCCCGTTTGCAACGGTGATAACCATCACCGGTCCCCAGAATGGCGGCTAGCTCGAGGCGAAGGCGGAACGCGACCGACGTGCCGAAGTCGACCAAGAGTGGCGGGTGCTGCCCGCCGCGCGAGGCGGGCGGCCCGGCGGGAGGCCGGATGCAAACGATCCGGCGAAACCCATGCCCGGCGTTGCTTTTATCCGACAGAGGCGCACCTTGGATTCACCGCAGTACATCCCCGTTCTCGCGATCCCCATTGTGATGGCCGTTGGTTCGGTCGCCGCGTTCTTCGATCTGCCGCCGTTGCTTCACCGGATCGACGGGGTCGGAAAGGTCGGAGTTTTCGGGTTCTGATCGTCACACTTTCGCGTGAGTACGGCGCGGCCGCGCAAGCGGTCGCCCGTGCCCTCGCCGCGATTCTCGGATATCGGCTCGTCGACGAAGAGTTGCCGCGGTTGATCGCGGCGCGCCTGGGCACGTCGGCCGACGTCGTCGAGAGCATGGAAAACCGGCGGCCGGGATTCGGCGAACGGCTTTTGGCCGGCTTGACCACCGTCGTCCCGGAGACCGCGCAGCCTGCGGCGCTCCCGGTTGAAGATCTGGCCGGCGCTTATCGACGTGAGGTCGAACGGGTCGTGAAAGAAGCGGCGACCGCCGGCAACGCGATCGTCTTGGGTCGTTTGGCGAACGCCATCCTCGGTCCGCGCCGCGACCACGTGCGCGTTTTCGTCTATGCCCCGCTCGCTTGGCGAATCGCTTACGTGAGCGCGTCGTTCGGCTGCGGCGAAAGCGCGGCGCGCAGTGAAATTGCGCGAATCGATGAGGCGCGGCGCGCGTATGCGCGGGAACAGTATCGCATGGCCTGGGACGACATGCATCAGTACGACTTGGCGATCGACACCGCGTGCTACGGCATCGATGGCGCGGCCGAGGTGATTGCCTGCGCGGTGCGCTCGGCTCAATCGGCGTGAAAGCGCCGCCGGCGGGCACGAGCGGCGAACCGCGCTTCGTCGGCCGCCGCCCGAGCTTGCTCGGCGCGCTGCGCTTTCACGATTTTCGACTGCTTTGGGGCGGGTTGCTCGTCAGCAACCTCGGCACGTGGATGCAATTCACGGCGCTCGGGTATGAAGTCGTGCACCTCGCGCCCGACTCGCACTTGGCCGCGCTCTACGTCGGACTCATCGGCGCTTCGCGCGCGGTCCCGGTGCTCGTTCTTTCGCCGTTCGCCGGCGTCGTTGCCGATCGTTATCCGCGCCGGCGCGTGCTCTTCGTGACGAACGCGGCGACGGCCGCATTGTCGCTGACGCTTGCGGTCGTCATCGCGACGGGCAGTGCGACGATCGTCTTGCTCATGATGCTCAGCGGCTTGCTCGCAGCGACGCAGTCGTTTGACTCGCCGGCGCGACAGAGCTGGGTGCCGATCATGGTCCCGCGCGACTTCGTGAGCAACGCGATCGGACTCAACAGCGTGGCGTTCAACGCGCCCGCCGTCGTCGGTCCGCCGATCGCCGGATTGATCATCGCGGGCGCGGGCGTCGCGCCGTGCATGTTCGCGAATGCCGTGCTCACCCTCGCGGTGGTCGTGGTGCTCGCGTTCATGAAGCCCGCGGCGGCCAGCTCGAAACGGCGCGACAGCGTGTGGGCCTCGATCCGGGAAGGCATCGCGTTCATCGAAAGCCATCCGGTTCTGCGCTGGGTCGTTCTCTTGCTGATCGTTACCTCGCTGCTCGTGCGGCCATACAACTTCTTACTGCCGGCGTATGCGGCGCATGTACTCGACACCGATGCGCGCGGACTGGGCGTGCTCATGGCCGCGACCGGCATCGGCGCGATGGCCGGTGCAATCGCGACCGCGTCGTTCGTGCCGGAACGGCGCTCGGCGCTATGGGCGCTTTCGGCCCTCGTCACGGCGCTCGGCGCGGTCGGTCTAGGCTGCACGGGTTCGATGTTGACGGCGCTAGCGGTGCTGGGCGGGATGGGTTTGGCGACGCTCACGTTTCTGGGCTCGTCGAACATCTTGCTGCAGACGCTGGCGCCCGATGAGATGCGCGGCCGCGTAATCTCGGTCTACTCGATGATCGTGCTCGGCTTCGTCCCGGGCGGAACGCTGCTCTTGGGTTCGCTCGCCTCGCTGCTGAATCTGCGCGCGGCGCTCGTCACGGGCGGCGTCATTGCCGCGGTGTGTACGCTGTGGATCTACGCCGCGCATCCGCGGCTGCGCGCGGTCTAGAATTAATGCACCAAAGCCAGCGGCTAGGCTACTTTCGTGCCCGCTTGAACACTCGGCCGACGTTCGATAAATTAAATAACTGCAAGATTCTTGCGCGCCTGAGCGCTTTCGCGCTCAAGCGTCTTTTTGCGTCAGCTGCCGGCGATACGTCGCGAGTTCGACGTCGGCGTCGAGTTCGTTGAGTTTATCTTTGAGCTGCTGCTCGAGATCG
>Ga0182013_10009320_pt1 | contig 10359 bp, 6 predicted proteins | sample 612S2MmetaG_FD_120487 | JGI IMG/M metagenome (GOLD analysis project Ga0182013, IMG submission 120487) | Permafrost microbial communities from Stordalen Mire, Sweden - 612S2M metaG | ecosystem: Environmental > Terrestrial > Soil > Wetlands > Permafrost | place: Sweden: Stordalen | collected...
CGCCTTCTCGTCCGTGTCGAAACGCAGAATGATTTGGATTAGCGTAAGGTCTTTGAGCGGTGACTTCGTTTTCATGTCCACAATCTACATGAAGCCGATACTTCCGTCAAGTGCATAATCCCAGCTTTTTTTAACTTTCTTTTGGCCTCGGTTATTCCGTCAGATCTGCTGCTGTTTTGACCGATTACACGAAAACTTAAACTGCCCAGTCAGCGCAAAGCAATTTCACCTGCTCCAAAACGGTTTGCGTGGCCTTCTCCTGCTTGTCGGGCGGATAACCGTATTTGCGGAGGATACGACGGACGAGGACGCGGATTTGTGCCTGTGCCGATTCTCGCAATGTCCAATCAATCGTCACGCTCTTGCGGACATGGGAACCCACCACCAACCCGCCCAGCTTGTTTTTACGTTTTCGTGAGGTCAGTCGATAAATGGACGATCTTCCTCCTGTGCACTTGCCCGACCTCGCAGGAGACCGGCCAGCATTTCAAAGGCAAATGCGGCAGCGTTTCTGGCTGCGATGTCATGAGAGCCTGTGCGGTCGGCCTCTTGCTTATTTTCTATCAAATCGGAAATGCCGCGCACCACCGCAAAGCATACAGAGGGGTGAGCTCTAACTGCCGTGGCAAACCCATGGTCCTCCATCGCAACAGCGTGCGCGTCTGTATAGGTCGTTCTCACTCGTTTCAAATCCTCCGAGGATTCTGAAACCAGAACTTTCTCACCGGCAGCGATCGGTCTCACAATTGCGTCAGGAATGGTTCGCGGAGAAGGGGTAATCCTTTTCTGCCAAACTTTGTCACGCACCACGGCATTGGCACGTTGCTCCGCTGCATGGGAAACTGGCGGTGCTTCTGGTCGAGGCTGGAATGTTGCACCGGACTTCCCTCCTTCGTATCCATAGACTTTGCTCGCTGCAACAACATCTCCAATCTTCAAATCGTCGCGCAAGCCGCCTGCAATACCGACGAAGAATGCAAAGTCTGGCTTAAAGAGGTTCAAAACTCTTTCGGTTGCCGCTGCGCTCAAAGAATTGCCCATTCCTGTCTGAACGATAGCGACAGTGCATCCAGTCTCTCCGGTGCCGAACCGTCCAATTTCGTAAACACTCCCTTTTTCAATGTGTTCTCGACGGTCAGAAAGATGCGCCCGAACAGCGGAAAATTCTTCGGGCAGAGCGGTGACGAAAACGGCGTCTATCATGGTTTTTGAATGGATGGATGTCGGAAGATTCGACGACCGTCGCGAGAGGCTGGGAAAATAGTCAAAAGCGAATTTCTCAAGCCGCCCGAGCGAATCATAATACGTTTGCCAGATCAATCTGAAGTCGCGTCTACCTCTGCGTTCATCGCAGTCCTTGGCGGTCTTGGCCAAATTCACCCAATGACGATTCGTTATGAACTCTCCAGCCCGCTTTGCGACATCTGAGGTCAACTCCGTTGCACTCGCCGTGACTGCGTTAAGCCAAGATTCACAATCACGCTCTCCGCCCCATGTCTCGACCAGCATCAACCCGCCGAGTTCTAGAAACGGAGAATTGCGCGGAAACGTGAAATCGCTGTGTTGAGGAGCGAAGAGAATCTCGATCAATTCTTTCTCAAGATTTGGCTTGGTCGGCGGTCGCGAATAGTAGTCCTTGAGCCATGCCCGAAGCGTATTAGAAAGCGAGTTGGCCAGATGCCGTTTTGGCAACTTCGGCCAAATTCGACTGCGGTTTTTGCAACGGGTGAATTCCAGCCGCCCCGCCTTCTCCAAAGCTTCGCAAATCACCTCTGAAACTGGAGCGCCCTTATCCCAAGCTTCAAAGAGCCTCGCCATAATGGCAGTTGAATCAATCTCACGCAGAAAACTCGGCTCCGTTTTCGCCGCAGCCTCAAACAGCACAACCCAACGGTTAATATCAGTGTCGGCACTGGTCCAGAGGGACGGTTCCGCCTTTGCCGCCGCGACGGCACATTTAATCAGAGCAGGGTCGTCGTGCGTGAACGCGCTCAGCCAAACATCCGACGGCTTCGCCGCTGCACAAAGAAGCTCAATGGCAGCAGTTCTCGGTTTCCCTGCGTTTTGGTTGAAAACAAGCTCGATCGCTTTGACGAAGCCGACATGGGTGAGTGCTGCCTTCGCCATGAGGCATATCCATCCACGGCCCGCCGACCATTTCTGCAGCGGCGCAAAGAGTTTAGCTGGTAGGCTTGTTGGACAAGCTTGGACTAGCGCCTTCTCTGTTGTTGCATCGGCTGGCAATTGGGCGCCGATTTCAGCCAGCGTCCCTTCTTCCTTCCAGACTGACCAGATTGTTTGAGCAGCACTTTCGCCGAGCGACGCAAATTCCTGTTTGAGTCCCTTGCGAATCCATTCCTGCCATTCTGCGGACTGGGATGATGGCACGGCCAGAATGACCTTAGATAAACCTGCTCCATTATCGAATTTGGGAGACTGGATGCGCACCTTGAGCCATTGGCAAACTGCGCGCTCTAACACAGCAGCGTTAGACGGAAAAGAAGATGCCTTGACTGAACGCAAAGCAAGGATGCCTTCTTCTCTGTCTCTGACTCTCATAATCGATGCAGCAATATTCATTGCTTCGCTTTTTTGATTCGCAGCCTGGGTCGGTTCGGGGAGCAGCGTTCCAAGGCTACGCAATAAGGCATGCGTTACTTCCGGGTCGTTCTCAGAACGTTTTTGCCAGTAGTTCCACAGCCGCGCGAATCGCCCGTAATCCGAAAAAGAGTGAAACACCAAACCGACGTCCTGTAAGAATTGCAGAAATCCGTGAGCCTGTGCATCACTGAGAAACGCTGCTAAAGAGTCGCTCAACGGCTGATTCCAATTCGCGTCGCACTTGAACTTGTAGCTGCTCCACCGAGCCTCGCAACTCGTGGGCACTCCGACGACGTTGGCCCGCGTGACCGTTAAATCCGCTGGCGTAAAACTAAATCCGAATCCGAACGTCCGGCGCAACTCAGGTGGCAGCTTCTGCCAGAGTGTAGCAATGAGAGCTTCGAATCCATTCTGTCCGATGATTGCGGCTGGTTTATCTTCGTGGATGAGATGGTGGGCGACGCAAGCCAATAGAGCTGGTGGAACCGTTTGCGGTGGTTTCGCCGGTCTCAAAGGAATCGTAAGCTTGGGAACGTAGGCGCGATTTGTCTTGTGGAGGATTTCAAAAAGTGCTCCCAGATCATCCCATTGTTCAGCTTCCGCAAGAGCAACGGCAATCATTCGGGTCGAAATCATTCCCGGACGGACAGCTGCATGATTCGCTTCTGTTAAGGCGACCAAATAATAGTCATCTTGCCGCCAACCCCGAACGAACGGCTCCCAAGCCGCGCCCGCTGGAGCTGAGTCGGGAAGATCAGCTTTGTCGGAAAGTCGCAGAAAGAACTCCCGCCATTGAGACGGATATTCAAGAAGTGCGAACGCGCCATCTTTGTCGCCAAAGCGAGCCTCAAAGACTTGGAGCGGCCCCGGCGTTAACCCAAAAGTTTGCTCAGAGGCCATGTAAGATCTTCAGTTTTGCTTCCGTCAGGTAGCACGACGAATCCTTGGCGATGAGGCCCAAGATCCACAAAATCCTCATCGTCAGCAGTGGCGGAAAGAGTTTTGCCAAGTGCAGAGACACCAACCACTGTCAAACTGCTGCGCTCCCAGAGTCCCTCGACAAAGTTGGCAAGCATCGGCGTTAGCCGTTGCAATTCGTCGTGCGGCTTGGTGGTAGCGTCCACCGTTTTCGACTCGTCCCAGCATGTGATTGCAATGACCAATCGAGGTGTCGCAATTCGTGATTCACGGCCACGACGGCGAGCGAATAGAAGCATCTGCAACATCTCGATAAGTGCGGCCTCCGGTATCCACTCGGGCAACGCCGATGCGGTTCCGGTTTTCGGCTCGAAGTCTTTGAGGGGACGATGCAGTAAATCTCGCGTTGCACGAAACAGTTCGGGGCGGATCATGAGCAGCCATCCTTCTGCGTTTGATGCCCGCTCGTTCCAATCTAGCGATGTAATTCGCGACCTGAACATTTCCTGCACTTGTTCACCGCCATAGTCTGGCCAGACCACCCGTGCGCGGCTTCCGTCGGCCAACTCGATGGGCAGGACCACATCCTTGCTTACTACTACCGGGGTGTGTGTTGCGAGGCGGCCTCGACCGAGGCATTCCATCGGCTCTTCAAACAAGCCCAGGTTCTCAGGCTGCTCATAAAACTTTACGGCACTGGTTTTCTTGGTGAGTCGAATAGCGAGTTGAGCACCATAATGCGTCTTCCCTGATTTTGGGCCGCCGAGAACTAAAATCGTGTGGTCTTTCATGGTGTTTATCCGCGAAAGGCTAGAAATGAATTCGTCGCGTCAATTGGAGCGGCAATGGGCAGTTGGAAAACCGGCGACTCTCGGAGCAAAAGCCATTCGATTGGATTCCAGAAAGGACGAGTCGGCTCCATATTTGACGGTGCGGAATGAACAGAAGTTTGAAAGTTCTCGGCATCAGGAAGCGCTTTTTAAGTGCTGTCTCCACGTCACTTCGGATTTGAGGTCGGATTTCCTTATCAGATTTCGCCCACACAATGCCCACGGGGCGCCCTGCCAAAACACCCGAAAGCCGTTCGGCAAGAAGCTCGGTCTTCTCAACAACGTTGCGCCTATCGGGACCAACCAAACCGTCCGAATCCACGAAAAACAGGAAGCCGTCCGCGTGACGAGCGACCCAGCGTGCTCCAACTGCCCCCTCGCTTTCAGCATGCACTGCCCAGCGTGAAAACCATTCACCCGGCGTGTCCGCCATCAGGACATCACGCACTCGACCATCGGCTGCTCGAAGCCCGATATGCAACCAACCTGGCAGGCGGCTCTCTGTCACCGGCGTGTGCGGCGGAAAGCCTGGACCTATGCCGTCCGGAGCATGGCGAACATACGCCGCGAGTTTTTCCCATCCTCCAAAAGTGAATGAGCCGATGAACTCGTGCTTCGCTGGAAGAACACCTCGACAGAGTCCGATGTAGAGAGATGCCAAAAAGGTCGTCTTACCCACGTTGTGCGCTCCAACCGGAGCATACAACAGCGGGCGTTGTCGGCTTGCTAGCCAAGCCATGTCGTCCAAACCAAACGCGCTGCCGGTCCAAGGGACACCTTCGCCGCCAGTAAGAACAACTGGCGTTTCTGTTTTTTCTTCCGCGTTTCGTTTGAAATGGAGACACTCATGCGGTCGATTCCCCATTTGGCAGCCGGTGTCCTCCGGATAGCAGTGTGGCTGCGTGCAGGATTTATTTAAGTCTGCACTCATGTTCAGACTTTCGGGGCGGTGAGTATTTCAGCAAGGCGCTCACGTAATAACCAAACGGCCCATTCAGATACAGGCAGGCTAGTTGACGGCACAACGCCCGTGTAAGCTGGAATTGTTTCATTGGCTGGCACTGCCCGTCGAACGACTGACAGAAACTCACGGAGAGAAATCCGGTGAGGGGGACCGTTCGGTGCAACCGGCAGACACGGATTAACAGCGTCGTCAGTTTTGGTCGCGGCCACGAGTTCGGCTAGGGTCAACTTCGGATTCTCCGGTAACACATTGCGGATCGTTTCACGGAGAAAATACTCAACGCTCAACGGAACCGGAGCACCCGATACACTGCCGAGGTCAAAAGCGAGAGCGATAATAGTTCCTACGGGTGACAATTTTCGATAGCTGCGCTGCAAACTGGGCGAATATAGAGCCTGCTTCCACCAGAGCAGTGCGGTGAAACGCTCATTGCGTTGTGCCGAGTCCATCACCCATTTTCCAAGTGCATTGGCGTGCTTCTTTAGAGCAGGTGTCAATTGCTTGCTCAAACCTTCAATGGCGGGCGAGGTGGCTGACAATGCTTTGTTGACAGAGTTTGCCACAGCGCTTGCCGCGCGAGGAGCAAACTGCCAAGCCCAATGTTGATTGTTACCCGACCAATATTGGTTAGGATTTCCGTAAGACTTGCTTTGCTGGTCATGCGGTCCAGCAGCATCCGAGAAGCCATTCCTTAATTCTGCTTCATCAACCTGAATCGCCTTTATCGCTGGCAGCTTGATTTCAAATTCCAGAATATTTTCGGTTGCTGTGACTCCAATGCGCCATTGCGACGAGCTGATGGCTTCAGATTTGTCGCCCAACGCGCTGATAAATCCCCGCGTAATGGCCTGCTCTGGGCCATCGCCTAAATGAGGCAGGAGACTTGAAGATGCATTCCAAATCGCGAGGGTCGCAATCGAATCTGCCTCGGTGGCTTTGCTCAAAGCTTCGAGGAGAATCGCTCGACAAATCTGTCGTGGTTCGTCGTGGTTCTTCACCAAGAAAGTCTTCCAGTGAACCTTCACAACCTCCTGAACCGTATTGAACCAAGGATCCGTCGCCGGACAGTTAGGATCAGTCGCGACACGACTGGCTGACACCGCATCACGAGGCGATTCGCCGAAGCGTTTGGCAAGATCAGCCGCTGCCGCTTGGTAGTGTTTAAGACGTTCGTCGGTAGTTTCAGACGGGATCAAGCTCGCGTCGAAGAAACGTTGAAGAAGGCTTTGTGGTTCGTTCATAGCAGTTTTGTATTGGTTAATTTCGAGCATGGGCGTGGCAGTTGAATGAATTTACGCATATCTCGGCGCTCAACGTTTTCATGTCAACAAGAACGCACTTAACATGGATGTCGGTATGCAAATCCTGCCGGAAGCTGTCGGCGTTGCGCGGGACTCGACACCTCACCCCAGCCCTCTCCCCGAGCGATGCGGAGAGGGGGAAACCGAATGCCAACCCGTCGGACCGTTTCTGATTTCCCTTAGCCATGCAAGTTGTGCGGAGTGTGCGCCCGAAATCCCCCGGCGTCAATGGCGCTGTAAGCGTGAGGAGCGGGGCTTCAACCTGCCGTGCGCAAAGAGGCTGGACGCGAGGCGTGTCCAGCAACGCCCGGGGCGGGCGTGGCCCCCCAATTTCGGATTTTGGGTTTAATGACGCACGCACAATGTTGACGAAGTTTCCATTTCGGCTCACCATGCCCTGCATGACTGCTGCATCAGAAGGCTTTGCGGACTGGGCCTGCGATCCGCAACGCACATTGGAAGAACGCTTTGGAACCGAATTGCTCATTGAACACACCCTTGACCTGTGGCGAAACAAGCATGGCATCAAGATGGAAACCAACTACGAGGCGGAACGGCTGCGTCACAAGGCGCGCGGCCTCGACCCCGCGCATCTGCCGGGCTATTCCCGCGCCGACGCCGAACATGCGGAGGAAGTGCTGCCGGAGCTGAAGAAGTTCAGCGATGGCGGCTTTGACGACCGGCCGTTGCGTGATTTCTCGATTCTCCGTTTTTGTCCGCCATTGGAATGCCTGGAATTGCATCACTCGGAAATCCGCGACTGGTCGCCGTTGCTCTACCAGTCTTCACTCACCACGCTCAATGTGTGGGGCGACCGCGTGGCCCGCGACCTGCGGGTCATTGGCAAACTGACGCGCCTGCAATCCTTGCGTCTGCGTGTGGAGCTGCCGTGGCCCGATCTGCGCGGCCTGGAAAACTTAACCGAGCTCCAATATTTGAATTACAACGGCAACGTCCTCGCCTTTCGCGACGTTCCCGTCCTGCCCCGGGTGCGCGTGTTTGAACTCGGCCATCTGGGCAGCTTCGACATCCCGCTCCGCACCGTTCACGATCTGCCGGCCATGCCGGAACTGCGCCGGCTGAAGCTCGACAACACCACTGAGTTCGACGGCATCGAACGCTACACCAAATTGCTGAACCTCGAGGCCTATGGTTATTTCACCGACCTGACGCCGCTGGCCGCCTTGAAGGAATTGACCCACCTGACCATCAGCGGCGGTGATTACGAAACCCTCGCGCCGCTGGCCCGGCTGCCGAATCTCCGCCGCCTCACCGTGCGCCACGAAGTGCCGCCGGATTTCACGCCGCTGGCCGACGCACCGCGCCTGCATGAAGTCGTCATGGAAATTTCCCACATCGTCGCGCCCGAACTCGCCTCGCTCAACGCGATGTTCACCTCGTGGAGTGACGATTTCGCCCTGCCGCAACCCCGCCCGCTCGCCCCGCTCAAACTCCTCCACCGCGATTTAAAGAAAGGCGATCCCAAGACCGAGGACACCAGCACCGCCGCGCCGCGCGACTGGGGCGATGACGACGAAATGGGCAAATCCGAGGCCCGCTGGTTTGTGCGCGAAGCCAACCGCCGGCTCCGCCGCCTGCTCGGCAACGGCGGCTGTCAATTTGGCGAACATGGCCTATATCCCGGCCATGACATGATCACCGTCAGCCGGCCCGAGGACATTGACCGCGTGCCGGAAATCGCCCAATGCCTCCGGGAACTTTTCGCCGCCGCGCGCCATCCCTGGGAAGTGATGCTCATTGTGGACAGCCTTGAGCGCTACGAGCGGGACATGGACGAGATTTACGAGGACGACGACGAGAAATTTAACGCCGAAAAAGAGCGCGAAGAATGGGAATACGAACACGAGCGCCGGCGTGAACGCCGCGAATTTCTGGAACGCAAATACCGCCTCCGTCTCGAGCAGGAGTTGGGCACCCCCGCCGCGCCCGTTCCGCCCGCCCCCGCCGACCCGCACGGCGATGAGGAGGACGGGGACACCTTGCAAACCACCGCCGAGGAAATCCCGCCCGCCTACGACCTGGGCACCCGGCTGCACCTGTATTCCACGCTCACGGAAAAAGCCGTCTACTTTAATCACGACTCGGATCGTCCGCTGGCCGAAATGCTCTTTGGCCTCAAAGCCGGCTCGGATTGAACCGCCGGCCTGAATGAACGGAAGGCGTGGCGGAAATTTCAAAAGCCTTCCGCCCAATCGCCGCAGAGAAGTTTTGCCTGTTCGAGAACGGTTTGCGTGGCCTTTTCCTGCTTGTCCGGCGGATAACCGTATTTGCGGAGGATGCGGCGAACGAGCACGCGGATTTGTGCTTGGGCGGCTTCGCGGAGCGTCCAGTCAATCGTCACGCTTTTGCGGACATGGGAAACCAGTTCCCGGGCGATATTTTTCAACGTCGGTTCGCCGAGAACTTTAACGGCGCTGTCGTTGGTTTCCAACGCGTCGTAAAATGCCACTTCATCATCCGTGAGGCCGAGCTTGTCGCCGCGCTTCTGGCCTTCGCGCATTTGCTTGGCAAGTTCGATCAATTCCGCGATGACCTGCGCGGCTTCGATGGTGCGGTTCTGGTAACGGTGAATCGTGGCCTCCAGCATTTCGGCGAAGGAACGGGATTGGACGAGATATTTCTTCGAGCGGATTTTCAGTTCGTTGTTGAGCAGCTTTTGCAGCAACTCGACGGCGAGATTGCGCTGGGGCAGATGCTGGACTTCCGCCAGGAACTCGTCGGACAAAATCGAGATGTCCGGTTTCTTTAATCCGGCGGCGTCAAAGATGTCTATGACCTTGTCGGATGAAATGGCGCGGGAAACAATTTGCCGGACGGCCAGCTCCAATTCTTCCGGCGATTTCCCGCCGCCTTCGCTGATGCTCTTGGCCAGCACCGCCCGGACTTCCTGAAAGAATCCGACTTCATCGCGAATCTCCAAAGCTGAATCATGCGGCACGGCGAGCGCGAACGCCTTCGACAAATCTGACACGGCTTGCAGATACCGTTGCTTGCCGTCCTTTTGTTGCAACACATGCTCGGCAGCTTGCGCGATGAGTGGCAACCGCTTCGCCGCCGTGGTTTCCGCCGCCGCGCCGTAATCAAACCCATGCAGGATGGCGCACACTTGCTCGTATTTCTCCAGCATCACGGCCACGGCTTCTTCCTGATCCAGCGTGATGTCGCCTTTGCCTTTGCTGTTCGTGTAATCGGCCAGCGCCTGTTTCAATTCCTCCGCCAAGCCGAGATAATCCACCACCAACCCGCCGGGCTTATCTTTGAAAACCCGGTTCACTCGCGCGATGGCCTGCATCAGGCCGTGACCGCGCATCGGCTTGTCCACATACATCGTGTGCAGGCTCGGCGCATCGAAACCGGTCAGCCACATGTCGCGCACAATGACAATGCGAAACGGCTTCTTCGGATTCTTGAACGCTTTCGCCAGTTCCTCGCGGCGCTTTTTGCTGCGGATATGTTTCTGCCAGTCCAATGTGTCGGAAGCCGAGCCAGACATGACGATCTTCATCACGCCTTTGTCATCGTCGTCGTGATGCCAGTCCGGACGGAGTTTCTGGATGGCCTTGTAAAGCTCCACGCAGATGCGGCGGCTCATGCAGACCACCATCGCCTTGCCCTCCATCGCGGCATAGCGCGCTTCCCAATGCTTCACCAAATCTTCGGCCACGAGCGCGATGCGTTTGTCCGTCCCGACCATCGCTTCCAGTTGCGCCCACTTCCGGCGCAG
>Ga0182013_10009321_pt1 | contig 10359 bp, 7 predicted proteins | sample 612S2MmetaG_FD_120487 | JGI IMG/M metagenome (GOLD analysis project Ga0182013, IMG submission 120487) | Permafrost microbial communities from Stordalen Mire, Sweden - 612S2M metaG | ecosystem: Environmental > Terrestrial > Soil > Wetlands > Permafrost | place: Sweden: Stordalen | collected...
AACCTTGAAAAGGCCGGCGATCGCTCCGCCGAACGGGGTCTTCGGTCCTGTATGGACCCTGCTCTACGCTCTGATGGCCGTTGCCGCCTGGCAGGTCTGGCGGTCGGAACCGTCTCTGTTGCGCACCGTGGGCATCGCCCTATTCACGGTGCAACTGACGCTGAACCTCGCCTGGTCGTGGCTTTTCTTCCACAGACATAAGATCGGAGTCGCCCTTGCAGACGTCCCTTGCAGACGTATTGATGCTTTGGGTTGCGGCGGGGTTCACTACGCTTGTTTTTGGCCGAGTCACACCCTTGGCGGCATGGCTCATGCTGCCCTACCAGGCCTGGCTGGCCTTCGCGGCCGTTTTGAATGCTGCCTATTTGCGGCACAATCGGTGATTCCGAGGCAGCACCAGCCAGTCCAGATATCTCGGACTAAAAACAAACAAGGGCGGGGATCACTCCCGACCCTCGTTTGTGTTCCTTAGATTCTGCCGGAATCCGGCCAATGGGCTTAGAGCGGCTGCACGTCCGCGGCCTGCCATCCCTTGGGCCCCTTCACCACGTTGAACTGCACGGCTTGACCCTCTTGCAAGCTCTTGAAACCGCTTGAGTTGATTGCCGAGTAGTGCACAAACACGTCTTCGCCGTTCTGGCGCGAAATAAAGCCGAAGCCTTTCGCGTCATTGAACCACTTCACAGTACCTTGTTCCATCTTGTTCGTATTTCCTGGATTGAATTGCGCTGGATGAATCGGAGCGACCACTGGCAGAATCTTGCTTGGTTGGGCGAGTCACTGCTCACGCCCGGTTCGACTCTAACGCTGGCAACAGTGTACCATTGCTGTCAAAAATCCTGCCACGAATTCTTCCCTGCTGTCTCACCTTGCGATTCCTGTTTCCGGAACCTCCTTACCAATTTGGGCTTAGCGACACCCTCCCGGCCCATGCTTCCGGCTGTGTTAATGTGGGAGGTCGCCATGCCTCTCGATCCCGTACCCGGCCTCCTGTCCCGCGCCACTGAGCTGCTGGAAGCGGAATTTGCGGCCCTGCCCGCCTCCCCATCTGAAATCGATACCGTCGGGATGGCGCAGGTTCTGGCTACCGTGGCCCATCGGCTGGGAAACAACTATCCCTACTTCCATCCTCTTTACGCCGGGCAAATGCTCAAGCCACCTCATCCCCTGGCGCGTGCCGCCTACGCGCTGGCCATGAACATCAATCCCAACAACCACGCCCGGGACGGCGGCCGCGCCAGCTCGGAGATGGAAATCGAGGCGGTCGGCCAAATCGCCGCCATGTTCGGTTGGACCGAATCCCAGGGCGGGTATTTAGGCCATTTGACCTCCGGTGGCACTCTGGCCAACCTGGAGGCTCTTTGGGTAGCCGGCCAACTAGCGCCCGGCAAGCGCATTGTCGGCTCGGAGCAGGCCCATTACACTCACCGGCGCATCTCCGCCGTCCTCAAGCTCGACTACGCGGAGATTCCCGCCGACTGCTCCGGCCGCATGTCGATTGCAGCTCTCGAAACCGAGCTCCGCCGCGGCGATGTGGGCACGGTGGTCGTCACGTTAGGCACAACAGCCCTCGGTGCGGTCGACCCGCTTGACGAAATCCTCGCCCTCCGCCGGCAATACGAATTCAGAGTGCACGTCGACGCTGCCTATGGCGGCTATTTCACCCTCATCGCCAGTGCGCTCGCAGAATCCGCCCGAAAAGCCTACGCCGTCCTCTCACAGGCCGACTCCATCGTCATCGACCCGCACAAACACGGCCTGCAGCCCTACGGATGCGGGTGCGTACTCTTCCGCGACCCGGCCGTAGGCCGCTTTTACAAGCACGATTCGCCCTACACCTACTTCACTTCCAGGCAGTTGCACCTGGGTGAGATCAGTCTCGAGTGTTCCCGCGCCGGAGCAGCGGCTGTAGCCTTGTGGGCCACGCAGCAGCTCATGCCTCTTGTCCCGGCAGGCGAGTTCGCCCAAGGCCTCACGCAGGGGCGAGCCGCGGCCCTCGAACTCGATCGCAGATTGCGTGCGGACGCGCGCTTCCAGCCTCTGGCAGCAGGCCCACCGGAGCTCGATATCGTGGTCTGGAAACTGAACGCCGAAACGCCGGATCGAAGCTCGCAACTGGCCCACGATGTCTTTGACGCATGCGCCACGCGAGACCTGCACCTGGCTCTTGTACAATTGCCGCTGTCCTGGTTTTCCGCGGCCGCGGCCAATGGAAACCAGGCAGAGACCGGGATCGTTACCTGCCTTCGCTCGGTGCTGATGAAGCCGGAACACGAAGCATGGCTCGACCGCATCTGGGAAAGACTTTCCGCAGCCTGCGCCGATACGATCCGAGAGTAAAGCCGATGGCCGAAACGGGCATGAACGCGTCAAACAAAGAAAACGTTCTCAATCGCAGGGTCTATCGTATCCAGCCCGTCGTCATGAAGTCTTGAATTCAATTGAAAGGTTTTGACTGAAATGCACGATCCAGCCGCCCTTCGCTCCATGCATGTTTCCCGCTTCCATGCTGAACCTGCCATCTTTGTTGCGCCCGGTCGCGTAAACCTCATCGGCGAGCACACCGACTATGCCGAGGGGTTTGTCATGCCTGTGGCCATCAACTTTGCCACATTGGCCGGCATCTCTCCACGCACTGACGGCAAAATCGTTATCTATTCCGAGAACTTTGGAGAAGAAAAGACATTCGACGCTGCGGCCAAGCCCACCGCCTCCAAACATTGGTCCGACTACCCCATGGGCGTAGTTTCAATCCTTACCGGCGAGGGCCACAAGATTCCCGGCTTCAGTCTCACGCTGTGGGGAGACGTGCCCTTGGGTTCCGGGCTTTCCAGTTCAGCCGCTCTCGAGGTGGTCACGGCTCTGGCCGTCCTGTCGCTCATCGGCGCCAGCTATCCGGGCCCGGTACTCGCCCGCCTCTGCCAGCGCGTTGAGAACGAGTTTGTCGGCGCCAACTGCGGCATCATGGATCAGTTCATCTCCGCCAACGGCAAAGAGAATCATGCCCTGCTGCTTGATTGCCGAGACCTGAGTTTCCGTCTGGCCCCCATCCCCGCCAATGTCGCGCTCGTGATCGCCAACACCATGGTCAAGCACTCCATCGCAGGAGGAGACTATCCAACCCGCCGCCGTGAGTCTGAAGCTGCCTGCGCCGTCATCGCCAGCCATCGCCCCGGCGTTCCCTTCCTCCGCGATGCCACGCTTGAAGATCTGGACAAATGGGGCCACGAGATGGAGCCCAAGTCGCTCATGCGCGCCCGCCACGTCATCAGCGAAGACCTGCGCACCGTGGCCGCCTCTGAGGCGCTTCTCCGCGGCGACATGAAGGAACTCGGCCGCCTGATGGCCGAAGCCCACGCCAGCTATAGCGGCGACTTCGAAGGCAGTTGCGTCGAGGCTGACGCCATGGTTGCCCTCGCGCAGGATCTGCCCGGCCTGATCGGCGCGCGCCTCACCGGCGGCGGCTTCGGCGGCTGCACTGTCAACCTTGTGGAACAGAGTCATGCCGCGGCCTTTGCCGAGGCGCTCGGGGCCCGTTATGCCGCCCAGACTGGCATCGTTCCGGAGATCCACATCTGTCACGCCTCGAATGGCGCGCACCAGTTGAGTTAAAAACGGCTCAGAAACGTCGGTGGATCAGTCCCTCTTTCATCCACCCAGGTTTGCCTTCAGGCGGCCTGCGTCAGGAAATCCTTCGCTCGTAACCCATTCGTGGGATAGGGTTTCCAGCAGAATTAAAGCCGTTTAAGCCGTTCCTTGGTAAAATCGGAGGGTATTGTGCCATGGAAGACCGGGTAGATAGTCAGGCCCGGTCAGCTTCCACTTGATTTTTATCCTCAGAGTGCCGATCTCTTAGGTAGAAAGCGGCGCGGAGAAACGAATCTTATGCAACCGGCAATCTTAAAGCCATTTTCCTACGAGAACTTCCCCAGCTCAGGACACGTCGCGTACTTCTCGATGGAGATCGCGATCCATCCCTCCATGCCCACCTACTCCGGCGGTCTCGGCGTTCTGGCCGGTGACACCCTGCGTTCCGCGGCCGACCTGGGTATCCCTCTTATCGCTTTCTCTCTGGTGCACCGCAAGGGATACTTCCAGCAGCATCTTGACCGCACCGGCATGCAGAGTGAAGAGGTTCAGCCCTGGAATCCCGAGGCTTTCTGCACAGAAGAAGCAGCACGCGTCACTGTGTCGGTTGAAGACCGCATTGTGACCCTGCGCGCCTGGCGCTATGACCTCAAGGGCCGCTCCGGCCATGTGGTGCCCATCTATCTGCTGGATACGGATCTGGACGGCAACTCCGGTTGGGATCGCGGCCTCACCGATCACCTCTACGGCGGCGACACCAACTACCGCCTGCAGCAGGAGATCGTTCTCGGCATGGGCGGCTCGCGCATGGCCCATGCATTGGGATACCGGGTAAACGTCTACCACATGAACGAAGGGCATGCCGCGCTGCTTACCCTGGCTCTGCTTGAGAGGCAACTGGGCGGCGGCCCGCTCGGCGCCGCGACTGAAGCGGATATGGATCAGGTGCGCCGCAAGTGCGTGTTTACCACCCACACGCCTGTTCCTGCCGGCCACGACCGTTTCTCCCTCGAGCAGTCCATTCGCATTCTGGGCGGCGATCGCACCGCGCGTCTTGAGCGGCTCGGCTGCTTCCGCGACGGCCTGTTGAACATGACCCTGCTGTCACTGCGTTTCTCGCGCTACTGCAACGGAGTGGCCATGCAGCACGGCAAGGTCTCCCGCGAAATGTTTCCGGAGTTCGCCATCGACACCATCACCAACGGCGTTCATGCGCCCACATGGATGTCTGAGCCCGTGCAGCAGTTGCTCGACGTGCAGATTCCCGCATGGCGTCGCGACAATCTCTATATGCGCAACGCCATCGATCTGCCCGAGGCCGGAATCCAGGCAGCGCACGACCGCGCCAAGCAAGCCCTGTTCACTGAAGTTGCCACGCGCACCGGCCTGGTGCTCAACCCCAATGTGCTCACGCTGGGTTTTGCCCGCCGCGCAGCCACCTACAAGCGCGCCAACCTGCTCTTCACTGATCCTGAGCGTCTCAAGAAGATTGCCGCCGCTGCAGGTGGCTTGCAGATTCTCTACGCCGGCAAGGCCCATCCCCAGGACGAGCCCGGCAAGCGGCTCATCCAGCAGGTGGTCGAAGAGGCCGCAAAATTATCGGACGACACTCTGCGCATCGTCTATCTCGAAAACTACGCCTGGGATCTGGGTGCATTGCTCACCGCCGGCGTGGATGTCTGGGTCAACACCCCCAAGCGGCCCTATGAGGCCTCCGGAACCAGCGGCATGAAGGCCGCGCTCAATGGTGTTCCGAGCCTGTCCATTCTTGACGGCTGGTGGATTGAGGGCTGCATCGAGGGTGTCACCGGCTGGGCTATTGAAGATGGTGCCGACGACGCCGCTGAAGCCAACTCGCTCTACGAGAAACTCGAGAAGGCTATCGTCCCCCTTTACCGCGAATCGCCTGAGAAGTGGGCGCGCCTCATGCGCACCACCCTGGCCTTCAACGGTTCCTACTTCAACACCAATCGCATGGTCAAGCAGTACACACGAAACGCCTACTACCCGGTGCACCTCATCGAGCCCGTCAAGGTCCAGGAAGAAGTCTTCGCCGACTAGAGCGCGGTTCCAACGTCGCCGCTTTTTGTAGCGCCGGACTCCTGTCCGGCTGTCGTGCGGGCGTCCCCGCCCGCATTCCATCGCATATCGTGGCGTGCGTCCTATTTCATCGGCTGTCGGATAATCGTCTTCAGATTCTCCGGCGCGGTCCGCCACGGATCGCTCAGATAGATCTCGTGATGCTTCCCGCAGAGCTCCTTGCCGGCTGCGTGGATAAACTCATGAATCCGCTGAATCGTCGGTCCCTCGTCTTTAAAAGCCCCCACGTAGAGCGTCTGTGCAGCAGTGACGCGACGAGCGAGCTGCGAACGACCTGGACTTGATTCTTCCCATATTTGGTCAGGCTCACAGGACCACCGAAAGGTAACTTCCGAGTTGGCGATACGATCAGAATCCCCAAGAACCCCTTGGTTCTCGCGGGTTTTTCAGGATCGACGAGCCCAATTGTGAGAGTAAACTGGTCCCATGTTCTCCCAGCGGTTCTCCGTTCATCGCGGTGGCGATCCTCCCTGGCCCCCGAAGATCAAAGGAGGAGAACTTGCTTCCTTGTCTCAGCGCGCGGTTCCGTGTTGGCTTCTCGCCATCGGGATCGGAACTGCGCTTCTCGGTGGCTGCGCCCAAGGCGGCGGCGGTTCGCAATCTACTTCCCAACCGCCCCAGCCCGTCGCCATCTCGACCCAGCCAGCGAGCCAAACGGTTCCTATCGGCCGAACGGCAACCTTCAGCGTGGCTGCCAGCGGTACCGGCCCGCTCCAATACCAATGGAGTAAGAATGGTGTACCCATTTCGGGAGCTACGAGCGCCTCGTATACCACGCCTGTCGTTGCGCTCAGTGACAGCGGAGAGACGCTCCAAGTGACTGTAAGCAATTCCGTCAATTCTGTTGTCAGTGCGGTGGCCACGCTTACGCCCGGCCCGCGCGCGCCGGCTCGCGGAGATCTCAGGTATCTTCTCTTTGAGCAAGTGACGGCGGCAGGGCTTTTTCAGGATGGGGGTGAACATACTGATATCCCTGGAGCCGCTGGCTTTTCGATAAACAATGGGATTGGCACCCCGTTCACCCTTGGTACCAACTTCGCCTGCTATCCGGGGATTGAATACGACTGCGGGTGGGGCTTGACGGTGTATAGCCTTCCTGCCGGTCAACTCCCGTTATCGATGTATTACGAATCCAATAGCTATCCGAGCTTCGTATCCGAGGTGCAATCAGTAATTGCGCCAAATGTCGTAATTGACTCGATCGATCTGGAGCCCGCAAATAATGAGTATGCAATTGCCTATGTGGAGACTGCTCAAACCGGCGGGTTCGATTACCGGCTTGAGGTTGTGCCGCCATCCCAGCTTCAGGCTACGGTGGCCAATGATGGTGCGGAGAGCAGAGTCGTCACGGCCGTCTCGCTTGATGCGAATAACCAAGCCAATGTGATTTCCTACGGCTGGACGGGAGACACCACTACCGTCTACGAGGCTCAAACCTTCATCGCTGCCACGGCAAGCGGCATCGCAAGTGAAGCCACTGCGCTGGCCGACAACGGCTACTTCATCAGCGCATTTGGCGGCAACGATACAGACGGCTACATGCTGATCGGAATGCGAGTTCAGGGCGATACGATGGCCCGTCCGATTTATGTGACCACTGCAAACCCGTCCGGTTCGAATTCCGCCAATACCCTCCCACAGCAAAACCCGCCGTACGCCACCGAAGTCATCTGGGGCGGGTTCTTCGGCAGCTTCACCACCGCGTCAGGCCAGGTTTACGTTTCGGAAGAATAAGCCAGGGTAATTCATCGTCCGGCCCATCCCAAGTCCGCGTTGCGCCCGGTCGACAAGGCGGCGCGGCATCGGGAGAAGCCTTGCCAAGACAGTTATTGTGGGCGGTTGACCGCCAACTCGGAAGTTAGCAGTCGATCACCTCACGAATGCGCCTTCAGAATGGAAGACATCCTTCCCGCACCGGTGTCGACGGATCTGAACCGGCCGCGTGCCCATGCCTCGCCCGCTGAGGCTTATGAGACATGCGCCTCGGCACCCTACGAGTACAGCCGAATCTCGCTCGATGTTCCTCCCGCCGCCGGAATGTACCCCTTCAGCGTGTAATCCATCACCATGCGGTCGGCGTTGAACCGCCAGCCCAGCGTGCGGATCGTCCGTTTCATCCGCTTGATCCATCCCAGCGGAAGGCCATCGCTGTTGCGCTGATAAAACAGCGGAATCACTTCGTCGTGCAACACGCGATAGAGATCTTCTCCGTCGCGGCTGTCGTGCACGTCCATGTTCGAGTGAGTTCTGCCCGTACCGATAGCAAAGCCGTTGGACCCGTCGTAGGCTTCAGCCCACCATCCATCGAGAACCGAAAGATTCAATCCGCCGTTCAGCACCACTTTTTGTCCGCTGGTGCCCGAGGCCTCCAGTGGCCGCCGCGGATTGTTCAACCACACATCCACGCCCTGCACCAGGAAGCGGCCCACATTGATGTCGTAGTCCTCAATAAACGCAAACTTGTTGGAGAACTTCGAGTCGCGCATCATCTCCGCAATCTGCTGCAACACCTTCTTGCCCGGTTCGTCGTGCGGGTGCGCCTTGCCGGCAAACAGAAACTGCACAGGCCGTTTCGGATCGTTGACCATGGAGGCCAGCCGCTCAATGTCGGCCAGCACAAGATTGGCTCGCTTGTAGGTGGCGAACCGCCGTGCAAACCCGATCGTCAACGCATCCGGCGACAGAATCTTGTCGAGCTTCTTCAGCGTCTCCGCCGGTTCCTTGCGGCGTTCGGCCTGCTCCCGCGCGCGCCGCCGCGCAAACTCGATCAGTTGCGCCTTCAGGGCCAGGTGCGTCTCCCACAGCTCGCCGTCGTCGACCGATTCAATCTTCTCCCAGGTCTTTGGATAACTACTGTGCTGCTGCCAACCCACGCCCATGTGCCGGTCGTAAAGTCGTGCCATCTGCGGCGCAAGCCAACTGGGCACATGCACGCCGTTGGTGATGTGACCGATCGGCACTGCATCCTCCGGCCGGTTAGGATAGAGCCCCCTCCACATCGCCCGCGACACCTCGCCGTGCAGCGACGAAACCGCATTCACGCGCCGCGCCAGCTTCAGGCCCAGCACCGTCATGCAGAATGGCTCGCCGTAGTCGGTGGGATACTCGCGCCCAAAGCCCATCATGTTTTCGTGCGAAATGCCCAACTGCTCGCGCAGCGGCCCCAGGTGCTCTTCCATCAGGTCGGCGCCGAAGCGGTCGTGGCCGGCGGGTACAGGTGTATGGGTTGTGAAGACTACCTCGCGCGGAATCAGGGCGGCTGCCTGCGAAAAGCTCAGACCTTCTTCCACCATGCGATCGCGTATCGCTTCGAACACCGCGAAGCCGCTGTGTCCCTCGTTCAGGTGCAGAACGCCGGGAGTGATCCCCATGGCCTTTAACGCGCGGAAGCCGCCAATACCCAGCAGCAGCTCCTGGCGAATGCGCGTGCGCGCGTCGCCGCCGTAGAGCCTTGAAGTCGTGTCGCGGTCTTCCGGCGCATTGCCTTCGATGTTCGAGTCCAGCAGCAGCAAATCGATGCGGCCCACCTTCACCCGCCATACCTTGGCGCGGATCGCACCGCCGCGTGTGGCAATCTCCACCACTACCGGTTCGCCATTTGCGCCGATGGCCGGCTGCATCGGCAACCGGTTCACATCCGTCTGCAGGTACTCTTCCTTCTGCCAGCCGCTCTGGTCCAGGCGCTGCAAAAAGTAGCCCTGCCCGTAAAACAGGCCGATCCCGATCAATGGAATGTCCAGGTCAGAGGCGCTCTTGACGTGATCCCCAGCCAGCACTCCCAGGCCGCCGGAGTAGATCGGTAGCGACTCGTGCAATCCGAACTCTGCTGAGAAGTAGGCAACCGGCCGTGGCCGCAGTACGCCCGCATTCGCCGCGCCCCAGGTTCGGTCCGCATTCAGATACTCCTGCTGGCGACGATAGACGTAGTTGATGCGGCTATGCAGCACCTGTTCGGTCGCCCGGCGCTCAATCTCTCCCAGAGGCATTTCGCTCAGCAGCGAGATCGGATTCTGATTCAGCTGGCGCCAGCGCGTCGGATTCAGATCGCGAAAAAGGCTGATGCAGTCGTGGTCCCAGCTCCACCACACGTTGTGGGCCAGCGCCCAGAGCCGTTCCTGCGCCGGAGCAATAAAGCGATCAAGCGTGCGTGCCTCGCTCACCACCGGCGCCACCTGGACAGCCGCCTCGTTCAACATGCGAATTTCATTTTCGCGATAGACGCGGGTGTCCTTGGTTTGAACCACCAGAACCCCTTGCAGAACCCCCCGGTCCACCAGCGGCACGCCCAGGAAGGAGTGGTACTCCTCCTCGCCTGATTCCTTGAAGTACTTGAAACGCGGGTGATTCCTCACGTCGTCCACGGCCACCGGAACCACCTGCTCCGCAACCAGGCCGGTAAGGCCTTCGTTCAGCGGCATGCGCAGGGTTCCAATGCTGCGCGGATGCAGGCCAAGCGTGGCTGCCAGAACCAGGTTCGACCGGTCAGGCTCAAGCAGATAGGCCGAACAAACGTCGGTCCTGAACCGTTTGGCTATCAAGGCCACTACATTCATCAGGGTATCGGCAGGTTTGCCTCCCTCCGCGGCAAGATTTGCAATTTCCTCGAGGGTAAGAACGAGACTGGCGTCGGTGGCTTCAGGGGTCATGGTCATCGGTGTGGGCTCGCCTTTC
>Ga0182013_10009324_pt1 | contig 10357 bp, 8 predicted proteins | sample 612S2MmetaG_FD_120487 | JGI IMG/M metagenome (GOLD analysis project Ga0182013, IMG submission 120487) | Permafrost microbial communities from Stordalen Mire, Sweden - 612S2M metaG | ecosystem: Environmental > Terrestrial > Soil > Wetlands > Permafrost | place: Sweden: Stordalen | collected...
AGGGTCAAGGTCACGGCCGCTGCGACATACCGATCGCGACATTTCGGTCAGGGGTGTGATGTGCCGTCAAAGCAGCTCAGCCTTCTGAGCTGCGGTAACGTCCCGTTGTTCAGTTAATAGGCAAACGTGGGGCTGGCGCCTTCCTTGTCCTTGTGAGTGCGCGGTGATCAAGGTGGCGTCCATGTCGGGCACTAGCCACCCGGTCAGCGTCTTGCCCGCAATCGTCAGCCACGGGAACCCGGCCGCGGTCGCCGCGATCAGACCCCAGACGTGCGCGCGGGCCTTCGCCCGGGCCTTCGCGATCTTGCCCAGGGCCCGGGCGTCGGCCAGGTCCAGCGTGCGGCGTACCGTCGTGTCCGACGGCGGCGCCCCGAAGACCAGTTCCTGGTGGTCCAGCAGCGCGATGTCGCGCATGCTGGTGGCGCCCAGCACGATCGCGACCGCCACCGGCACCAGTGCCACGCCCCTGTCGATCAGCGGGAACTTCCCGGCCCGGGCCAGCGGCGGGCCGAGTGCGGCGGTCAGCCCCGTCTGGTCGGCGAGCTTGCGTAGCAGCACCGCCCCGGCGTGCCCGGTCAGGCCGTCTGCCTCGGCTGTTACTGACAGATCACGGTCCCACCGCGTATCCTTCAACACGAAAAGCGCTCCTGGCCGGGGAAGTTACGTTGGTGTCGTTACCGCGTAATCTCCCAGAACAGGGCGCTTTTCGCTACCTAGTCTCCGTAATGCGCAGCCGCCCGTGCCCGCCAGCGGACACTCGCCGGCCCGCCGCACCCAACAGGTGCACGGCATACGCTGCCTCCGGCCGAAAACCCGCAGGTCACGGCCATGATTTCATCAAAAACCCTGATCACCGGCCGACGGATGAATCCCGGAGGCTGGGTACAGAAGCCCGGAGCCGTGATAGCGGCGGCCAGGCGCGACGGCGCGGCCCGGCTGTGACCGCCCGCAGCGCAGCCTTCAGGTGCGGGCGAATTTCGCCCGCTTTTCGGCGGCCATATCGGGTAATAGGCCAGCCGACGGGCCGCAGCCCGGCTGGCGATCTTTCCGATGAAGCTTTCGACCGGTTTCAGCCAGCGGTAGCGCATATGGCCGACCAGCACCTTGCCCCGGCCGTGTTCGCGGCCCTATACCTTGCTGACAGCATTCACGGTAACGCGACCATTGGCCCCGCCGAAGCCGTATGCTCACCATGCGGGCTAGCCGTTGAGTGCATATTGAATACCGTAGACAATGGACGGCATTGACCTCCATCATTTCGGTCAGTTATGCCCCATTGCACTACGAGCAGGGCACTTCGACGTCTATTATGAAGAGCCATTGTGGTCGGTGAGGTTCCCGCGGTCCAGCGTGGCGGCCACCGAGACTCGATTGCGGCGGATGCCTGGCGTCGGCTGGCCTAGGCCAGCGCCGACGCCGGCGGCAGATTGTGGGGGCGAGGTGAGCGATGAACGGCGCTGTGAGCATTGCGGTACGCCGCTTGGCCTACGTGATCGCGTGTGCTTTTCCTGTCAACGTGCGGCCCCTCCGGTGCCGGCCCGGACCTCCGCGCGGCCGGACACCGACCATCTTCAGGCTCCGGTTAGCCAGGCGCTACGGGCGGACCGGATCCCGCAGGCTTCCTATTTTCCCCGAGCTGGCGCCGAGCCCCTCCCTGGTCCGGGAATCCTCACGCCGCCGCTCGCAGCGCCGACCGAGGAGATCCAGATCGAGGTGGTCTGGGGACGTGATCGCCGTCCTATAACGATTCCTTCGGCAGGCGCCACGATCGGCTCCACCAACGAGGCTGATCTGGTGGTTCCCGTCGCGTTCCTGGCGCCGCGTCACGCCCGTCTCGTCCCGCACGACGGCGCCTGGACGGTCGAATCGCTGGCCTCGGCCGGGCAGGTCCTGCTGCACGGCCGCGCCGTGCAGCGCGCGCGCATCACCGATGGTGACATATTCCGCCTGGCTGACCGGGTGGGAAACTTCGTGACGGTCAAAGTCACGAGCGACGCGAGGAAAACATCCAGGGAAGGCGCTCTGCGCGCCACACTTCCCGCCCCGGATGAGTCTTACCTGATCGGCAGCGCTCCCCGGTGCGGCGTGCGGCTGAACCATCCGCTCATCCAGGACCGGCACGTCGCGGTGCGCCGGGACGCCTCGGGCGTGCTCTGGCTGGCGGACCGGGGCACGGCCGCGGGAACGTACCTCAACGGTCACCGGCTGCGTGGCCAGGAGCGTGCCAGCATCGGTGACATTCTTCAGGTCGGCCCGTACAGCGCGCGTATCGGCACGTCCGCGCTCGAGCCGCTGGACCAGGTGGCGGGGGTAGACGTCCGGGTGGAAACCGCCCGGGTGGACGCGCCCGGCGCCAGGACCGGACGTGCCCGCACGCTGCTCGACAGCGTGTCGCTGCGGCTTCCGCCCGCGAGCATGACCGCGGTGGCCGGGCCGAGCGGAGCAGGCAAGACCACGCTGATGCGGCTGCTGTCCGGCCAGCTGACGGCGGCCGCCGGCCGCGTTTCCTACAACGGCGTCGATCTAGTCCAATGCCGCCAAGCCTACGCCGCGCTGATGGGTTACGTGCCCCAGGAAGACATCGTGCACGGCGATCTGACGGTGAACGAGGCCCTGGGCTATCAGGCCAGGCTGCGGCTCGGCCTGGGGTCAGCCGCGGCCACCAGGGACGCGCGCGTCGAGGACGTGCTGACCACGATGGGGCTGCTGGACCAGCGGAACCAGCTGGTGAAGACGCTCAGCGGCGGACAGCGTAAGCGTGTCTCGATCGCCTGCGAGCTGCTGAACGAACCACAGATCCTGTTCCTGGACGAGCCCACCTCCGGGCTCGATCCCGGGCTGGACAAGCGGATGATGCTCATGCTGCGGCTGCTCGCGGACCAGGGCCGCACGGTGATCCTGACGACACATGCCATCGCGCAGGTGGACGTGTGCGACACGCTGGTCCTGGTCGGCCCGGGAGGCCATGTCATCTACGCCGGCGTACCGGGAGCGGCGCTGAGCTGGTTCGGCGTCCCGGCTCTGGGCGACGTCTTCTCGCTGATCGAGTCGCCCGACGCGGCCAGGCAAGCAGCCGACCGGATATCGTCCGCGCAGGAGGTGCACGCCGAGCACGGGACGGGGGCACCGGCCGCTACCTTCGCTGCGCCGGCTGGGCGAGACGGCGGGCTGGGCGGCGCCCGTCACCCCGTGGGTTCGTCCGCCTGGCGTCGCGCGGTCACCGGCCAGGCAGGTATTTTCGCCAGCCGCTACGTCCGGCTGGTCAGGCGAGACCGGACCGCGCTCGCGTTCAGCCTCCTGCAGGGGGTGGCGGTCGCCTTGCTCACCGCGCTCGCGGTGCCGAAGCCGTTCAGCTGGGCGGTGGCGGGCAACGCGCCCACGCTGGTCTTCGGGTGCGCCGCGGTCTGGTTCGGCATGATCGGCGCGGTGCGGGAACTAGTCAAGGAGAAAACGATCTGGCACCGGGAGTTCCTGGCCGGCGGAGATATGCCGGCCTACCTGGCCTCGAAAGTGGCGGTGCTCGGCGCAATGGCAGCCGTCCAGGCCCTCACCTTGACCGTAGTCACCGACATGACCCTTGGGCTGCCGACGGGCGGAGCCCCGGGGGATCCGTTCATCACCATTTTTATGACGCTCTGGCTCGCCATCTTGAGCGGCATGGCGCTGGGATTGCTCGTTTCCGCGGCGTCGACGAGCGCCGACCGCGCCATGAGCCTCGTGCCTTACCTGCTCATTACCCAGCTGGTGCTCTGCGGTGTGCTCTTCCGGCTCGGAGCGGTCAGCTTCGTGTCGTGGATCATGCCAGCCCGCTGGTCGGTGTCGGCGCTCGGCGGCATCGCAGGCTTGTCGGCGGCGCGTCTCGACCAGACCTCCGGGCTGTACCCGCACTCCGCGCTGGGACTCGCGTCCAACTGGCTGATGCTCCTGATCCTGGCCGCCGGCGGGCTGACCGCCACCGTCTGGCTGCTCTACCGGGAGGGGCGCAGCTGGAGTGTCGGGTCAGACGCGGCGGGACGACGCGGCCTGCCGACCCGGCCGCCCGTCCCCGGCCTGAAGCCGGGAGCTCACCGTGTCTGAACCGTCCGCGCTCGGCATCGACCTGGGCACGACGTTCTCAGTGGTGGCCCAGGTCAACACGGCCGGGTTGCCGGTCGTCCTGCCCAATGCCGAAGGATCGCCGACGACGCCGTCGGTGGTGCTGTTCGACGGCGAGCAGGCCGTCGTCGGGGCGGTGGCACGCGAATCGCTGGCGACCGAGCCAGAGTCCGTAGTGCAGCTCGTCAAGCGGCATATCGGCTCCGGCTGGACTTTCGACTACCGCGGCGTCTCCTACCAGCCCGAGCACATCTCGGCCCTGATCCTGCGCAAGCTGGTCCAGGATGCGCAGCTGCTGGCCGGGCCGATCACGCAGGCCGCTATCACCGTTCCCGCCTACTTCAACGACCCGATGCGCGCGGCCACCCTGCGGGCGGGTGAACTGGCAGGCCTGGACGTACTCGGACTGCAGTCCGAACCCACTGCCGCCGCGCTCGCTTTCGGTTACGACCAGCGGCCGGCCGGGGCGACCGGCGTCGTGGTCGATCTCGGCGGCGGAACCTTTGACGTGACGGTGATGGAGTACGACGGGAACGCCCTGACCGTCAGGGCAACCGGCGGAGACGCCTATCTCGGGGGAGCGAATTTCGATAAGGTTCTCTTCGACTATTTCGTCGAGCAGTTCGAGGCCACGCACGGTCTGGACATCAACGATCCGGACGCACTTTCGCTCGAGGAGTGCACCCAGGTCTCCCAGGACTGGCTGTTGCGAGCGACACGGGCCAAGCACGACCTGAGTGCCCGCGACCGCACCACCGTCGCGCTGCAGGCCGGCGGCCTGACGTTGCGGGCCGAGGTACGCCGGGAGGAGTACCTGGCCCGGAGCAGGATCCTGCTGGACGAGATGACGGAAAAGATGCTCGATGTGGTCGCCGCGGCCGGGGTTACCCCCAAGGACATCTCGGTGGTGCTCGCGGTTGGCGGATCGACCCGGATGCCGGCTGTGCGCCAGCGGATACAGGACATATTCGGCGCGGCTCCCAGCACGTCGGTGCGCCCGGACGAAGCGGTCGCGCTCGGCGCCGCGCTGTTCGCGGCGCAGCGCCAGCTCGAGCGGGGCGGCGCTGTGGTGATGGAATCCGGCGCCCGTGACTACCTTGAGCAGCTGCTGGTGACCGACGTCGCCGCCCACAGCCTCGGGGTTAGTGCCTTCGAGGCTGCGCAGGGACAGCAGCGGCCCGTCATGACACCGTTGCTGCCGCGGAACACCTCGCTGCCCTTCGCGGCCGAACGCACCTTCTATACGATGCACGCGAGCGAGACGAAGATCGTGATCCCGATCCTGGAGGGCGAGTCGCGCGATCCCGATCTCTGCCGACGGGTGGGCACGGTGGTCATCGAGCAGCTGCCGCCTGGACGCGCCGCTCACCAGCCCGTCAACGTCACGATGAGCCTGAACCGGGACGGCATCTTGCAGGTGTCGGCGTCCGACGTCACCACGGGAGCTGAGGCCAGCACCACGATCGTGCACACCGATAGGGCCGACCACGGCGACAGCACCGCTGATCAAGCGGTCAGAACTCTCCTGATCGACTAGCGCGAGACACGAGTGACTGATTCCATGGAACTCACCATGAACAACAACTGGTACGCCTACCTGGGGCTTTCCCCCGAAGCGACGGCCGAGGAGATCCAGGGTGCCGTCGAGCGCCTGAGCCGGCAGGCGAGCGCGCTGGCCGCGACCTCCCCTGAGCGGTCACAGCTGCTGCGCGAGACCATCCGTGCCATCAAGCGCGACTTGCTGTCCGGACCAGAAAACCGCCGGCGATATGACGCGCTCACGCCGCAGCACCTCGCTCCCGCCGCGCCGATGCCCGGGTACAGGCCCATGCCCGGGTACAGGCCGAAGCCCGCGGCCGTACCGCCACCGCCGGCCGGGCCGGCGGCAGGTTCACGCCTCGTCCGGTTCCTGCGGACCGGCTGGACCTGCCCCGCGTGCGGCAAAGGGGGCCTGCCCAGCGAGAAGTTCTGCACCAAGTGCGGTACGCCGATCCAGCTCATCCGGCCGAAGGTCACGCCGGAGTCCGAGCGCCCGCCCAGGCTGCGCCCTACCTGCTCGACGTGTGCAAACCCGCTGGGGCCCACGGACGCCTTCTGCGCCAAGTGCGGTGCCCGCCGTCAGGAGTCTGAGTAAAAGTCACCGTTGCGTGGAGCCATAGTCATTATTGAGTAATAGTCGAGTCAATGGGGCCCACGAGCCCTAAAGTTGTCCGACCGGCACTCTGAGCATACTGGGGAGGGCCTGCAGTGCCGACTTGTACTAATGGACACTATCTGTCCGGGGGGACCGCGTTCTGCGGCGTGTGCGGCGACGACGTCCGCCCCCGCTGCGATCAAGGACACCCGGGCAAGGTCGGCGCGCGCTTTTGTGCAACCTGCGGGGGACCGATAGCCGCGCCCGGTCCGGCCCGCGTGACCGGGCCAGGTCTGCCCGGCAGCGTCCGGCCGACCGCGGACGACATGACGCCGCTTTTGACGACGCTTCCGGCAGCCGGGCCGCCGCCGTCGTCCTCGACCCTCAACGGCCAGCTTCCGGTGTCCTACCCGGCTCCGCCCGGCCCGTCTTTGGGCGATTCGCCGCCGGCGGCGCCCTGGGACAGGCAGGCTGAGCGGACGACGGGGAGCGGATTCGCTCCGTCACCACAAGCGAGGCCACCGCAGGCGGGCGGCGGACCGGGCCGGCCTCCAGCCACCATCGAACTGCCGCGTACGGGCACGGCGTCGCCCGCCCCCGGCGGCCGTCATCGCGGCGGGCCGCCACCCGGGGCCGATCGCGGCGGGCAGGCGCCCGAGGTCGGCGAGACGCCGACTCCCCGGACCCGCTCACGTCGCGTTCTGATCCTGGGTCTGACCCTCGGGCTGGTGGTGGTCGCGGGCGGCGGCGCGGCGGCCGCGATCATGCTGCTGCATCATCCCGCGAAGCGGCTGGTCGCGGCCGTAGCCACGCCGTCGCCGACCCATCCCCCGGCGTCAGCCACCCCGTCATCCAGCGCCACGGCCGCGACGCCCAGCCCGTCATCGGCCGCGGTGGGTCCAGGCGGATGGACCTATCCCAAGCCAATCGATCAGCAGGCCTACGGAAACGACACCGCCACAATCAATTCCGTGTCCTGCGTAACGGCGGTGACATGCTTCGCGGTCGACAGCGACGGCAACGTACTGGCGTCTACGGCCGTGAACTCGTGGCAGACAGTAGACACTGACACCGAGAAAGGCCTCACCTCAATCTCGTGCGCCTCGTCGCATTTCTGTGCGGCCGTGGACAATTCCGGCGATGTCATCCTTTACAGCGGCGGAGCCTGGAGTGATCCGGTGAGTATTGACGCCGGTAATGAGCTGACCAGTGTCTCGTGCCCGACATCGACGTTCTGCGTCGCGGTCGACAACCAAGGCTACGCATTCACCTTCACGGGATCCGCCACGGCCTGGTCGCGAGCGGTGCTGGACCCGAACCAGGACGACATAGCGTCGGTGTCCTGCCCCAGCAGCAACTTCTGCGCCGCGGTCGATCAGTCGGGCAACGCTTATACCTATGACGGGGACTCGTGGAGTCCCGCCGATAATATTGACAGCGGCAATGAGTTCACTCAGGTCTCTTGCTACAGTGACGCGTTTTGCGTGGCCGTGGATAACAGCGCGAACGCCGCGGTCATGACCGATGGCGGCTGGTCCGTCGATTCCATGCCGTCAACCGCCGCCGGTGTCGCTTGTCCCGCTGCAGGCTACTGCGTAGCCGTTGACACCAGCGGCGGAGCTCTGATCTACCAGCAGGCGGGCTGGTCAAAGGTGTCCAAGGTGGACGGCAACAATGCGTTCGCGGCTATCAGCTGTACCGGCGTGAACACGTGCACGGCCGCCGATCGATATGACAACGTCATGTACTACAGAGCGTCGTTATCAGGGTGAACGGGCTGGCCAGCGGGGCCGCCCCCTTTTCCGCGACCAGCTTCAGGAAGGTGCAGCAAAGTGATCTGCCTCCAGTGTCAGGCGATGAACGAGCAGAGCTCGGCGTTCTGCGGCCATTGCGGTACCTCGCTGACCCGTCTGGCCCCGGCGCCGGACCCGCGGGACTCCGCGCCATCATCAACCATCCTGGCTGGTTCCGGCTCAGCGACCTCAGGCACGCCCGGCCGGTCCCAGCCACTGGACGCCTCCGGCCCGGCGCCGTACCAGTACGCTCCTGGCGCTCAGCAGGACCAGTACGCCCCGGGCCCTCCTGGTTATCCGTACGACCCCGGCACTCCGGCCAGCCAGTCTGCCCCGGGCGCCGCTGCTCCGGCCGGTGCCTTCCACCTCGATCTACGGCGGCTCAGCCGGGTGGACCAGACCGTGGGGGGCGCTAGCCTGATCGTCCTCATCTCGGTGTTCCTGCCGTGGTTCGGGTTCGGTGCGCTGGGCGAGAGCATCAGCGTGAGCGGGACGACCGCGCACGGATACCTCGTCATCGTGGTGATCCTGGCTCTGCTGCTCATCGGCTACCTGGTCTTGCGATCCGGCTGGGAGGAGTTCCCGGTAAACCTCCCCATCGCGCACGCACCGCTGCTGCTCATCGGCACCGGCTTGCAATTGCTGCTCGTCCTCATCGGGTTCTTCGACGTACCGGTGGCGGGGCTCAACTGGGAATTCGGGGCTTACCTGGCCCTGCTCGCGGCGGTGGCCGCGGCCGGCCCGCTGATTGTCCCGGCGATCCGCTCGTGGCAGGCCAGCCGCTGACCTACCCGGAAACTCGCTGCCTGGCCAGGGCGGCCGGGGTCAGGCCGGCCAGCTGGCCGCACTCCCGGGTGAGATGCGCCTGGTCGGCGTAGCCCGCCTGGGCCGCGACGGCCGCCAGGTCACCCGCACCGCGGTCCGCGTCGATCCGGGAGATGAACCGGCGGAAACGCAGCACCCGCTGCAGTGTCTTGGGGCCGTAGCCGACCGCGGCGTGGCAGCGGCGGCGCAGTTGGCGCAGGCTAAGCCCGACTTCGGCGGCGACGTCTTCAGCGCGCGCCCGCGGATTTCGCAGCAGGCTCACCGCCCAGGTCACCTCGGGGTCGGCCGGGCCGCCGGCGACCAGGGAGGCGGCGACGTCCAGCGTGCGCGCCAGAGCCGTGTCCGGGTCGAGCGTGCCCGGCAGCCGCCTCGCGTCGCCGCACCGCAGATCGGCCAGGACGACACGCTGATCGAGCAGCTCGCTCAGCGGCACGCCGAGCGCGGGACCGCCCGCGGCAGGCCAGACAGCAGCCTTCCCGAGATTGATTCTGACCGAGCTGCCCGGGGAACTGGATGCCGCGTGTCGGCTGCTCGCCGCTCGTCCGCCGGCTGTAGTAAGGGTGCTGTGGTCAGGGTCTTCCTCGTCGAGGGTCCTGCCCCGGAGGCTGGGCGCCCGCGGTGATAGACCGCACATTGCCGAGGAGCTGGTCACTTTCGGCGGTGACCTGTTCCAGCTCGGCTGACAGCTCGTTGATGATGTGCGCGTAGTCGTTGGTCACAGCCTTGCGTTCAGCATCCCCGGTGACATCGAGGACGGAGCCAGTACGGGCCTCCATCTCGGCCAGAGCCGGTGTCTCGTTTTTCAGTCCTGCGTTCCCCGGAACTGCGGCGGGTGCGCAGCTAGCCCGCGGGGCGCATGTAGTTATGTTGCGCTGTGGAGCTCGTCCATCAGGTCACGTTGGTAGGCGTGGTGATTGTGCCGTCACTGTTAACGGGGTCGCGCGTTTCCAGGAACCATGCCTTCCGGAATTGAGTGATTGAGCGCCAGGCCAGCAGGGTGTCGAGGGTAAAGGCATGCCGGGCGGCGGCCAGTGCGTCGAAGCTGCCTGGCTCAGGTGATGCGCTGGTTGCCTTGATCATGTGCTCGGCGTCAAGGTGGTCTGTGAACACGTCCTGCAGCGTGGCGCAGTAGTAGGCGTAAGCGGCGAAATCGAGCCGCAGGCTGGTCACGGCGGCTGATTCACCTTGGCCGGGCTGGCAGGCAATGTCCACGATCTTAAGTGCGGGCGCGCCAGGGGCAAGCTGGCGGACGATGTCGTACAGGGCGTGCTGCAGATCCTGGGCTTGGCCGGGGGCGGTGCTGCTGGCGACGTGGGCGACTGCGCGGGTCTTGCGGCGGAGTTCTTCTCTCACGACGGCGGCACAGATGGCGCCGAGGGCGGGGGGCTGACGGGTGGGCGGCTCGCGTAGCAGCAGGAAGGCGCAGAATACGGCGAATAGGTGCAAGACGAAATCCCGGGCCGCGTAGTCCACGGGCGCCGCGACCGCGCATCGCAGGTCCGCGACCGCC
>Ga0182013_10009325_pt1 | contig 10356 bp, 10 predicted proteins | sample 612S2MmetaG_FD_120487 | JGI IMG/M metagenome (GOLD analysis project Ga0182013, IMG submission 120487) | Permafrost microbial communities from Stordalen Mire, Sweden - 612S2M metaG | ecosystem: Environmental > Terrestrial > Soil > Wetlands > Permafrost | place: Sweden: Stordalen | collected...
CTTTTGGCTTCCAGTACTCGTTCCAGCGCTTCCTCCGCTGTTGCGCCCGTAGCGGATAGATGCCCCATCTTTCTGCCCGCGCGCGGCGTGAGCTTCTCGTAGAGATGCAACCGTACGCCGGGCACGGCCAGCGCCGCTGGAAAATTCGGAGTCCTATCAATCCACACCTCGCCAAGCAGGTTGACGATTGCCGCAGGCGTTATCAGCGAAGTGTCACCCAAGGGAAGATTGCAGGTGGTTCGAACCAGTTGCTCAAATTGGCTCGTCACGCACCCACGCTCGCTCTGGTGATAGCTGTTGTGAGGGCGCGGCGCAAGCTCGTTCACCAGCAACTCGCCTTGACGAGTGACGAAGATCTCCACGCAAAGCAGACCCTCCAAACCCAGCCGTTCGATGATTGCTGCAGCCAGCGCTTCGGCGCGTGCTTCGAGCTCTGCAGGCACTCCGGCAGGCAACACGCTCCATGCGAGTATCTGGTTCTCGTGGTGATTGCGGGCAGCGGGATAGCTGCGTACTTCTCCTGAAGGATTGCGCGCGGCCATTACGCTGATTTCGCATTCCAGATCGAGCGCCATCTCGGCTACTGCAGGCTGCTCGCCGATACTCCGCCATGCAGCAGCAATAGACTCTCCCGTCGCCTGCCCCTCAAACCCGATCCTCGCCTGGCCGCGGCCGTCGTAGCCTCCGCGCCCGATCTTCAGGAAAACGCGCCCGCCCAGGGCGCCAACAGCCTCTTGCAGTTCCACCGCATCATGCACTACACGAAACGGCCCCACAGGAAAGCCCGCATCGGCGAGCCACTTCTTTTGCAGAGTCTTGTCCTGAATGATTCGAATCGGTTCGACACCCGGACGCAGCGGCGCAATCCGCGCCACCTCCGCAAGAGCGTCTACGCCGATCTGTTCGATCTCCAGCGTGACGGCGTCTGCTCCGGTCGCCAGTCGCCGCGCAGCAGCCGTGTCGTCCCAATTTCCTACGATGGTCTCGTCCACAACGTAGCTGGCCGGGCAAGCTCGCTCGGGATCCATCACGCGTACCCGGTAGCCCATGGTGCGCGCCGCCATCGCCGTCATCCGTCCCAACTGCCCGCCGCCCAGGATGGCAATGAACCCGCCGGGCAGGACGATTGATGATCTCTTTTGTTGACTTAGTTCGGGAAAGCCGCTCACCCCGGCAGCTCCTGCTCCAGACTCTGATTCAAAACTTCCTGGGTTCGCGCTGAGCGCCATGCAGCCAGCCGCCCGTACAGAGCGGGGTCGGTTGTCGCCAGAATTTCTGCAGCAAGCAATGCTGCGTTGGCAGCGCCTGCTTTTCCAATCGCCAACGCTCCTACGGGCACACCTTTCGGCATCTGCACGATCGACAGCAGCGAATCCATGCCATTCAGTTGCGTCGCCGCTACCGGCACGCCCAGCACGGGAACCAGCGTTTTTGCCGCCAACATGCCAGGCAAATGCGCGGCACCACCTGCCCCTGCAATAATCACACGCAATCCCCGGCCCCGCGCCTTCTCAGCGTATTCAAACAGCAGATCCGGCGTCCGATGCGCGCTCACGATGCGTGCTTCATACGGAATTTCAAGTGTGCGCAAAATCTCCACGGCGGCCGACAGCGTCTCGTAATCGCTCCGGCTTCCCATTACCACGCCCACCAGTGGCTGTTCAGTCATAACGCTGATTATACGAGGACTCAGAAAGCTGGCGGGAATGAAAGTGCGCATACCTATTTCGTAAATGCATTCATTCGCTCACTAATGCCTGTGCCATGTCTCAATGGCCACCTCAATCACCGCGAAGACCACACTGGCGGCGGCGAGAAAGCCCTTTGCCCGCTGCCAGTTCTGTTCATGCCGCTCAAGGCGCCTTTCCAACTCCGCTATGCGACCGCCGTTGCCGTCGCCCATCAAGCCCGACATCTGGTTCTTCAGGACGCTCAGATCGCTCAGCACCTGCGCTTCGAATTCATTCATCATCCGCATATGCCGGACTCCATCTGACCTTCAATCATCATGTCTTCTCTCAGTCACGAACCCAGCGGCAGGTTGATGAACAACGCCGTTGAGAACTCCGAGTAATTAGGTGGCGTTTCGCCGTCAAACATCCGGATGTAGAAACGGTCGTTAGCGGATTCGCGCGCGAATATCATGTTTGGCAAAGTTGCGCGCGCCACCAGGCCCGGATCCTCTCCCGGCATGAAAGCGAAGTCACGCCGTCGAACCTCAAATCCGCCGCCCACAGGTGGCGTCACTCCTGCACTGATTCCCACCGTGCTCCCACTCAGCGTGGTCACCGTGAGACCGGTTAAATTGGCGAGCACCGTGGGTGCAATCGGCGCTGGTAGCCATGTATCCGCCGGGACTGTCGCGCTGGTCTTGATGGCCAGGTCGTCGGCCCAGTCGTTGGCGAATGTAATTGCGTACTCGACTAAGTCCGGATAACTGGCGCAATAACTCACCTTCACTGTTCGAACCACTACTTGTGCATTCAGGTCGGTCGAAGGCGCGTTCAATAGAAGCGCATCCCCCGGCCATACATCGCTGGCAAAGCTGTTTCTCGTTCCCTTGTAGGTTCCGCTCCATAAGGCGCTAACTCCCGCTGCGGCCTGCTCCATCACCATCGCCGCATTGCGGCAGTCCGCGGAGCAGCGGGCCGGGGGATCAGTAACCGAACCTATCCACGTTGCCACGGTAGGTGAGCCGGCCTGTGCAAGCGCCTGCTGACTGGCCGTGTTCACGGCGCGCCCCACCGCCCTACCGAGGCTTCGGTAGCTTACAGCGATCTGTTCTCCCACTACCGGCGCAAACCCGATATAGAACACGACCTTGCCAGAGCGCTCAAGATAGCATTCAGCGGCTTCGACCGTGCTGCCAACCCGCCGCGTGTACGTGCCGCCGCTGGGTGGCGTGCTCACCACCCAGCCCGAACCGAGGTTGCTTAAGTTAAATGCCCGCATGGATCCAATCAGATTGAGGCTGCTGGCAGCCACAACCGTGCACGATCCGGGAACGTTCGCGATCGCGCCGTCGTAGAGTGTCATCGGCATCGCGCCCACTCCGTTCACAAACTCCTGAACCTCAAGTTGCAACTTACCGGGACATAGTTTCCACTCACCCCCTGCTGTAATTGGTCCGCTGTCGCCAGAGGAACGATAAATTGCCAGCACCCTCTCGCACTCCGGGCAATGTACTCTGACCCGAAGTGTGTATTGATTGGCTGGATTTATAGCGAGGGTTGTCCCGGCCGGCGTTCCTTGAATGAAGGGTTGAAGGGTAACTGCACCGGTTCCTTGTTGGGACGTAACCTGAAACCCGGTAGTGCAACCGGCCGCATCCTCCCCTCCAGTGAAGAAGCCTGCCAAAATCCCGCTGCTGCCTGGAGAAAGAGTCACCCCTTCGGCCTCCAGTAACAGCGTTCCGCCCATCTCCACGGGATCAAGCCAACTCAGGACTGTCTGCCCATCGAAGCCGTTGCCGCCATTCATGGCCAGGCCCCCGGCCCCAAGAGAAAGATAGCCGGGTCCGCCAGTGTTGCCCCACACACGTTCGTCAATTTCAGCTTGGTTGAACAGCTCCCGGATAATTGTGGTCTTGGATGACGCAGGAAAGTACGGCTCTGCAGTTAAGTAGAACTGGGTCGTGATTCCATCGCCCAGAAAATACTCTGTTACATAAGCAACTGGTTCGTGTTCGCCGCAGACAGTTACATCGTTCGCAAGTGTGCGCTTTACGCTGGCAGTAAAAGCAAGGTTTGCGAGACTCAGACTGCCATCGCTCTCATTCAAGGCATGGACTGTGGTCTGAACGGGTGAGAGCGTAAGCGCTCCATTAACGGCTCGATATGCGGCGCGCGCAACGCTTGCCAGTTGTCCAGCGCTCTTACTGAAAGGCGCTCCAGGGGTGGGCACGAAGTTACTTACAGACACGCTAAGTGAGAGGCTGTGCGCCGAAAGCGACGTGGAGCCGGTTCGAGTCACCAGACCAGCCATGAGCGATCCAGCAGATTCTCCCGTAACGCCAGTGCTGGGTGGCATCAGTAACTGGTTCAGCAGAACTTCATCGCTCAAAGCCTGTATCGCAAACCTGTAACGCGGACCCTCCATCCCAAAGCCCGCGTACTCAGGCAACGGATTTACTGCGATATACCCCGTAAAGTAAAGTGTGCCATCGTCGCCGGTCAATGAAATGGACTGGTTGCGAGAGGGCGTCGTCAAGCTGCCCTTGGTCGGCAGGGCAAGCCAAAGCTGGCAAATCGAGGGCTCATTCAGCTTGCGTTCGATTGTCAGCGGTCGCGCGGCATCGAGCGCGGACGTGTAGTCCTGCCCTTGGATTAAGATCTTCATTTCGACTCTCTTGCCTAATAACTAGTTGAGTTGCAAACTTGTCACACCAATGCGTGGGGCGAGGGTAGAAAACTCCGGTAACACAACACCCGCTCGCCGTCCAGTGGATCGGTAACTGGCAACGCCAGATACTGTCCTTTCAGAAGCACTCGCGCCTGACCGCCCTTGTTCTTGTTATCTAACGGAACGGCAACCTCTTCCGCGCCACAAAGCGTCTGCAGGCGTGGATAATGAAAGAACATTCGTTCTCCCTGGCTTCCTTCCATCACAAACAGCGCCGACCATTCCTGATAAAAGCTGCCGCCTTCGCGATCTACAAACCCAGTAACAGCCTGCACCTTGGCCCCAGGAGCCGGAGCTCCGCCAGGCAACGGTTCAGCCAGCGCCAGGCCGGCAGAGCTAACCCCGGACACAAGCGCGACATTGAAGGTCACGCGCCGGATGTAATCCACATCCGTGAGTGCTTGCCGGACATATGCGCCTGAGACCGGTACACCTACAAATCCAGTCTGCCCGGAGTAGTCAGCATCGACCGAAATAATTGAGCCCGGAGTAAATCTCGCCGCGTCTTCGCTTGAAAGCACGATGGACGTAGCTGTCGAGCCACTCTGCGGAGTTACCGCTGCTATCGCTTGCGCCCCGTCGGCTGCTGCAGTCGCGCCGCTCGCCGGTGCGAGCAAATTCATGTGCTGCGATCCAGTGGCAAGTGCCATTGTTAGCTTTGTCCAACTCAAGAACTGTAAGCTCACCTGCGCCTCGAGAGTCTCACGAACCTGCTCAAGTGTCGCCGCGGGAATGCCGGTCAAAACAGACGAAGCCTTGCTCGTCGTCTTCCGAGTAAACTCCTGAATCCATCCGAGGCTGACCCAGGGGGCGGGCGGACTATCCAGCGTGAATCCCCCTTGCTCTGCGGCATCGAAAAGAACAGGCGACTGTGCCGAGCGATTCACTGGCGCAAAATATCCTCGTACCCGCCGCGTTACTGGCGCAGGAGCTGAAAACCAATTCGTGCCCATCACTCCCCCTGCTCTTGGTAGCTGTAAACCATCACCTTCGCCGATCGGCTCAAACGGTCTCGCTGCACTACGACGGCCCCAAATCCCGGCTCATCCCAGAAGACCTGCGTCAACATTGCCGACGGGGGCGTCGTTGTGTAATTGACCTTGGGCGTGTAGAACGGTGCCAGCATTCCAACCAATTCTTCGTCCATCTCGCTGAGTAAACGACCCCGGTCTAATCCACCAAAGCTCTGCGTTCCGCAGGTCTGATAGACGATCTCGCACTCCTCGGCCGTCATCGTGGATCCAAGGTCCATATCGGCGCCCAGTCCCAGCCAGCGCAGAACGAATACGTCATTCGGAAGCTGGCTGAACGGAGCTTCCGCTTCTTCCACCAGAATCCCCGGCCTCACTGTCCCACGCAGTAGGATCGTTCGTTCCGGATTAGTTGCTACGAGGCGTGTGCGAAGCGCCATATAAAACGAGTCTTTCGCGTTCTGCATGGAATAGAACTCCTGGTAACTTGCTGAGAAGATCCAACTGCTTTTGACTAATAGATGGAAGCGCCTAATCTGATAAGCGCGCGCAAAAGACCATAAGTAAAAATACGGCCAATAACATCGGCAAGTGACTTACACTGCCTGCTGTCGCGCCTCGCGCAAAAGTAGCCGGTAGAGATACACCTGGCCGAATGCCTCGTTCGAAGCGATCGATTCAATCAGATAATCCTGTCCCGCTACCGTAACTCCTAGCGTCAGGGCGAAGAGAGATTGAGCCGATGGCAGATCCATGGAACTAACCTGTCGCTCAACGCCGGTTGCTGAAACAATAAGCTCCCAATTCGACTCATCGCCTTCCTGCCAGGTCGGCCGTAGCTTCCGCATGACCACTGGACTGACTACCACCTCCGCAAAGGTGGTAGCCACAAGTCCTACTTCCGACATGCTGGTATCCGGATTTGTGCTCGTCACTCGTAAAAGAGCCGTCGTCCCTGTCATGCTTCGCAGCAGGGCATCGGCCAGCATCTGCGGTGCTCCCACCGGATTGCGCGGCGCAGTATCGCTCATCGCTCACCCCAACCTGTTCGCTATGTAGGGACGCAGCCACGCCTGCACCGTCTCGTCCAAAAGCGAACTCGAAAAGTATTGCATCTGCATGGTGTCGATCTTGGTCTTGCTGGCGTTCAGCGCCGGCGTCGACTGCGCATTCCGCACAATCTGCGCGCACGCCGCCTTCACATCGTCCGAGATCACCGCCAGTCCTGCGGTGTAAGTGACCATAACTTCGTTGTACGGTAGCCCCAGCACATTCCAGGGAAGCGTAAGCTCTCCGGTGTTCGGGTCATAGTCCACTGAGTTAGCGTCAATCGACGCCCATTGGCCAGGAAGCGAAAACGCCCATGCCACTTCAGACATCGGTTCAATCTGAAACTCTCCACGCCGCGGCCGCGCGTAACGGCCTTCGATGTTCACCAATGCGGTCGTTGCTGCTCCCAACGGCGCCAGTGGCAGGTAACTCAGGCGCACCGTTTGCGCGCCGCTCGTAATACGCAGTCGCTCCGTGTACTCAACCACGTTCAGGTCCGGCCGCCTGCAGAAGCTATTGATCAGTGCCGTCGCTGCCGTTATCCAGTCCGCTGTCGTTCCAGCCGGCAATCCATAGTTCGGGTAATCCGCTGGCTGCAGATATGCCATACCCCACCCTTCCCTTTTGTTATCCCGTTGGATAGGCGAGAGCAATCTCTCGATCGCTCCCGCCCATTCCTTCACAGCCGGCCATCTTGCAGAGATGCCAGATAACCGGCAAGTTGGCTACCGGTCTACCAGAACCTGGTAGTGCGCATAATTGGCGCCCTTAACGACGGGTGCGCCAAATTTGACTGCGACATATTGGTAAGCCAGCGAGCCCGGCAGACCAAGTTGGAAGATTCGAGGTGTAGGATCGCCGAGCCAGTGATACTCGATCAGATCCTCGGTCACGATATAAGCCGGCAGCACCGCTGTCCCCGAACCTGGTGTGCCTGTATAGCTCAGGCTCCAGTCCGGAATCAAAGGCAGATCGCCGGCCTGCGTCGACAGCATCTTCACCCGAATTCCACCGGTGATGTTATCGGTGTTCAACACCACGTTGAACTCGGACTTCATCTCGCGGTCAATCAGATCCAGCAGTACCGGATTGGCGTAGATTGCCGTAGGCCGCACATAGTAACCGTTGCTGGCTACCATCTGCGCTACTGCGGACTTGATGCCATCCACGATGGATGCCGTCGTGCCGATCGTGATCGTGTTGCCGCCGGCAACAATCTGCGGAATCACGCCCATGTACTGTGTGGTCGTTGGCGAACTCAGGCTCGTGTCGTTTCCGTTCCACAGGGCCACATCGTGCGCGACCATCACGCCGCTCACAGTGTCCACCAGGTCTTTGGCCTGCAGATAGGCAAACTGCTTTTGCTGATCGCCCAACTCAACGTCGAACAGGTTGTAGTTAATCTGCGAGACGATCGCCTTCAGTGGCACGCTCCGCTCCACCCGCGTCGGACTCACCACCGGCGCTACGATGCTGCGCGGATTCACAAAGCCGGCCGTACCCGGATTCGGGATCGCCGTCTCCTCGAAGAATCTCGAAGGATGTCCGGTCGCCGGAACCTGCTTGATGCGCTGTCCGAATGGGCTCGAACGGCGGCAGATGTCGAATATCTCGGTCTGATACAGCGGAACTTCGATTGCGCCCGGCCCAATAAAATCCGCTGCTGCGTGTATGTCTGCAAAGGTTGCGTTCATAGGCTCTTTCCGCCCCCTCCATGGGGCCAGTCGTTGCTCGGATAGCAGGTATTTGCTACTAGCTTCTAGCTCCTAGCCTTATATCCTCGCGGTAACTTCATCCGGTTTTCGGCAGAACCCTCCAGGCTCCTGCTGACGCCGTGGAGATTTCCCTGCCGTTTTCACCCGGCTCGCAGCATGAACTGCCACCGGGCATTCGAGAAGCTTTTAGCCAGAAGCTAGTAGCTAGAAGCTAGCGGCCGTTTCTACGCAATCGCGCCTGCCCGCAGAAGTTGGCTTTTTACGGCGATTCGTTGCTCAAGACTCAAGCCGGCAAGTGCCGCGTCAAGGGTGCGCACATCCACCGGGCCATCGCCGATTCCGTGCTTGGCTAGCATCTCCGATGTTGCCGCGGGTACCGTCCTGCGCAGTGGGTTTACCGCTGCCGGCGCAGCCGCGGCTTTCAGTTCAGCTAACTCCCGTTCCATTGCCCCCAGTTTCTCGGCCAGCTCCGTTTCCCGCCGGCTTTGCTCCACGGTCGCCGAAATCCTGTCTACCTCGCCGGACAATGCGTCTTGCCGGTCTTCCAGCCAGGTGAGTGCCTTCTCCAGCAAAGTTGTTGCGGCTTCCAGTCGATCCGCAATCTCCTGCTCCTTGTTTTCCATACCCGTCCTTTCTTAGTTTTCCGTGAATGTTTTCGCGGACCGCAAATCCGCTGACGAACACGCCCGCAAGTAAAAAGAGGCCCTTTCGAAGGAGCCTCTTTGATAGCCTGATTACCCGCTGACTTACTAACTCGCCATGCGGAAGCTTGTTTCTTTGTACGCCGCTTTGTCTCTCAACAGGATGGCCGCCCCGGTAAAAGTCACGCGGGTTAGCTTCCACACCTCGGCTCGCATATCTTCCACCCGTGCATCGGCCAACTCGTAACTCATCCCCATGGCATCTGGAGCCTGTGCCAGAATCATTTTCGCTACCTCAGGAAAATCCCGCGCGTAAATGTATCCGCTCACTACCAGTCGCCGCCCGATCAGGTTCGCCTCAGTCAGCAACCCGATCTTGCGCTGAGCATCGTGGCCATCCCATCCCGGCCGGTAATCCACCGCCATGCCCAGCAGCGAAGGCAATGCGCTTTCTGCTGCCTCGCGCGTCAACATCACCCGATGTCCCCGCGCTCCGGCTGGAGCCTTGTCGCTCGCTGCGTTCACCACCGTCAGTACCCCTTCGAACGCCACCCGGTTGGGGTGCCCGTCCACATGGGGAATCTTTACCGCCATCGCTTCCAATCGCATGCGCTCTCCACCCATCTGCTCTCTTTTACGCGGCCACTTGTCTTCTGACCGGATCTAAGCTCAATTCCATAAGGTTGACCAGCCCGCTATGTTGCTTCGCCCGCCAACTGCACGGAACCATCGCGCTCCAGCGGCCCAAGCCCCCGCATGGCTCGAACCTCATTCACCGTCAGCACTCCCGCCTGCAGCAATTGCACCTGCACTGCAAGTTCTGTCTCCTCGTCCCGCGCGTTCAGTTCATTGAAGACAAACTCGAACTCGCGCCATCCGATGCACTTGCCGAACAGATCCCGCGTAATATGACCGGCCAGCAGGGTCGCCAACGGTGAGATCGCCCCGCGAAATGCCTCGTCAGCCATCTCCGAAGCGGTCGATTGGTTGACGTCCGCCTCAAGCCCCAGCATCAGCGGCGGCAAACCAAACGCATTCGCCACCATCCTGATCAGGAACTCCTGCCAGGCAAGCCGTAGGTCCGCATCTGTTCCCTGAGCGAATCGAAGCACCTCCGGCTTTTGCTCGGTCGAGATCAAGGGCACCCTTCCCGTTCCCTCGATCTCGTCCTGCCACCAGCGGATCAGCCGGTCGTGTTGCGCCGGCGTGGCCTCGTTCAGCCAAAGTGCATACTGCGCCACGGAGTTGGCCGCCAATTTGCCCGCGAATCGATGCGCGCTCAGGAACTGATTCACCGTCTCAAACGCAACCTCAAGCGGGCCAAGCCCGAATGGCGTAAAGCTGCGCGGATTCATCCGTATATACATCAACTGGCTGTCGAGCAGCTCCACCGCGCTCGACTCCAATTGCCCTGGCATCGCCTGCGCATACCGCGGCGTCTCCGCCTGTCCGTCCCAGCGCCCATTGATTCGGATCGACGCGCCGTCCACCGCCCACAGCATCGCTGGCCGTTCTTCGTCGCCCGTCGGTTCCATCTCGATGGCACCGAAGCCGCCCGTCAAAGCATCCTCGATCGCC
>Ga0182013_10009329_pt1 | contig 10351 bp, 6 predicted proteins | sample 612S2MmetaG_FD_120487 | JGI IMG/M metagenome (GOLD analysis project Ga0182013, IMG submission 120487) | Permafrost microbial communities from Stordalen Mire, Sweden - 612S2M metaG | ecosystem: Environmental > Terrestrial > Soil > Wetlands > Permafrost | place: Sweden: Stordalen | collected...
ATACGCCGTGCCGTGATCCGGCGAGGTGCGCACGATCGGCAAGCCCAGAGTCACATTGACGCCGTGATCCATGTCCAGCGTCTTCAGTGGGATCAGCGCCTGGTCGTGATACATGCAGATCGCCACGTCGTAACGTTTCCGCGCGGCGGGCGTGAACATCGTGTCGGGTGGCCAGGGACCGGAGACATCGATCCCCTCGGCGCGCAGCGTGTCGATCGCCGGTAGGATGATCGTGGCTTCCTCGTCGCCCAGAGCGCCTTGCTCCCCGGCGTGCGGGTTGAGGCCGGCGACCCCCAGCCGCGGCGCGGCCAGACCGAAATCGCGACGCAGCGCGGTCGCGGTGGTGCGCGACGCATCGACGATCATCCGGGTCGTCAGCATCGCGATCGAGGCGCGCAACGACGCGTGCACCGTCACCGGCACGACCTTCAGGTACGGCGACGCCAGCATCATGATCTGCTGCCCGCTGGCGCCGGTCAGCGCGGCGAGGAACTCGGTATGGCCGGGATAATGAAAACCGGCCAGATACAACGCGGCTTTGTTGATGGGATTGGTGACCATCGCCGCGGCCTCGCCGGACAGACACAGCGCGGTGGCCTGTTCGATGGACGCCACCACCGCGGCGGCGTTGGCCGGATTGGGCTGACCGGGGACGACCGGCTCGGCGAGGCGAACGGGCAGCACCGGCAAAGCATCGGCGAACACCGCCATCGCGTCCGCCGCCCGATCGACCGCGCGAATGGGCACGTTCAGCCCCAGGGTTTTCGCGAGCCCCGCGAGCCGGTCTGGATCGTCCAACGTCACAAAGACCGGCCCGGCGCGGCCTAACCACGTGCGAAGGGTCAACTCCCCGCCAATGCCGGCGGGGTCTCCCATGGTAAGAGCGATCGGGCGCATCGGTCAGATATGCAACGCCCGCCCCTCGACCGCCAGAGCGGCTTCCTTCACCGCCTCGTTCAAAGTGGGATGCGCATGGCAGGTGCGCGCCACGTCCTCGGCCGAGGCGCCGAACTCCATGGCGAGCGCCAGTTCGGCGATCAGCGTGCCGGCGTCGGGCCCCAGGATGTGCGCGCCGAGCAACCGGTCGGTGGTTTTCTCGGCGAGCAGCTTCACGAACCCGTCCGTGTCGCCCATCGCGCGCGCCCGGCCATTGGCGGTGAACGGGAATTTGCCGACGTTGTAGGCGATGCCGGCGGCTTTCAACTCTTCCTCGGTCTGTCCGACGGAGGCGATCTCGGGCCACGTGTAGACCACGCCCGGAATGACGCCGTAGTTCACGTGACCCGCTTTGCTGGCGAGGATTTCCGCCAACGCGACGCCTTCGTCCTCGGCCTTATGCGCCAGCATCGGGCCGGCGATCACGTCGCCGATGGCATAAATGCCGGGCACGTTGGTAGCGAAATGCGCGTCGGTGCGCACGCGCCCCCGCTCATCCAGCGCGACGCCAACCGCGTCCAGGCCGAGGCCTTCGATGTAAGGCCGCCGCCCAATGGCCAGCAGCACGATGTCGGCGGTCATTTGCTCCGCGTCGCCGCCCTTCGATGGTTCGACGGTGAGCGTGATGCCGGTCTCGCTGGTGGTGGCGCTGGTGACCTTCGAGCCCAAACGGAACGTCAGCCCCTGTTTGGCCAGCACGCGCCGCGCGGCGGTGGCGAGTTCGGTGTCCATGCCAGGCAGAATGCGATCGAGGAACTCGATCACGGTCACCTTCGCGCCCAGTCGGCGCCAGACGCTGCCGAGTTCCAGGCCGATCACGCCGGCGCCGATGACGACGAGGTGTTCCGGCACGTTGTCGAGTTCCAGCGCGCCGGTCGATGTGACGATGCGCTTCTCATCGACGTCCACGCCGCGCAACGGCGTCGATTCGCTGCCGGTGGCGATGATGATGTTCTTCGTTTCGTAAACGGTGCCATCGACATCGACCTGGCCGGGCGCGGCGACGCGGCCGGTGCCTTTCAGCCAGGCGACCTTGTTCTTGCGGAACAGGAACTCGACGCCCTTGACGTTGGCGGTGACGACATCGTCCTTGCGCGCCTGCATCTTCGCCAGATCCAGCTTCACGCTGTCGATCACGATGCCGTGTTCGGCGAACGCGTGGCCCGCGGCATCGAAGTTCTCAGATGACTGCAGCAACGCCTTCGACGGGATGCAGCCGACGTTGAGGCAGGTGCCGCCCAGTGTCGCGCGTTTCTCGACGCAGGCGACTTTCAGGCCGAGTTGGGCGGCACGGATGGCGCAGACATAGCCTCCGGGACCGGAGCCGATGATGATGACGTCGTATTGTTCGCTCATGCGGGGCTCCCAGAGGCGGCGGTCGGTGTTCAGGTGAAACAGACGGCCTCGAGGGTGTGACCGTCCGGATCGATGACGAAGGCGCCGTAATAGTCCGGACGGTAGTGGGGGCGAAGCCCTGGGGCGCCATTATCCTTCCCGCCCGCCGCCAGCGCCGCCGCGTGGAAGGCGTCAACCTGGGCGCGGGTCTCGGCTTCTTCAGCAGTCCCGATCCGATCCCCTGCCCTGCCCGGTCTTTGGCGACCGCGAGCCGGGCCAGGATCATCAGCGGAACAGGATGCCGGGCGGCACCCTTGCGCAACCGTTCCGGCGCGTCCTCGTAAGCGACGTCGCCAAAGGTCAATGTGTAGGAGCCGAGCAGGTCATCGTCCAACAGCGCCAGATACGTCCGCGAACTGTTGGCGAACTGGCTTTGCGGCGCGAACCGCGTCAGGAAGCGGTACACCGGCTCCTTGCCGCGATCAAATCCCTCAACGCGATGTTCCGCCGCAACTTCCCGCCGCGGAGGACCGTCCACCGGGCCTGGGGATCGCGTTCAAATACACTCGGCTCGGCCAGCAGGCGCCCCATCCGCGGCAGCGGCCGGACCGGCGCCTCCAGGGCCGCGAGAAGCGCCTGCCACCGCGCGGCATCCAGCCCAAAATGCTGACGGTCCGGCAACGCCCCTTGCGCGCGGGCGAGCGCGCTCGCCAACACAAATTCGCTGACCGACCGACGCGCGGCCCGTGCCGCCGCGTTCAGCACCCGTTTCGCCCCTCGGGTCAGACGTAGGTCGAGCTTGTCGGTTCGTGTGGCAACGGTCACAAAGCGTCCTGATCGGTTATGTAGCGATTTTGCAATGCGCTGTCACGACATTGTCCGGCATCGCGCGACGTCAAGGCGGCGTCCGGGAGCCCAACCGCGCCTACGCCGCCACCGAAACAAACTGATAAATCTCCCTCACCGGCACGTCCAACCCAACGCTCTCCAGCGTCAGCATCCCGTCCAGCCCATTGACCGCCGAGAACGCCCACCTTCCCTCCTCCTCCAGCCGGTAGACGTGAATCGCCGCCTCATCCTGGTAGATTTCGACGATCTCACGCACGCCCTCGATATTTTGCAGATGCTGGCGCCGCCGATCCCGCGCCCGCCAGGCGCGCAACTCGGATGGCGAAACCACATCGAACGTCACCCTCGGATGCTCGCCGCACCGGATCATCGCATCGGGAATCCGTGCCGTCGGCCGCTGCTGTTGTCTGGGCGCGGCGCCACTGCCGATCTCCGGCCGGCAGCCATCGGAGCGCGCACTCAGACGCGTCGCCAGCGCAGTGCCCAGTCCCGCGAGGATCGCGCCATGATCGGGCGTCGGCGCGGCATGGGCGACAATGACGCCATCCACCAACTCATACCGCCACGCATCGCCGAACGCGTTCTGATCGGTCGCCAGAAATTCCTGGGCCGTCCAAACCCGTTCCGAACCGCGCGTTGTCGCACTCATGGGAGCCTCCTGGGTTGACGATACCGTAAGGACGACGAAACGCCAGTCGAATCGCGGCTACAAAGGCGCGATCGGGGTCATTGGCGCACCGTTGACGGAAACGACCGCCTCCCGAGCGTGACGCCCCATCCCTGCCAATGGCTCCCCCCGCGGGGGCGGCCGGAAGCGCCGGGGATCAGATATCCAGCAGCAACCGCCGCGGATCCTCGACGCCCTCTTTAACCCGGACCAGGAACGAAACGGCTTCCTTGCCATCGACGATGCGGTGATCGTACGACACCGCCAGATACATCATCGGCCGGATCTCGACCTTGCCGCCGATCGCCATCGGCCGTTCCTGGATTTTGTGCATGCCCAGGATGGCGGATTGTGGGGGGTTGAGGATCGGCGTGGACATCAAGGAGCCATAGACGCCGCCGTTGGTGATGCTGAAGGTGCCGCCGGTCAGATCCTCCAGCTTCAAATGCCCGTCGCGGGCGCGCTTGCCGAAATCGGCGATGGCGCCTTCGATCCCCGCGAAACCCAGTTGGTCGGCGTCACGGATCACCGGCACCACCAGGCCCGAGGGTCCGCCAACCGCGATGCCCATGTTGACGTAGTTCTTGTAGATGATGTCGTCGCCGTCGATCTCGGCGTTGACGGCGGGGAATTCTTTCAGCGCGACGCAGCAGGCGCGGACGAACACGCTCATGAATCCCAGACGAACGCCGCTGTGCTTCTTTTCGAAGGCGTCGCGATATTGCGTGCGCAACGCCATGATCGCCGACATGTCCACCTCGTTGAAGGTGGTCAGCATCGCCGCGTTGTTCTGCGCTTCCTTCAGCCGCAGCGCGATGGTGCGGCGCAGCCGGGTCATTTTCACGCGTTGCTCGCGCGGGTCCTCGGCGCGCGGCGGGGCGGCCGCGGCGGGAGGTGGCGCGGCCGGCGCGGGACGGTTGAGAAAGGCCAGCACATCCCCCTTGGTAATCCGTCCATCCTTGCCCGAGCCTAAGCCGACCGCCGCGGGGGCGACGTGCTGCTCCTCCATCATCCGCACGGCGGCGGGGAATGGGTCGTGACTGATCTGATTGGGCGGCGGCGTGGCCTGGGTGACGGCCGTGACCGGCACAGCCGGACGCGCGACCGGACCCAACGGCCGCGGTGGTGGATTGACCCCCGACGGAGGGTTCGCCGCCGGCCTCGCATTGGCCGGCGCCGGTGCGCTGGCGGCGGCCGCGAACGCCGCGACTGAGGAAGCCGGTGCGCCCGTCGGGGCCGGAGCGGGTGGCGGTGGCGCGGTGACGGGGGCCGATCGAGCGGCAGGTACGACGGGAGCCGGTTTGAATGCCGCACCGGCGCCTTCCTCGTCCAGCATGCCGAGCAACGCGCCGACCTCGACTTCGCTGCCCTCCGGAAAATTGATCGCGGTCAGCACGCCGGCGGACGGCGCGTTGACCTCGACCGTTACTTTGTCGGTTTCCAGCTCCACCAACGGCTCATCGGCGGCCACCGCATCGCCGGGCTGTTTGATCCAGCGCGCGATCGTCGCGGTGGTCACGCTTTCGCCCAGAGCCGGCACTTTGATTTCGGTTGCCATCGGTTCTTCCTCAGCCCAGACCCAGAGCGGTTGTAACGATCCGAGCTTGCTGAGCCATATGCGTGCGCGCAAGCCCGGTCGCCGGGCTCGCGGCGGCCTCGCGTCCGATATAGACCGGGCGATAGGATTTCATCTCCAGCCGGTGCAGCACCTTCTCGATCCGGCGATCGACGAAGTTCCAGGCGCCCATGTTCTCCGGCTCCTCCTGGCACCACACGACATCGGCGTTGGTGTAGGGTTTCAGCACACGCCCCAGAGTGATTTCCGGAAACGGATACATCTGCTCCAGCCGGACGATGGCGATATCGTCGATATTCTTGGCGCGCCGCTCCTGCAGCAAATCGTAATAGACCTTCCCGGAACAGATGATGACGCGGCGCACCTGCTCGCTCTGGGCCAGCTTATCGACCTCGGGGATCACGAACATGAAGCTGCTGCCCTCGCGCATGTCCTCCAGCGGAGAAACGGCCAGCTTGTGCCGTAGCAACGATTTCGGCGTGAACACGATCAGCGGCTTGCGGAAATTGCGGTGCAACTGGCGGCGCAGCGCGTGGAAGTAATTCGCCGGCGTGGTCAGGTTGCAGACCCACATGTTGCGCTCGGCGCAAAGTTGCAAATAGCGTTCGATACGCGCCGACGAGTGCTCCGGCCCCTGCCCTTCGTAGCCGTGCGGCAGCAGCATCACCAGGCCGGACATGCGCAGCCACTTGGTTTCGCCGCTGGCGATGAACTGGTCGATGATCACCTGCGCGCCGTTGGCGAAGTCGCCGAACTGGCCCTCCCACAACACCAGGGTGCGCGGATCGGCCAGCGAGTAGCCGTATTCGAAGCCGAGCACGCCCGCCTCGGACAACAGCGAATTGTAGATCTCGATCTTCGCCTGATCCGGCTGGATGTTGTTCAGCGGCACGTACTCATGCTGGTTGGTCTGATCGATCAGGAAGGCGTGGCGCTGGCTGAACGTGCCGCGCTGGGTGTCCTCGCCCGACAGGCGAACCCGGGAACCTTCCAGCAGCAGAGAGCCGAACGCCAGCGCCTCGCCAGTCGCCCAATCGATGCCCTGCCCGGTGTCGAACATCGCCTGCTTGGCCTCCAACTGGCGAGCGATCTTCGGATTGAGGTCGAAGCCGACCGGCACGTGCGACAATGCCTGACCGATATGCTTCAGCGTTTGCTCGTGCACGGCGGTGGCCTGTTCGGTGTGTTCGAACGCCTGCTCATCGGCCTGGAACCCGGACCAATGGCCCTCCAGCCAGTCGGCCTTGTTGGGCTTATAAGATTTCGCGGCGGCGTTCGCGTCTTCCAGCGTCTTCATGAAGTCGTCCAGCATCGCCTGGGAGTCGGCGGCGGGAACCGTGCCCTCGGCGGCGAGCCGTTCGGCGTACAGCGTCCGCGTCGTCTTCATCTGGTTGATCTGGCGATACATGATCGGCTGGGTGAAAGCCGGTTCATCGGTTTCGTTGTGGCCGTGGCGGCGATAGCAGACGATGTCGAGCACGATGTCGCAGGCGAAGCGCATGCGGAACTCGGCGGCCATGTTGGCGCAGAAGATCACCGCTTCCATGTCGTCGCCGTTGACGTGCAGGATCGGCGCCTGGATCGATTTCGCCACGTCGGTGCAATACAGCCCGGAATAGGCGTGCGCCGGGACGGTCGTAAAGCCAATCTGGTTGTTGACGATCAGGTGGATCGTGCCGCCGGTGCGGTAGCCGATCAATTGGCTCATCGCCAGCGTTTCGTAGACCAGGCCCTGGCCGGCGAACGCGGCGTCGCCGTGCATCAGGATCGCCATCACCGAACTTCGGCGTTGCGTGTCGCCGGCGGTGTCCTGCCGCGCCCGCACCTTGCCGATGACCACCGGATCGACCGCTTCCAGATGCGAGGGGTTCGGCTGCAACGACAAATGCACGTTGGCGCCCGCGATCTCCTGATCCGTCGAGGTGCCGAGATGGTATTTGACGTCGCCGGAGCCTTGCACGTCGTCCGGCTTGAAGCTCTCGCCGCCGAACTCGGAAAACAAGGCTGTCAGCGGCTTCTTGACGATGTTGACGAGGGTGTTGAGGCGGCCACGATGCGGCATGCCGATGGCGACTTCCCGCACCCCGCCGCGCACGGCGGTCTCGATCATGGCGTGGATGGCGGGAATGGTCGACTCTCCGCCTTCGAGACCAAAGCGCTTCGTGGTGACGTAGCGTTTCTGACAAAACGCCTCGAACGCTTCCGCTTCGGTCAACTGGTGCAAAATGGTGTGCTTCTGGCCGGCGTCGAACGCGGTGAGCCACGGCGCGCCCTCGACCTTGCGCTGAACCCAGGACTTCTGGTCGGGGTCCTGGATGTGCATGAACTCGACGCCGATCGACCCGCAATACGTGTCGCGCAGGATGCGGGTGATTTCGCGCAACGTGGCTGTTTCGCGGCCGAGCACGTTGTCGATGAAAATAGGCTTGTCCATGTCGGCGCTGGTGAAGCCGTAGGACTGAGGATCAAGCTCCGGATGCGGATGCGGGATTTGCAGGCCGAGCGGATCCAGCCGCGCTTCCAGATGGCCGCGTACCCGGTACGAGCGGATCAGCATCAGCGCCCGCAGCGAGGCGATGGTCGCCGCGCGGATCTGCTCGTTGCTGGGCGTGGCGACTGGCGCGGCGGCGATCTCCGCGGTTTCATTCGGCGACCATGAGGCGCCGGCGACGTCGGCGAGGACCGCGCGCGCGTCGTCGTCCATGGCGCCGAACAGATCGGCGAAACTGGAATCGACGGAGGCGGGGTTGACCGCCCAACGAGCATATTGTTCGCCCAGAAACGCGGCATTTGCTCCACTGAACGCCTGCGCCAGGATATCCACGCCAGCCATTTGTCAAAGTTCCTTCGTTTCGGTGTCCATACTCAGGCGGTGCCTTGGCCGATAGCGCCTGACACTCCCCTCAGGCCTGCGTTTTGGGCATGCGGCCAGCAGTCCGGCATGCCATGGATGCCTCACCTCGTGACGGGAATCGTCGCGAGGTGAGGCGAACGGGAGAGCATGCGCTGACCGAGGACGCATGTATGCAGCCATTTGTTCGCGCACAAGTTATTCGCGGACAAGCAAAAGACGCGCCACGGGTGCCCCCTGGCGCGTCCTCTGTCTATCGTCCTCCGGTTAAGCTTTGCCTAACGCGGGAAGCTTATCGGTTTCGCTATATTCCTGGGCGGGCTCAATTCACCGCTGGTCAGCCCTGAATGGGCTCGTCCGGGACCATCGGCGGGCGCGGAGCCGGACGACGCTCGGCCATGAACTGGTCGAACTCGGCCTTGTCCTTGGCGAAGCGAAGACGGTCGAGGAAGCTGGTGAACTCGGTCTGCTCCTCCTCCAGGCGGCGGAGGGTTTCGGCGCGGTATTCGTCGAAGGCATGGTTACCGCTGCTGGAGGTTGATTTGGCGGGGCTGCCGCCATTGCACCAGTTGGCCCAGGGCGGGTTCCAACCGTTGCCGCCGCCGCCATTGGGACCGTTGCCCTGACCTTGCCCTTGCTGACCCCAGTTGCCTCCCCACCGGCGGCGGCCGCAGCCAAAGCGGCCGGTGGCCATCAGGAAGACCAGTCCGGCGAGAGCGACCGGCCAGAACAGCATGCGGCCGATGTGTCCGGCGGCCAGCAGGAAGACGATCGCCGCGATGGCGATGGGCTTGCCCATGCCGACGGGGCGCCAGAACGACGGGGGCTGGTTCGCCCAGGGAGCCCCGGCTGGAGCCCCGCCCGGAGCCCCTCCGGGAGCGGCGCCGGGCGCGCCCCAAGGAGATTGCCAGCCGGGGTTTTGGTATTGTTGTGGATTGGCGGCGATGGGCATGTCGTCCCTCATGTGAATGTAAGACACATTTACATATAGCGGCCGATCGTCGTCCGTCAAGGAGATTGTGGCGAAACATTGACGCCCGGACCTGGGACGCCCGGACCTGGGACGCCCGGACCTGGGACGCCCTGGCCGGGGACGCCCAGACCCTGGAGGTAAATCAGGACAGCGGCTTCCAGCAGATCCTCGGCGGACATCGGCAGCGGGCGGCGCGACGGATCGGCCCGCCCGAACAAAGAGGCAATGCCGTGCGCGGTCGACCACAAATGCAGCGCGATCATCAGCGCGGGCGGTTTGGGCTGGATGCGCGCCGCGGCGGCGAGGCGTTCGGCGAGCGCCCGCAGCACGGCGAAGGCCCGGTCCCCGGCCGCCTGCAGATCGGGGAACGGGCCACGGTCGATGCGCGCTTCGAACATGGCGGCGTAGAACGCGGCTTCCTCACGGGCGAAGCCGAGATAGGCACGGCCCACGGCTTCGGCGGCGCGGGCGGGGTCGTTTTTCGGGGCGGCGTCCAGTGCGGCGGCGAGACGGTCGCGGAAGGCGTCGAACCCCCGGGTCGCGACTTCCGCCAACAGCGACTCGGCGTGGGGGAAATGCCGGTACGGCGCGGCTGGGCTCACTCCGGCGAGGCGGGCGGCCTCGGCGATCGTGAACCCAGCCGGTCCCTTCGCGCCGATCAGGTCCTGCGCGGCCTGAATCAGGGCTTCCCGCAGGTTGCCGTGATGGTAACCGCGGCGCGGTCCGCCGGAGGGTGGGGGTTGGGTCCAGCTCATGTAAGGGGGGTTTACATGGGGAAGCCGGGTTGAGGATAGAAGGACCAGGATCGCCATGCGACCGACCCAACCGACGATCGGCGATTCTAAGCGGAAACATTGCGATTCCTGATCGCTCCGACTCTCCCGGGTTTTTTAATCCACTACAGGGAGCGGCCTGACTTCCACGGATCATTCGCGTTCGAGATTGGCCAATTTTCCAGTGAATTAAGCTCCTGAATTAAGCACTTCGGGACAACTCGCGTCCGTTTACTCCCACCACGCCAATCACGCGCCCAGACAGAATCCGACGCCGTGTCGGAACAACGGGCGCCCCAAGCCGTTAACGCAATGCCGAGGCGACAGACCTCATGGCCGAAATTTGGAAAGGCATGACACATGACCAGATTTTTAATGGCCGGAGCCGCCG
>Ga0182013_10009330_pt1 | contig 10349 bp, 8 predicted proteins | sample 612S2MmetaG_FD_120487 | JGI IMG/M metagenome (GOLD analysis project Ga0182013, IMG submission 120487) | Permafrost microbial communities from Stordalen Mire, Sweden - 612S2M metaG | ecosystem: Environmental > Terrestrial > Soil > Wetlands > Permafrost | place: Sweden: Stordalen | collected...
AACCGGTAACCCACGCCGCGCACCGTCAGCAAGTGCTTCGGGTGGGCCGGATCGTCCTCTAGATAACGCCGCAAGCGCACGATGAAGTTGTCGATGGCGCGCGTGTCGGTGTCGCCCTGCAATCCCCATACTTCCTCCAGCAGCGCTTTGCGGGAGACGGCGTGTCCTTCGTGATCCACCAGATAGCGCAGGATGTTGGCCTCCATCAGCGTCAGCGGAAACACGTGCCCGCGCACGCGCAGCTCCAGCAAATCGAAATGGATGGATTTATCCCCAAATTGGAATAAGTCCTGCGGCGTAGGCGCGCGGCGCGTCGATTCCTCGGAGAGCCACTTCTTGCGCCGCAGCAGACCGCGAATGCGCGCAATCAGGATTTCCAGTTCAAACGGCTTCGGGAGGTAGTCGTCAGCCCCGGCTTCGAAGCCCTTTAAGACATCTTCCGGACGCCCCCGCGCGGTCAACATCAGAGCCGGGACGAATTGTCCCGCGCGCCGCAGTTCGGTGGCAACCTCAAATCCATCCTTGCCCGGCAGCATCACGTCGAGCACCAGAAGATCGAAGCTCTCCGCTGCCGTCCCGTTTGCGCCGGGAAGTAGAAGTTCGAGCGCCGCTTCGCCGGTGTCCACCACTTGCACGCGATAGCCTTCGGCTTCCAGATTGAAGCGCAGGCCTTCGGCGAGGTGCTTCTCGTCTTCCACGATCAAAATTCGCTCGCTCATTGTCCGACAGGCAACTGGAGGACGAACGTGCTGCCGCGTCCATTGCCGTTACTCTCCACCCATGCTTTCCCGCCGTGGCGCTTGGCGACGGAGCGCACAATGAACAGCCCCAGGCCGGTTCCTTTGATGCGCGTCGACTGCGGACCGCGCACACGATAGAAGCGTTTAAAGATCTGGTTGACCTCGTCCTTCGCTATGCCCGGCCCGTTGTCCTTCACTTTGATGGCGACATTGCCGCCTTCCACCGGATTCAATTCGATCTCGACCTTCGGTTCTCTTCCGGCGTACTTGATGGCATTGTCGATCAGGTTGGAAACCGCGGCTCGCACTTCATCCGCATCGCAGCGAATGTTCGTGGGCGCGCCCGGCCGGAACGTCATGGCGTCGGCGGGAAGATGATACAAGCGTTGCTCGCGCACCAGGCACTCTTCTACGAGCGTTCCGAAATCCACCGTGGAGAGATGCAGGTGACGCCGCGCATGGCCGATGCGTCCCGTGCTCAGAATCTGCTCGATGGTGCCGAGCAGCCGGTCGCTGTCCTCCAGCATGATCTTGTAAAACTCCTGCCGGCGATCCTCTTCCACCGGGCGCGATTGCAGGGTTTCCAAATACAAACGGATCGAGGCGACCGGCGTCTTCAGTTCGTGGGTCACGGCGTTGATGAACGCGTCGTGCTGGGCGTTGCGCCGGACCTCGCGCACCAGAAACGTGGTGTTCAGCACCACGCCGGCGATCACCAGACAGGTGAGCAGGATGCCGAAAAAGAGCAGGATTCCGTGACGCCAACCGAGTAGCACCCATCCCACGTAGAGCAGCAGGATGAAGGCGATCGATCCAGCGCCGAGTGCGATGAAGAATGCGATCGATTTATGACGTCCGCCTACGACCATACTCTAAGATTACGCCGCCGCAAGATTCAACGCATCAGTTTCAGGCGGAGAAGGTCGCTTTCGTTCCAAGTCGCCTGCACTTCCAGCATCGTTTTCAGCGTTTTCACAGCGAACGTCTCGCCCGGCGAATGGAAACTGAGCGTGACTCTTCTACCGTCGGGATGCACATAGTGGCGATGAGAACCAACCTGGCGATCGAGCGCAAACCCATCGCGCAAGAAAGCGGAAGCCAGTTCCCTCGCGGTGAGAGTCCGTAATTGGGAATAGTTCAGGCCCAAACCTGGAGTGCACTCAGACCGTTATGGCAACCCGCGGTGCGACGGTTACTTGAACCTGATCGCTCGGCGCATCGGGTACGGTTTCGCCATGCTCGATCAGACTTTCGACGACCATCTGAACCACTTCGCGAATATTCTGGAGCGCTTCCTTTTCGGTCTGTCCCCAGGTTGCGGCGCCCTGGCGGACTAAGACCGGGCAATAGGCATGCCAGCGGTCCTCGTCTGGTTCAACAACGACGTTGAAAGTATAGGTTTTCACCTGCTGCCATTATACGGTGCGGCTTGCGAGGATAGTGTCGGGCTACGCCGCTTTGCGGTTCAGCACAGCTTGATCGATCTTGGCGACCCGCACGTGTTTGATCAGCCCGACGAAGCGCAGGAGCTTCATCGTGATCCAGGAAATATCGAATTCCCACCATGCCAGCCCGTGGCGTGCCGAGGTCGGATACGCGTGGTGATTATTGTGCCAGCCTTCGCCGAAGGTGAACAGCGCGAGCACAAAGCTGTTGCGCGAATCGTCGCCCGCGTCGAACCGCTGCGTGCCGATCACGTGCGTCAGCGAATTGATCAGCCACGTGCAGTGCAGACCGAACGTGACGCGGAAGCAGATGCCCCACAGGAACATCGGGATTCCGCCCCAGGCCAGCAAAATCAGCCCCAGGATTACAGACGGCACCCAATGATAGCGATTCAGCCACATGTAATACTTGTGGCGCGCGATATCGGGCGCGTACTTGGTCGTGTAGTCTTCGGTAATATCGCGGCACTCGTCGTAGACCACCCATCCCACGTGCGCCCACATGATGCCTTCCTTCGGCGAGTGCGGATCGCCCGGCTTATCGGACTTGGCATGATGAATGCGATGGTTGCCCACCCAGAACATGGGCCCGCCTTCCAGCGTCAGCGTCCCGCAGGTGGCCAGCGCATACTGCATCCACAAGGGGCACTGATACGACTGATGCGTGTGCAGGCGATGATAGCCCAGGCTAATACCAAAGCCGACGGCAACCCAGTGCAGCGCCACCGCCACCAGAAACGATTTCCAGCTGAAAAAGAACAGGGCCGCAAGCGCGCCTGCGTGTAGGAAAACTAAAACGGCGATGGTAAACCAGTTCAGTTTGCGTTGGGGGAAAATGGAGACGGTCTTAGAACTACTCACTCGAATCCTCGCAGATCCAAAGTAACAGTAAGCGGGCAGATTGATTGTAAGAGTTGTGTAATTTGAGGAAGATAGGAGGATTGTGCGGCCGAACTAAGGCTTATCGCGCAGCATCGCGCGGGCGAAGGCCTACCGCTAGGGCCGGTCGCCAACCGTCAGAAGAGTCTGAAAGTGAGGGGATTCCTCTTCGCGGTGAACAATCGAGGTCTCCACGTGACGAAACCCGGCATCTGTGAGAAAGCGAAACACTTCCGCCTCCGTGAAGCCCAGCCAAACATCCGCGTACAACTCCCTGGCTTCCTGGTAACTGTGGCGCAGAAGATCGAGCACCACGATTCGTCCTCCGGGTTTCAGAATCCTATATGCCTCGGCCACGGCGCGTTCAGGATGCTGGGCATGATGCAGCGCCTGACTAAAAAAAGCGAGGTCCACCGTGCCGGTTCGTATCGGGATTTCCTGAATATCGCCGAAACGGTATTCAAGGTTCTTCACTCCATGCTTCCTCGCCAGCTCCGTGCCGTACTCCACCATCTTTTCGGAGTTGTCGACGGCGATCACCTTCTTCGCGCGCCGGGCAAGAAGTTGCGAGAACGTTCCTTCGCCCGCGCCCAAGTCGGCGATCACCAGCGGAGGCAGCAGCGTGAGCAGCGTCTCCGCCAGTCCTTTCCACGAACGGCCGGGAACGTAGTGGCGCCCGAATTTTCCCGCCAGGTCGTCAAAGTAGGCGCGCACTTTATCCTGCCGCCTGCGCATGATTTGTGCCAGCGCCGGGATGTCCTCTTCGGCCTCGGGAATTTCGGCGGCCGCCTCCTGGAGCACCGTGCGGAGTCTTTCGAACGCTTCGGCCTCGGCACCGCGACGGGGGCGCAAACGATAATAGATGCTCTTTCCCTCGCGCCGGTCTTCCAGCAATCCGCCTTGCTTCATTTGCGCCAGATGCGTCGAAATCCGGCTTTGACCCATGCCCAGAACGTCCTGCAGTTCGGCGACGGAAAGCTCTTCTTTATCCAGCAGCAGCAGAATCCTCAGGCGGCTGGGATCGGCCAGGAGACGCAGATGGCGCAGCGTTGACGGCATGGATTTCTGTGTATTATCATATCAACATATCTGGATTCGTAGATACTTAAATTAGAAAGGGAACCGCGCACGCATGAGCACAACTCTCCCGAACGTCGCCGTGGGAAACAAAGCCACGGACTACAAAGTCGCCGACATGAGCCTCGCCGAATGGGGCCGCAAAGAAATCTCCGTCGCCGAATTTGAAATGCCCGGCTTGATGGCGATCCGCAAGAAGTACGCGGCCACCCAGCCGCTCAAAGGCGTCCGCGTCACCGGCTCGCTCCACATGACGATCCAGACCGCCGTCTTGATCGAAACGCTAGTGGATCTGGGCGCGTCAGTACGCTGGGCGAGCTGCAATATTTTTTCCACGCAGGATCATGCCGCTGCCGCGATCGCCGCTGCCGGTGTTCCCGTGTTCGCCTGGAAGGGCGAGACGCTGGAAGAATACTGGTGGTGCACGGATCAGGCGTTGCGCCATCCGGGCGGAAAGGGTCCCGAGTTGATTGTCGATGACGGCGGCGATGCGACCCTGCTGATCCACAAAGGCTACGAGCTCGAAAACGGCAGCAGGGACTGGGTGAATTCCGAGTCGGGGAGCCACGAAGAAAAGGTCATCAAGGACTTGCTGAAAGCGGTTTACAAGGAAAGCCCGCAGCGCTGGCACGAAGTCGCCAAAGACTGGCGCGGCGTTTCGGAAGAAACCACGACGGGCGTGCATCGTCTTTACAAGATGCAGGAGCAGGGCGCGCTGCTGGTGCCCGCAATCAACGTCAACGATTCGGTGACGAAATCCAAATTCGATAATCTTTATGGCTGCCGCGAATCGCTGGCCGACGGCATTAAGCGCGCTACAGACGTAATGGTCGCGGGCAAGGTCGCCGTGGTTTGCGGATATGGCGACGTGGGCAAGGGCTCGTCGCATTCGCTACGCGGCATGGGCGCGCGCGTCGTCGTGACGGAAATCGATCCGATCAATGCTTTGCAGGCCGCGATGGAAGGTTTCGAAGTGACGACGGTAGAAGAAACGCTGGGCCGCGGCGATATCTACGTCACCTGCACCGGCAACCTGGACATCATCACGTTCGAACACATGAAGCACATGAAGGATCAGGCGATCGTGTGCAACATCGGCCACTTCGACAACGAAATTCAGGTGGATCTGCTCAACACCGCCACCGGTGTAAAGAAGACCAACATCAAACCGCAGGTGGACATGTACACGTTCCCGGACGGTCACTGCATCTTCCTGCTGGCCGAAGGACGCTTGGTGAACCTGGGCTGCGCCACCGGCCATCCGAGCTTCGTTATGAGCAACAGCTTCTCCAACCAGACGCTGGCGCAGTTGGATCTGTGGGCCAACCGCGACACCTACAAGCCGGGCGTCTATACTTTGTCCAAGAAGCTGGACGAAGAAGTGGCGCGCTTGCACCTGGAAAAGATCGGCGTCAAACTGACGACGCTGAGCCCCAAGCAGGCGGATTACCTGGGCGTCGCTGTCGAAGGGCCGTACAAGCCGGATCATTATCGTTACTAAGAATCGAAACGGGATTATACATTTCACTGAGGAGTTGAAAATGTCAGAACGAATGAGGCATATTTTCACGTCCGAGTCGGTGTCCGAGGGCCACCCGGACAAGATGGCGGACCAGATTTCCGACGCAGTGCTGGATGCGGTGCTGACCGACGACCCCATGGGGCGGGTCGCCTGCGAAGTGCTGGTCACGACCGGCATCTGCGTGGTGGCGGGCGAAATTACGACCACCACGTACGTCGACGTTCCGAAGGTCGCGCGCGAAGTCATCGCCGACATCGGCTTCACCGACGCCAAAATGGGGTTTGACGCCAAGACCTGCGGCGTCCTGAATACGATTCAATCGCAGAGCCCCGATATCGCGATGGGCGTCGATACCGGCGGCGCCGGGGATCAGGGCATGATGTTCGGCTACGCCTGCGACGAAACTCCGGAGCTGATGCCGCTGCCCATCATGATGGCGCACAAGCTGGTCCGCCAGCAGAGCGACGTCCGGCGCGACGGCAAGCTGATTTATCTGCGCCCCGACGCCAAAAGCCAGGTCAGCGTGGAATACGTCGACGGCAAGCCCGTGCGCATCGACGCGGTCGTGCTTTCGACGCAGCACGACGACGACGTCACCACCGAGCAGCTGCGCGCCGACGTGAAGAAGTACATCATCGATCCGATCGTTCCGAGCGCCATGATCGACTCCCAGACGAAGTTTCACATCAACCCGACGGGTCGTTTTGTGATTGGCGGACCGCACGGCGACACGGGGCTCACGGGCCGCAAGATTATCGTCGATACGTACGGCGGCATGGGCCGTCACGGCGGCGGAGCTTTTTCGGGCAAGGATCCGACGAAGGTGGATCGCTCGGCGTGCTACATGGCGCGTTACGTGGCCAAGAACATCGTGGCTTCGGGTCTGGCGGATCGTTGTGAAGTGCAGCTTGCTTACGCGATCGGCGTGGCCGAACCGATTTCGGTGATGGTCAACACGTTCGGCACCGGCAAGGTTGCCGAAGAGCGCCTGACGGAAATCGTGCGCGCCAACTTCGACTTGACACCGAAGGGAATGATCACCACGCTGAAGCTGCGCCGTCCGATTTATCGTGCAACGGCGGCGTTCGGACACTTCGGACGCACCGAAGAATCGTTCACGTGGGAAGCCACCGACAAGGCGAAGGCCTTGAAGGAAGCGGCGCTCGCCACGGCCGCAGTTCGTTAAGCAGTTCGTTAAGTCATCGTTATTTTGGTCGGGTTAGAGGCAGCCACTCGCGAGGGTGGCTGCTTTTCTGTTATTGAGGGAAGCGCCTTTTCCCGCCCTCCGCGGAGTAATCGCGAACCCGATCTAGAGAGTTTGGCCGCGCAAGGTTAAAATAAAAAGAATGGCTTTAGTAGAAGGTTGTAAACATTCGCTCGAGATCAGCGTTCCGGTTGCGGAAGTCGAGCAAGAGACAGAGCGCGCCGTCGCCTCGATTCAGTCCAAGGTGAAGCTGCCCGGATTCCGTCCCGGCAAGGCTCCCGCGGCGCTCGTCAAGACGCGTTTTGCGGGCGACGTCCGGCAGGAAGTGCTCGAGAAATTGGTGCCTCGCTATTTTCAAGCGGCCGCCGCGCAGGATCATCTGCAGGTCGTGGGGCGCCCCAATTTCAGCGACGTCCATTTTCACACAGGCGAGCCGCTGCGTTTCAAAGCGGAGTTCGAAGTCGCGCCCTCGTTCGACCTCGGTGAGTACACGGGCATTCCGGTGCCCTACGCCGAGCCCCTGGTCACGGATGCCGACGTGGAAGAGCGTTTGAACACCGTGCGCGAGAAGAAGGCCGAGTACGTGAACGAAGATCCGCGTCCCATTGTGGATGGCGACTACGCGGTGATTTCGCTCGACAGCATTTCGGGCGTCGACGAGAACGTCAAGCAGGACGAGCTGATGTTGAAGATCGGCGACGAAGCGACGCTTGCCGCGTTCACCGAGAATTTGCGCGGGGCGTCTCCTGAGGAATCGCGCGAGTTCGACGTCACGTATCCGGCCGATTACGATCGCGAAACGCTGGCGGGCCGCACCGTTCGTTTTAAAGCCACGGTCACAGCCGTGCGCCGCAAGGAACTGCCGGACGCGAACGACGAGTTCGCACAAGACCTGGGCGATTACAAGACGATCGACGAAGTGAAAGACGCGATTCGCAAATCGATCCTCGCGGAGCGGGAAAATCAGGCGCGCGAAGAAACCAAGCACCAGATCATTGAGAAGCTGGTGGATTCGCATCCGTTCGCGGTGCCGGATTCGTATGTGGATCGCCAAATCGAGATGGGCCTGGAAGCGCAACTGCGGCAACTGTCCGCGCAAGGCGTGGACCCGCGCCAGCTGAAACTGGACTGGGCGAAGATTCGCGAAGCACAACAGGAACGGGCCACGCGCGATGTGCGGGCGTCGTTAATCCTGGACAAGATCGCCGATCGCGAGTCCGTCGTCGCCACCAATGAAGAAGTGGATCGCGAAGTGCAGCGCATCGCTCGTCAACAACGCGAGGCAGTGGCGCTAGTGCGGCCGAAACTGCAGAAGGATGGCACCCTCAATCGCATCGCCGGGCAAATCCGTACCGACAAGACGCTGAACATGCTGTTCGACAAAGCGCGCAAGGAGGCTCCTAAGCCGGGCGAAAAGGCGGCCGAGGAAAAGACGGCCGAAGAAAAAGCCTAGAGGAACGTCCGTCGCCAGGAGCTGGCCGAAAGCGTCTTCGACGCCGCTGACCCATTTTCTGGTTTATCTTCCTGGTTTATCGTAGACTCAGTATTTTTGTGGGGCGGGTCCCCTGACCCGCGCGCGGGCTGGAGAAACACTGACAATGGTCTACTCCTGCTCCCATTCCAGCTCCGGCGCAACGGCCGCGGGAACTTCCGCCCATTCGCGGTCTTTTCTTCGGGATCGTCGCAGCGCGGGACTCAGCACCCGATTCCACCACATCACGACCGCCGTTCCGAACAAAATCGCGGGAGCAAATCCCAGTAGCGTCCACAACGCTTTCCATCCCCACCCTCCGAAGTTGCCGTAGTGCAGGAACGAAAACCACTGCAGGATCTTCCCGCCTTTCGTGAGCGGTCTGCGACGGCGCGGACCGGGAGGCGTTGCCGCTCGCTGGGCGCCACTGGCAGCACTTGGGCTGGGCGAAGCTTGAGTCGGTCTAATTTCTCCCGCGCGCAGCGGTGCTACCGGTCGCGCGGCCACTCTGGGCGGATCAATCGGCGTGAAGTAATTGATCACCGCGCGGAACGGCTCCGGAAACACGAAATAGCCACCCGTCATGCCCCAAACGAAGAGGATGAGGAAGGTCCAAAATCCCAGCGCACTGTGCAGATCGAAGTTGAAGCGTTTCCATCCTACTCCTCCACGCACGGTTAACGCTCGCCGCCAGCGCGCGATGCCGGGCCACCAGATGATGAGCCCGGTGACGCACACCGCCGCCGTGAGGAAACCGCCGACGGCATTGATCGCCATTCCCTTGTGCCCCAGCAACAGGCTCCCGTGAAGATCTCCAAACCAGCTGAGGACCTTGTAAGCGATTCGGATCGAATGCCTCGCCTGATCATAGGATTCGAACTTATCGTACAGATCGTGACGGAAAACCAGGGCACTTCCGCTCACGCATACGACGACGATATACAAACCGAGAATCAGCCCGGACCACAGATGGATCTGAAACATCGCCCTGCGGAGGAATGTTTTTCGCGGCCTGCGCAACAAGCTCGCTTTTTGTTGGGGCGGGCGCGGGGAAGCAATGTTCCGTTGCGGCTCGCGCCGTTCGGCTGCGGTCTGGTCGCCGAGGCCCAACGGATTCGCCACGCGTGATGTTTCCCGGACAGCCATACTGCTGACTATCCAAACTATCACGCGCCGCGCGCGTGCGATAGGGCCCGTGTCCTAAATCAGCGATGCCCCGGCGACGGTTGTACGCGCGGCGCTATACGCTCGGCACTATACACTGACAACGGGACAGGGGGCGTTGCGAACAATGGGATAGGAGTGATCCATGATCCGCGTCCAGGTGCTGTTTTCCGGCCCGCGGGCGATCACCAGCAAGTCGCCGTCCGCGTCCTCTACCGCGTCATGCACCGCGTGAGCCACTTCGCCCGTCACCACGCGGGTTTCGGCATGCGTACCTTCGCTCGCTTGCAGCTTTTCGATTTGTTCGAACGCGGCTGCTTCGATCTGCGGCGTCCAATCGATGGGAAGTTCCGGCGTCGGCATGGCGCGAGCCACCGCGTGAACGATCGTCAACTTGGCGGACATATTTCGCGCGAAATCGGCAGCCCAGCGCAGCGCGTGCCGGGAGCCATCGGACAAGTCGACCGCACAAACGACGCTTCTCACATGCAGATCGGAAGCATTCGTTGGAGCCGACCCTTTACCGGTCGGCAATTCTCCATGAACATCCGTCCACACCGGGCAGGACGCCTCGCGCAGAACCCGTTGCGCCACCGACCCCAGCAGGAATCTGCGGAACGGACCATATCCGTGCGTCGGCATCATGATCAAGTCCACCTGCTGTTCGCGGGCGTATTTCAGGATCTCCTCGGCGGCTTCGCCCTCGGCAAGCGCCTGGCAGGTAGAGATCCCAGCGAAGTGCGGCCAGGCAAAAGCATTCAAATCCTCCTGGGCCTCGGTGCGATGGGCATCCAAAGGATTCGGCGGCAGCACGTGCAGCAGCGTGACTCCGGCATGGAAGTGTTTG
>Ga0182013_10009333_pt1 | contig 10348 bp, 7 predicted proteins | sample 612S2MmetaG_FD_120487 | JGI IMG/M metagenome (GOLD analysis project Ga0182013, IMG submission 120487) | Permafrost microbial communities from Stordalen Mire, Sweden - 612S2M metaG | ecosystem: Environmental > Terrestrial > Soil > Wetlands > Permafrost | place: Sweden: Stordalen | collected...
TCGTTCGCGCCTACCACAACTGCCAGCTCCGACGCGGGAGCGTTAAGGCCACGTGCAACTCGTCGGTTGCGGGCTTTCGCTGCCGGGAGCGGCGCGGCCCATCGATCCCGAGCGAGTTCTACAGCAGCGTCTCCTGCACGAGCGGCGGCAAGCGCGTCAGCTACACCTACTCGCAGTTTACCTGACGTCCGACGGGACGGCCCCGTAAGCCAGGGGCCCTGCCGACTCCTGGTGACGCGTCGGAAATCAAGGGATCAGGCCGTCCCTGCGCAGGCGAGCGACGAACATGTGGGCCACGATCACGTCTGCTGAGGCGGAGAGGTGGAAGCCGTCTGACTCGTGCACCGTGATCGTCGAGCGGCCGTATCCCATGCTCGACAGGTAGCGACCGCCGGGCGAGAACACCTGCCTCAAGTCGAACACGTGAACCCCGTGCTTGAACCGCGCGGCCGCCATCTCGATGCCCCAGTTGACCGCGCGCATGACCCTGACAAACGGTTCCGAGCGCGGAGTCGGTATCAGGAACCAGTAGACGGCCGCAACTCCCCCCTGCAGATACACGCGCATCATGCCCGCGACGCGGTTGGCGTATTCGCGGGACCAGTCCGCACCGCAGCATTCTGCGTTCCCGAGGCGAAAGCCCTCGTTGCCGCCCAGGAACATTGCGACTATGTCCGGGTGCGTGTCGTTGACCTGGGCAACCGCATGAGCTGGCCAGTTAAAGAAGAACGGCGAGGAGATCGCGGTGCTCTGTTTGGCATCGCCTACGACGCGGACACCGTCCCTGCCCCCCAGATCCGAGCCGATCAGTTCGTCGAGGACCTGCATCTCCGAGTCGCCCGTGGCGAGCAGTAGGGGCACAGAATCGAACACGCGCAGGCGTCGGCGGATTCGCTGGTATTCGTCGTAGATCGTGAGCACCGGGGTGCCCGCTCGGAGCAGCCTAATCCGCAGCACGCTCGCCACCCGGCCCGGCTTCAACAGGAGGGCTGGACACGCCCCCCTCGGGGTACCCGGCTGGCAGACACGGACAGTGAGACCACCAAGGTGCCAGCGATCCCGCACAGCAAGAAGCAGCGGATAGCCGCGATGCAGGCGCGTGGCAGGGATGCTCACCGTAAGGCGACCAGCGCAGTTCGGCGTCTTCACTGTCACGGTCGACGTCTGCTGGCTGCCGTCCGGCGCGGTCTCAGTCGCCTGGAAGGTCCGGCTGGTGCGTGAGCATGACCACGGCAGGCCAGCAGCCAGGGCGCCCGCTCCATTCTGCGGCACCACCGTCGCGACGGGCACCGAAGCCGGTTCGCCCGCGACGAGTTCCGTGATCGTGACGGGTGTCGCGGCCGCGCCGGAGACCGCGAGTTGGATGCAGCCCGTAAGAGGAAGTGAGCCCGACAGGGTCAGCCCTGACGGTGCGGCAGCGGGAGCGGGAGCCGGCACGGCGCAAGGTTGCGACGAAACCTTGTTCGCGCGCGTGAGGGCATCGGCTGCCCGCGACGGGGCGAGAAGGACCAGTCCGAGAAGGGCAGCAAGCATGACCACCGACTTCCGTCCGGAAACTGCAGCCGGTCCCGCAGGGAACTGAATCGACACTGCATCCCCCCTCTTTGTGAGCCCTAGTGAAGTCTGAGAATCTACTGGGTCGGGACACCCGACCCCGCCGCGTTAAGAGCAGTTGTGGATTCACGGCGTTCTCGTCCAGGCGCGGAGTGCGCTCCAACTGCCGCCGGACGGCGGCTCGATCACAGCAGACTCGGCGTGAGCGTGCGCCGCGCCCTCTGTCAAGATCAAGGTCGATGCGTTCAACGGCGCGACCGGTTCTGCTCGCCGTCGTCGGCTCTGCTTTGTTGCTCGCCGCGCTGTGGCGGCCGGGCACCGCAGCGGCGGGGTGTGGCGAAGAGTTCCACCAGGCACCGGCCCAGAGCAGCGTGCCCGGAGGTCCGCCGCTGGCGATTGGTGACTCGGTGCTGGCCGATGCGGTGCCGCTCCTGGCTCGCGATGGCTTTGAAGCCGACGGAATGGTCTGCCGACAGATGAGCCAGGGAGTCGCGATGCTCGAAGCCCGGGGCGAAAGGCTGCCGCACCTGGTGGTTCTGGCTCTCGGCACGAACGGAGAAGTCACGCCCCAGCAGATCGATCGTGTGCTCACGCTGCTCGGTCCCAGCCGGATCCTTGCGCTCGTCACGCCCCACGGCAGCGTCGTCGCCTCGACTCCGGAAATCATCCGCACCGCGGCCGCCGCCAACCCGGGGCGGATCCTGCTGCTCGACTGGGACGTCCTCGCACGCGAACACCCGGAATGGCTCGCCCCCGACGGCGTTCACCTGGGCGGCACAGCCGGGATCGAAGGCTTCGCGCAGATGGTGGCGAGCACGCTCCCGTACGCTGCCCCGTCCTCCCGCGAAGCCAGCGAACCGCAGGAACCGAACGGCCAGCCCGAAACGATCGCGCCACCGCCGCAACACCACTCGAGCGCTCCTCACCGCGTGCAGCCGAAGCCCAAGCCCAGGCCCAAGCCCAAGCCCAAGCCCATTAGGAGAGCCGCGGTGACGGTGCAAACTGCCGCCGCCCCTGCCCCGACCAATCAGAGCCCTGTGCTCGCGGCAGACCGCTCACCTGGAGGCCGTTCGTTGCTCCCTTGGGCCATTGGAGTCGCCGTCGCACTTGTGGCGCTCGCCGGCGTGTGGCTGGCAAAGTCCAGGGGCCGAGGAGCCTCCTGAGCCTGCCCTGGCGTCGACCCCGACGCAAAGCCTCCGGCTGGAGATCGGCACGACGTCACTATGAGAGCTCTCTCGAGCGCCGGCGGCATGACAATGTGTGTACCGGGTAGTCAGACCCGTGAGCCGAAACGTCTCAGTTCTTGCTGGCGGGTGTTGGGTGTACTCGCCAGGTGGCCATCAGCCGGTCGAGTTCTCGCTGCAGATACGGTCCAAGCGACGTTGCGTATCTGGATGTCAGGTGATTGGCATCCCGGTAGGCCAGGACACCGCCGATCACGGGGTAACAGAGACGGCTGTCGCAGAAGAACGGAGTGAGGTCGACGACCTGAACCCGCCGTGAGTGCAGATCGGCGGCCGCCGCCGCAGCGGGATCCTGTCCTAGCGCCTGGCTCCTCGGAACCGCACACGCGCTGCCGGCCGGCCGATGCGCTTCGATCGCGTGCTGCACGCAGCCGATCGTGTTCGGCAGGATCTGCGGGTTGTCGCGTATCACGACGATGTGGGTGACCGAACGCGGCAACGCACGCCACGCGTCGACGTAGCCGGCCACCTCGGACGCGAACGCGCTCCGAGCAGTCGCTACGTCCCCTCCGGCGTGCTCCGCCGTGAACACCGTGTGGATGGCGGGGTGGTGTGCGAGCCACCGGGGGATCGCCCTGTTGCGCGCGTCGCATTCGGCGCGCAACGGTTCGGGAAGCCCGCTGGTGGCATCGTCGAACGGGCATCCTGAGCGGACCGACGAAAGGCCCTCCCAGTGCCTGGACTGCGCAACCACCTCGAGCGCGGCCCGCCAGTGGATCACATGGCTGTCCCCGATCAGCGCAATGGTCGCGGCGGAAGCCGCCGCAGGAACACCGAAGGCACAGCTGTTGATGATGCCGTCGCCCCCGACGAGAACGCACGCGGCATTCGGCGAGCTTGCAAGGCCCGCCGGGGACGGCGTGACCATGAGCGCCGTGTGCGGGTTGCTGCAGGGATGCTCGGGGTCCCTTGCCGCGGCGCCGAAGCACCACGGCGCCGGGGTGGTCGTGCCGAGCTGAACGAGCCTCGCCTGGCCTTCGCCGATGTCTCCGGGCCCGCCCGCGAGGACAGCGTCGTCGGTGGCGGCCAGCGCCACGGACGTGCCGAACGACCCTCCGACGGCGCCCTGCCCCAGCGGCGCACCCGGCCGTATCCAGGCCGACCCGTGGAGCGTGAACAGGACCGCGTTCCCGCTGCCCGCCGTGGTCGGCGTTCCAACCAGCGCGACCCGTCCGCTGGCATCCAGGCTCACGCTCGTGCCGAACCGGCCAGCGATCGAGGCCTGCGGCCCGATCAGCCTCGGGCCCTGGGCAGCCCACGTCCCGGCCACACGTGCAAGCCCCCATGCTGCGCCGCCGGGAGCCGCGCCGGGTTCACCAACGAGCATTGCGGTACCCGCCGAGGAGAGCGCCACGCTCGCGCCGAACCGTGCGCCGGAGCTCTGCTTCGGGGGCACGACTTTCGCGCCGGACTGGCTCCAGCTCGCGCCCGCGCGCCTGAACACCCACACGGCTCCGGAGCCGGCTCCCTCCCCCGGCCCGCCCACAAGCAGGGTGGAGCCGTCGGATGACAGGGCGACACTGGAGCCGAATTCGGCGCTCCCGTCATCTTCCCTGGGCACAAGCTTCAGGTCCTCGGTCCAGGCCGACCCGGACCGCCTGAACACCCACGCCGCCCCGGTCCCGCCGTCATCGTGCGGGCCGCCGACCAGTGCTATGCGGCCATTGCTCGACACCGCCACGCTCGTACCGAAGCCGGCGCTCCCAAGCGCATCACGCGGAGCGAGCTTGGGCGCCTGCTGACTCCACGCCTCGCCTGAGCGGGCGAAGACCCAAACGGCGCCGATGCCGGCGTCGTCGCGCGGCCCGCCGACGAGCGCGAGGTCGGCATCCGGTGTGAGCGTGACGCTCGACCCGAACGCCGCTTCACCGCTCGCCCCGGCCGGTGTCAGCTGCGGATCTCTCTGCGCCCACCAGTTACCCGAATGCGTGAAGATCACGGCAGAGCCCGCGCCTTGGCCGGGGCTGCCGATAAGCGCACTTTCACCGTTGGCAGCGAGCGCAACGGACTCCCCGAACCCAGAGTTCAGGCCCTGGCCGGGAGCGGGCAGGAAGGTGGACCCGTCCTCCACCGGGCTCGCGGTGATCGCGTACACGACCCCTGGATGCAGGAGCACCAGCAGGCTCGCGAGGAGCACGCAGAGCGCGACCGGGCGCGCGACGGCTCGGGATGCGCTGCTCTTCAGCACAGGCGCGCAGCTTGACATGCCGATCGACCCCCCGGTTCTCGAGCGCCGGCCAGCCGGCGCTCGACCCCACATTTCGCGCGAGGCTAGCAGGAGGCTCATCCGGGGGGTGTCCGTCCCGGGCCGGACACCCGGGTCTCCCCGCGCCGGGCGCTCCCGCGCCCTGCGTTCCCTGCCGTCGGCGGGTCTCCCGCGCCTTCGCTCCGAGGCCGGAAAGGGGCCGTCTGCACCGGCGCCGGTCGCACCTGCGGGCGGCGCAGAGGGTCCCGAAACGCCGCATCGCGGCCCCAGCGTCTTTGGTAGGGTCGGCAATCGACAAGGGTGGCAGCCGGGCTGGTACCCAGCTGAGTAGCCAGCTAGCACCGGACCAGATAGAGACCTGACCGCCATGCACGCGCGCCGCCCTGGGCTAGCAGCCGGTCCTTCTCGCGGGCGCGGGTACGCACTCATAGCCGTCCTGTTCGCCGCGCTGGCTCTCTTCGGCAGCCCCGGCCGGGCTGGTGCCCAGGTTCCCGAGCTCTCACCGCCGCTCATCCACGTGCAACCGGCCTACGGCGATCCCGCGAATCTTCACGCGGTCTCCTGTCCCTCGGCGGCCTTCTGCGTCGCCGTGGACCACGACGGCAACGCCCTCACCTCGACCGATCCCGCCTCGGGGCACTCCTGGAGTGCGGCGAACGTGGACGGCATCGAGGACCTCACGAGCGTGTCATGCCCCTCGGCGAGGCTCTGCGTGGCGACTGACGCCGCGGGCGACGTCATAGTGTCAAGGCAGCCGAGCGCCCGCGCGCCGAAGTGGATCGTCAGGCATGCCGACGACGCCACGAGCGACCTGACGGCCGTGTACCCCAGCGACTTCCTCACGAGTGTGTCCTGCCCGTCCACGGCTCTCTGCGTCGCAGTCGACGACCGCGGGAACGTCGTCGAGTCCACCGACCCCGGTGGCTCAGCGCCGGCGTGGGTCACGATCAACGTGGACGGTGCCAACTACCTGTCGGGCGTTTCGTGCGCGTCGGCGTCTCTGTGCACGGCGGTCGACCTGGCGGGCAACGCCGTCGTGTCCACGAACCCGACGGGCGGTCCGGCCGCTTGGCAGGTCTTCTCCCTGGAAGGCATGCTGGGTGCCCTGGGTTCGTTCCCGGGCCGGCTCACCGGTGCCTTCCTGTCGGGTATCTCATGCCCCTCGCAGTCGCTCTGTGTGGCCGTGGACAGCTCGGGGGACATCGTGAGCTCGACCGACCCCGCCGGCGGCTCGAGCGCCTGGACGGCGAGCCCGGCTGATGGCGCGGGCCTCCTCGGCGCGGTCTCGTGCGCCTCGCTGTCGCTGTGTGCAGCGGTCGACGAGCACGGGAACATCCTCGTCTCGACCAGCCCCGCAGGCGGCGCCCAGGCCTGGCATTCCACCCGCGTGGACGAGACGAGCCCCCTGGACTCGGTCTCGTGCGCCGCCACACGATGCGTGGCGGTCGACCTGAACGGCGGCGTCACCAGCTCGGCCGGTCCGGCCGCTGCCGGTGGCGGATGGGGTCCCGTCGTGGACGTCGACCGCGAGGGAAGCCTCGCATGCTTCGGCGCGAGCGCGATGGACACCGTCAACCCGTGTCACAACCCCGCCCTATCGTCCGCGGTGATTCCGGTGCCGGGCGAAGCCCAGATCACACCGAATGCACCATGCACGGTCGTCGAGAAGCTCGACATCGCCGAAGTCTGCGCGTTCGGTGTGCCGCCGGCGGCTGCGACTGCGACGGTTGCGCTGCTCGGGGACAGTCATGCGCAGCACTGGCGCGCGGCCCTGGAGGTGGTGGCGCAGGCGAAGGGATGGCAGGCCGCTTCCGTAACGCAGTCCGGGTGCCCGTTCTCGGCCGGCCCGCTGACCATCACCGGCCAGGCGCGGAAGTACTGCCGGCGGATGATGCTGCGGGACGTCGTCGACTGGCTGCGCTCGCAGCCTCAGATCACGACGGTCTTCGTCTCCGAGTCCCAGCTCTCGGTCCCCCAGGGTCCCGGAACGCGCGCCGCCGACGTCGCCGGCTACATCAAGGCCTGGGAGGCACTGCCTCCTTCGGTGAAGCACATCATCGTGATCAGGGACACGCCGCGGATGCGCGGAAGCACGCTGCCGTGCGTGGAAGCCCAGGTGGAATCCAGGCGGCCCCACCCCGGCACGGCGTGTGCGGTGCCGCGTGATCAGGCGCTCGAACCGGATCCTGCCGTGATCGCGGCCTCGGAGGTGCATACCGGCCGGGTCAGCGTCATCGACCTGACGTCGTTCATCTGCGACTCGAGGCTCTGCTATCCGGTCGTCGGCGGCGCACTCGCATACAAGGACTTCCAGCACCTCTCAGAGGTCTTCTCAACGACACTCGGGCCATTTCTGCTCAAGGCCGTGGACCAACTGATGACTCGCTGGCACTGACCATAGGCCGGCGATCGAGTGCTGTTCCCCACCGTCCAATTCGCGATCTTCTTCCCGATCGTATTAGCCATCTCGTGGTGGCTGATGCCGAAACCCAAGGCCTGGAAGCCCTTCATCCTGTTCGCGAGCTACGTGTTCTACGCATCCGCGGGATGGAGGTTCATATTCCTCCTCGCCGCCGTGACGGTCGCCAACCAGCTCGCGGCCGTCATGGTGCACCGCGCTGACACCGAGCGCAGGCGCAAGCTCATCGTTACCATCGCCGTCGGATTCGATCTCGGGCTGCTCGGCATCTTCAAGTACTACTCGTTCTTCGTCCAGCAGTGGGCGGACGCTCTCGGAAGCCTCGGCCTGTCCCCCGGGCTGCCGCTGCTGACGATCGCTCTGCCGGTCGGCATCAGCTTCTTCACCTTTCAGGCGATCTCCTATGTCGTGGATGTCAAACGCGGCCACGTCGAGCCCGCCAGCAGCATCGACTTCGCCGTGTACCTGTCGTTCTTCCCGCACCTCATCGCCGGCCCGATCGTGCGCGCCCGCGAGTTCCTGCCCCAGCTCAAACGCCCGCGGGACCCCAACCGTGTCGCGGTCAGCTCCGGGCTCGCGCTCGTCGCGTTCGGGCTGGTGAAGAAGGTCGTTATCGCCGACTACCTCGCGCGGGAACTCGTGGAACCGGTCTTCGCCGTCCCGCACGCCTACGGTGCGCCCGACGTGATCCTCGCCGCATACGGCTTTGCCGCCGAGATCTACTGCGACTTCTCGGGGTACACGGACATCGCGATCGGTCTCGCGCTGCTGCTCGGCTACGTCTTCCCGCAGAACTTCCGCAGCCCGTACCGGTCGACCGGGTTCCGCGACTTCTGGCGCCGGTGGCACATGACGCTCTCGCGCTTCCTGCGGGACGACCTCTACATACCGCTCGGCGGCAACCGCAAGGGCCGGCTGATGACCTACCGCAACCTCATGATCACGATGGTGCTGGGCGGTTTGTGGCACGGCGCCGCATGGACCTTCGTCCTGTGGGGGACGTTCAACGGGCTGGGCCTGGTGGCCGAGCATGCGTGGGGAGGCAGGGTGGCCCTTCCGGGATGGCTGCGCTGGTTTGTGACGTTCAATCTCATCGTGTTCGGCTGGGTCCTGTTCCGGGCCCAGAGCCTCGCCGACTTCGGGGCCCTGATGTCGAGGCTGACGGTCTTCACCGCACCGACGTTGTGGACGATCCCCGTCCTTGCCATGATCGTCCTGGTCGTCGGCCTGCAACTGCTGCCCCCCGACTGGGTCGAACGACTACAGGTGCGTATAGAGTCCGCCCGCCCGCTCCTGCTCGGAGTCGGCCTCGCGGTCGTGATCGCGTTCGTTGCGGCGACCGTGCCGAGCCAGGGGGTTCCCCCCTTCATCTACTTCCGCTTCTAGACATGGCTGAGCCTCGCGAAGACAACTACATGAATCGCTTCGACCGGGCGGGACTCAGGCGCTTCCGCGCCCGCGAAGGGGTCATCGCGATCGCGGTCGCGGCGATCATCCTGATCCTCACGGCAGGGCCGTCGATCCGAAAGGCCGGCGAAGAGATGAACCCCGGTATCGGCCGCGACATCGTCCTCGGCGTCGGCCGCCCGAGCACCTGGGTGGCGCGCAAGCTGCCGTTCGTGGGCATCTCGACCGCAGCGACGAGCTGGCTCAACCCGGAACCGAACCTCTCAGGGCCCGGCGGCTTCGCCAACCCCAAGACACTCGCCGCCTCGGGAGCAGTCCCTCCCGTCACGCCCGCCGCCTTTGAACCGGCCACGCTGGGCGAAGCAGAGCCGGCTCGCGTACCGCTGCACACGCTCCTGGTGACCGGAGACTCGATGTCAGAGCCTCTGGACAACGACCTGGCCGAAGTCCTGATCCCGAAGGGCGTGCACGTCATCCAGGAACCACACATAGGGACAGGGATCTCCACAACGTTCGTCGTGAACTGGGGGACGCTCTCGGCCCACCAGGTCAAGAGCGACCATCCCGAAGCGATCGTCGTGTTCATCGGCGCCAACGACGGCTTCCCGATGACCGGGCCCGAAGGCAAGGAAGTCGCGTGCTGCAGCTCGAGCTGGGCGGCCATCTACGCGGACCGCGTGCGGCAGATCATGAACACCTATCGCCAGGACGGTGTGGCGCACGTCTACTGGCTCACGCTGCCTGCACCCCGCGACCCGGAACGGCGAAAGATCGCCCGCGTCGTGAACGCTGCGATCACCGTCGCTGCCCAGCCGTGGGTCTCGCAGGTGCAGATCATCGACACTGTGCCGATCTTCACGCCCGGCTTTGAATACCGCGACTCCATGACCGTCAAAGGGAAGCCCACGCTTGTTCGCCAGGCAGACGGCATCCATCTGAACGAAGCGGGGTCGAGCCTGCTGGCGGGCACCGTGCTCCAGGCGATCGGGCGCAACTACACGTACTGACAGGGCCCATCGCCGCAGGCGAGCGCCGCTGCGGCACGGCGCGGCGCATTCAGCCTGGCGCGTCGTTAGAGTCAAGGGCACCGTTACTCGATCGGAGACAGATGACCACGCTCACCCGGCCGTTCACGTCCCCGCTACTCGTCTCCTGCATGGCAGCGCTCACGCTCGCGCTGATGATGGCCGGAGGATCTGGCGCAGCGAGCCTCGTCGCCCACGCTAGCGGCAGCTGCTCGGCACCGAAGTATCCGGGCACCGGATACTTTTCGTCGCTGACCGTGACCAACACGAGTTGCGCCACCGGCCGACAAGTCACGCTCGCCTTCTATCACTGCCGCCTGCGTCACGGCGCGGCTGGGCGCTGCACGAGCGGTGTACTCGGGTTCAGCTGCAGCGAAGTCCGCCAGTCGATCCCGACGGAGGTCGACGCTCGCGTCACGTGCCGCCGGCACCGGGAAGTCGTCGTCCACACCTACCAGCAGGACCTCTGACCGCGCCGCGACGGCCCGCGACA
>Ga0182013_10009335_pt1 | contig 10348 bp, 10 predicted proteins | sample 612S2MmetaG_FD_120487 | JGI IMG/M metagenome (GOLD analysis project Ga0182013, IMG submission 120487) | Permafrost microbial communities from Stordalen Mire, Sweden - 612S2M metaG | ecosystem: Environmental > Terrestrial > Soil > Wetlands > Permafrost | place: Sweden: Stordalen | collected...
GCAAATCGTCGACGAGCCGCACGAGATGCTCGACCTGCCGCTCCATCATCTCTTGCGCGCGCTTGGCGGACGGCCCCTGTCCGCCAGTTGTGCGCAGCACTTGCAAGCCGTTGCGAATGGGTAAGAGCGGATTGCGCAACTCATGGGATAAGGTCGCGATGAATTCGTCCTTGCGGCGATCGGCGTCGCGTAACGCCTCCTCCACTCGCTTACGATCGGTGATGTCGCGCACGAACGCCCGCATCCCGATCACTTCGCGGCCCGCGTCCATTACCGGCCAAGCCCTGAGGCTGACGGGAAACACGGAACCGTCCTTGCGGATGTATTCCTTTTCGTATTCCCCAGAATCCCCCTGCGCGAGAATTCGATCCCGCACGATCGCCTCTTCCGCGTGATGCCATCGAGGCGGAGTAATGTCCTCACACTTTACCGCCCGCAGCTCATCCATCGTATAGCCAAGCATGGACTGATAGGCCGGGTTGGCGTCCTGTATCTGTCCAGACAAATCAACCGTGACGATTCCATCTTGACTCGTTTCGAACAATAACCGGTAGCGTTCCTCGCTCTCCTTGAGGGTTTTCATCGCCTCGCCGAGCAACTGCGTCTTGACCGACGTCAACACGGCGTCGCCCGCGGCCCGGCGTCTGCGCGAAATAAGCTCCGCCGTCACGCACATCGCCAAGCCAATTACCGTAAAGATCGCGGTCTTCGCGAGGCTCCTCGGGTCGTCGATTTCAAATGATCCGATTGGCGCCAGAAAAAAATATTTCGCGCTAATGACGGACAAAAGCGTAGCGACCACGCCGGGACCAGAACCCGCGAACACAACCACGACCAAGGTCGCGAGAAAGAAAAGAACGAAGGGTTGCTCGGCGAGGAAGCCGCCCGCCAGGAATCTCACGGCCGTCGCGGCCGCCACGGCCAAAACCGCGACGGCGTAATTGCACGCCGTCCGCCCGGCGATCGAGGCGCCAAAAGGCTCGAAGGCGAGTTTGTTTGAGGATTTCTCGTTGACCAAAGCCAGGCGCGGTCCCTTTTTTATGTGCAATTCTACCTTGAATTACGCCTTATGAACAGCCTTCGACTCGCGGCCGAAGCATGACGGTGTTCCCCGGATTGGCTAAGCCCGCGCATGCGCGGCGGATCGGGCCTGCTCGAGCGCCATGGAAGTTGGCGGGTGTGACCTCCCGCGAAGAACGAGGCCCACGGCGCGCGGCGTCATCTCTTCTGCTCGCCGGGGGACCCGACAGCGGCGGCGCCCGGCCCCTTCAACCGCCGCTCGATTTCAGCCGCGAAGGCCCGGTCGGACGATGTTAAACGCCCGCTGTCCGCGAGTCCTGTCACGACTGCTTGCGCCTTCAGCAAATAGTCGCGGGCGTTCGGAGGCTCCGCGACGGACAATTTCAAACATATCGCGATCATGTCGCGCCGCCGCCCGGCGTCGCCCGGATCGGCCGCCGACAAAGCCTTGAGGATCTCGAAGCTGTCGCGGTAGGATCGCGGCGCGGCCGCCATATCGCCCTGGGCAAGCTGAACGTCGCCGAGTTTTTCGTGGGCGATCGCCAAATCCCGTCGCCGGCCGGCGTCGCCCGGATCGGCCGCCAACAAGGCCTTGATGAGCTTGAGGCTCTCGCCATACGACCGCGGCGCCGCCGCCAGATCGCGCTGGGCAAGCTGAGCGTCGCCGAGCTTTTGGTAAGCGACCGCCAAATCCCGTCGCCGTCCGGCGTCGCCCGGTTCGGCGTCCGCCAAGGCCTTGGCGAAGGCCACGCCATCGCGGAACGATTGCAACGCCGCCGGGTGATCGCCCCGGGCAAGCTGAACCTGCCCTAGTTTTTCGTGGGCGATCGCCAAGTCCCGTCGCCGGCCGGCGTCGCCCGGATCGGCCGCCGACAAAGCCTTGAAGATTTCGAAGCTGTCTTGGTCGGATTGCAGCGCCGCCGCCGGATCGCCTTGGGCGAGCTGGGCGTCGCCGAGTTTTTCGTGAGCGACCGCCAAATCCCGTCGCAACCCGGCGTCGCCAGGATCGGCGGCCGACAAAAGCTTGTTGAGGGTGAAGCTGTCGCGATAGGATTGCATCGCCGCCGCCAGATCGCCTTGGGCGAGCGCGACGTCGCCGAGTTTTTCGTGAGCGACGGCCAACTCCCGTCGCCGCGACTTGTCGGCGGGATTGGCGTCCGAGAAGGCCTTGCTGGCGGCTATGCTGTCGCGAAAGGATTGCAGCTCCGCCGCGGCATCGGCTTGCGCGCGTTGCGCCTGCCCAGGTTTTTCGTGAGCGAGCGACAAGTCCCGTCGCCGCCCGCCGTCGCCGGGATTGGCGTCCGACAAAGCCTTGATGATGGCCAAACTGTCTCCATGCGATTGCAACACCGCCGCGCGATCGCCGGCCGAGAGCCGAAGCTCGCCGAGCGTTCCGTGGCTGGCCGTCACATCCCGTTGCTCCGCCTTGTCGCCGCGATCGGAGCCGACAAGAGATCCGGCGATCTCGGCGAGAAACGACGCTATCGCGCCCGGCGCGCTTTTGAGCTTTTGCGTCAGCCATCCCTTCGTTGTTTGGCTCGCCGACTCGACCGTTTGCTCCGCGCGGTTCCATTGCCATGCCGAGAGCGCCGCCAAGCCCAATGCGACGCTCGCGCCGACCAAGGAAATCGTCGCCACGCGCCGCGCATTTCTTGAGCGGCCCGCGTCGCCGAAAATCCGCGCGCGCAGCGGGTTGGCCGCGGGGACGGACAGACCGGCGACGGTCAACGCATGCCGCGCCCGCGCGCCGTGCTCGCCGGCGGCTTTCATGTAGATCTTGCTGACGCCGCGCTGGCGACACAGATTGATCAGTTGGGCGATGCCCCTGGAGTCGTTGGCGAACCGATAAAAGGCGCCGCCGGGGCTGACATGCGTCTCGAGCCAATTTTCACAGACATCGACATGCACGAAGTCTTGCGACGACTTGTTTTCGTCGGACGGAGCCTTGCCTCGCATGGGGTCCGCTCCTTGTTATCCCGTCAACTCAAACATTTGGCAAACCAGTCGACCTCTAGCGCTCGATCCTTTCCCCAGGCTAACGCGAAACGCCGCCTCCTCCCGCGGAGTCTGCGACGGTTTGGCGCCATTGACAAGCGTGAGCGCCGCGGCGTGGTCCGATCGAGGGAGGGTGGGTGCGAGAAGGAAAGGCGCGAATCCTTCTCCCACTTGTGGGAGAAGGTGGCCTCGCGAAGCGAGGTCGGATGAGGGATATTGGGGATGTTCGCAACCTAAGTTGCGACGCGTCCTCTTGGTCGCGTGCAATCGCGGTCTTTCGCTAATCCTTGATAGCGCTATCTCCAGCGGGCGTATTTGCGATCGCTTCAGAGATGGAAGCGAAGTCCAACCTTAATTTCGAAAGCAAACTATCGGCTTCTTTTTTGTAGTTCTCATTGGTAAAATAAAGCCGCCGATATTCTGTTCGAACGGCCGGATCTTGAAAATCCTCCACTCCAGGCGCATTGAATAGAAGATTTACTACCTCTGGCGGCGACTTGTCTAGGTCAAGCGTTTTGCCATAGGCGTTGTTCGATATGTCCTTGATAGCCTGATCCGAATTAAGCATCGGACGAAGAGCTTCACGATAAAAGCGATTCTGATTCTGGCTTTCTCGATTTGTGGGCCACGTTCTCATCGCCGAATGAATATCGAAGGTTAATAGGATTGATCGAGCTTCCTCGGCCTTTTTTAGTAGTTCTTTGAGCTTTATATATCGTGCAACCTTCTCGGCGTTCTGTTGCTCGGGCGACCGCTTCAAGGCCTCGTTCTGCTGCCTTAGATCATTCAGTTCCTTAGTCGCATTTGTCAGCTTGGATAAGGCTGCATCCCTTTCGGATCGAATCGGGGCGGTCGCCCTTGTGACGTCGTCTTCCGAAGGTGGCTCGCGAATTATCGAAGGTATAGACGAAGCTGACTGGCCGGCAAATGGCAATCGATCCCGCTCAAAGTACGGCGAAAAAATCACGCCAATCAATGCGATCATAACAAGCGCAACCCACCATTGCGCATTTGTAGCTATGCGACCAATTGAATCCACCAATTTCGGATGGACATGATTTTTAATCCATTCCCATTTATATACTCCGTAAAATAACACAGTTCCGGCGGCAACAGCAGCTATCGCGACGAAATAATTCTCTCCATGGAGGATCATGCTGACCCCCTCAAGGATAACGATCCACGAGAGCATTGAGAAATAACCGCGAATTGCGGCGTCGGGGGTATCGGGAGGCGGCCCTTCGGACATAAAATGCTAACCCAACAATATTCCGCCGGCGCACTTTGGCGCGGATGGTGGCCAAGATCATTGCAAAGTAGCAGGCCATTGGCCGTTGGGCCAAGTCCGTATATCGGTTTCGAGGAAAGCGAAGTGATCTGCGTCATAGCGATTTCTCGGCGAGGTAAGCCTCTTCCCCCGCCATCGCGGCGTTAAACGCCGCGACCGCGCGGGCGAGGCGCGGCTCGAGCGCGGGGGGAACGAATAGCGTCACCTCCGCGCGGGGATTTTTCGCGCCGTCGACGATCTCGAAGACGTCGAAGGCCAGAAACCCGCCATGGGCTCTACTGGCGTAAAAGCCCAGTTCCGGCGGGCCGTCGAGGGTGAGGTTGAGCGGGCCGGTCAGGCGCATGGGTTGTGCTCCTTTGATTTGCGGCGCTCTCGCCGTTTGTCCGCCTCTCCCCGTTCCACGGGGAGAGGGAGCTAGGCGGCTTCGCGCGCGGCTTCGAGCCGCATTGAAAGCTCGCCGTGCAGCACGGCGAGGTCGAAGGCGGAGAAGCGGGTCGGCGGCTCGCGGTCGCCCTGGCGGCGGACGGCCCAATCCGACAGCGCGCGCTCCAGCCGGTCGACGCGCCAGCGCTCGTCGTCGATCAGGCGGATGCGCTCCCTTTGCGCCGCGACGCCGGCGAGATGGGCGTCGAGCCGGGCGAGATAGGCGCGAACGGCGGCCTTCATCGGGCCGCCCTCGGAAAGAACGGAAAATCCTTGGACTGCATGAACGCCTCCGCGAGTTGTTGACGCGGAGAATATGTGATTTAAAAATCTCGTCAAGATGAAATGTGGTTTATAGACATCTTACCTTGAGACGCGACGCGCGGCTTAGAGGTGCGAAAACATCGGGTGATTCGGGGAGGGGGCCACCAATCCCGTCATTGCGAGGAACGAAGTGACGAAGCAATCCAGGGGCCGTCCGCGACTCCTGGATTGCTTCGCCGCGCTCGCAATGACGGGGTTGGCGCGGGGCCGCGTTCTCCCGAGCCATGGGAGAAGGCAGTCACAAATCCAGCATCACCTTGCGCACGCGGCCGATAACCGTCGGCGGGGCGTCGAGGTAGATCGCCTCGTGCGCGGGGTTGGTGGAATAAGGCTCCAGCCGGTCCGGCCGGCTCATCCAGCGTTTAAAGGTCGCCTCGCCGCCGTCGGGCGTCGCGAAGACGTAGAAGCCGCGTGGGCGCGGCACGGTGTCGGAGCGGTCGACGACGATGATCGAATTTTCCGGCGCGACCAGGTTCATCGAATCGCCGACCACCCGCAGCGCCAGAAAATCGCCGCGCGGCAGGCCGGGCACCGGCAGATAGGTGAGATCGTCGCCGAGCAGGACCGCCGGCGACTCGGAAAAGCCGGTCGCCGCGACCCAGGAAACCAGCGGAACCTGCGCGACATCGGCGCCATAGTCGCGCTCGCTGATGAGCCGCGGCCCGAGGCCGGTCGCGACCCAATACATGCGCAGGCCGAGCGTGTCGCAGATGCGCTGGAGATTGTCGACGCGCGGCCAGCGCGCCGGGCTGCGGCGGAGCTGACTGAGAAAGGTGCGCTCCAGCCCGGCGCGGGTGGAGGCCTCGTTCTCGGTCACTTTGAGCTCGGTCAGCCGGTCGCCGAGTCGAGCGAGGATCTGGTCGCGCGAAATATCCATGCAGAGATTTTAAAATCTTCTGTGGAAAACCGTTAGTGGTGTTAAAACCGCTTTTGGCCATTGACAGGAGATTTATAAATCGCATAATCCGCCCATGTCGCTTCTCCCTTCCGCGCGCCGGCGATCCTCCTCGCCTCCCCCCGCGCGGCGACTGCGGCCGGTCCATCGCGGACCGGCCGCTTTTTTCCCGGGAATACAAGGGATTCCAATGACTTCGGGGCCAGCCAATATAGAGGCCGAGCAGGCCGTGCTCGGCGCCTGCCTCTTGAGCCGCGAGGCGCTGGCGGCGGTCGCAGGCTTTCTCGACCCGGCGCATTTCGCGGAGGAGTTGCATCGCCGCATCTTCGCCGCGATGCGGGAGCGGCTCGGCGAGGGCGCGCTCGCGACGCTGGTGACGCTGGGGCCGCTCTTGGGCGATTTGGACCTGCCCGAAGGGGCGGCGGCGCCCGCTTACCTCGCCCGCCTGGCGGCGTCGGCGCCCAGCATCGTCAACGCGCCCGATTATGCCCGCCAGATCGTCGATCTCGCGCGCCGGCGCGCGATCATGCGCGTCGCGCGGGGCGCGCTCGACGCCGCGGCGTCGCCGGCCATCGGCGGCCCGACGCAGGCCATCGCCGCCGACGCCATCGACGGCCTTAACGAAATCGTCGCGGCGGGGGCTGAGCGGCGGCGGCGACCTTTGAGCGAAAGCGCCGGCGACCTTCTCGCGCACGCGGAGAAAATCCCAGCGGGAACAATGGTTTGCCAAGCGGCGACGACCGGCTTTCGCGATCTCGACACGGCGACCGGCGGCTATGAGGCGGGCGCGCTGTGGATTGTCGCGGCGCGGCCCGGCGTCGGCAAGACGATTTTTCAGGTGACTTCCTCGCTTAAAGTCGCGAAGGCCGGAGCGAGAAGTCTTCGCGAAACCGGTGAAGGCTTTGGCGCGCTGGCCTATAGTTTAGAGGTGCCGGAAAGACAGGTTTGCGCGCGTTATCTGTCCGATATTTGCTATATCCCACGCGCGCCGATCGAATATGGCCGCATCGCCCGCGGCGAGTTTTCCGATGAGGAGGCGGCCCGGCTCGCGGCCGCGCAAAAGACGCTAAGCCGCCTGCCGCTGACGCTCGACGCCTCGTCGAAGCTGACGCTGGCGGAAATCGGCGCCGGGGTCCGCGCCGAAAAGGCCGCGATGGCGCGGGCCGGTTCGCGGCTAGCGGTCGCATTCGTCGATTACTTGAAGTTCATCCGCGCCAGCGATCGCTACAAGGGCCAGCGTCATTACGAGGTCGGCGAAATCTCCGCGGGGCTGAAGCAACTCGCCAAGGACGAGGGGCTCTGCGTCGTGCTGCTGGCGCAGCTCAACCGCGCGCTGGAAGCCCGAGAGGACAAGCGGCCGGGTCTCGCGGATCTGCGGGAATCCGGGGATCTGGAGGCCGACGCCGATGTCGTGGTCTTCCTGCACCGCGAGGCCCATCGCATCCTGAAAAGCCCGGAGTTTCGCGCCGGAAGCGCCGAGGCCCACGCGCGCTACGCGGCGGTGGAGCGCGAGGCGGAGCTGATCGTCGGCAAGAACCGCGCGGGGCCGGAGCGCACGGTGAAACTGTGGTGCCTGCCGTCGTGCTCGACGATGGCCGACGCGGCGAGGGGGGCGGTGGGATGAAACAACAACAGCGAATCCCTTCTCCCGTTTACGGGAGAAGGTGGCCTCGCGGAGCGAGGTCGGATGAGGGACGTCGCGGCTCGGTTGGAACTTCCCGAGGACCCTCATCCGACCCTTGCTTCGCGAGGCCACCTTCTCCCATGAGTGGGAGAAGGGAGGCGCGCCCTTATCTCGGGTTTTCCGCGATCGCCGCGCGGATCATGTCGAGCGGGATGTTTCCGCCGCCGATCACCAGTTCGTTGCGAAGCCGGAGGAGGCGATAGCCATGTTCGCGCAGCCAGGCGTCGCGCGAGGCGTCGTGAGCCTTTTACTCGTCGCGATCATGCGGCGCGCCGTCGAGTTCGACCGCGAGGCGATGCTTCACGCAGAGGAAATCCACGACATAGCGGCCGATGGGAACCTGCCGGTGGAACTTCAGCCCGTCCAGGGCGCCGCCGCGCAGCGAGCGCCACAACATCGCCTCGGCCCGCGTCATCTCGCGCCGAAGTTTGCGGGCGAAGGCGGTGCGGTTTTCGGAGACGCGGGCGGGCATGGCGAAGTTTTGCGCAGGGCGTGCGCGAAGGCAAGTGGGGCGCTCCCTTCTCCCGCCCGCGGGAGAAGGTGTCGCGCCGAAGGCGTGACGGATGAGGGCTCTCGCGACTTGGTTGGAACTTCCCAGGAACCCTCATCCGACCTCGCTTCGCGAGGCTGCGTTCTCCCACCAGTGGGAGAAGGACGCGCCGTAGTTTTGTGGAAAATCCAATGAAACAACCCTGGCTCAAATTCTTCCCTTCCGACTGGCGCGCCGATCCGGCCTTGCGCATGTGTTCGCTGGCCGCGCGGGGGCTGTGGATCGAGATGCTTTGCCTGATGCACGAGGCGCGGCCGCACGGGTCGCTGCTTGTCAACGGCAAGCCGGTGACGGCGGCGCGGCTTGCCAATCTCGTCGGCGGCGGGGTCGCGGAGGTCGAGGGTTTTCTGGCCGAACTGGAGGAGGCCGGCGTGTTCAGCCGCGACGCGGATGGCGCGCTCTACAGCCGGCGCATGCGCCGCGACGAGGAGAGAGCGGCGGTCAACCGCGTCAACGGCCGGGCCGGCGGCAACCCCTCGCTTAAGGCGGCGGTTAACCCACCGGTTAACCCGGCGGATAAGGCGGGGGTTAAAGCCCAGAAGCCAGAGTCCAGACTCCAGACGCCAGATCCAGAAAACAGCGCCGCGACGGGCGCGAAGCTCGACGAGATCGAGGCCGCCTGCCGCGCGGCGCTGGGCGAGGCCGCGCCTGGTGATGTCGTGATTGGGCCGATGCTCGCCGTGGTCGAGCGATTTGGCGCGGAGCGCGTGTGTCTGGCGCTCGCCAGCGAGGCGCGGCGCAGCGGCGGCGGCCGATCAAGAGCTGGCGTCTGTGGGCGGAGATCGTCGCCGAGTCGTTGGCGGAGGAGCCGAGAGCCCCGCCGCCGGCGCCCGAGGAGATGGCGGCGCTGGTCAATGGCGAGCGCGTGCCGCGCGCGGCGCTGATGGCGGCGATCGAGCGCTGGAACGCCGGCGGCGACTGGCCGACGAGCCTCGGCGGCCCGCCCCGCCGCCACGGCTGCGCGCTGCCCGAGGCGTTTTTGGCGATGTGCGTCGACGCCGAGGCGACGGCGTAGGGCGCGCGCCCCCCTTCTCCCGCCCGCGGGAGAAGGTGGCCCGGCGTAGCCGGGTCGGATGAGGGCCGCCGCGACTTGGTTGGAACTTCCCCAGAACCCTCATCCGTCACGCCTTCGGCGCGACACCTTCTCCCGCAAGCGGGAGAAGGTGTCCCCACCCACCAACGAAAGGCTGTTCCACATGTCCACGCATGCGCGAAAAACCTCCCGGCTTGTCGGGCGATATTCAAACGTTGCCGGGCTCTCCGGGCTCGATCTGCCGCGCGAGGGCAAGCGCGCCGGCGGCAAGATCGAGATCGCGCATGGGCACGAGGTCGATCCCTATTTTGGCGGGGAAGCCGAGGCGGCGGGCAAGGGCGAGGCGCGAATATTACGTCAGCGCCGTCAGCGCGTCGCGATCAACGCCCAGACCGACGCGCTCGAATATGAGGCGCGGCGCGGGCGCATCTCCGCCGCCGCCTATCAGGCCGGGCGCTATGTCGACCGCGTGCTGGAGGCCGCGAGCGGACGCCGCACGGGGCGGGAATTCGGCGAGGCCGACCGCGCGGGATTTTCGGCCTTCGCGCTGCAACAGGCGCTGGCCGCGCGGATCGACGCGGCGCGCAAGGCCGGGGCGCTGAAGGACGCGATGGCTGACGAGATCGGGCCGGAGTCGGCGCGGATCATCGTGAAGGTGATCGGCGAGAGCCTGTCGTTCCGAATGATCGCGCGCATCGACGCGATGGCGGCGGGCAAGAACAGGGAGGCCGCGCCGACGGGGAAGGGCAGGGACTGCGAGCGCGCCGCGCGGGCGGTGGCGGGGAAGTTTCGCGACGGGCTGGAGGCGCTGGCGGTGGGGTGGGAGAGGAAGGGGAAGCCGGGGTGAGGAGGAGTCTGTCGCGGCGGGGGGCACGTAGGTGTTAGCTTAGCTGGCCGAATCGTCGCGGAGCGCCTTTTTAGGGTTGGAATATGAACATGGCTTGGTTTGTGGTGATGATTGCAATTTGTGGCAGCGCGGCGGTAATCGTTTTGCCTTATGTCATCATTGATTTCTTGAGTCTGCCCAAGCACGAAGTGTCATCTGCCGAATGGGCGGCTTGGACGCAAGCAATCGGCTCTATGCTCGCCGTGGCGGCGGCGGCTTTTGTTGCCATCTATCAGCAAGCAAAGAATAA
>Ga0182013_10009340_pt1 | contig 10347 bp, 7 predicted proteins | sample 612S2MmetaG_FD_120487 | JGI IMG/M metagenome (GOLD analysis project Ga0182013, IMG submission 120487) | Permafrost microbial communities from Stordalen Mire, Sweden - 612S2M metaG | ecosystem: Environmental > Terrestrial > Soil > Wetlands > Permafrost | place: Sweden: Stordalen | collected...
CCAGCAATGCCAACGCGCGTCTCCGCCGGTCCTCCAGAAGACCGGCGCTTCCCTTCAGCCGGGGCATAGGTATTCTGAACCTCAATACCCATTATTGCATTATTTATGCAGGAGTCAATAATAGGCTTGCGCCCATCCTGGCGGAAAAGGTATCTCCGGCGCAGATAAGAATCGGAAGACCAACGCGCAGCGACGAACTCGCTGTAGCTCCTGCATTAAATGGCATCGTGTCGAGAAACAAATCGGCGGCCCTTTGGCGAGCGTGATGTTCCGGCAAGGAGACGGGCTCGGTAAAGACGATGCGTTCACCCGCAACCCCAAGGCCCTCGGCAGAAGCCCGCAGATTCTGTTTCGCCACCGCATTGCTATTGACCAACCACAAAACACTATCGGGCACCTGGCGCAGTATAGACATCCAAAGCCGGAAAACAGAAGGCTGCAGCTTGTTTAAGCCGTTGAAACAGCAGAACACAAAGCCATCTCTCGGAAGCCCAAGATCTTCGCGCGCGTACACTCTATCTTCAACCTTCAAATAAGTGCTGTTCGCCTGAAAACAGCCTGGAAGCCAGATAACCTTCTCTCCATAATACGAGCGGTGCGAGGCAGGAACCACCACTTCGTCGGCAATGACGCAATCCCAGTTCGCAACTCCCATCGTACTCGGATATCCGATGTAGTTAATCTGTACAGGCGCCACGCGATCGATGAAAATACCAGCCCGCGAACGCCCCGTAAAGCGCGCTAAATCCACGGCTACGTCCAGTTGCAGTTCCCTGCACATGCGCACGGCGTCGCGATGTGAAAGGGGATCCAGATCGTAAATCTTATCCATTGACCGGGCAATGCGCTTGTACATCTCGCCCTTGTCCGGCAGATTATAGGTGAAGCCGAGAATCTCAAAATGGTCGCGGTCATGACATTCGAAGATCTCGGCCATTAGATAAGCTACGGGATGCTCGCGAAAATCAGAGGAGTAATAACCCACCCGGATCTTTCGCCGTTCAGATGTAATCGCAATCGCCGCGCTGTTCTCTCCGTATGTTTGTGCGCAATACGAGGCGACATACGTTTTCAGCAACGCGGCATCTTCGGCAAGCGGTAGTGCTCTTAACGGAGCGCACACGTCTTTCCCTGCGCGCATGCAATCGAGCAACCTGGTTGTCAGCGTCTCCCAGTTGCTCCAATCGCAGCTCCTTAGCTTCGCGTTCAGCAGATTCCCCAACAACTCCGGATGATCGGGAGCGTGTTCGTATGCCCTTGAATAATACGTAATGGCCCTGTCCCACTGACGCTCATGCTCCATCGCACTGCCAAGGTTCATAAGTGCGTCAACATAGTCTGCTTTGAGACTCACTGCGCGCTCGAATAGTGGAAGAGCACGAGCATATTGACCTTTCGTCAAATAGAGAACGCCCAGGTTATTGAGAGATTGTGCTTGATCCGGAGCCAATGCAAGAAGTGTCTGCAGTGCGGAGATCGCCTCTTCGGTTCTTTCCATCTTGAGCAGGCATGCGGCGTGATTGCAGCGTGCCTCCTGATAAGTAGGATCGATCGTTAGAGCCTGCTCAAAGCGAACGAGGGCGTCTTCGTAGTGAAGCTCCTTAAAGTCAATGATCCCTAATTTGAAATACAGAGTCGCATTCTGGGAATCAATCTCCAAAGCGCGCATGAGACATTGCCTTGCCTGCATATAATCGGCAAGTTCTGCGAGCGCTTGTGTGCAAGTCGTCCAGGCCTCAGCATAGCGCGGCGCAATCTTTAGCGCCTCTTCCGCGCACTCTTTGGAGCGCACAAAATCGCTCATGGCAAAATAGGTAGCCGCGCGATTGTTCCAGGCCTCGGCGTCAGTAGATGAGAGTTGCATGGTTCGATCGCTCAACTCCAGAGCCTCTTGATATCTTCCCATGCAAAACAAGACGTTTGCGGCATAGCGATATGCCTCAGTGTGATCGGGCCTAATCGCCATCATGTTCTTAAAGCAACGCAGAGCCTCTTCTTTATTGTCCAGCGCATGGCAGGAAAGGCCCAAATATCGCAAGGCCTCCCAATCGTCAGGCACCAGATTAAGACGCATCTGAAAACAAGCGATAACCTGTTGGTTGTGTCCCAGCTGAAAATGGAGTTTGCCGAGATCGCTCCACGCCTGCGCATTGGTTGGCTGCAAGTGCAAAGAGTGTTTCAACAGTTCTATTGCAATCTGGGTATGGCCTATCTCGCGATGAGCCAATGCCTGTAAATGTAAAGAGGCGGGGTACAGCGGAGAACTCTGCTGAACGAGGCAATACTTCTCTAATGCCTTCTCGTACTGCTTATGACAATAAAAACGCCACCCTTGGTCCAGCATCCTATGCGCGTGCGTGTTGTGACTCATAACGTCGTTGAATGTCCTTCCACAGAACGGGTCTTCCACAGAAACCGCCCGCGATCACGTTACCCGGCCTCTCTCCGGGTCTCCAGGTTGTTCCCTGCCTTCCATCGGAAGATCGAGCAGTCTTCCCATCCGGGCGCGGCGTATTCTCCGCCGGGTTGTTGCGTGAGAATGGTGCGATCAGTCACGGCATCGGCGTGGGAGCGGCGGATCTGTCCACGAAAGAGACGCTCAAATCCGGGCTCACAGGCGAGCACGCTTCTTTGCTCGTCGTTGATGTACAGAACATCCACTGGCCCGGCGTGTTTGGCTTGAGTTTGTTTCCACATGCGCAACAACCGCCGCAGCACGGGCGCGCCAAAGGGATTGAAGAGAAAGACCAGGCAGGGGCCGGGCGGAAGCGGGAAGCTGGCCGCGTCGCGGCAGTGCACACGTGTGGGCACGCGGGCGCGGCCGGCGGCGCGCCATAGTGCGAGATTTCTACGCGCGATGCGCGCCAAAGTTGGGTGCAGTTCGACGCCCACGACGGCGCGAAAGGGAAACGCGGCCGCGAGCAGCAATGCGCGGCCCATGCCTGCGCCGAGATCGATGAACGTATAGGCATCGATGGGCGCGATGGGCCGGCAGCGGCGCCAGCGCACCAGAATGCCCTGAAAAACCGAAGGCGCAATGGCGTAGTAGGCTGTAACGTGGCGATCGTGCCGGTGGCCGGCATTCAGATGGCGGCCGGCGATCAGCCCACTGGTGCGCACGCCAAACTCCAGGTCGAAGGGATGGCGGATCAGGCCGTCTTTCACCGCCAAACCGGGCAAGAGCCGCGGCTTTGCGATGCCTTTTCGGGCTTTCTCTGGCGCGCCTTGACTCACGCTTGAACCTTAGCACAACGAACAGCGCGAGACTCGGCGAAAGAGCGGCCGAAGCCTCGGCAAAAGAATTGGGGACCGGGTTGCTCACCTATCGATCCGGCGATGGAACAGTGGCGCACTTTCCCACCCATTTCCGCAGAGGGCGCGGAAAAGGATGGGGCACGGATGCAGCATTCTCTTGCCGAATCGATAGTGGGGTAATTCTGAGCTCGTCGAAAAACAACCGCAGATCCTTCGACTCCGCAAGGCGCAAAGAACGCGCCTCGCTCCGCTCAGGATGACAGCGGGCGTTAGTTATGCAGTGCTCCATCGATCCTGAAGGACCGCCGCGATTCATCCCACGCGGACGAGAAGACCCGAAGCGTGTGGAACGAGGATTGCAATCTTCCCGTTCTTGAGATGGAGGGTGACTGGGGATGGAGTGATGTGCGCCTCACGGCTGTCGAGCGCTGGGGCGTTCAAGGTTTCCGCCGCCACCTTCGCGGCCTTGGCGTCTCGAAAATCCAGGCGCAGCGACAGATCGTTCTCTGCGTCCTTGTTGAGAACAACGACGGCAGTAGTTCCGTTGGCCAATTTGGCGGCGTAGGCCGAGGCATTCACTCCGGCCACCTGAAGCTTTTGCGTGAAGCCGGCATCGAGAATCGTTCCGCCTGCAAGCGAGCCGGCAAACTTCAATCCATACGCGACCGGCTCAAGGAGATACTCCGCGCCGAAGGTCGCAATCGGCGTGTAGAAGGGATGCGGGTGCGAGGCAATCTGCTCGGGCGTTGCGCCTTCGGCAGCGAGCATCGGGTCGCCCGGCAGAACGCCTCCGACCGAATTCGCGACCGACTTTCCCGTGCCGCCATGCAGGTTCACGCCGGAGTAGTTATTGCTGGCGAGAAGCAGCGCGTAGTCGGCCGCCCAGAGAGCTGCCGCAAAGACATCGGAAACTCCGGGCTTGCCGCCGCGGTAGCAGGAGTTGCCCTCGGTCATGCGAAGGCGAACGCCCATCTTGGCCGCGGCCACGTTGGCGATGTCGGCCGTGGCCTGCACCTTCGCCATCGTCGCCGGCTTGAGCAGGTTGGGGATGTTGACATCGGGATTGGTGGCGGGCCCGCCGAAGTAATAATGGTGCGTGAGGTTGGCCACTCGCGGAGCATGCTCGATGGAGTTCCACTGGCCGGCGATTTGCGTAAGCCAGGCGATGTTGCTGGCGACGTCCGGGAGACCGAACTTGGCGCCGGGGACGCGAGCGGAGATGGCGTCCGCCATCTTGAGCCATTCAGCCAGATAACTCTTTGCCGACCAGGTTTGGGGATCGCGCAAATGCCAGTTGAACAGATCCGCCTCGTTGCCAATCTGGAAGTATTGGAGGCTCGGCCCCAGCGTTTTGGCAGCGACTTCGGCCTCTTCGGCCGCGCGCTCTGGCGTGTTTGTTCCCATACCGATCCCGTAGATGCAGCTCCAACCCGTGGTCTTCAAAAACTCTGCCAGGTTGCGCACCGCTTCCGCACTCACTGCGTAGAATTGCGCCTTGGGCTCGCCCACGACTTCACGGATGGGAGGGTGTTCGGGCTCGGGCGAGCCAGGCGTGGGCTGCCACCAGCCATACTCGCTGGTATTGCCGCCGAGACGCAGTACTCCGCGCGGGGCAACGGCTTGGAACGCACGGACGAGGCCGCCATTTTCCGGCGAAAAGAAAGCCGGATCGGTGAGTTGCTGGACCTCGTAGGAAAGGCCAACGAAATCCGCCGGCATGTGAGGGCCTGTTGCTCCAGACGGAATGGTGAGCGCGACCTGGATCTCTGCTTTGGCCTGCGCGGAGAGGCGAGCCGCAGCGATTGAGCATGCGGCGGTGGACAAGAAACGGCGTCGGCTGATCTTGGTCATGGGATTCGGTGCGAAACCTGGCTCCAGGAATCTCGGTTCCCATTCTAAATCGATCGCACAGGCAAGAGCGTTAGATCGTCGACGAGGCCGACCTCTTTTTGCACGAAAGGCTCGCCGTAGCGAACGCCGGCCAGCAATCCGTAGTGGCGCGCCTCGGCAAAGGTGCGCTCAAGAATCTCTTCCTCAGGAACGAAGAGGCCGCTGCCTGCCGGTTGATTGGCGTATTGCGAGCGGTAGGCCATCAGCGCCTGATGGCGCTGCTCGATGAAGGGCGTGATGTCGACGATGAAGCTGGGGCGCACGTCTGCGTAGAGGCTGGCGTAGACGATTTTGAAGGGGCGATGCGGCTCCCCACCCGTCTCCCGCCCCACGGACGAAGACCTGTCCGTGGGGACCCCGGTGTCGATTTTCTTGAGGCCGGCGAGAAAACAGGCATCGTAGCCGAGCGTGCCCGTGATGGCGTGGTCGGGATGGCGCGCCTGCCAGTAGGGCAGAATGACGACGCGCGGCCGGAGTTCGCGGAGGACGCGGACTACGCCCAAGCGATTCTCGAGAGTGTTTTCGATGGCGCCGTCGGGCAAGGTGAGCGCCCGGCGCCAGCCAACGCCCAGAATGCGCGCGGCTTCTTCCGCCTCGCGGGCGCGCTCTTCCGCCGTGCCGCGAGTGCCAGCCTCGCCCTGGGTCAAATCGAGAATCGCAGTGCGCAGACCGCGCGCCGCCATGCGCAGCAGCGTTCCGCCGCAACTCTGCTCCACGTCGTCGCGATGCGCGGCGATGGCCAGAACGTCGGCGCGAAAGTCGAGGGCTTCAGTGGGCATGGGAACTAATTCTCAAACCGCATGAATTCGTAATCATTCTCTGATCGGTGCGGGCGTGGACGCCCGCACTACAGCCGGTCTGGAGACCGGCGCTACATTTCCGGGGCTGCGCAGCCATGCGGCTTCGGAACTAACTCCGCTAACTCCGCCAGCTCCGCTAACTCCGCTAATACACGGTGTTGTTGGCGTCGGTGAGCGCGTCGATGTAGGCCACGTCGTATGCGGTGCCGGTCACGGCCACGAATTGGTTGTTGATCGACGAGCCATCGACCGTGGAGTAGATGTACACCTGCCCGCCTTCGGCGGTGTAAATCTTGTGCAGGCCGGTAACCGCGGCAACGCCGGTGGCATCGCCGATGTACGGCTCCAGCAGCGTCACCGTGTTGGTGGAGGTGTTGTACATGGTCAGGCAACCGTAGCCGTTCGCCGGGCTGGTGGCGTAGCGCACGCCGGTGGTGCAACCGGTCATCGCGATCCAGAGGGTATTGTCGTCGGCTTCGAGGATGCGGCTCATGGCGCCGGGTTGACCGTCGCTGATGGCGGCGCTCGTCGTGATGGTGTTCGTGGCCAGGTTGACCACGGTCAGATTGCCGCCCCAGTAGGTTTGGCTGGAGGGGGCACTCTGGCACTGGCCAAGGGTGGTGCCCGCCAACTCCGGGCACTGACCCACCACATACATGGTGGAGGAGTCGACCAGCGCATTGCTGGCTCCGCCGGGAATGGGGACGGTGGCTTTGGCCAGGGCGCTCGTGGTGGGCAGAAGCCCGGAATACTGGCCCAGAAGAAAGATCATGGGCGCGACGAGAACCGGCGTGTACGCTGCCGTGGCGCCTCCGCATTCGGGCCCGCAGCTCAGGATGTACGCGGTGCCGCCGTCGGCCGAAAAGACAGCCTTGATGGGGTGATCGAAGGTGAGCGGCGCGCCATAATAGTTGCCCGTCGGGTCGACCTTGTCGGGACTCTGCATCTGAAACAGGCACCAGGTGGGCACATTCTGCGGCTCGCAGTCGACCGCGGCCTTGGGCCACGTGGAAGAGCCTCCGGAGTAGGCGATGGTTTGCGCGGAGGAGAGCTGATGCGGGTAGTAGACGTAAGGGGAGTTCTGCACAAATGCCAGTGCGACCGATCCACTGGGATTGACGCTTACGCGGTATACGTTGGGAAGGTTGAGCCCAAGGAAACCACCGTTGGATGGGCTCGCGACGGTGAACTGATGCGCCTCCTGGCTGGCCGCAAACGCGTAGGCCTTGTTCCGTGTGATGAAGACGCTGGACGATGGCCCGTTCAGGCCGCCCACCGTACCGGTGGCCCTCTCGGACGCGTAGCTGACGAGAGTCAAGCTGCCATCGCCCGAGCCGTACACTGCGCCGAACTGCTCCTCAGGCATGTTTTGGATGGTGACAGGCAGCGCGCCACTGTAGCCGCTGATGGTAAATATAGCCGGCGTGCCGTTGTAGCCGCTGCGTTCATCGTAGTACGCGTCGACAATCTCCAGCGCCCCTTTGGACTGCACGCCGGGGTTCTGGATGGCGATGACGACGCGGTTGACCAGCCTGCTGGGAGGGAGCGAGCGGCCATCGGGGTAAGAGGTGCTGCCACATCCTGCCAGTACAGCCGCGGTAACGATCGCTGCACCAACGCTGATCCAAAGACTTCTGTTCTTCAAAATCCCAACCCTCGATTGATGGAGCGGCGCAACCGGCCGCGTCGACAAAGAAATGGCGATGCGAGCACACGGGAATCGCTCAAATGGCAAGGACCGGAAGCGATTTCCACGCAGGCTATGACTCCCGAAGTATAACAAAGCGCCCCGGCTCTTCGCGGCGCCGGAGCAGCCATTGAAAGCGTGCTGCCCTCGGGCCATGACTCCCTGCGGGCACCGCCTGGAATCCCTCGGCCTGCCGCAGGGAACTCCGGCAGGATCCCCGGCGAGGTTGCATACAACTCCGCCAGCAATGCGGTAGCATGACAACAAGATGACCAGCTTTTCCGAGCTCTTTGCCGACCGCCCCGTGCTCGCCGACGGCGCCATGGGCACGGTGCTCTACGCGCGCGGCATCTTCGTCAACCGCTGCTACGACGAGCTGAACCTCTCGGACCCCAACCTGATCCTGGCCGTGCATGAGGAGTATTTGCAGGCGGGCGCGGAGATTCTTGAGACCAATACTTTCGGCGCCAACCGCTTTCGCCTGGCGCGTCACGGTCTGGCGGGGAAGATCGCCGAGATCAACGCCGCGGGCGTGCGCCTGGCGCGGCAGGCTATCGAGCGCTTGAAGGAGAAGCAGGCCGTCAATACTGAAATTGGCGCGGGAATTGCCGCGTGGGTCGCGGGCTCGGTTGGCCCGTTGGGCGTGCGCCTGGAGCCGCTGGGCAAGACCGGATTGGATGAGGCGCGCGCGGCGTTTGCCGAGCAGATCGCCATTCTGGCCGAGAATCATGTGGACCTGCTGATCGTGGAGACCATGCCGGCTTTGAACGAGGCGCGTGAGGCGCTGGAAGCGGCCAAGTCCGTAGCGCCGCATCTGCCGGTGCTGGTCATGGTCACGGTGGACGACGAGAGCGAGTGCCTGGATGGCGCTTCGCCCGCGCAGGCCGCGGCGTTGCTCACCGAGTGGGGCGCCGGCGCGGTGGGCGTGAACTGCTCCAGCGGTCCGGCCACGGTCCTGACCGCGGTGGAGGCCATGCGCGCGGCCACGGCGCTGCCCCTGGCGGCCATGCCCAACGCGGGCGTGCCGCGGGCCATCGAAGGCCGCAATGTCTATCTCTGCTCGCCGGAGTACATGGCCAGCTTCGCACGCAAGGCGATTGCCGCCGGAGTGCAGATTGTGGGCGGCTGCTGCGGAACCACCCCGAACCACATCCGCGCCATGCGTTCGGCCATCCGGTCTATAGACGAGCAAGCGCGCGTGACGGTGACCGGATCGGCGCCGGAGATTGGCAACGAGACGCCCCCTGCCGCACTGGGGCAGCGCTCGCGGTTGGGCGCATTGCTTGCGGAAAAGCAATTCGTCAAGCTGGTCGAGTTTGTGCCGCCGCGCGGCATCGATTGCTCGCGCGAAATCGAGGGCGCGCAACTGCTGGCGCGGCTGGGCGTGGACGCCATCGACGTCTACGATGCGGCTCAGGCCTCGGCGCGCATGAGCGGGCAAAGTCTCTGCATCCAGATTCAGCAGCACACGGGGATGGAGACGATTCTGCATTACACCTGCCGCGACCGGAATCTGTTTTCCATCCAGTCGGATCTGCTGGGAGCTTCCTCCATCGGCCTGCGCAACATTCTCTGCGTGACCGGCGAACCGCCCAAGCAGGGCGGCTATCCCGACGCTTCTCAGGTCTTTGACGTGGATTCGATCGGTTTGGTGAACGTCGCCAACCGGCTGAATCACGGGCTCGACATCGGCTCCAACTCCATCGGCGCAAGCACCAACTTTACCATCGGCGTGGCCGCCAATCCCGGCGTGTCCGAGATCGACAACGAGCTGCGGCGCTTTGCCTACAAGGTCGAGGCGGGAGCCGAATACGCCATTACCCAGGCGGTCTTCGATCTGCGCTTGCTCAAAGAGTTTCTGGAGCGGGCCAAGGAGCGCATTGGGGACCGCAGCATTCCGATCATTGCCGGCATCTGGCCGCTCACCAGCCTGCGCAACGCCGAATATATGAAGAACGACCTGCGCATCGCCATGCCGGAGGAGATCATGCTGCGCATGGCGCAGGCCAATACGCCCGCGGCGGCGCGGGCCGAGGGCATCCGCATCGCGCAGGAGATGCTGGAGGCGGTCCGTCCGCTGGTCCAGGGCGTTCAAGTAAGCGCTCCTTACGGGCATAGCGATGTGGCGGCCGAGGTGATTGCCGCGGCGCTGCCGAGAAACGAACAGCGGAGTTAGCGGCGCTAGCGGTGTTAGCGGAGCTAGGCTGGCGCCAGGTAACGAGAGGGAAAGGTTGAACCCTATGCCGTCGTTTGAAGAATCGCTCAAGAAGCTCGAGACCATCGTCGAACAACTGGAAAAGGGCGATCTGGCGCTCGAGGACTCGCTCAAGCTCTTCGAAGAAGGCGTAAACCTGTCGGCCGCCTGCAAGCAGGAGCTGGAAGCGGCCGAGGGCAAGGTGCAGATGCTGGTCAAGCAGCGCGACGGGTCCCTGAAGCCCGAGCCGTTCCTGACGGAAAAGCCGTTCTAGTGTCCCATCCCTAAAGTTCGTAACATAAATGGAGCTGTCATTCTGAGAGCCTGTGACTTTTCCGATTCCCTCTGAAGTAGGGTAGAAGATTTGCAGAGGGTTGTGGCTTATAAGCAAGACATTGGCGATTTGGTTTTCGACCAGGTGCAAGCAACGGTTCGCTTGCGCCGTCCGGAGCGCCGCCAGGTAGCGATGGTTGTGCAGTGTCCTGACGACCTTGTGAGTGCTGGCCATCCGGTTCGGATGG
>Ga0182013_10009348_pt1 | contig 10342 bp, 8 predicted proteins | sample 612S2MmetaG_FD_120487 | JGI IMG/M metagenome (GOLD analysis project Ga0182013, IMG submission 120487) | Permafrost microbial communities from Stordalen Mire, Sweden - 612S2M metaG | ecosystem: Environmental > Terrestrial > Soil > Wetlands > Permafrost | place: Sweden: Stordalen | collected...
AGGCCGGGGATAAATCCCCGGCCTAAAGCCCGAGTGAGTTTTTCCGCAGCCTGTAAAGCCCCAAATGCAAATAAAAACGATGTTTTAGCCCGGCTGAAGCCGTGCCCTTTTTACAAAACACAATCGCCGATCTGTGTGACGCACTACGCTAAGGCAGCTTGCAGCAGTCGCCGCCGCTGGCGGCCGGCTCATTGGCGCCGGCGTCGAGGACGACCTTCCAATTGCCGTCCGGCTGCCTGCGCCAGATGGTCATGTAGCGGCCGGAGGTGGTGACGGGATTTCCGTTGGCGTCCTTGCTGTGGCCCTCGTAGTGCCCCCAGGTGTAGCCCATGTCGCCGGAGGGGCCCATCATGGCGTCGGTCGGGGTCCAGGTGAGCTGATAGTCCTTGGGCGACCAGGTGGCGGATTTGACGATGGCTACCTTGCCGATCGCCGGAGCAGCCCCGTTGCCGAGTTCCACCGCGTCATCGGCAAACCACTGGGCAAAGGCCGCGCCTCCGTGGTCCAGTACGTCTTTGGCAAAGCGCGCCTCAAGGTCGTAAAGCAGGACCTTGCCTGGCTTCATGGTGGGGTCGCTCAGCGGGTTGGGCGCGGCAGAGGCCGTGCTGCCCGGCTCCGGCAGTTGTCCGCGGGCAGTGGCGGCCGCACCCAGCGCGGTCATCAACACTCCGATCAGAATCGTTCTTGAAGTTGCGCGCATTGTTTCGTTCCTCCTGCATACGCTTCATGGCCATCCTACAACGCGCGGGAAGCGAAGCGGAGGACTGCCGGGAGTTTCTACCTGCAGCCGACACATCGGGGTCCGTTTTGCATCAAAAGATTCAGCGCCCTCGAAGCGCGGGGTTGGTATACTTAAGGGTGTTTCATGCGCTGCCTGAGGCGAGCCGGTTTGGGCCGGGTCCGGCTGCGTGTCTCGGGAGAGCCCGGCAGGTCTCCGGGAGAAGGATGTTCATGGGAGTACTGCTGGAGTCCATCCATTCGCCGGCCGACCTGAAGCGTCTGAATTTTGCGCAGATGGCCGAACTGGCCGAAGAGATCCGCGAATTCCTGATCCAGACGCTATCGAAGACCGGCGGACACCTTGGCCCCAATCTCGGCGTGGTGGAACTCACGCTGGCGCTGCACACGGTTTTTGATACGCCCAAGGACAAGCTGCTGTTCGACGTCAGCCACCAGTCCTATATTCACAAGATCCTCACCGGGCGGCTTGACCGGTTTGAGACGATTCGCCAGCCGGGCGGGCTCAACGGATTCATGCTGCGCACGGAAAGCGAACACGATAGCTACGGAGCAGGGCACGCCGGCACAGCACTTTCAGCGGCCCTGGGAATGGCCGTGGCCCGCGATCTCTCCGGCGGCGACAACCATGTGATCGCCGTAGCCGGCGACGCTGCATTCACCAACGGCATTTCGTTTGAAGCGCTCAACAACATCGCCGAGCAGACCAAGCGGCTGATTGTCGTTCTCAATGACAACGAGTGGTCCATTGACCGCAACGTGGGCGCGATTGCCCGCTACTTTCATAGAATCGTCACCAACGAGCACTACAAGAATCTTCACGACCAGGCGCATCGCATTCTGGAGCGGTTTGGGGGCAAGACGGCGCTGACCGTGGCGCGGCGCGCGGAAGAGGCGGCCAAGAGCCTGCTGTGGCCTTCGGTGCTGTTTGAGGAGTTCGGCCTGCAATACTTTGGCCCTATCGACGGCCATAATCTGCCGTTGCTGGTGGAGACGTTCAAGTTTCTGAAGAGCGCCGATCACCCGGTGCTGCTGCACGTGCTGACGCAGAAAGGCCGCGGCTTCCAGCCAGCGCTCGATGGGCAAAAGAAGTTTCACGGGCTTGGGCCGTACGATCCGGAGACGGGCAAGACCAAGCCTGCCGGCCAGCTCACCTACGCCGAGGTTTTCGCCAACACGCTGGTCAACCTTGCCAACGACGATCCGCACATTGTGGCCATCACGGCGGCCATGCCCAACGGCACGGGCCTGGATCTGTTCCGGCCGCACCATCCGCGCCGCTACTTCGACGTGGGCATCGCCGAGGAACACGCGGTGGTGTTTGCCGCGGGAATGGCGACCCAGGGCTACCGTCCGGTGTGCGCCATCTACTCGACATTCCTGCAGCGCGCTTTCGATCCGATCGTTCACGACGTCTGCCTGCAAAAGCTGCCGGTGGTTTTCTGTATGGACCGCGCCGGCCTCTCCGGCGACGACGGCCCTACGCACCACGGCCTGTTTGACATTGCCTACCTGCGCGGCATTCCCGAAATTACGTTGATGGCCCCCAAGGACGAGGACGAGCTTGCCGACATGCTTTTGACCGCCGTGCAACTGCCGGGTCCCAGTGGGATTCGGTATCCGCGCGGTGTGATTGCGGGCGTGGCCCGCAAGGCCGAGCCGCAGGCGATTCCCATCGGCAAGGCAGAACTGATTCAGGACGGCTCCGACGTGGCCATCTTTGGACTTGGCCCGATGATCTCGCTGGCCAAGGAGCTGGCTGTGTGTCTGGAGCGCGACGGCTACTCCGCGGCGGTAATCAATCCTCGCTTCGTCAAGCCGCTGGACGGCGAGATGCTTGAACTTTACGCACGGCGCGTCTCCGCAATCGTGACTTTTGAAGATCATGTGAAGATGGGCGGGTACGGCTCAGCCGTGATTGAGGCCCTCAAAGACTTGGGATGTTCTGTTCCGGTGGTGCGCATCGGCTGGCCGGACCGCTTTATCGAGCATGGCAAGGTGGACGATCTGCGGGCACGGCATGGAGTTTCAGTGGAAGCGGCGCTGGCCCAGGTGCTGCCGCTGCTGGTGCGGCGGATGAGGCCCACGCTGGTGGCCAGCTAGGCGGTGAGTCTGAAAGTTCTTGGCATAAGTTCCAAGGCGCAAATGCAGGTCCTTCGACTCACCACCCCCAAACTCCACCCCGCAGACGAAGACCTGTCTGCGGGGGCCCCGGAAACTGAAAAGCGTTTGGGGCCCCTTTCGCTCAGGATGACAGCTTTTTTGTTTAGCGAAATTCAGACTCGGGACACTGGCCTATCTCAACTCACGGCGGCGCAATCATCCCCCGTGAAGAAACGCGCCCTCCCGCGCTCCTCATGCGGCATTGCGACCCTCAGCCGGTTCCGACAAGTGAAGGCGGAGCGTAACGATTGATCGTCCTGGCCAAATCGCTGTGCGACAATCCTCAAAAGACCCTCCTTCCTATGCGAGTTCTCTGTAAGGCACTGTTGGGAATGACTGGTGCGGCCCTGGCCTGCGTTGCGGCCTGGCCGCAGCCGCAGCCCACCGTCCTTCCCAAGGTCAATGAGGCGCCCCCGCTGGTGCTGGCCGGCGGCACCTTGGTGGACGTGACCAACTGGGGTCAGTCTGCCCGGGACCTTGCCAATGCGGTTGTGATTGTGCGCGACGGGCGCATCACCGATGTTGGCTCCGCGGGCGCCGTCTCCATTCCCAAGGGCGCGCGCGTCATCGACTGCACGGGGAAATTTCTGATTCCGGGGCTGATCGACGGCTTTGCGGGCATGAACTCCCAGGGCCAGGCCAACGCCAACCTCTACATGGGGGTTACCACGGTGGTGGCCTCTGCCGACGACCGTCGCGGCTTCATCGACTTTGCCGCCAGCCCCAGCCCACACCTTTACCCGATCGATTCGATTGGCATTACCGACGATTGGAGCCGGCTGGCCAGAAGGCCGGAGTGGGCCGCCAAGCTGAAGCAAGGCGCCCATTCCGCGGAGTTGAGCCCAGAGGACACCGCGCGCCAGCTCAGCGATACCGCCAGGCTCGGCACGCGCGTTCTGTGGCTGGGCCACAATCTGACCGCGGCCAATACGCAATGGATCATTGCCCGCGCCCACCAGATGGGAATGATGACATACGGCGAGTTTGTGGCCACGCCCTACTCGGTGGGCATTGAGGCAGGCGTGGATGTGCTGCTGCACATGGGCCGCTATGAACTCGGCGTGATTCCCGATGAGCTGCAACTGCCGCTGGTGGAGAACCCGGAAGGCCCGACCGCCAACACCGCCTACGACTACTCCGAGCGCATACCGCCCACGGACCCGCACCTGCGCGCCTACGCCAAGTTGATCGCGACGCATCACGCGGCGCTGATGCCCACGTTCAGCCTGTACTTTCTCCAGTTGCCCGATCACCGCAACCTGTGGAAGGAGCCCGCGGCCCGGCTGCTGGATCCGGCCCGCATGTCAAACCCCTCCGATCGAACAACGGGGGAACTGGTTTATCCACTGGCGAATTGGACGCGCCACCTGCCCGCCTCAACCCAGCGCTGGATGGAAGAAAGTCCGCGCAAGAAGGCCGACCAGGCCGCGCTGCGCCTTTGGAACATCAACGAAACCATTTTTTCTGCGAATCCGCATACCCTGGCTGGTTCAGGCGCGTCCGCCATGGGCACGATGGCCGGCATCTCGCTGCACACTGAGATGGAACTGCTGGTGCGAATGGGCCTGTCTCCGCGCGAGGCCCTGGCCGCTGCGACGAACAACTACTCGCTCGAATTCGGATGGAACGAACTGGGTCTGCTGGCTCCCGGCCGCCGGGCCGACGTCCTGGTCCTGGACGCCGATCCTACACAGAACATCTGGAACGCACGACGTATCTCCGGCATCGTCATGGACGGCAACGTGCTGGATCGGGACGCGCTTCTCAATCTGAAGAAATGAGGCACCTGCGGTGCGGCATACGCTCGCTTTTCGCTCGCACGGGCCTGGCTGCTCTTCACCCTTGCGGTGGAGAGGAAGCGGGTTGACAGGGCGCTGCTTGGGCGCCCGCTGGCTGGATTCAAAGCGTTTCATCGTTATCAAAGCCGCATGGCCATGGCTCAATTTTGGATGCAGGGGCAGGGCGCCCGGCCCATCGCCGGTATCGCGCGACCGGGAGCATGTGCGGCCCGGTCAAACCGGTTTCTGAACAGAACCGCGGCGCATCGTTTAACGTAGGAACAAGCAGGCGGTTTCAAATCCGTTCTACCGGAAGACCATGGCAGATTCCCCATTGCAGCCGCCGACCAGGCACAAACACCATAATCGTTGGCTGATTCTCATTGCTGTCTTCAAAATTACCCAGGCCCTGCTGTTCATCGCCCTGGGGGTGGGCGTGCTGCGCCTGCTGCATAAAGACGTGGGCGACATGGTGAGCCAGTTCGTGGAGCACCTGCGCTTCAACCCGGAATCGCACTTTGTCAACTTCATCCTGGTCAAGGCATCGATCGTCGACGACAAGATGCTGCGGCGGATCAGCTGGCTGGTGTTTGGCTACGCGGCCGTGGGGCTGGTGGAGGGGATAGGGCTGTACCTGGAAAAGACCTGGGCCGAGTACTTCACCCTGATCATCACCGCGTCCTTTTTGCCCTGGGAGATCTTTGAGGTCCTGCGCAAAATCACATGGATCCGCGCCGGCCTGCTGATGGTGAACATCCTGGTCTTCCTTTATCTGTTGAAGGTCGTGATGGAGCGGACGCGGCTTCGGCGCAAGATTTTGCCGGCGTAAGCGGGGTTGGGCGTGCGGGAAGGGTGCGTTTGCAGTCCGTCTTACAGCCGTAAGACGCGATTTTCGCTTTTTATTCCCCTACCATGGTTCTCCCACCTTGTCCAGCAGCAGAACCAAAGCAGCCAACACCACATATTGTGGTAATTGAATTTGATTAAGCTATTAGGCGAGATTTCCACATCTGCTTCCAGCCGGACACCCTTTTAACCCATTTTCTTCTTGGCGCGATCTCCAAACAGGGGTAGTATCGACCTATTGGTGGTCCAAAGTGGAGTGTAAGGGAGTAAATCGGCTGATTTTCAGGTAACTTTACCTCAGCTTTTCCCCTCCACACAGATTCTAGGCCTAAAACGGCCGGTGAGCCAGCGCGAAGGCAATCAAGCTGGCAACCGGCCCTCCCTTAAGGACGCTTGGCAAGGACGTTTGACAAGCGAAGTTTGGCCGGAGACCGACGAGGAAATGCAATGTTTCGCGGAAACCATCCGGCCAAGGTCGATGAGAAGGGGCGTCTCAAGCTCCCCGCTGCCTTCAAGCAGCTGGTGGATGCGGCGAGCGTGACCCAGTTCTACATCACCAGCGTGGATGGCAAGAGCGCCGAGGTCTGGCCTCTTCCGGAGTGGGAGAAGCGGGAACAGCAGTTGATGGACTTCAGCACGCTGGACGATGCGGTGCAGAAGTACCTGGATCTGACCAGTTATTACGGCCAGCAGGTGGAGATCGACAACCAGGCGCGGGTGCTGCTGCCGCAGATTTTGCGGGACTCGGCCAAGTTGGACGCCGAGGTAACGGTTTTCGGCAAGTTGCTGTATCTCGAAGTGAAGAACCGGGAGCTGTTCGAGAAGAACCTGCCGGCGATGGAAATGACGGCAGAGGATCGCAAGGCGATGGCCACGATTCTCAGCCGCAAGAGTTGAGGTTCAACCCCTCAGGGGGAGCGCATGACCAGGACGGATGAGCGGCATGCGAGTGTTCTTTTTCAACCAGCGATAGACTTCCTCCGCGTACGCGCAGATGGAACCTACCTTGACTGCACGCTTGGATTGGGCGGCCACTCCGAAGGCATTGTTCGGAAGCTGGGACCGCAGGGTCACCTGATCGCATTCGATCGGGACCCGGAAGCGATGAGTCTTGCCAAGGTTCGGCTGGCACGGGTGGTGAACGAGATGGGCAGCGAGGCTCCCAGGATCACGCTGGTGGGCGAGGCGTTCAGCAACGTGGCAAAGCATGTGCAGCCTGCATCGCTCGATGGATTGCTTGCGGATTTTGGCGCCAGCAGCCTCCAGTTCGATGAGGCGTACCGGGGATTCAGTTTTCAGGCGGATGGGCCCTTGGACATGAGGATGGACACACGTCAGGGGCGAACTGCCGAACAAGTGGTAAACGAGGCTGATGAGCGTGAGCTTGCAGACCTCATTTACGAATACGGAGACGAAAGGAGGTCGCGGAGAATCGCCAGAGCCATTGTGCGGGGGCGGCCGGTAACAACGACGGGGCAACTTGCCCGGATTGTTGCCTCAGCTGCCCCGGCAATGAAACAAGAGCGGATTCACCCGGCCACACGAACCTTTCAGGCTCTCCGTATCGTCGTAAACCGCGAACTGGATGAGATCAAGGATTTGTTGGGGGCCGCACCGCAGTTGCTTAAGCCCTCCGGACGCCTGGTGGTCATCAGCTTTCACTCGCTGGAAGATCGCATTGCGAAAGACAGTCTGCGCGAAGGCGCGCACAAGGGGATCTGGGAGATTTTGACCAAGAAGCCGGCGATCGCAGACGAAGAAGAAATTGAACGCAACCCCCGCTCGCGGAGCGCAAAGATGCGGGCGGCGGAAAGAACGAAAAGCAGATGACAGGTTACAGATGACAGTGATCAGCAGTGACCTGCCAGTCCGAACGATTACGGAAAACAAGGCAGCAGAGCAGGGAATTGCAGTGGAGTGAACAAAAGCAGACCGCAGCGAATCGGTAACTGTCATCTGTAACCTGTCATCTGCAATCTGCGACGCAAGGAGCAATTATGGCGGCAATGACGACAACGTATTTCGAAGCGGGACGGAGCTGGAGCGCGCGGGTTGCCGAGCGCAACGGCGAGCTGCTGGCGCAGCAGGCTATGCGGCGCCGCGGCGCGCGCACGCCTGAGTTCTACTTCCACCGCCAGATTGATAACTCGCGCCTGGTGAAGGCGTCCGATCCCGTGAGAGTGCGCGAGATGCGCATCTTCTGCGCGGCCATCTGCCTGCTCTTCACGCTGGTGATGGTCTACGGATTGCAGCACTTCAGCGCCATTGAAGGCGGCTACCGCGTTGAAGCGGAGAAGCAGCAGCGCGACCAGTTGCGCGAGGAGAACCGGCAGCTCCGCCTGGCCGAGGCTCAGCTCACGCAGCCCGGCCGCATTGACACCATGGCCCGCCAGTTGGGTCTGGCCGAGCCGCAGCCGGGACAGGTGATTCATCCGACGGCACGGCCCGATGTGGGCGCGCCTGCACTGGCGCAGAATACGGCGCCTCAAGGAAGCAGCTTCTAGCTTCTAGCTTTTAGCTCCGATTTACGAGTGTCTAATTTTCTGGTCTTCCGTAGAGAACGTTGCAAGCATGTACCAAACGGTAAAATAGAGGAGCCGAAGCGGCTGGAACCTACGAGCCCGTAGCTAGGAGCTGGAAGCTGGAGGCTAGGAGCTAAGGGTCAAACCCGCCATGCAGGCAAATCTTCGATTCAATCGCAACGCATCGAATCTTCCCCGCGTTCCGCCTCTCAAGCGGGCGCGCTTCTGGTTGATCTGCCTGTTCTTTCTTCTTTGGGCCTGCGCGATCGCAGGCCGTCTTTTCTGGCTCCAGATTGTTCGCCATCAGGAATTCATTGAGCGCGCGCAGAAGCAGCAGCAGCGCACGTTTGAAGTCGCGCCTCGGCGCGGCGTTCTGTACGACCGCAATCTGCACGAGCTGGCCATGACGGTGCAGGTGGACTCGATCTTTGCCGTGCCTATTGAGATCGACGACAAGCCGGCCGCCGCGCACGCACTCGCGGCCATCGTTCACATTGATCCCGACGATGCGCAAACCACTGAGCAGGAGATTCTCAATCGTCTCAACAAAGGCAATAGCTTTGCCTGGATCGCACGGCGGGTTACGCCGGATATTGCATTGAAGGTGAAGGGTCTGCCCATGAAGGGCATCTACTTTCAGAAGGAGTTTCAGCGTTTCTATCCGGACAACGAAATCGCCGCGCAGGTACTGGGCTATGTGGGCATTGACGACAACGGCCTGGGTGGCCTGGAGCAGAAGTTCGAGCCGCAACTGCACGGCGTTCCGGGGCGCGAGTACACGGCAGTGGATGCGCACGACCACCGTCTTGGGTCGACCGAACGCGAGCCTGAGCCGGGCCAGAATTTCGAACTGACGATCGACGAGAACATCCAGTTCATGGCCGAGCGCGCCCTCGATCACGTGATGGAGCGGACGCAGGCGGCCAATGGCACCGTGGTTGTGCAGGATGTGCACACCGGGCAGCTTCTGGCGTTGGCTATCCGGCCCACCTTCAATCCGAACGAGGCTCGCCGCACGACGCCGGCGCTATTGCGCGATCATGCGGTGAGCGATGTCTACGAGCCGGGATCGACGTTCAAGCTGGTGACTTATTCAGCCGCGCTGGACCAGCATGTGGCTGCTCCGGACGACAAAATCGACTGCCAGGGCGGGGCGATTACGCTGGCCGGCCGCGTGATTCACGACGACAAGGCGGACCACTTCGGAGTGATCACGGTGCATGAGGCGCTGGAACACTCAAGCGACGTTGCCGCGGTGAAGCTCGCGCTCAAGATGGGCCCGGACAAGTTCTACCAATACATTCGCGACTTCGGCTTTGGGACGCGTTCAGGCGCTGAACTGCCCGGCGAGACGCGGGGTTTGCTGCGCGCGCCAAATCGCTGGGGTTCGTCGTCGATCGGCTCGATCGCTATTGGACAGGAGGTTGCGGTCACGCCACTGCAACTGGTGTCCATGGTTTCGACGATCGCCAATGGGGGCATCTATCTGCCGCCGCACGTGCTGATGCCGGGACAGGTGGGAGCAAGTACGCAGAAGCCAGGGGCGCCGCAGGCGCAGCTTGCGGCAGTGCCATTCAAGCCAGGGGAGGAGCTGCCGAATCCGCTGCCAACGGGTGCGCACCGCGTGCTGTCAGAACTGACCGCGGCCCAGATGCGCAAGATGATGGAAGGCGTGGTGCTGTTCGGCACCGGCAAGGGCGCGCAACTGAACGGCTACTCCTCAGGCGGCAAGACGGGGACGGCGCAGAAGATCGATCCGGCCACGCATCTCTATTCAAAGACGATGCACGTTGCGTCGTTTGCGGGGATTGCGCCGATCAACAACCCGGTGATTTCGGTCGCGGTGATCATCGACAATCCGAAAGGGGCTTCCTACTACGGCGCCGCGGTGTCGGCTCCTGTGTTTACAGAAGTGGCGCAGCAGGTGCTTGAGTATCTCGGGGTTCCGCACGACATCGATGTGCGCGCGCCGAAGACTCCCGCAAAGAAGGAAGCAATGGTTGCGGAGGACGACGCGGGACAGAATACCGGCGACATCAACGCGCTCTACGCCGCGGCCAACGACTTGCCCAGCGACGATCCGTTGCGCGGGGCACCGGATGCGCAGGCAGCCGCGCCGCCTGCAAATCCAGCGCCAACAACCGCTCCAACTCCAGGGAAAGATACGAAGGCGAACACGACCACCCCGCCGGCGAATTCGCAATCGCCTCAGCAGGCAACACAGCAGGCAAATCCCGCGGGCCAGACCACTGTGATGGTCAACGAGGCCAGACTCCTCAAGGTTCCATCGCTGAT
>Ga0182013_10009349_pt1 | contig 10341 bp, 8 predicted proteins | sample 612S2MmetaG_FD_120487 | JGI IMG/M metagenome (GOLD analysis project Ga0182013, IMG submission 120487) | Permafrost microbial communities from Stordalen Mire, Sweden - 612S2M metaG | ecosystem: Environmental > Terrestrial > Soil > Wetlands > Permafrost | place: Sweden: Stordalen | collected...
CCTCCGAAAACTCATCCGGAAATCAACCGGCTGCCAATGAAGCCTCCCAAAAACGATTGAGTTTTTCCAGAGAACGAAGCGAGATCGTGGTGGCCGACGATTTCGTCCATCATCCTGAGGTTTTCGGGAATCGGCGGCCGTCAGAAATTTGCTGTCGGCTTCGCGGCCGGCGCCGACCATAATCGAACGGAATTTCGGGGTTTATACGGCCTGAAGGCCAAACTCAGGCCACCAAACCCAGCCCGAACCAACTTTTTGCAACAGAGCCCTCACGATCCGGTCTCTGCTGCGATCATCTTGGCGAGCCTGCGGCGGACACATACCGCGCCCCTGTCGCTCGGGAACATCGCCGGGCGCAACGACCAAAGATCGGTTGTGCCCATGCGCCGTTGCACGGCCTCCACCATCGGCTTGTCTTCGACCTGGAAGGCATGGAGCAGTTGGCCTCGGAGGAAGGCATTGAACCCGGCGTCCTCCAGCTTGAACGACCGCGTATTGCAGGCGAAGTAGTGGCTGCTCGTCTCGGTCGCCGGCGTCATGCTGTGCAGATTGAGGGTATCGAGCATGGCGGCCGGGTCGGCCACCGGATGGCCGCCGGCGCGCACCACCATGACGGCAGGCGCGAACCAATCCACGATGGTCCACAACTTGGCCGGACTGGCGATCTGGAACGCTGGCGGCGCATCCTCGCTGTCGGATTCCCATGCGACGACGACCCGATCTTCAGCTTCGGTGATCCTGGCCTTGGTGCGCGTGTTGAAGCCGCTGCCAAGAGATGTCGGATGCAGATAATCGGCATGGCTGAGGTCGACAATATTGTCGGTCAACAGTTCATAGTGGGCGTCAACCGCCGTGTAGCTGCGGATCTTCGCCGTTTCCGGGCAGGCTTCGATGAAGGACAGGTCCGGGATGGACCCAGGATCGGCCGCGCCCGCGTCGCCCATCCATATCCAAAGCGCATCGTGACGCTCGACCAGCGGATAGCGCTGCACCGCGAGGGAGGCCACGGCGGCGCCATGCGGATTGTGCACGCACATGCCGGTATCTGCGAAACGCAGGCCGTGATAGGGGCAGGTGACCTGTCCGGCCTCCAGTTTACCGAGCGACAAGGGTGCAAACCGGTGCGGGCAGCGATCGCGCAGCGCGGATGCGACGCCCTCATTCCTGAACAGGACGACATCCTCGCCAAGCACGGTTCGCGCCAGCATCGCGTCTTCCGCCAGTTCTTCCGCCCAGGCGATCTGGTGCCAGCAATTTCGAAGACAGTGCATCGCTCTCCTCCCGGTCGGTTTCGATAAACGGGTCTTCAGTCGTCCTCTGCGACGCTCAGCGGAATCAGCCTGTGTGGCCGCCCAAGGTTTCGGCGAACCAGTCGGCGATGTAGTCGCGGCCGAAGGCCATGTTGTCGGCCCCCACATGCTCGACGCCGCCCTCCCGGTCGGTGAAGATTTTCAACTCGCGCTTGGGCGAGGCGGTCAGCTGGTCATAACTGCGCTGGGCGTATTCAAGGGCGATCTGCCGGTCCTTGGCCCCGTGGGTGACCAGGAACGGGACCTTGATCCGCTCCATCACCCCTTCCAGCGTCATGCCCGCCGACTTGCGCAGGAAATCCTCCATGTCGCTGGCTCCGAACACCCAGCGGACGTGCGCCCAATAGTGAGGAACCGGGTTTTCGCCCTCCCGGCGCAGCCGCTTCTGCTGCACCTCGGCCCAGTCATGATTGGCGCCCCAGACAGCGCCGGAGGCGAAGCGCGGTTCGAAGGCGACCGCGCGGGGGGCGTAGTAGCCGCCCAGAGAGATGCCTGTCATGCCGATGCGGCCGGGGTCCACCTCCGGTCGCGCTTCCAGCCAATCGATCCACTTGGAGGCCCAGCGCTCGCTTTCCGGCGTCGCCGGCAGTCCCTGCAGCCGCAGCGCCTCTCCCGTTCCGGGCTGGTCCACGCACAGCGTCGATATCCCGCGTCGGGCGAGAGCGGGCGGCAGTAATGAGAAGTAGAGCAGTTCCTTGGTGCTATCGAGGCCATTGCAATAGATGACGGCCGGCTTTGCGCCGTCGCCCGGCGCCGGCGTCCACAGAGCCGACAGTGTCTTTCCCTCATAGGGGATCTCGACTCGCTGGGTGACGTGGCGACCGAAACGCATGGCCTGATAGAAGCTTTCCAGGGCGCGGGCGTAGGTGGCCTGCCGGCCGGGATGACCGTGACCCTGCATCCGCTCCGCCACCTGGTAATAGAGGCTGGCCCGCTCCAGCTTGGCGCCCGCCGAAAACAGGCGCCCCCGCGCTTCGTCCTCGTCGGCGAGACTGCACAGCTTGTCGGCCATCTTCACCCATTCGGCGAGGAATACAGCCGTGCCCGCGTCCTCGCCGCGTTCGGCGGCCGCCTTGATCGGCGCGCACATGTCGACGATCTCGCCGATCTTGCCGCCGCTTTCGAGCGCGATGGCCAGCGACAGATTCCAGACATAATTGGGAAAATAGTCGAACAGCGCCACGGCTTCAGACCTCCGCCGGCTGGAACAGGCCTTTATCGGCTTCGGGGTGAGGCATGGTCTGCGGGCTGCCCACGCCTGTGCCCCATTGGTCCATCACCTGGAGGCTTGGCTGAAGCACCTTGGCCACGTGATCGTCGAAGTCGACGACTTCCAGCCCTGTGGTGTATTCGACGGCGAAGCCGTTCGGCGTGACAAAATAGCTGAAGATGTTGTCGCCCGCGGTGTGTCGACCGGGGCCCCATTGGATGTCGACGCCCTTGCCCTTCAGGCGCGAGATTCCGCGCATCAGGTCGTCTATCGACTGCATGTCATAGGCGACGTGGTTGATGCAGGGCGGACCGGGCAGGATGGCGATCCGGTGATGCCACTGATTGCACCGCAGGAAGACCATGAAGTCGCCCAGCCAGTCAGACAGGCGAAAGCCCAGGACATCGATGAAGAACTGAGCCGCCGCCTTGTGGTCAGGCGAATGAAGCACGATGTGGCTGATCCGCTCGGGCACGCCATCCCAGCGAGAAAGGGTCCGCGCCGGGCCGCGCGCGACGTCGCTGGAGATTTCGAAGCACATTCCGTCCTTCGAGAAGAAGCGGAAGCCGTAGCCGCCGCCGGGGCCGTCCAGCGGCCTGGGTTCGAAGGCGATCTTACAGCCGGCGGCCTTGACCTTCTCACACAGCGCCTCGACGTCGGCGCGCGTCTCGGTGGCGAGGCCGATGACGTCGATGCGGTTTTCCGCAGTCTGGCGCAGACGAACGACATAGGGTTCGTCATGGCCTTGGGCGGCGAGATAGACCATCCCATCCTTCGCCTCGGCCTGCCTCAGCCCCCAGACGTCGTGATAGAAAGCCTGTTCGGCCCCGAGGTCCGTAACGCCGTAGCCCACATAGCGGATTTCAGTCACGCGGCTCATTTCGCGTCATTCCTTTCCAGGGCGTTTCGAAGGTGCGAAACGCCAGCGTTCAGATCGGCTGGGCCACCACTTCGAACATGCCGCGGGTCGCGCTGGCCTGGTCGACCAGCGGCCCTTCGCCGAGCTGCCCTCGGCAGATGGCGAGGGAGGATTGCACGATGTAGCGGCAGCGCTCGAAGCGGCGATCACGATAGGCCTGGAAAGCCGCTTCGGGCGACGGCGCGCGGGCCAGTTCATCCGCGAGTACGATCGCGTCTTCGATCGCCATGCCGGCGCCCTGGCCCAGATGCGGAGTCGTCCCGTGAACCGCGTCGCCCAGCAGCACTACGCGGCTCCTGTGCCACGGACCTTCCACGAACAGGGTTTCCAGGGGCTTATAGACCACAGCCGCGTCGTCGGTGATCTGCTCGGCCAGGGCGGCTATGCGCGGCGGCGCACAATCCAGCTTCTTGCGCATGGCCTCGGCGAGACCCTCGCGCGGATATCGCGGATTCCCGGGCTCGGGCGTGGTCACATACATGTACATGAGGCTGGCCGAGAGCGGCACCAGGCCCACCCCAACCGGCCCATTATAGATGTGCAGAGTCTGGATATCGTCAGGCCGCTGGAAATTATAGCGCCACACCGCCTGTCCCGTGAACGACGGTTCAAGGGTATCGGCCGGAAAGATCATCGAACGGGTCGAAGAATAGAGGCCGTCGGCGCCGACGACGACATCATAACGGCCACTTGAGCCATCGGAAAAGCGCACGGAGACGCCTTGACCGTCGTCCTCCAGCGCTTCGGCCGTTACGCCGAGCCGCACGTTGGCGCCCGCGCCGATCGCGCGATCACCGAGCACCTTGTGCAAGGCAGGGCGACCGATGCCGATATTGGCGGGATAGCCTGCGACCAGCTTGGGCGTCGGCGCCTGGGCCACATGCTCGCCTGTGGGGGTGAAGATGTCGACGTGGTCGAAGCCGAACCCTGCGCTCAGATAGTCGTCCAGCAGGCCGAGCTGAGCCATGGCGCGAACGACATTGGACTGCTGGATGATGCCGACGCCGTAGACAGTCCAGTTGGGATCGCGCTCGATGAGGTCGACCCCCGCCCCATGAGCGCGCAGCGCGATGGCGGCGGTCAGGCCTCCGATTCCCCCGCCTACGATCAGGACTTTCGGCGCGATCATGAGCGAAACGCCCAGATCAACGAAGCGCTCGTGAACGGCATGCGAGGGGCTCCTCCCAGTCGGGCTTGGCGCCCGCTTTGGTCGGCAAGACTAGTAAGGCCGGTGTCTTTGTAAAATCGATTAATTTTATGCGTATCAATCCATTAATTGGATGATGGGGCGCGGGATGCCTGGACCCGCAGTTCGCCCAGCAACCAGCGCACCCCTTCGTCATTCGAGCGCGACTGATGATGGTGGATCATCTGCCGCATGGGTGGGAACGGGAAGGGCAGGGGCGCGTAGGCGATTGGGAACTGCCTGGCCATGGTCGCCGCCAGCCGTTCATGCATGAGGGCCAGGCGTTGGCTGCCGACCAGGAACAGGGGCGCCATGGTGAAGGTGGAGACGGCGACCTCAACTTTGCGCGGTCGTCCCAGGAGCTCGATCTGGCGGTCCGCGAAACAGAGCGTTCGTCCGGCGCCTATGGCCACCACGACATGCCCGCACTCGAAGATGTCATCCTCATTGATGTCCGCGTCGAAGATCGGGTTTTCCCGCCAACCGCCGACCACGTGCCGCTCCTCGAAGAAAAGCTCGGTCGGGTACTCCCCGATCGCAAACCCCTCCGGACTGATCATCAGATCGACATCCCCGCGGTCGAATTGCCCCTGCGAGGACGGGTCGGGGAAGATGAAATCGAAGGCGACGCCAGGCGCCGTCCGGGACAATCGGTCCAAGAGCGGGACGAAGATCGAACTGACCACCGAATCCGAGGCGACGATTTTGAAAGTGCGATGGGTACTGGCCGGGTCGAAGGTCGAGGAGGCGGCGATAATGCCTCCCGCTGCTTTCAGAAAATCACGGATTTGGGGCCGCAACCCCTCGGCGAAGGGCGTCGGATACATGCTCTTGCCAAGCAGGACGAGGATTTCGTCGTCGAAGAATTCACGCAGTCTCGCCAGGGCGGCGCTGGTCGCGGGCTGGCTGAGGTGAAGGCGCCGCGCGGCGGCGGATACGCTGCGTTCTTCGAGCAAGATATCGAGCGTGACGATCAGGTTCAGGTCAAGGCCCTTGAAGCGCATCCGCCGCCACCTATCCAAAAAATGATTTGATCATGATCTAAACAACAAATTTTCCAAATTTATGTCGTTTGCGTATCGTGTTCGCAACGAAGCCATTGAGCGATTCGTAACGACGCCATTGAGCGAACGGTAGAGGGGGAGACAAATGAGAACACTTCTTTTGGTTGGCTGCGCGATCGGGACCATGGCCGTCGCGCTTGAGGCTCACGCACAGACGGTGACGCCCGCCACAACCACTGCCGGCCCGACGTCTCTGTCCGAGGTCGTGGTGACCGCGCAGCATCGATCCGAGAATCTTCAGAATGCGGCGCTTGCGGTCAGCGCGGTGTCGGGCAACGCCCTGGTCGCCGCGGGCGTGACCCGTCCTTCGGACCTAACGTCAATTGTGCCCGCCCTTCAGGTCGCGCCAGCGGCGGGGCCCATCAGCCTGTTCTACCTCCGCGGCGTTGGCAATTTTAACGGCAACTCCCTGTCCGACCCCGCGATCGCGTTCAACTTCGATGGCGTCTATATCGGCCGCCCATCGAGCACGACCGGCTTCTTCTACGATATCGACCGCGTTGAGGTGCTTAAGGGGCCACAAGGCACGCTCTATGGCCGCAACGCCACCGGCGGGGCGATCAACGTCATCAGTCAGAAGCCGGTTCTTGGCCGTTATGCCGCCGACCTCAGCGCCGAATACGGCAACTATAATGCTGTGGGCCTGGACGGGGCGGTCAATCTGCCCGTGGGCGAGAACGCCGCCGTTCGGGCGGCGGTCAGTTACGTCCGTCACGACGGCTACATGAAGGACGGGACCGACGACCAGAATGATCTCGCCGGCCGCCTCTCTTTCCGTTGGGAGCCAACGGATACCCTATCGATCAATGTGGTCGCCGACTATCTGAGTCAGCGGGGCGAAGGCACCGGCGGCGACATCGTTCAGTCGGGCATAAACAACCGCTACGGCCTCCTGTCACCGCAGGGGCAGGCGTACTATTCAAGCCAACCGAACCTCTTGCTGGGACGCAACTTCGCCCCGCTCACCACCCAGCCATTCATGCGCAACGATTCCGGGGGGATTTCTTCGACGATCGATTGGCGCACCCCGATCGGGACCCTGACCCTGATCCCCGCCTACCGCCAAAGCGACCTTAATTACATGTCCGTGGCGCCGGGATTCTACCTTTGGGAGCGGGAGACCGACCGGCAGGGAAGCCTGGAGGCCCGCCTCGCGTCCAGCGACGAGCATCCCCTGCGCTATCAGTTGGGAGCCTTCTACTACAATGAAAGCGACGACGATCCCTATTACTACGTCAACCAGCAAGCCAATGTGAACAACGACTACTATAAACAGACCGATGAGAACGAAGCGGTCTTCGGTCGGCTGACCTACGCAGTGACCAACGATTTCCGCCTCAACGTCGGCGCCCGTTACACGAACGAGACCAAGGGCTTGGCCGGCGCTCTGACGGGCGACATCAGACCATGTGTCTTTTCGAGCTGTCCAGACGCCTCGCCTCTACCGCTAACGCTAGCCTTGGCGCAGCCCAACTCAAATCCGTTCGCTGGCGCAGGGACCCTGACCCTTCCCTTGCTTGTCGACCGGACCGGCGCAAACGCGCTGCACGCCAGTTTCGACAAGTTGACCTACCGCGCCGGCGCGGATTGGAACGTCACGTCCCACAACCTCCTCTACGCAAGCTACGAGACCGGTTTCAAATCGGGCGGTTTCTTCTTCACTGCAGATAATGGCGTCTATCAGCCAGAAACAATTCAAGCCTATACACTCGGATCGAAGAACAGATTCCTTGACAACCGCTTACAAATCAACGCCGAGTTGTTCTACTGGCTCTACGATAACCAACAAATCAGTCATTTGGTCGCCGACTCGACTGGAGCAGTTATATTGGCGACGCAAAACGTCGGCCACGCGAGTTACAAGGGCATTGAGGTGGAGACCCGCTACCGGGCAACCTCGACGACAGAATTGACCGCCGACATCCAGTATCTTGACGCTCGCTACAGCTCCTTCGTCTATCAGACACCGAACCAGAACGGGGGGGTGAGCAACGGCACGAGCTGCCCCAGCGTCGGCGCAGCAACGACGACCTATACGATCGACTGTTCCGGCAATACACCGCCTTATGCGCCGGAGTGGACGATCAATCTGGGCGGGGAACAGACGGTCCATATCGGCGAAGGTCGCCTTGTCGGTGACCTGCGCGCCCACTGGCAGTCGCTCACTCTGACCGGCCTGGAATTCCTGCCGAGCGAGTATCAGAGCGCCTACTGGCAGGTCGATACCCAGATCGCCTATACGCCGCCGGGCGACCGCTACACCGTGGCGCTCTTCTGCAACAACCTGTTCGACGCGACGGTCATCGGCAACACGTTTCCGACACCCTTCAGCCTCATGACCGCAGCCACGCTCAGGCCGCCCCGCACCTTTGGCGCGCGGGTCAGCGCAAAGTTCTGAAAGCGATGCCGCGCCGGTTCATCGATCTGTCCATCCTACTGGAGAACGATGTGGTCACCGACCCACCGAACATGCGTCCCAAGATCACCTATCTGGCGCATGACGAGACGGTGGGCGAGCTGCAGCATTTCTTCCCGGGCGTGACTGGCGGACAGGTGCCCGGCGGCGGCGGTTTCGCCGCCGCGGAATGGGTCACCCTGACCACCCACAACGGCACCCACCTCGACGCGCCCTGGCACTATCATCCGACCATGAACGGCGGCGAGCGGGCCATCACCATCGACGAGGTGCCGCTGGATTGGTGCTTCCGGCCGGGGGTAAAGCTCGATTTTCGCCACTTCGAAGACGGCCATGTGGCGACGGCCGCTGAGGTGGAGGCGGAACTTGTCCGGATCGGCCACGACCTTCAGCCCCTGGACATCGTCCTCGTCAACACTCGGGCCGGCCAAGCCTTGGGCGACCCGAACTTCGTCAATATCGGCTGCGGCATGGGCTACGAGGCGACGCTCTACCTAACCTCCCGCGCGGTGAGGGTGACGGGCACGGACGCTTGGTCCTGGGATGCGCCCTTCAGCTTCACCGCCGAGAGGGTGCGCGAAACGGGGGATACCTCCCTGATCTGGGAAGGCCACAAGGCGGGCCGCGACATCGGCTACTGCCATTTGGAAAAGCTGCACAATCTAGAAGCGCTTCCGCCTCGCGGCTTTACCGTCTGCTGCTTCCCGCACAAGATCAAAGGCGCCTCCGCCGGCTGGACGCGCGCCGTCGCGATCCTGGACGAGTAGTCCGCCATGCGGCTCGCTACGCTCCCGAACGGGAGAGCCGACGGTCGTCTGGTGGTCGTATCGAACGACCTGTCGCTGTGCGCGCCGGCTGATGCGATCGCGCCCACATTACAGGACGCGCTTGATCGCTGGAGCGTGACGGCGCCAAAGCTTGACGCCTTGCAGCGAAGGCTGGACGCGGGCAACGCAGCCGACTCAAGGCCGTTCGAGCCGATCCACGCCATGGCGCCCCTGCCTCGCGCCTGGCAATGGCTCGACGCCTCGGCCTATCCAAGCCACGGCGAGCTCATGAACAAGGTGCTGGGGATCGCTCCTGCACGACCAGGGACGCCATTGATGTATCAAGGGCTCTCCGATCGCTTTTACGGTCCGCGCGAAGACGTGTCCTTCCCCGATGAAGCCGATGGCATCGATTTCGAGGGCGAATTCGGGGTGATCACCGACGCCGTGCCCATGGGCGTCACGCCCGCGACCGCGCTGGGCCTGATCCGACTGGTCGTGCAGATCAACGACTGGTCGCTGCGCGCGCTGGCGGGACCGGAGATGAAGACGGGCTTCGGCTGGATCCAGGCCAAGCCGGCCTGCAGCATGGCTCCGGTGGCCGTAACGCCGGACGTCCTGGGTCGGGCCTGGCTCGACGGACGACCTGGCCTGGATCTGGCCGTGGACTGGAACGGCGGCCGGTTTGGCCAGGCCAATGGCGCGCCCATGGAATTCGGCTTTCACGAGTTGATCGCTCACGCGGCGCGTACGCGAGCGCTCCCGGCCGGATCGGTAATCGGGTCCGGCACGGTGTCGAACGGCAACTTCCGCGAGGTCGGATCTTCCTGCATCGCCGAGCGTCGGGGCATCGAAATCGTCGATGTGGGGGAAGCCCGGACCGGCTTCATGCGCTTTGGCGACCGCGTTCGGATGGAGGCTCTTGGCCTCGACGGCCGCCCCGTATTCGGAGCCATAGACCAGATCGTTGTGGCTGCGCCGGCCGGGCATTGACGGGTTTGGGCCGGCGAAGGGCTGGAGGCGGCGGTGACGATCCCAGATCTAGGTGAACTATGGCCTTTGAACAGAACCCCTCCTCGACGCCCCCTTGGCCCAGGAATGCCTGGTACGTCGCCTGCACGCCGGATGAGATCGCAGAGCGGCCGCTCGGGCGTCAAATTTGCGGCGAGCGCATGGTCTTCTACCGCGACGGGATGGGACGCGCCCGGGCGCTGGAGGACTTCTGCCCCCATCGTGGCGCGCCTCTATCTTTGGGTTTCCTGCGCGAGGGCGAGTTGGTCTGCGGCTATCACGGCCTGACGATGGGCTGCGAAGGCCGCGCCATGAGCATGCCCGGCCAAGACGTCGCCCGCTTCAACACCATCCAGTCGTTCCCCGTCATCGAGCGCTACGGCTTCATCTGGGTGTGGCCTGGCGACGCGGCCCTCGCCAAGCCCGAAGCCCTTCACCATCTGGCGTGGTCCGAAAGC
>Ga0182013_10009351_pt1 | contig 10341 bp, 4 predicted proteins | sample 612S2MmetaG_FD_120487 | JGI IMG/M metagenome (GOLD analysis project Ga0182013, IMG submission 120487) | Permafrost microbial communities from Stordalen Mire, Sweden - 612S2M metaG | ecosystem: Environmental > Terrestrial > Soil > Wetlands > Permafrost | place: Sweden: Stordalen | collected...
CTCACCATTTTGCCGACCGAATGGAGTAGAGTTTAGCCACAACAATAATTCTGGCTTCCAACTTCTTTGGCACTTCGGGCCTGTATCGCGCTTTTTGAGGTGTCAATTTGACTCCCTGCAGGGTTCGATCCGATCATTCGCCAGGAAACGCAGGTGAGAGGCCTGGCTCTCGCTTGCCCACGGTGGGGATGGCTGTGTTGGCGATTTTCCTCGCGAGCTCTCCTGTTCTCTCGGGTCAGATTGTGCGCGGTCAAGCCACGTCTGCAACCGCATTTAAGGATTCGAGTGCAGATGCCAAATCAACCGTGCGTCTGCGCGCGACTGCCGCTATTGCGCGACTGCCGCTCGATTTCGAGAGGAATGAGGGCCAGGCGCCTGCGGATGTGAAATTCACGTCGCGCCTGGGAGCGGTGTCTGTATCCTTCCTGCCGGACCGTATGGAGTTCGCCACCCGTGGGGCCGCGGCGACGATGCTTTCCCTGCGGCTGGTTGGTGCGAAACCTTCGGCAACGATGGCGGCAACGGAACCGTTGCCGGGTCGATCGAACTTTGTGATTGGGAACGATCCGAAGGCATGGCGCCTGGGCGTCCAGCAGTTCCAGCGGCTGCGCTATTCGGATGTCTATGACGGAATCGACGTGAGCTACTACGGAAACCACGATCGGTTGGAGCACGATTTCGTGGTGAGCCCGAAGGCGAATCCTGCGGATATTGTGATTGAGGTGGGCGGTGCAGACAAGGTGCTGATCTCGCCGGACGGGGACGCTCAGTTGCAAACCGCTCAGGGCACCGTCAGCCTTAGGCGCCCAGTCGTCTATCAGGAGATTGCGGGCGAGCGCCACACCATTCCGGGGAGTTATGTCCTTCGTCAGGGCAATCTTCTCACCTTCGACATAGGTCCGTACGATCATGCGCAACCATTGATCATCGACCCGGTCATTCTTTTTGACGATGTGCTGGGCGGCAACGCCCTGACTCAGGCCAACGGCGTCGCGGTCGATTTGTCCGGCAACATCATCGTCACGGGATACACGCAGGCGACAAATTTCCATGTGGTGAATGCGGCCCAGGGCACATGCTCGGCCGGTTGCGGAAACAGCGACGGGTTCCTTACCAAGCTTGACCCCACCGGCGCGATAACCCTCTACTCGACTTACTTTGGCGGGTCGGGCATCGACCAGGGACTGTCTGTCACAACCGACCAGATCGGCAATGCGTACATCACCGGCACGACGACATCAAGCGACTTTCCCACCAAGAATGCATTTCAATCGTCCGCGGTGGATGCGCCAAACGGCACGGTCTTCGTCGCAAAGTTCGATCCCAATGGCGTGCTGATTTACTCCACCTACCTCGGCGGCAGCAACTATGAGGACTTCAGCGACAACTACGACGGGGCGATCGCAGTAGACACCTTCGGCTCGGCGTACGTTGTGGGATCGACCGGTTCGACGGACTTTCCGCTAAAGAATGCGTACCAGAGCACGCTGCTGGGAAGCGTCAATGCATTTCTGACCAAGTTCTCGCCGTCGGGCTCTTCGCTGGTTTTCTCGACTTACCTTGGCGGCAAGTCGATCGATGGCGCGTTTGGGGTTGCGGTGGATTCGACGGGCGCGGCCTATGTTACTGGCACCACTAGCTCGACGAACTTTCCCACGACCACCGGCGCGCTGTCCACGACGTGCGCGGCGTGCGCCAACTTCTCCTCGGAAGCCTTCGTGACCAAGTTCAAACCGGACGGTTCGGGGCTCGTCTATTCGACGTTTCTCGGCGACGCGGGCGGCTCGGCTGCAACCGGGATTGCTATCGATTCCAACCTCGATGCCTATGTGTCGGGCAACACAACCTCGAAGACATTTCCGGTAAAGGGCACGCTGCAGCAGACCTGCGTAAGTTGCGCCGACAACCAGAATAGCGGATTTATCAGCGAACTAAACCCCGCCGGCAGTGCACTGGTTTACTCGAACTTTATCGGTGGGCACGGCCAGACCTACGCCAACGGCATTGCGCTCGATAGCTCGGGGACAGCCTACGTCGCAGGCTCAACCGACGCGCCTGACTTTCCCACCACTCCTCTGCCCCCGCAGGCGCTGGGCGGACTCGGCATCGACAGCAGCCCCGACTCGGGCACGACGATCATCAAGAATAACCAGGGTCTGGCCAGCGCGCAGATCAATGCCATTGTGGCCGACTCTTCCAATCCGGGGACGGTGTATGCGGCCACGCTGAACGGCGTCTTCAAGAGCCTGGACAGCGGAGTTACCTGGACGGCGATGAACTCGGGGCTTCCGGCTGGGCCAAATGGCAAGCCAGTGGCGAATGTCCAGTCGATTGCGGTGCAGCCGAGCAGCGGCAAGGTATTGGCCGGCGTATTGAGCAAAGGCGTCTACGCGAGCGTGAATGGCGGGACATCCTGGGCCGCCAGCAACACCGGCTTTCCTTCGCCGTTCTCGGGCAGCGTCGGCGCAATCGCTTTCGATCCTTCCAATCCAACCACCGTTTACGTTGGCATCGGCAACGGGATCACTCTTTTGAAGTCGGTGAATAGCGGTGCGAATTGGACGAGGAGCGATACTGGCTTGCCGGCGGGCGACAACTTCTTTGTGTCGAAAGGCATCGTCGTCGACCCACGCAACTCGAACAATGTGTTCTTCAGCGCTACCGAACAGTTCGGGACTTCGAAGGGATTATTTGCCAGCACGAACGGGGCGGCTACTTGGAGCGCGATCAATACCGGGCTTCCGACGCTGACTATTAATTCGATTGCAATGGACCCGGCGTCATCCAGTACGCTGTACGCGGGGACCGGTACCTCGTTCAGCCCGGACGGCGGCGTCTTCAAGACGATCGACTCCGGCGCGCACTGGACGTTGAGCCTGGATGCTGGAAGTTACCAGACGAACAGCCTCGCCGTCGATCTTGTGACCGAACGGGTGTATGCCGGGTTGAGCGGCTACGGCATGGTCTACAGCACAGATGCAGGGAGCAGTTGGAATTCCTCCAACATCGTCTTCGCAAATGTCTCGGCCATCGCCATTGAGCAGGGAGCCACACCGACCCAACTCTTCGGACTCTCGCCGATACAGGGTACGATCGCCGGGAGCACGTCATTTTTGACGAATTTTAGCGCCGATGGGTCTTCGCTGGTCTTGTCGACATATTCGGGGGGACCTTACTACAACCAGGCGTACAGCGTCGCGGTCGATGGGCCGGTGATCGCAGGGGCTAAAGTGGCGACCTCAGCATTGGGCGCAATCGGGCAAGCCATTGCGGACACTCAGAATAGGATTGATGCCGGCGTAACTTCGATCGCAACGGAGCCGGTTACGAACCTGTCCGTGACTAAGACGGTCAAGGAAACCAGCGGCGTCATCAAGGGTAACTTTCTGACTTACACTATCACCGTAAAAAATAATGGGCCTGTCCCAGCAGTGAATCCAGAAGCCGTCGACACGTTACCGTCAATTACGAACAGTGATTCCGTCGATATTCTGGGCACTTCCGGGTCTGTCAGCTATTTTGAAGGCGAATTGGAATGCTATCCGCCGGGTCCCAGCGACGAAACCTTGAACGAGCCTACAATCCTTGCGGTGGGCGCATCGTTCACATGCGAGTTCACGGTGACGACAGATGCGGTAGGAACCGCCATCAACACCGTCAGAGCAAGTGCAAACAATGCAGCACCCGTCTTTGCTTACGCGACAACGACGGTCACCCCGCCTCTAGCGACGCCGCCAACCACGGGGGTGCCCATAATCTCTCCCACCGGCTTTAGTATTAGTAACCTCGCGATCGGCGCCACCGTTCCGGTGACCGCGCAAATCACCAACGTCGACCTCAACAATATCCTCTACATCACCAGTGTTACGCCCCCGAGCCTGACGAATGCCTCCGTCACCATCGCTGGGAACACATGCAATAAGCTCTCTGGTATAGCGCCCCAGCAAGGGACCTGCACTCTCAGCTTATGGGCAACGGGGGATGCTGCGGGAACCGGCTCAGGCAACCTGACGATCGTAAGCAACTCCTCCGGTGGCAATTTGCTCTTCCCCTTCGTCACCAATGTCCGCGGATTCGATACGGGTATTGCCATTGCCAATACCTCGGTCAACAGCTTTACGGCAAACACCTACGCCGGCGGCAATGTCTTGAGTCTCAACATATTCAACGCAGGGCCCGGACCCGCTATCGATCCTGTAGTCAATTTATCGGTGATTGGGGGCATCATCACGAGTGTTAGCGGCGCTCACGGATGCACGGGCTTCGACACCTCCGTCGTCGAATGCTCGGCGCTGAACTTGCCGAATCAGGGTTCCGCGAAAATATTGGCAACGTTCACTCCGATCGGGCAGCTTTCAGGAACAGCCACCGCATCCGTCGCCACCCTGCAGAGCTCCGACCCGGACCTATCGAACAACACCGCTACGACTACCTTTAATACCACCGGAGGCGCGGTGCAGACGGTATATGCGGTTTACAGCAATTCCCTTGTGGGGAACGTCACCCACGGGTTCAGTTTCGGAATTCCTGTTGGCCCGCCGGGTGTTGCGTCTGGCGTTGTCTTCGACAATCCGGGGAATTTCTACGTCGCAGAGCCAGGCGCGGTGGTGAAGTACAACAACCTCGGCAATCTGCAGACCACGATTCCCATTCCCGGAACTGGATCGGGCAACTATATTCTCGGGATCGCAGAGGACGGCGATGGGAAGCTTTACTTGCCAGAGACGAACGGTAACGTTGCGGTGGTCAACAGCAACGGCCTGGTGGTTTCTCCCTCGCTAAGCGTCGGCATCAACTCTCCTGTGGGCGGCGCGGTCGACAGTTCTGGAGCCGTTTGGTTTGTCGGTGGTGACGACAAGGTCACAAAAGTCTTTGGGGGCGGGGCCCCGGATGAATCGTGGTTTTCTCAAGGAGACTTCAGCGGGGGGTTCGGGCGCAGACGATGAGACAACGCTGCAGACACTTCGTGTTAGCGACCGCAGTTGCATTGCTGCTGCCGAGCCTCCTGCTTTCCGGATGCGGCCTGGGAACCAGCGCCGGCACGGCTGCTTCGACTGCAATTCCGACGACTCCACGGGTGACCCACGCCTCAGGCAGCGTGCATGGCGGACAGCAGCCGGTCACGGGAGCCAAGGTTTATTTGTTCGCTGCATCGACCCAAGGCTACGGAACTTCCTCCGCGTCCCTATTGAACACGGCCGCCTCGGGTGTGAGCACGGACACTTCCGGCAACGGCTATGTGACTACCGACAGCAATGGCAACTTCAACATCACAGGTGACTACACGTGTCCCTCGGGTGCGCTGGCCTATGCTGCGGCGGTCGGCGGCAATCCCGGACTCACCGTCGGCACAAACAATTCGGCGCTTACGATGCTCTCCGCGCTGGGACTATGCTCAGGTTTGAATCCGTCGACGTTCATCTCGATCAACGAGGTTACGACCGTAGCGACGGTATGGGCGCTCGCGCCGTTCATCGCCGACGTGGCCGACATTGGAACGAGTTCGACGAATCTGACCGGCTTGACGAACGCGTTCGCGTCGGTGAATCAGCTTGCGAATATCGGCAGCGGGAGCGTCTCGGGGCCGGCCTTGCCGGCAGGCGCAGTTCTGCCCATTGCCGAGATTAATACGATCGCGGACATCCTTTCTGCATGCGTCAACACGGGGGGCGGAATCGCGGGGGATGGAAGCATGTGTGGCAATCTGTTTGCGGCTGCAACTCCCGCTCCGCCTGGCGTGCTGCCTGGAGACACGGTCGCCGCGGCGCTGAATATGGCGCAGAATCCTGGCCTGGGAGTGGCGACGCTCTTTACGCTGGTCCCCGTGAACGCCCCCTTTCAACCCGCGCTCGCAACCTCGCCGAATGACTGGAGCATCGCCTTGAAGTACAAGCCCGCCGGCGTGACCACACCGAAAAGCTTCGCCATCGACGCTGCGGGCAACCTCTGGATTACGAATTGCGGCAGCACAAACTGCACGACAACCGGCGTCGGAAGTGTAACCGAGGTTTCCAACTTCGGCATCCCCATCGGCACGACCAGCGCAGGAGGACTTAACATCCCTTACGCCATCGCCATCGACCTAAGCGGCAACGCGTGGATCGCCAACTATGGCGGCAACAGCATTACCGTGCTCAACTCGAGCCTTACGCCCGTCGCGGCAGTCTACACCGGAGGCGGTCTGAATGCACCCAACAGCATCGCCATCGACAACGCGGGCAACGCCTGGCTCACCAACGCCGGAACCTCTTCGGTGAGTGAGTTCTCAAGCGCTGGGGCGGCGCTGAGCGGAAGCAGCGGCATCACCACAAACGGCGGGTCGCCTGTCGCAATTGCTATCAATCCGCACTAACGGGCGCGGTTGGGAATCTGTGCTGCTGCGGCCACTTGCGATCAGCCAGTCATCCGATCACAATGAGATGCTCTCTTCGGGCAAGGCTTGCAGCGCGTTTCGTAACCCACTCCTTTCGGAACAGCATTTCCGTAGTCTTCGACGTTTGTTTCATCGGAATACATTAGAATCAGCAAATCCCGTTCGGCAAGGCTCGCCGCAGCATCGATTGTTCTCCAGGAACGCCAGGACCATAGGCCCACTATATTATTGATAATAAATGGCTTGAGTGGTGCTCGGAGGGGGACTTGAATTCTCGCACCCCACTGAAAACAAGTTATTGAAAACTATGCTAGCAACAAACGCCGGAAACTGCCGATACGCGGTTATTTGGTACGTATTAGGTACACGATTTTTTGTACTCAGTTTGCTCTGATTTTACGCGCCGAGCACACTCCCATATGCCGCATTTGATCTTGCAGAATTGACGCCCCGCTTCTGTGTCGAGGTCCATGGGAAAGGGATCTATGGATTGCTGCGTGGAAACACAACGCGGAAAGCCGAGCCCTTTTGCTGCTCACTGTCGACAAGCAGATCAGCGCGATGAAGGTCAGTTATCCACTTTGCTATTGCCAGGCCAAGCCCGCTTCCTTCTACCTGGCTGCGCGATGGGTCGGCGCGGTAAAAACGATCGAAGATGTGGGGCAAGTCGGATTGCGCGATACCAATCCCACTATCGCGAACCGTTAGAGTAGTCCGGCCGGAGACAATGCCGAGAGCAACGTCAATCTGCCCCGGTGCCGGCGTGTATTTCAGCGCGTTATCGAGCAGAATCCAAAGCAGCCTACGGAGGCTAGAGAAGTCTCCTAATACCTTCACCAACGATGTAGAAGCAGTTGAAACCGATAGCGTAAGATTGCGCTCTTCGGCGAGCGGACGCGCGAGACTGCACGCCTCCCGAACTACCGCACCGAGGTCGACCGGTTCCAAGACCATATCCACCGAGTTTGAGTCAGCACGAGCCAAGGTGAGCATCCCCTCAAGCAAGTCAGCAGCCTTGGCACTTTCTTCCACGATATCCTCAAAAGCCCTTCGGCTATCGAGGTCTGTGCTTGGATTCCTTAGCGCGACCTCCGCCACGGTGCGGTTAAACGAAAGTGGCCCGCGCAGCTCATGCGAAGCATCGGCAGTGAACCGCCGAATCTGGCTAACAGCAGAATCCAATCGCTGCAGCATGGCGTTACAAGTCTCAGCGAGCCGCTGCAACTCATCTCCGCTGTTTGAAACGGGGAGCCGCTGAGAGAGATTCCCGATGCTTATGGACCGGGCCGTAGCCGTGATTCTATCTACCGGCTTTAGCGCGCGGCGGCTCATCCAGTAGCCCCCGAAGGACGAGATCACCAGCAGAATAGGAACCGAGGTTAGCAGACCTCTCCAGAAGTTTTGGAGGATGACGAGATTTCCCGCCTCAGGTGCGGCGGCAAGCAGGACTAGTGACTGCCCATTGAGCGAGTACGGACGCACCAGCACCCAATAAGGTTGACCTGCAGAATAGATGTGCAGGAATTGCTCTACCTCTATGTCGCTGACGCCAGGCCATGGAAAAGTTGATGCCGCGGAGGAAGGGGAGGGATAGGCGCGGCGGCCATCGACGTTGAAGATTTCCGCCAGGCCATTTCCCGTTGCGTGGGCAAAGTCCTTGAAATCTTGATGGCGATCGTCTTCGCTCTCGTTCTTAGACTTGCTCAACAGATCCTGTAGGCGGTCCATCCGCCGTGCAAGGGTTTGGTAGCGGTCGGCCTTGAGCGTGCTCTTCAGGTTTTGCCACATGACCAAACCAAAAAGCACCCAACCGAAGAAAAAGATTCCCCCAAACCATATGGTTAGGCGCAGCGAGATGGATACAGGCTTCTTCAAGACGGGTCTCATCGGAGCGAATACCCAATACCGCGGATAGTGTGCAGCAGTTCGGGCTCGCCCGCCTGGGTTATCTTTGCACGCAGTGCGCGAATGAAGACGTAAAGGCTGTCATAGGTGACTTCGGCGTCGGAACTCCAGCCTTGGTCAATGAGCATTCCATGCGGGACGACGGTACGCGCCCGGCGAATCAGTATCTCCATCAATGCACATTCGGTACGGGTTAGCGACGCAATGCGGTCGCCACGTTGCAGCTCAAACAGATGAGGTCTGAGAATTAAATCGTCGTACTGCAATTCGTTCGGAATTGGCGTGGGAGCACGACGCGCGGCGGCCCGAACCTTTGCCAGTAGAACATCTAACGCAAATGGCTTGGTCAGGTAATCGTCTGCGCCTGCATCGAGCCCGTTAATGATGTCCTGCATGGAATCGCGGGCGGAGACGATGATGGTTTGCGTGGTGAGCCGATTCTCGCGAAGCTTGCGGATGACCGTGAAGCCGTCCATCCGCGGCAGCATCACGTCCAGAATCAGTAGATCGAAGTTGTTGGTCTTACCCAGCCTAAGGGCTTCATCGCCGTCGTAGGCAAGCTCTGTGGTATGTCCCTCACCCTCAAGCGCTCTTCCAATGTGACTGGCTAGGCTTCGCTTGTCTTCGACGATCAAGACTCGCATTCTTCGATGCTAGGCGTGCCATATAAATGTTCCGTGAATTGCTACAAGCAGCCGGCCATTTCTTAGATTGCGCTTAGACTCGCCTGCCATACTCCGTCCAGTTTGCACCCCTTCAAGTAAGCACGCACGACCTATGTTCGGGAAAGAGGCATTATGTTCTTCGTAAGCAAAATTCGGAGTACTTGCGGTATCGTTCTGATGCTGCTGAGTCTTGCATTGATCTCCTCGCCGGCTGTTGCCCAATCGGCCAAGGGATTAATCGCAGGGAGAGTTGTCGATACGCAGGGAGCTGCCGTTCCGGGAGCGCAGATCACACTCGCGCCCACTGGCATCACTGTCGTCTCGAACGACCACGGCGCCTTCAGGTTGCCCGAAGTAGCAGCCGGAAAGTACACGCTTACAGTGTCCTACGTTGGCTTCGCTCCGCAGGCGACCGACGTTGACCTGGCAGCCGGGCAAAGTCTCGATCTAACCCTGGCCCTGAAGGTAGCCTCATCGAGCGAAGAGATTATGGTCACGGCCGAGCGTCCTCACGGTGAGGCGGAAGCCATCAACGAGACACGAAGCGCTGATAACCTCCTGCAGGTCATGCCCTCAGAGGTCATCACGAGCCTGCCCAACGCGAATGTGGCGGACGCTATTGGTCGCTTTCCTTCGGTCACGCTGTATCGCATTGAAGGTGAGGGCGTTTATATACAGGTGCGGGGCACAGAGCCGCGACTGACGAACGTTACAGTGGACGGCATCACCATCCCTGCGCCCGAGCCATCGGTACGCACGGTTCGCCTGGACGTAATCCCTTCCGACATGGTGGATGCGGTCGAAATGAATAAGACGCTCCAAGCGAACATGGACGGCGACGGCATCGGCGGATCGGTGAACCTTCGCACGAAGGAAGCGGGTAACCAGCCCACGGTTAGCCTTTACAGCAATGGCGGCTACACAAACATCATGAATGGGCGCGACTCGTACGCGTTCGGTGGAACCGCAGGCAAGCGCTTCGGGGCGGACAAGAAGTTCGGCATCCTGGGTAACGCGGTTTACGACTACAACGGTCGCGGCATCGACAATATTCAGCCGGCTCTCGATCCGCTTTCAACCCTCGGCACGCCGTTCTATGACAGCAACACTATCCGCGAGTATCGGTACTACCGCACCCGCTATGGCTTCGACGGCAGCGCGGACTACCGCGTCGACAACAACACGACCATCTACGCGCATGGATTCTATTCGGACCTGAAGGACTGGGGCGATAAGTGGTATTACTCGCCGGTTTCTACCGCGATCAGCGGCACGGCAGCCAACCCGGTTCTGCCCAACCCGGCGACCAAGTCGTCGAGCCCCAAGTTCTACACTTCCAGCAAGCGTCCGAATGCTTCGGTTGGAACCCTCATTCTCGGCGGCCGTACCGTGCACAAC
>Ga0182013_10009353_pt1 | contig 10340 bp, 7 predicted proteins | sample 612S2MmetaG_FD_120487 | JGI IMG/M metagenome (GOLD analysis project Ga0182013, IMG submission 120487) | Permafrost microbial communities from Stordalen Mire, Sweden - 612S2M metaG | ecosystem: Environmental > Terrestrial > Soil > Wetlands > Permafrost | place: Sweden: Stordalen | collected...
TCGAGCGGCTCGCCGTCGACCTCAGCCGGGAAGCGCACACAGTAGCCTTGCTCGACGTGCAGTCCGACGACGAACACCTCGGTCCCGCGCGGGAAGTAGGTCCCGTCTTTCCACAGCGTGCCGTACGTCGTATCGTAGTGCTGCCCGATTTTTATCGCTTCGATGTTCCGTGTCTCCAAAATCGGAAGTCGCGCGCAATCGCGCATTATTCCGCGCTCCGGCGTCGTATTCCCATCCGGAATGGACGAACAACAAGGGACGGGATGGCGCGTGCTGTCGTCTTCCTACCCGATCGCAACGCCTTTCCTGCGCCTTCGCAGCGACAAGATCGAGCTGCCCGACGGCAGTGTGATCGAAAACTACTACGTCCGCGAGACGCTCGGCTTTACCATCATCTTCGCGCTCACGCCCGACGGCCGCGTGATTTTGGTCCGTCAGTACAAGCACGGCGCCGCGCGAACCGTCCTCGAATTACCCGCCGGCGCCATCGACGCCGGTGAGAGCGCCGCGGCGTGCGCCCTGCGGGAACTTACCGAGGAAACCGGCTACGTCGGCGACGATCCCGTTTTGGTACGAACGTACCTAGCGGATCCGACCAATTCCAACGGCTCGTTTCACCTCTACCTGGTCCGGAACGCCCAATTGCGGGCCGCCCAATCGTTCGATATCACCGAAGACATCGCGGTGGAGATCGTCTCGCTGGGCGACTTGCGGGCGATGCTGCGCGACGGCCGGATCGACACCGGCTCGCACGTCGCGAGCATCTACGCGATGCTCGACTATTTGGGGCTGCTGTGAGCGGTTAATTCGGTTCGAGCCGGCGGCGGCGCACGAAACCGGTCGCCGGGCTCGGCGCCGGCGACCGCAGCGTTGCGCACAGCGCCGATAGCATGCCGAAAGGAAAGACGCGATCGGCGGTCGCGGCGACGACCTGCAGATCCGAGCGCCGCACGTCCCACGGCGCGAGTGCAGCGATGCATTCCGGGGACAGCACGTCCAACCCGCGCGAATACGGTGTGAGCGCGGGCACCACGACGATCCGTTCGCCGGCGAGGAACGCCGGCGCGCTGATGCCGCCGCCCAAGTGCATGCTCGGATGCAGGTGGCCGATGATTGCGCGCTGCCCGAGCGGCCCCCGCTTGTCGCCGTGCGCGAGCAGCCAACCGTCGCGCTCGCACGACTGCACCGTCGACCCCAAGATCGCGGCACCACGTGAACGCCCTTCGTGGTTGCCGGCGACGAACGTCACGTCGGCGACCTCGCGCAATTCCCGCAGCGCGCCGGTGACGACGCCGATCGCGCCCTCGCTCATCGCTGAGCCGTGGATGACGTCGCCCAAGAACACGACCTCGCGCGCCGCGTTGCGCCGGGCCGCGATCGCGATCGAGGCCGTCATCTCCGCGGTGCTCCACAACGGCAGCGCGGCGCCGCCGCCCATGACGTCCTCGTAGCCGAAGTGCGCGTCGGCGACGAGCAGCGCGCGCGCGCGCGGCAGGAAAGCGAAACCCGCGGCCAGCGCGACGACACCGTCCGCGAGCGGATACTCCGCCGCCGCCGGAGCGGGCTTCCGGCTCACGATTCGACCCGCACGAGCAGCGGTTGGCCGCGTTCGTCGAAGTGCACCGGACCGCGCGCCGGCGGTTGACGCCATGCCGCGTCATTCGCGCGCGCGGCGGCTTCGTCACCGCAGGCCGCCGCGGCGGTTTGCGCGAGCAGGTCGAGTTCGTCTTGCGGAGTGGCACCGAGCACGGCCAGGACCCGTTCGTGCAGCGCTTCGACCATGCCCGCGCGGTCGTCCACGACGACCGAATCGCCAAAGCTCGACGTAACGATGCCGAACGTGAAGGGCGTCGCCGCGGCGGGGTGCAGCACGCGCGGCGCACCGTCCAATTCCTCGAGGTAGCGCCGCGCCGCGGGCGCGTCGAGCAGTTCTCGGGTGACGACCCGGATGGTCTCGCGAATGAGCGGAAAGTCCCGATCCGCTTCGAACAGTCGGTCGAAGATCTTCTGTGAATTCCAGTTGAGCGCAGCGCGCCGCAGCGTCTGACCGCCGGCCCGCCGCAGCACGAGTAAGCCGGTGTTCGCGACGTAGCGGAAATGCCGGCGCAGCAAGTACGAGCGGCGCAGACCCGCGAGCAGATCGCGGTCGAAATCCGCGGCGTAGAGCAGCGATCCCCACACCGCGTCGGGGATGGTGACGCGCGGCGGCAGACCGACGAGAAAGCCGTTGTCGTCGTTGGTGAGCTGCGCGTTGCACGTGTAGCGCGCAGCGATCCGGGCGCCGACGATGCGCGACAGCGTCTCGTTGACGCGCCGTCCGGCGCAGGTGTGAAAGACCGCGGTCTGACGCTTGTCCATGCGGTAGATCTCGATCACCGGACGGCGGTCGTCGGGCACGTCCGACAGAGCAAGCTGCTGCGCGATGTAGCGCACGACGTGAGCCGCTTCGACGCCGTCGAGGGCGTAGCGCGTGCGCAGATAGGTCAGCGCCGACTGCGGACCGCCGCTCGCGAGCGCACCTGCCGCGCCGCGGCGCAGCACGCCGATTTCGCGCGCGAGCGTCAGCGGCACGCCTTTCATATGAGACGACCACTGCGGCACGTTGGGCCGCCCGGCATACGGCTCGACGCGCAGACCTCCGGCCAAGACCTCTTTAACGCGCAGCGTGCGGCCGTCGAGCAAGAAGACGTCGCCGGTTTTGAGTCCGGCGGCAAAGCCTTCGTCGAGCCGGCCGATCTTCGTGCCGCCGCTGCCGGCGACGCCCACCGTGCGTTCGTCGGGGATGGTGCCGACGTTTTCGAAGAACGCCGCCGACGCTTCGCGGCCCAGACCGTAGAGGACGTCGGCGTCGGCGCCGATCCGGCGGACGTGCGCCTCGTCCGGGCCGGCTCCGCCGCCCGAAAGATACTCGACACAGCTGCGCAGTTCGGCCTCGGTCACATCGCGGAACGGATACGCCCGGCGCGCGATTGCAAGCGCGTCGGCGATCGGCATGCGCCGATCCGGTGTCACGCTGCCGACCAGCCACTGCGCGAGCACGTCGAGCGGCTTCTCGGAGAGCGCGAGTTCCTCGATGACGCCGTCGGCAATGCAGCGCCGCGTCGCGGCCGCCTCGACGATATCGTCGCGGTCCTGGGCGATGACGATCCCCGTCGCGACGGCACCCGGCCGGTGGCCGGCGCGGCCGACGCGCTGCAGCGTCGAGGTCATCCCGCGGGCGCCGCCCAGGATGAGGACACGGTCGATGTAGCCGATGTCGACGCCCAATTCGAGCGACGTCGAACAGACGACGGTGCGCAGCGTTCCATCGCGGAGCTGCGACTCGACCCGATGACGAACGTTCTTCTCGAGCGCCGAGTGGTGCACGCCGATGCGCCGGTCCCGCGCCGGCTTATCGCGCGCGGGTTCGATCGCGTCGACCTCACCGGGCGGCTCGCCGGCGGCTTCCATTTCGTGCGCGACGCGCTCGGCTTGGCTGCGCACGTTGGTGAACACGAGCGTCGTCCGCACGTCCCGGGTGAGTTTGAAAGCCTCGCGCGCGGCGGTTGCCAGCGGCGCCATCGCTCCGGCGAACGGCGCACGGATGTCGAGCTTGATCGAGCGCAGCCCGCGGCTGTCGACGATCGCGCAATCGCGGCCGCTTCCGGCGACATATGCCGCCACGCCCGCGAGCGGCGCGACCGTCGCCGACAGGCCGATCCGGCGCAGCGATCGGGGAACCAACGTTTCGAGTGATTCGAGCAGCAGCGCCAGTTGCGCCCCGCGCTTGTTCCCCGCCAGGGCGTGGACCTCGTCGATGACGACGGTTTCGACGGCGGCGAGCGTCCTGCGATACGACTCCAGCGCCAGCATCAAGGCCAGCGACTCGGGCGTGGTGATCAGAACGTGCGGCGGGCGCGCCATCATCAGCCGCCGTTCTTCGACCGGCGTGTCGCCGGTGCGAACGCCGGTGCGGACGAACCGCTCGCGGATGCGCCCGTGCCGCTTGTGAGCGCGCTCGGTGTCGGGCCGCTCCAACAGCCCCATCTCGCGCAGCGGGCGCCGCAAGTTATGTTCGACGTCGTAACCGAGGGCGCGCAAGGGGGAGACATAAAGACAGAACGGCCGTGGAAAGAGCTCGTCGGCATCGCGCCGCTGGGCCAGCTGCGACATGACCGGCAAGAACGCCGCCAGCGTCTTGCCGGTCCCCGTCGGGGAAGAAACCAAGAAACTCTTCCCGGCGAGTGCGAGCGGCAAGGCCCCAGCTTGCGGCGCGGTCGGCTGCCGAAGACGCTCGTCGCACCAAGCGGCAACCGTGGGGTGAAGTCCCGCGAAAACCGGATCCACAGGCAGCGGCGTTTTGTCGGCACGGCACCGCTATCCCTGTCATTCTTCGAACGTACGTTTGTGATTGAGATCGAATCGCTCGCTTCATCACCTGCCGAACGTGATAGGTGGCCCACGCTCGCGATCGCCGTGTACAGCCGCATCGTGGCGGGCTTTTTCATCTCGCTCGATCCGCCGGGAGCAATCGCGGCGGGTTGTGCATCGCGCATGCGACACTGCCAAAAGAAGCCTGAACTTTTTGCCGTTCGTCGAGCGCACCGTTCAGCCGTTCGGTGTGGCGATCGACGGGATCCGGTATTACGGCGACGTGCTGCGGCGCTTCATTGGTGCCAGCGAAGACGGGCACAAGCGCAGTTTCGTGTTTCGCCGCGACCCGCGCGACATCAGCACGATCTCCTTTTGGATCCCGAGGTTAGGCAGTACAACGCGATCCCGTACCGCAACACGACGTATCCCCCGCTGAGCGTTTGGGAATTGCGCGAGAGCGCGGCGATGAATCGCCATGTATCCTTCGCGCAAGCGCAGGCTTCCGTGAACAAGTTGGACGAGCAGTTCGGTCGCCGACTGTTCGGGATTGCGTTCGAGACGCTCGGTAAGCCACTCGTCAAGGCCCCGTGGCAAGCGCAGTGGGCATCTGGTAAACTGCGCTCCTTGGTGAGATTGCGATGATCCGCTCGTCGTGTTCTATTCCTCGCCTAAAGACTAAGAGTTGCAGTGCCTCCCAGGTGCGTCCGGCCGACTCCCGATTATGCACGACCCATTGCTGTCCGTCGAGAGCGGTGAGCCGCTGGAAGACCTCGACTCCTTCGCCCGCCTATTCCGCGAATTGCCAGGTTTCGGCTCCAAGGAGACGAAGGGCGGGGTCGTGGGTGGGAACTTCGCTTCCCGGCTGCCGTTCTTGTTCGCTGTTGCATTCGTTGCGGCGGGCTTGGCCGACCCTGTCGTGGAGTCGGCGTCGAACACCGGGATCTTCGGGCACTACGTCGACAACAACCATCTCGGGGTCGTTCCGACGCTGCTGGCGGGCGCGGTCGTCATCGCTGAAGTGCTGGTGCTGCGTTTCGTTGAGGCTTGGCGGCATTCGACGGACCGTTCGCGCGACTCACTCATCGATATCGCCAGGGATTTCGGCAGCCGATCGGTCGCGCGGGATTTCCCGGTGATTTTCGCTCTCCAGCTGCTCTCGCTGTTCGCCATGGAAAGCGGAGAACAACTCGTCGCGGGTGGGAAACTGCTCGGCGGCACGGCCTGGCTGGGCGGCCCGATCCTCTTTAGTTTGATCGCACACGCGATCATTGGCGGCTTGTGCACATTTGCGCTCGGCGCGTGCATGCGCGCGATCGTCCGAGCCTTCGCCTCACTTGTCAAGACCGCCGTCCGGTTCATTTGGCTTGCAGTTGCTCGCCCGAGCGCTGGTCCGTGCCGTCTCGACCGTCGCGCTATCTGGTTTGCCCGTGCGCAGGCGCCGCACGTCCGAGAAATCGGCGGCCGTGCCCCGCCGCTCCTTCAAACGCCCGGCTTAAGCTACATCAGCTAACCGCGTCTTAAAGCGCGCGTTTGTGCGCTTTCGAAGGAGCCTCATGAAGTCAACGCTACGTGCAGTGGCGCTATTTGCTCTTATCATTCTCTTCGGTGCCGGCCTCACCGAGCGAGTACAGCCGGCCGGCGCCGCTGAGGCGACAACCGGTTTGATCACCGGCACAGTAACCGCCGCGAGTGGGGCGCCCATCCCAAACGCGAGGGTCACGGCGGCTTCACCGTCCGGTCGGTATTCGGCAGTCACAGACTCTCACGGTCGCTTCGTCATGCTGGGCGTTGAGCCGGACACCTATATCGTTACCGCGGACGCGGTCGGCTATGAGACCGCGACGCAGAGCGAGGTACCTGTTCTCACCGGGCAGCAACAGAAAGCGGCATTTCGGCTCGAGTCCGCGATTCGGACGATCGGAAATGTGCAAGCCCGGAACCAAGCGTTTACGATCGGTGCGCCAAGTGACTCCTTTATCGTCAGCGGCGACGCGGCCCGCGCGCAGTTCCCGACGACGTCTTCATCCGGGCTTTCGAGCTATACCCAAGGCAGCGTCCAAGGCGCGATCGCGAACGTGCCCGGCGTGGACCTCGATCCCTTCGCGAACGCCATCTTGCGCGGCGGCCGCGTCAGCGATACCGTCTTCGACTACGACTCCGTACCGATTCCGCAAGGGCTGATCGCCGAACCCGGCGGGAACGTCGACGGCGCTCAACTCCCGACTACCGGTATCGCCTCGACGAACGTGACGCTCGCTGGGTATTCCAATGAAAGCGATAACGCGCTGGGCGGTGTCGTCAATCAGATACCGGCAGTCGGCACGTATCCCGGCAGCACCACGATCGAGCTTGCCGACGGCATCGGAACCAAGTCTCAATTCAGCAGCATTCAGCTTCTCGGTGCCACCCCGGATCTCAAGTGGCGCTATGCGCTAGCCAGCACGTTCGGCAACGATTATCTCAAGTACGGCTATGGAAATACGTTTTACGCGGCCGAGGCAGCCACGTACGGCTTGTCGCTCCAGACGCGCGGCCAATACTCCATCGAATCGAACGTGCACTATGCGGCGACGGCAAAGGACGATATCTCGATCTTGGCGCTCGTCGGCCAGGCCGAATATAACCAATACGGTTCGCCGTATTCGGGCGAAACGATCGGCGCCTTCGACGGCGCGACCACGACCTACCCCGGCGAAACCAACCCCAGCACTCCGGTCAACTTCGCCTCCGGCGTACGCGGCTATTACGATATCGTCAAAGGGCAATGGCAGCACACGGGGTCGCACATTTTCTCGCGCGTTCAGGTGTACCAGTCGCAGTTCGGGTCTTCGTCGGCGGGCCCGTTCTGGGACGAGAACGGCTTCCCCGACGGCTCGATCTCGCTCTTCCAAAAAAGCGATCAACGTCAGAACGGCGTAAATTTCGACAATGAAGCCGTCTACGGCATACACCGCATCCGCTTCGGCGCCGAATACCGCACGAACACGTCCTACCTCGATCAAGTCGTTCCGACCGCTGATGAGTTCATCACGTCCAATCCGACGATCAATTCGCACCTTGCGTATCTGGGCGACACGTGGTCGATCGGTGATCGGCTCCAGGTATCCGGTACGGCACGGGCGACGCACGCGCACTTCAAGCCGTTTACCGGCTTCGCTTACGATACCGGTTCGATCGACCCGCATCTGGGTGCGTCCTATCGGTTGGGCTCGCAGTACGCGCTGCGAGCGAACTTCGATCACATCAACGTCGCGCCGGCACCGCTGGAGGCCGACCGGGTCGACTCAACCAACGTCGACGCAAACGGCAACCCGGCGCCGTTCGTCGCACTCGCGCCGGAAACGGCCAACGACGCAACCTACTCGTTCGAGGGCAACGGCCGCACCCAATTCCGGCTGACATATTATCAAAAGTTCGAGCAGAACCTCATCGACGTTCTGCCATACAATTTCAAATCGGCCATCACCTCAGGTCTCAACCCCAACGGTCTGGGCGTACCGACCAATGTCGGCAATCTGCGCGCGAGCGGAGCCGAACTCTACGTCAAGAACGGCGGCTTCTCAATCGACAGCGGCTTCATTCGCGCGTTCACGTCCAGCGCATCGCAATTCGCCTACAACGGCCTCAATGCGCCGGCAGTCGCTGCGGGCCATCCGTTCCCGGTTAGCTATCTTCCCGATTTCACGACGTCACTTGCGTATGAGTTCAACGATCGAAGGCACCGCTTCCGGGTCACGCCATCCCTTTCATATCAGACCGGATATCCGTACGGCAACGGCAAGGAAGCATGGATATTCGATCCGGTCACGGGAAAGCCGATTCAAGTACCCAATGACAACTACGTCAACCCGGGCGCAAACTACTATTTTCTTGCGAATCCGTCAGAGCCGTTCAACGCACTGACGAACCCCTACATCGGCAACCTCGGCACCAACGAAGGCAACGATCCGAATACCTTGCGCTCGACGCCTCAGTTTCTCACGAACCTGCGCATCGAGAAAGACATTACGCCGCGTCTGACGTTCATCATCGACGTCGCGAATTTATTCAACACCGTGACTCCGACGGCGTATCAAGTCAACCCGTATCTCATCGGCCCGCCGGGCTACAAAGGCGGGAACGCGACGTATTCCAACTGCTACGGCCAAATTCTCGCCGGCAATGTCCCCTGCGCGCCGGGGCTGCCTGCCGGCACCACGCCGTACACGCTCGGCAACGGCGTTCCCACTCAAGACGGCGTTACCCAGTCCGTTCCGTGGAGCTACGGCACGGACGGCTACATCCCGCAAGGTTATCCCTTGGGCCGTACCGTGCAGGTTCGACTCCGCTACCGGCTATGAGCCTTACGATCGCGGCAGTCATCTTTTTCAACTATTTCAAGGTGCGGCAAAAGGAGCAATCGGTTGACGTGCTGGTCACGCTTTCCGCGAGCGGCGCCGTAACGCACGCCGTCACTCACCGGACTTCCGGAAACGCCGAGCTGGACCAAGCCACCCGATCACGTGCGTATGCTGACGGCCGCGAAGCCAAAGACGGGATCGGCGCGTATATCACGCTGTACAACGGGTCTCGTCCGCATTCAAGCCTTGAAGGCGAGACCCCCGATTCGGCATTTTTCCAGCAACTGCCCGAACTTCGGGCGGCGTAACCGACCGACGGAGTTCTCCACGTTATCCACTGTTTCCACAGGCGCTACGGCTACGTGGTGTGTTCGTAGCGGACGATGTCGAGACAGGGATCCGGTGCGCTTAGAGTTCATCGACCAACGGCATGTTCCATTCGAAGACCCGGGAATCTTCGGCCGCCCGTCGCCGCCGCGCTTCCGAGAGATCTATCAGCAGTCCGGCTGAAAACCTGAAAACGTAGTCAATGACTACAGCTTAATGAATTCGCCCTGAGCCGAACCTGGGCCAATCCAATTCTCGCTGTGATCCGTTATTCACGCATAACCGCAAGCCAAGGGTTGACTCATCCAGTAACATAGTCGCCATCTTTCTTTTGCGCTTTTCCTAAAGAGGAGAGTTTTGTGGATGTTTCTCGGGTTCGGTTTTTGGGCGCCGGGACGGCGCTGACCGCGTTCGGCACAACGCTGTTGACCCCGTTCATCGCTGCGGCGGCAACGGCCGACGAAGGCGACATCAAGACGCTCAATACGCTCGCGGCGTTCGAGCGTGCTGCAATCAAGGCATACCAGGACGGAGCCGGTACCGGTTTGCTGACCCCCGGCGTACTCACCGTCGCTAAGGGATTCCTGGCCGATCACACCGCTCACCGCGACGCGCTGGCCGCAGCGGTCAAAGCGGCGGGACAAACCCCCGGAAGCGACGTCGCGAAGGTGGACTACCCGACGCTCAAGACACAAGCCGACGTCCTGAAGTTCGCCGAAGGGCTCGAGCGCAACGCGGCGAGCGCATATCTCGGCGTCATCCCAACATTTAAAGATCCCGCACTGGCAAAGCTTACCTCGTCGATTTTGGGCATCGAAACGACGCACGTGACAACGTTGGCGGCGGCTCTTCAAGAAGCAACCCCATACAAGTTTTTCATCTCATAACCTCATAGGCGAAACACCGAGAATACACACTACAGCAACCGCTGTATGCCCATGCATAGACCACCACCTGAACAGTAGCCACGAACGATTTCGGTAATTTGAGATCCAGCCGGGCAAGCCCGGTTCAGAATTACCGAAAACGGGGCCTGGGATTCGGACCGTCCCAAGCCGAGTCGTGAACGTCGAGGACTTTCTGGCCGAATTGAGGGCGGGAGACGTCCTGGCCTAGCATTACTTTGGCTTGCGAGCCCAGGCCCGCAAGCCGATCCTCACATCGCCTGCCAGTCCCCGGCACCCTACGTTGAGCGCTCCGGCCGTCCGCGGGTCGATCAGATTGGCAAAGTTCGAGCTCGTCGAGGACGGCAACGGCGCCCCGTCCAGTTCATAGGTCACCCCGTGGAAGCCGTCGACCACCGGTTCGTCGTACGAGAAA
>Ga0182013_10009356_pt1 | contig 10338 bp, 4 predicted proteins | sample 612S2MmetaG_FD_120487 | JGI IMG/M metagenome (GOLD analysis project Ga0182013, IMG submission 120487) | Permafrost microbial communities from Stordalen Mire, Sweden - 612S2M metaG | ecosystem: Environmental > Terrestrial > Soil > Wetlands > Permafrost | place: Sweden: Stordalen | collected...
GGCTTGAGGGCCGTGCAGGCTTCGGCGATGCCGTCGATTGCGGCTGAGAGCTGAGCCATGATTTCAGGCTTCTCAGGGTTGCCGAAGTTGAGGCAGTTGGTGGCGGCCACGGGTGTTGCGCCGGTGCAGGCCACTTTGCGGGCGGCTTCGGCCACGGCATGCATGGCGCCGAGCCGGGGATTGAGATAGGCCCAGCGGCCATTGCCGTCGAGAGCCATGGAGAGGCCGCGCTCGTGTCCCGGCGTGCCGGTGCCTTTGATGCGCATGACGCCGCCTTCGCCACCGGGGCCGAGGACGGTGTTGGTCTGGACCATGGTGTCGTACTGCTCATGAACCCATCGCTTGGAGCAGACGTTGGCGCTTTCGAGCAGCTTGATGAGGTCGGCGGTGAAGTCGCGGTCTTTCTTCAAAGCGTCCAGCACGTGGTCGGGAGGATCGTTCGGAAGAGGACAGGTCCAGGTGCCTACGGGGCGGTGGTAGAGCGGCGCGTCGTCTGTCAGCGATTCATTTGGAATGTCGGCGACGAGCTCGCCGTGATGACGGATGCGCAGGCGTGACTCGGGCTTGACGGTGCCTACAATGACGCCGTCGAGGCCCCACTTCTCAAAGACGCGGAGGACTTCGCCTTCGCGTCCTTTTTCCGCTACGAGCAACATGCGCTCCTGGCTTTCAGAAAGCATGATTTCGTAGGAGGTCATGCCGGTTTCGCGCTGGGGGACGAGGTCGAGTTCGACGTCGAGGCCGACGCCGCCGCGGCCGCCCATCTCGCAGGTGGAGCAGGTCAAGCCGGCAGCTCCCATGTCCTGAATGCCGACAATGGCGCCGGTCTGCATGGCTTCAAGGCAGGCTTCCATCAACAGCTTTTCCATGAAGGGGTCGCCCACCTGGACGTTGGGACGCTTGGCCTCAGTGCCCTCGTGAAACTCTTCGCTGGCCATGGTTGCGCCATGGATGCCGTCGCGGCCGGTTTTTGCTCCTACATAGATGACGGGGTTGCCGGCGCCGGTAGCTTTGCCGTAGAAGATTTCGTCTTTGCGGACCATTCCCAGGGCGAAGGCGTTGACCAGCGGGTTGCCGCTGTAGCAGGCTTCGAACTTGGTTTCGCCGCCGAGATTGGGGACGCCGAAGCAGTTGCCGTATCCGGCAATGCCACTGACCACGCCTTCGACGATGGAGTGATTTTTGGCGACAAGCTTTCGCTCTTCTGCGTCCTGGCCGGGCTGTTCCGCGATTTCGCCGAAGCGGAGCGAGTCCATGACGGCCAGCGGCCGGGCGCCCATGGTGAAGATGTCGCGCAAAATGCCGCCGACGCCGGTGGCTGCGCCCTGGAACGGCTCAATATAGCTGGGGTGGTTGTGGGACTCGATTTTGAAGGCGCAGGCCCATCCGTCGCCGACGTCGATGATGCCGGCGTTTTCGCCGGGACCTTGGACGACGCGATCGCTTTTGGTGGGCAGGCGCTTGAGGTGAACGCGGCTGGACTTATAGGAGCAGTGTTCGCTCCACATCACGGAATAAATGCCGAGTTCGGTAAGCGAAGGCACCCGGCCCAAGGCCGCAAGAATGCGGTCGTACTCGTCCGCTGTAATGCTGTGCGCGGCGAGCAACTGCGGGGTGACGGAGGCTGGCTCGGGAACAACTGCGGAAGGGGCAGTAGTCATCACGGTTGCCTCCATTGTCGCACGGGACTAGCCATCGAGTGCGCCGGCGTGGATGTGGAAAGCGGGGCTGGAACGGCGGATGGGTGCATTGCGGCGACGCAGGTTAACCGGATTGGCGGCCAAGATGAACAGTTGCAGTGTGTAGCGCCCCAGCCAAGGGCTGTGCGATACTTTTTGAGCAGGCACCCACCCCATGCCGGGATGGCGGAACTGGCAGACGCAGCGGACTCAAAATCCGCCGACCCTTGCGGTCATGGGGGTTCGACCCCCCCTCCCGGCACCAACAAATCCTTCTAGAATATAGACTTCGCTGGATGGCACCTTGCCCTCCCAGTGGCATCGAGGATGCTGCTCCCGCGTAGACCTCGTCAGGTTGAGCCCCGAGTATTTTCTAAGCGGAGGTCATTCAAGGCACGGGATCGTGTTCTCAAGTATGCTGCATATTGCCATTGCTGACTTGCGCATACGCTCCGGTCGTTACCTTTTTCTTGCACCGGGAGAGAGCGCACTGCAATTGGCTGCCGAACCCGGACGGGTGTGATCCAAATCACTGCCGCAGGAAGCCGGGCAGCGGATGCTTACTCTTAAGGCTGTGGGTCTTTACACGATGAATTGGGGCAGAAAAAGCGCGTTGCTGATGCTGGCGGTTGTGGTCCTTTGGACCGCGATACCGGCTTCAGCCTGTCTGCTGGCCGAGCATTCGACGGGGCAACCTGATTGCTGTCGCGGGATGGCGCGCGCATTTGACTCGTCCTCGATGTGCGCGGACGGCTTGTGCTGCCCGGCCCACCAGCAGCACGCTGTTGTCGCCACGGTCCCCCTGTACTCCCCTGAGCTTTCGCAGAAGCTGGCCGTTGTGCCGCAACAGGCCGGTTTGCAATTGCGCGCCCTTCCGGGCGCCATGCACCGCAGTGCTTTCGAAACGCCGCCGCTGAAATTCCCGCCGGGCGGCGCCTTCGCTCTTCGAATCTAATACTCCTTTCTTCCAAGGCTGAACCAAGGCCTCCGTGCGTTTTTGTGCGCCCATGCACATTGGGAACGCATGCCCTGGCCGAGAACTGTGTATCCGTCGGAGGAAGTAATGAAGTTTCTCGTTTCTGCATTTTGTATTTTGGCGTTCGCTGCGGGCGGTTGTGTTTCCCGCGCGGAGGTGCCTGCCAAGAGCGACGGTCTGTTGAACTTCGCGGCCTTGCTTCAAGAACACCACCGTCCGGATGTTTCTGGGCCGGCGCTGACTTTGGAGGATGTAGAGCGGATAGCCCTGGCAGCGAATCCGGAGATCGAGGTAGCCGTTCGCCAAGTTGCGATCGCAGAGGCGCACGTTCCTGTTGCTGGCGCGCTCGACGATCCTTCGATCATGTATCGCGCATGGGGCGTCCCGCTGCGGCAGCCGTGGAATTATAACGCCGCTCAGAATATGTTCAGCGTCAGCCAAACTTTTTCAGGCGGCGGCAAACGGGCGCTGCGCGCAGATGTGGCTGAGTCGGACGTTGACATGGCCAAGGCACAGCTTGAAGAGGTGCGCCTGGAAGTCCGTGTGCGCGTACACAAGGCCTTCAACGACCTGTTGCGCACCGACGACGAAATGCGGATTCACGATGAGCACCTGGCTATTGCGCGTCAAGCCATCGAAGCGGCAAGAATCAAGTACGCGGTCGGTAAAGTATCGCAGCAGGACATTCTGAAGGCGCAAGTCGCGCTCACAGGGCTGGCGGAGCATATGATTCGCTTCGATCACGACGCCGATCTTGCGCGGGCCCGCCTCAACACGCTGCTTGGACGCGATCCAGAGACGCCGTTTCGCGTGACCGGAGACTTTGCCGCGCTGACCGCGCTACCCCAGTCGCAGACGCTCGAAGACCTGGCTCTTCGCTCGCGCCCAGACCTGCTTGCTGCCCAGGAAGCCGCGCAGCGGAGCCACAAAGAGCAGGCGCTGACCAAGAAGGCGTACGCCCCGGACTTCACGATTTCGGCCGGCTATATGCTGATGCCGCCCAGTTCAAATATGCGCAACAACTACATGGTGGAAGGATCGATGAATCTGCCTTGGCTTAATCACCGCAAGCACGATGCGGAGATTGCCGAAGCCACGGCGCAAGCAACCGGGCAGGACGCCGAGCTTGCAGTGCAGCGTAATGCCGCATTCGGGCAGATTCAGGAAGCCCTTGTGGAGGCACAGGAAGCGCAACGGCTCGCGCACATGTATCGCGACGAATTGCGGCCCCAGGCCGAGGCAACGCTCCAGTCGAGCGTGATTGCGTATGAGAACGACAAAACGAGCTTTCTGGACCTGCTCGACAGCCAGATGACCGTCATCAATGTGGACCTTGCCTGGCTGCAGGCAGATGCCGATTTCGACACGCGCCTGGCGGATCTCGAACTCGCTACAGGCGCTCCGATCCACCAGTCCAACTTTCCCGCAACGGAGGTAAAACCGTGAAGACGCGCACATATCAGATCGCGCTTGTGGCTGCCGTTACCGCGTGCGTCTTGCTCGCTTCGGCACTCTTGTATGTACTCCCGCACCGGAGTCAAGCGGCGCCGGCAACAGCCTCGCAAGACCCGGTGGTGGCGCGTGGGCCGCAGAGCGGCTCCCAGCCCCTGCCGACTGGAGGAACAACTCCTGCGGGCCCTGAGCCTGCACTGGCTACCGTGCAGTTATCGCCTCAGCGCCTTCAGGAAATCGGCGTTACGACAGCGACTGTGGAACGGAAGGATGTCCATGACGATTTGAACGTTCCCGGCAATGTGGATATTGACGAGGAAAAACTCTCGTATGTGCAAACTCGCTTTCCGGGTTGGATACAAGATGTCACGGCGAATGCTACCTACCAGTACGTTCACAAGGGGCAGCGTCTGTTTACTGTCTACAGCCCGGACCTGGTGAGCAGCGAGCAGGAGTATCTGCTGGCCAAGCAAAACCAGAAGGCCTTTGCGCCGAATGCGCACGGCATGGCAGTGCAAGAAGGCGGCTGGTTGTTGCAGGCCGCAGAGGAGCGGTTGCGGCAATTCGGCGTGCCTGCGCAAACGATTGCGGACTTGGAGCAAAGCGGAAAAGTTCAGCGCAACATCGCCATCGACTCGCAAGTCTCGGGCTACATCATTGAGCGCAATGCTCTGCCTAACGCCTACGTGCAGCCGGAGACCAAGCTCTACACGATCGCCGATCTCTCTACGGTTTGGGTATACGCCAATGTGTTTCAAAATGAAGTTGGCCGATTGAAACCGGGCGATTCCGCGCAAGTTACGGTCGATGCCTATCCCGGACGCAACTTCAGCGGCCGCATCGATCAGATTCTGCCGCAGGTTGATCCAACCACGCGCACCGTGCGCGTACGCCTGGTATTCCGCAACCCTGGCGTTGTGCTCAAACCTGGAATGTATGTGAACGTCGCCATTTCGGTTTCCCTGGGGCGGCAGTTGGTCATTCCGGCGTCCGCTGTGCTGCAGGCAGGCACGCGGGCAATTGTCTTTGTGAACCGCGGGAACGGCTCTCTGGAGCCACGCACCATCGAGATCGGAACGCAGCTCGACGATTCGGTGATTGTTCTCAGCGGTCTAAAGGACGGGGAGAAAGTGGTCAGCTCCGCCAACTTTCTCGTGGACTCGGAAGCTCAGCTTCAGGCAGCTGCAGGAGCCTTTGCTCCCCTCGCGCCGCAACCGGCCGCGGGCTCGACACCGGTGCAGCAGTTGCAGATAGACCTGAGCACGCAGCCGTCTCCGCCGCAGCAGGGCACAAACACCGTGCGCATCAAGCTGACTGGTTCTGACGGAAAGCCGGTGTCAGGGTTGCAAGTGGCAGCGAACTTTTTCATGCCGGCTATGCCTGCGATGGGAATGGCGGCAGAACGCGCCGCAGCCGCACTGGCCGACAAGGGAAACGGGTTTTATGAGGGCTCCTTGCAGCTCCCAACAGGGGGCACCTGGCAGGTGTCGATCACTGTCCAGCGGGGCGGCCAAACGGTGGCAACCAAGCAACTCGGCCTCAGCGCCACTGGAGGCATGTGATGATTTCACGCATCATCGCGTGGTGCGCGCGCAACCCATTTCTCGTATTTACGGGGGCCATTCTCCTGGTCGTCGCCGGTGTATGGTGCATGCAGCGTGTGCCGCTTGACGCTCTGCCCGACATCAGCGACGTGCAGGTCATCATTCACACACAGTGGGCCGGCGAGCCGCCAAATGTGATTGAAGATCAAGTTACGTACCCGATTGTTACCGCACTGCTCTCTGCCCCTCACGTCAAGAACGTGCGCGCCCAGACCATGTTTGGCGACTCCTATGTCTTCGTCGTGTTTCAGGATGGCACCGATCTCTATTGGGCGCGGTCGCGCGTGATCGAGTATCTGCAGCAGATCGCCGGAAAGCTCCCTGCCGACGTGCATCCCGCCATCGGGCCGGATGCCACCGGAGCAGGCTGGGTTTACGAGTACGCCATTGTAGACCGCAGCCACACCAAGAGCCTGGCCGATCTTCGCGCGCTGCAGGACTGGTATCTGCGCTATCAGCTCGAAACGGTCCCCGGCGTCGCTGAAGTGGCAAGCATCGGGGGCTTTGTGCGCCAGTATCAGGTGAACCTTGACCCCAACAAGCTGTTCTCCTATGGCATCTCCGCCGCCACTGTGATCGACCGCGTCCGCCAGAGTACCAATGAAGTCGGTGGAGACGTGCTGGACATGAACGGCGCCGAGTACATGATCCGCGGCCTCGGCTATCTCAAGTCGCTCTCCGATCTCGAAAACGTTGCAGTTGCCACGAAGAACGGTACGCCTGTGCTGGTGCGGGATCTAGGCACGGTCTCATTTGGGCCGGACGAGCGGCGCGGCGCCGCCGATTGGCAAGGCCAAGGCGAGACAGTCGGTGGCATCGTCGTGATGCGCTACGGCATGAATGCACTCAACGTCATCAACGGCGTAAAGGCCAAATTCAAGGAGATGGCGCCCTCGCTGCCCGCTGGAGTTGAGATTGTTACCGGCTATGACCGCTCGTGGCTGATCAATCAATCGATTCACACGCTCAAGCGGGACCTTATTTTTGAAGCGATCATAGTCAGCTTCGTCAGCGTCGCCTTCCTCTTCCACTTCCGTTCCGCGCTGGTCCCCATCCTCACACTGCCCATCGCCGTGCTGGCCGCGTTCATTCCCATGTACTACCTGCAAGTCAGCTCCAACATCATGTCGCTCGGCGGCTTGGCGCTGGCAGTAGGCGTGCTGATCGACGCTGCAATTGTCATGGTGGAGAACGGATACCGCCATTTGGCCGAGCGCGCAGATGTGCCGAACGATGCGGAACGGCGGCGCATTCTGGTCGGTGCGGCGCAGCAAGTGGGGCCGGCGCTCTTCTACTCGCTCATCATTATCGTGGTTTCCTTTCTGCCAGTCTTTCTGCTTGAAGCGCAGGAGGGCCGAATGTTTCGGCCGCTGGCCTGGACCAAGACGCTGGTTCTCATCTTTTCCTCGCTGCTCTCTATCACGCTGGTTCCGGCGCTCATGCCGCTGTGCCTGCGCGGAAAGCTGCGCCCGGAATCGAAGAATCCAGCAGCGCGCATTACCCAGGCCATTTATCTTCCCATACTGCGCTGGAGCCTCAAGCACTGGAAGTTGGTCATCGCGCTGAACCTTGCCTTCCTGGCCGCTACCATTCCTCTATACACCCGCCTCGGAAGCCAGTTTATGCCCGCTCTGTATGAAGGTTCAGCTCTCTACATGCCTAGCGCGCTGCCGGGCATCTCGATTACGCAGGCGGTTTCGCTGATGCAGGAGCAGGACAGGATCATCCGCTCCTTCCCTGAGGTTGCGACGGTATTTGGCACCGTGGGCAGGTCCGATAGCGCCACGGACAACGCCCCTCTGGATATGTATGACACCACCATCATGCTCAAGCCCCGCGATCAATGGCGTCCCGGCATGAACTACGAAAAGTTAATCCACGATATGGACGAGAAGCTCCAGTTCCCTGGCTTGACCAATTCCTGGACCATGCCCGTTGCGAACCGGCTCGATATGGAATTGACCGGGATCAAGACTCCGGTCGGAATCAAGATTCAGGGCCCCGATCTGGCGCACATCGAGGATATCGGGGCGCGCATGCAGCAGATAATCTCCTCCATGCCAGAGACCAACTCCGTCTTTGCGGAAAGGGTTTCGCAGGGCTTCTATCTCAACGTGGAGGTGAATCGGCCTGAGGCCGCGCGTTACGGGCTCACTGTCGCAGATGTGCAGCAGGTCATCACATCGGAGATCGGCGGAGCGGACATTGCGCAGAATGTGGAAGGCCGCGAACGTTTCCCCATCGCCGTGCGCTATCAACGCGATTTCCGCGACCATCCTGAAGCCTTATCGCAGGCGCTGATTCCAACCCCGTCGGGCGAGCAGATTCCAATCAGCGAAGTGGCTCGCGTGTTCTATTCCCGTGGGCCCGCGATGATCCGCGACGAAGACGGCGCACTGACCGGCTATGTCTATCTCAACCTGAACACCCACGATTACAGCGGCTTCGTAAATGGAGTGGATAAGCTGCTAAACGGAAAGCTTGCGCTACCCGCGGGCTACACCTGGCGCTGGGCTGGTGAGTATGAGTTCGAAATGCGCGCCAAGGAGCGACTCAAAATCATCCTGCCCATCGTCTTCTTCGTCATCTTCCTGCTGCTCTATCTCGTTTTCAAGTCTGCCGCCGAGGCCGCGGTGCTTATCTTTCCTACGCTCTACGCAATGTCAGGAGGCCTGCTGTTGCAATGGATGCTCGGCTATAACTTCAGCGTGGCCGTATGGGTCGGCTATATCGCGCTGTTCGGCATTGCGGTCGAGACCGGAGTTGTGATGGTGGTGTATCTGGATGAAGCGTTCCAGCACCGCCTCGCACAGGATGCGCCAATGACGGAAGGCGCGCTGTTGCAGGCCGTCATCGAGGGGGCGGTGCAGCGGTTGCGTCCGAAGCTGATGACCGTGACGGCGGTTATCCTCAGCCTTGCGCCTATCCTTTGGGAGACCGGCATCGGATCGGACGTTATGAAACCCATTGCCGCTCCCATCGTGGGTGGAATGATTACATCGACGATCCACGTCCTTATTCTTGTTCCGGTGTTCTTCCTGCTCATCAAGCGTAGGGCTTTGCGTCGAGGTCTCCTAACCGGAAACTAAGATAGGCAGTGCACCTGGCAGCAATCCGTGGCTCGGCAATGGCGCAATGCTCTGGGCGGAAGGGCCGCCGCTTAAGGCCTCTTGCATGGGTCGTAAATTCAGCGGGGGCGTCGCATTCTGCTGTGAGTTTTCCCTGCCAATCCGCGAACCCCATTTGAGGTAAGCAACGAATGCGGCTCGGAATTCAGGGTCGTTGGGTATCATGGCGTCTTCGGCACTCTGACACGGCATTTTTACCCACCGCGCTCGCTGCTTCTCGGTGATGCGTCTGCCAGCGTGTTGAGAGATCATAAGCGAGTAGCCCCATATCGCTCGGCGTAAAAATTCGGTCCACCGAAGACGTCGCTGGGCCACGCCGCGACGCGTTCGGGATGATCCGGCGACATGTTTGCAAAGAGGGGGCTGACCCGCGGATCCTCCGGCACGCGTTGCTCCTCTGAATTCGCGAATCCGGTCCAGGTCTTTCCTTCTACCAGCAATTTCCCGTCCGACTGAGCCTTCAATAAGATGCAGGTTGAGTGGCAGAGACATGTGCTACGAAGACATGCATGTGCCGATCCCGTGGCCGGGTCGCATACGCCTGTCCCGCTCTCTCAATGACGTGCCGACAACCCCGATGAATCAACCCGCGAGGCCATAAAAGACCACCATTTCGAAATGCCGAGGTGCGAGCTTTCTAACGCGCGCACACTTGCTGGGCACTTGCGTTTCATCTAGATTTAGCCGCGCATTAACCGTGCCTTAATCCTTCACGCCGAAGATCGGGCCGTGCTTCCCCGCTACGAGAGCATCGCAAAGTAGCACCTGTCTTCAGAAAGTCGTTGCAAAGTGTCTTTCGCCCCCGCGCCGCGTAGCCGGCGTGTTCGAGGAAACGTGTCTTCGTCAACCAAGGAAGGAAAATCCATGAACAGATTTGTAGTACTCGTGTCTTTGCTCGCGGCTTCAATCGCGGGAGCAGCTGTAGCGCAGGAGGGTGCGGTGCCTCATGGCATTCCGCATCTCGACCATGTTTTTGTGATCATGATGGAGAATCATGGGTTTAATCAGGTGGTTGGCAATCCCGACGATCCATACGTAAATCAATACATCAAATCGACAAACTTGGCGACAAACTACTTTGCTGTTGGTCATCCCAGCCTGACCAACTATCTGGAGGTCGTGGGCGGATCGAACTTTGGCGTCCGCACCGATAACTCGCCCGACTGGCACAATGCAACTTGCGCAACCAATCTGTCCACTGGATTTGTCTCGACGGACACACCGGCAACGGGCAATATCTGCCCGATCGGCGGGACCGGAACGGACGCGGCCACGCCGGCGATTGACTTGACGAATGAGACGACCGGGCCTCCGGGAGACATCGACATCGATGGAGTAAAGTCGTACGCAGCGAATCCGCAAACGGTTGGCAAGACCATTGCCGATCAGCTTTCCTCGGCCGGGATGAGTTGGAAGTCCTATCAAGAGGACCTGCCACCGACGGGCGCGGATACGATCAACCTTGCCGACGGTTTTTTTACAAACAACACGGTTCTCAC
>Ga0182013_10009357_pt1 | contig 10337 bp, 7 predicted proteins | sample 612S2MmetaG_FD_120487 | JGI IMG/M metagenome (GOLD analysis project Ga0182013, IMG submission 120487) | Permafrost microbial communities from Stordalen Mire, Sweden - 612S2M metaG | ecosystem: Environmental > Terrestrial > Soil > Wetlands > Permafrost | place: Sweden: Stordalen | collected...
AGGCGATGGTTGCGAATGCGTTCGAAGAGCGTGTGTGGGGCTTGCTTCGGTGTGTCCATGGATAGATGGATCCTCATTCGGTGCTGGGGGTGCCTGGCTACATCTGGCAGTTCGCGACGTGCGGGCATGCGCGGCGGAGCTATTGGAATTGAGTATAGTCGCTTGATTCGCCAGCGGCCACTAGCGGCCCACAATCGCACATGCGCCAATCGCTTGGACGCAGTGAACGGCTATGGGGCTTCGACCCGAGAGAGGGACTTGGCGTTCCCGTTGATTATGCAGAGATCACCTGGGATGCCGGTGCCGACGGAGCAAGCGGAGAACTCCCAACACGATCAGGCGAGCTCGGGTGGGTCTGCGGCGAGGTGGGCGGAGTCGAGCAGGGTGAGCAGGATGCGGCGGAGGGCGGCATTGCGGCTGGTGGGGTCGTACCACTCCTGCAGGGTATGGATGCCGCCGCCGAGGCCTCCTGCGCCGATGGCGATGGCGGGAACGCCGAGCGAGAGCGGAATATTGGCGTCGGTCGAACCGATGCCCGGTTCGGTGCGCAGGCTGAGATGGCGGTCGACGGCGCGGAGGGTGGTGAGCAGCGGCGAGTCGTCGGGGAGGGAGCCACCGGGCCGGTCACCGATGGTTCCTATCGTAAGCGCGGCGGAGGCGACGGACTCGGCCAGAGTGCGGCGGAGCACGATTTCGACGGCTTCAAGCTGCGATGGGTCGGTGGAGCGCAGGTCAAGCAGGGCGGAGGCGGATTCGGGGATGGAGTTGATGGAGGTGCCGCCGGCGATCTGGCCGACATTGAGGATGGTGCGGAGAGCAGGGTGCGGAGTCGAGGCTGGGCCGGGTGAGGCGAGATCGAGCGCGGAATGGTCCGGGGAATCCAGATCGACGGATTCGAGATCCAGGGATTCGAGGGCGAGCAGGGCGCGGGCCAGGATGAGGATGGGATTGGGCGTGCCGGCGTCGGTCCAGGAGTGGCCTCCGGGGCCGGTGACGGTGAGCCGGTAACGCCGGCTGGCGATGGCGCGGGTTACCACCGCGGAGGAGCCTCCACCTTCCAAAGCGATTGCCGCGGCGATGCGCGGCGCGTAGGGACTTTGCATGAACAGATGGCGCATTCCGCGGAGGTCACCCTCGCCCTCCTCGCCGACGTTGGCGGCGAAGAGGATGGGTACAGCAGGGGCCAGCGCGGCGTGGCGAAATGCGGCCGCGAGGCCAAGCAGAGCAGAGAGGCCGGCGGCGTTGTCGCACGCGCCTGGAGCGAAGATGCGGGTCCCCTCTTCGCGGGGTTCGGTAGGAGTGCCAGTCGGGAAGACGGTATCCAGATGGGCAGAGAGGAGGATGAGGGGAGAGGATCGAGGTTCAAGGTTCGAGGTTCGAGGAATTGGGTTTTCCGTGGGCAGCGCGGCGGGGAGTTCAGCGAGAGCGTTGCCGGCGGCATCGAGGTGCGGATTGGCGAGGCCCAGTTCCTGAAAGCGCTCGAGAAACCAAGCGGCCCGGGCCTGCTCGCCGAAGAGCGGCGCGGGGATGTGGAGGATTTCGAGGTGCCAGCGGCGCAGTTGCGGCTGGTGCAGATGCAGCCAGTGGAAGGCGCGATGCACGGCTGGAGTGGCGGCGAGACGCGCGATGCGGAGTTGGGCGGAGGCGATCATTCAGGATTGTCAGTTGCAGGTTGCAGGTTGTCAGGTGATGCGTATTCGACGTTGACGAGGAAGAGGCCTGTGGCCGGAGCGGTGGGACCGGCGGCGGATCGGCTGCGGGCGGCGAGCAGGGCGGGGACTGAATCGGGGTCGAGACGGTGCGCGCCGGCCTGGACGAACGTCCCGACCAGATTGCGAACCATGTGGTGGAGAAAGCCGTTGGCGGTGACGCGGTAGATAAGGAGACCGTCCTGCGCGTGCCAGCAGGATTGGAAGATGGTGCGAATACTCGTCTTCGCGGGGGAATTCGTGGTGGCAGAAGCGAAATGCGGGGATTCTTCCCCTTCGGCAAGCTCAGGGTCAGAATGACAATTCTCTTCCTTCGTCGATGAAGTGCAGTCGGCGGTGGCGCGGGTGGAGAGGTCGGGATCGGTGGCGGCGAAGCTGGTGAAGTCGTGAGTGCCGAGGACGTGGCGGGCAGCTTGGTTGAGGGCAGCGACATCGAGCGGCCAGGGACAGGGCCAGACGAAGGGCGCGAGCGTCGGAGGACAGATGCGGTCGTCGATGCAGATTCGAGGTTCGGGGTTCGAGGTTTCGGGGTCGAGATGGGTGGGGTCATCTGGTGCAACTACAGAGATTCTGGCCGTCGGCCAGCATGACGGCTCTCTCTTTGGCGCAGTGCGCAGGGGGAAGATGCGGTATTCGTAGGTCTTGCGGATGGCGCTGTGGCGGGCGTGGAACTCCGGCGCGACCAATTCGGCGGAGAGGATGCGGATGCTGGGCGGAAGACAGCGATTGAGGGCGTGGTGGAGATTGGCGGCTGGGATGGCCGCGGCGAGGGCGAAGGACGCGACCTGCCCCAGTGCATGGACGCCCGCGTCGGTGCGGCCGGAGCCTTGAGGAAGGACGCGCTCGCCAACCGTGCGGTGAATGGCGTCGGCGAGGATGCCCTGAATGGTGAGCAGGCCGGGCTGGACCTGCCATCCATGGAAGGCCGTTCCGTCGTACGCGAGGATGAGCTTCCAGTGAGTCATGCTTTGCTTTGCACGGTAACACGAGGGGGACAAAGACAGTTGTTAGTTGTTGGTTGTTCGTTGACGGCGGCGGATTGGCGGGTTGGTATACTTGGCCTTCGGAGATGGGCGGAGGACGAGCTGCAGCGAGCGATGGGAACCAGGCTGCGTTCGGGTCCGTAGTACAGGGAATGCGGTGTTGCGGCTGTCCGTAGGCCTTGGAACCGGGATGGCCTGGAACCGGGGCGGCCTTCAGCTTCTCCTTCCGCGATGAGAGACTGCTTCGGCGCCCGCACCTGGCACGGTCCGAGAAGAGAAGTTGGAGACGATGAACGTGAGACTACGGGACATGCAGGCGGTGGCGGCGATTGCGCTGCTACTGATGAGCGGCAACACGCAGCCGGTGCTGGCGCAGGCTACAGTGGGCGCGAACCAGAACAACCTGCCGGCGACGCCGGCGCCGAAGTTGACCGAGCCGCTCTACCTGCGGGACACGGGCAAGGACTACACCCATCTGCATTCGCTGTTTCCCAATCCGATCAACCTGTATACGCCGACGAATGTTCCACTGCCGCGATTGGTGAATACGCCGCGGCTGGACCAACTGCTGCGCGACGGGAAGATCTATCTGAGCCTGTCGGACGCGGTGCTGCTGGCGTTGGAGAACAACTTCGACATTGCCATTGCGCGGATCAATCTGGACATCGCGGACACCGACATTTTGCGGGCGAAGGCGGGATCCTTTCTGCGTGGCGCACCGACTGGCCTGGTGGCAGACACGCTGGGCGGATCGGGGGCAACGGTGACGGGCGGCGGTGGGCCGGGAGGGACCTCAAGCGGCTCGGGTGGAGCGGGTTCGGGCGCAAATGGGCTGGTGCTAAGCACGAATGGCGGCGGGCCGTCACCGGAGAATCTCGATCCGGCGTTGACCAGCAACCTGGAGTACGAGGCGACGACAACTCCTTCGACGAGCGCATTCACGGGCAGTACGCCGGTCAGGTCCACAACCTCGAATTTCAATTTTGGTTACACGCAAGGATTCCTGACGGGCACGCAGTTGGGGGTGACGTTCAACAACACGCGGGGTACGAACACGAATCCTTTCAATACCTACAGCCCGTTGATCAATACCTCCTTCCGCGCGACGGCGACCCAGCATCTGCTGCAGGGCTTCGGGACGAAGCTCAACGGTCGCTTTATCGTGCAAGCCAAGAACGACCGGAGGATTACGGACTCGGCGTTCCGGCAACAACTGCTGTACACGGTGAACCAGGTGGAGAACATCTACTGGGGCCTGGTGAGTGCGTATGAGGATGAACAGGCCAAGGAGCGCGCGCTGGCGCAATCGACGCAACTGACCGAAGACAATCGCAGGCAGTTGCAGATCGGGACGCTGGCTCCGCTGGACGTGGTGAACTCGGATTCGGCAGTGGCGGCGGACAAACAGGCGCTGGTGGCGTCGCAGTCGAACCTGGAGTATCAGCAGCTGATCATGAAGCAGGCGATTGCACGGAACCTGGAGGACCCAGTACTGACCAACGCACCCGTTGTCCCGACCGACCGGGTTGGATTGGACCGGTTGCCGGAGGAGGACATGGCACAGGACGCGCTGGTGCAGCAGGCGTATGTCAATAATCCGCAGATCGAGCAGGCTGTTCTGAGCATGAAGAACAACGAGATCACGATCAAGGCGGAGAAGAACGGGTTGCTGCCGACAGTGGATGCGTATGCGTTCTATGGCGGGAGCGCGGTAAGCGGGTCGCAAAGCCAGTATTTGGACTGCACCGCGCTGGGCGCCTTTGGCGGTGGGGCGTGCCCGTATCCGACGGTCGGCTACGGCACGGCAGTCGGGAATCTCTTCAACAGCAGCGCGCCGGACAAGGGCGTGGGCGTGAACATCACAATCCCACTGCGCAACCGAGTGGCGCAGGCCGACCAGGCGCGGTCGCAGATGGAGTACCGGCAGGCGCAGATGCGGTTGCAGCAGTTGTACACGCAGATCCGGATCCAGGTGATCAACGGGCAGTATGCGCTGACCAACGACCGGGCGCAGGTGACGGCGGCGCAGGCGAGCCGGGACTATGCGGCACAGTCGCTGGACGCGGAACAGAAGAAGCTGAAGCTGGGCGCCTCGACCTCGGCGCTGGTGCTGCAACAGCAGCGCAGTATGGCGACGGCGGAGAATGCGCTGATCTCGGCGACGGCGGCGTATGCGAAGGACCGCGCGGCGCTGCTGCAGTTGCTGTCGAACACGCTGGACCGGTACGGCATCAGCATTACGGAGGCGGCGACGGGGGTGTTGACGACGGCGCCGGTGATTCCGGGGCTGACTGCGCCGACGGCTCCTGCTCCGCCGAAGCCGATCACGGTGGGGCCGGCTCCGGCGCGATAGGGCGGGCCCCCCTCCCCCCCCCCGGGGGGGGGAGGCTAAACGGTTTATTTACAGCGGTTTGACAATTTTATCCTCTGTAAAAATAAGATTCCAGGCGAGTTGCGGCAAAAATAACTTTCTGAAGGAGTTGCGGGATCTCCCCCGTCGCTTTGGGTTTCTTTCCTCGACGGAGCAATGAGAAACCCCAGCCTGCGCCGGGGTTTGTCTTGATCTCTACTTCAAGAATAGCAGAGCGAAGGTAACTACTATGCCAAGTTTATCCTCTTGCGGGTCAGTGGGTTAGGCGATTTTTGGGCTTGACACGCGAGTTTGCTGGGGAAATTGCGAAATGGGGAGATTGTGGGCGAAGTTAGGAGAAGAAAAGAAGAGAGGCGAGGCCCTTCGACTCAGCTCAGGGCAGAGTGGAAGCGCCTGCGGCGCGGCTGGTTTGATGCCGGGACTAAAGTCCCGGCCTATCCGATGAAGGGCGGTTTTTGCGGCATCCTTCGGCTTCGCTCAGGGCAGGCTAAATGAATGCGTGCCCTTCCGGTTGGTGGCCTCGGGGAGGAGAGTGGGGTCGAATCCCACATCTCAGAGGCGAGACCCTTCGGCAGGCTCAGGGCAGGTTGTGGGGCACCCGGCTATGAGCTTGGGAAGAAGCCGAGAATGACGAGCGAGAGGGCAACCGCAGGTTCCTTCGACGGGCTCAGGACAGGCTCTTCGACTCCGCTACGCGTCGCTCAGGATGACAATATTGGGGGGAGAGCCGCGCGGGTGCGCGAAGAGCACTTTGGTGTCCATAATTGGGGTGTAGGCCCTTGCTGCATCAAACAATTGCGTCACCCGCGCAGGGATGAGGATGGAACTTGCGTGGTATTGGCGATGGGGTGACAGCGACTAGAATTTTTCTTGAGTAGACGTGTCTAGAACGGGACCCCTGGGGATGAGCTGAAGTATGAGTGAGAGGCTAAGCGGTGGTGGGACGGCGGAGAGCGTGGAGCAGGCACACAGTGCGGGGGAAGCGGGCGACAGCCGGACCAATGCACTGACGCGCGCGGCTTCGGCCTACCTGCGCTCGGCGATGCACCAACCGGTGGACTGGATGGAGTGGGGCCAGGCGGCGTTCGACCGCGCGGCGAAGGAAGACAAGCCGATCCTGCTGGACATTGGGGCGGTGTGGTGCCACTGGTGCCATGTGATGGACCGCGAATCGTACGAGGACGCGGCGACGGCGCGGATCATCAATGAAAATTTTGTCGCGGTGAAGGTGGACCGCGACGAGCGGCCGGATGTGGACACGCGCTACCAGGCGGCGGTATCGGCGATCAGCGGGCAGGGCGGATGGCCGCTGACGGCGTTTCTGACTCCAGAGGGCAAGCCGTACTTCGGCGGGACGTATTTTCCGCCTGAGGACCGGCACGGGCGGCCCAGTTTCCAGCGAGTGCTGCTGACCATGGCGGAGGCGTTTCTGAACCGGCGCGCGGAGGTGGACGAGTCGGCGGGCAGCGTGATGAACGCGATCGAGCATAATGAGTCTTTCTCGGGACGGGCGGGCGATCCGGGGCCGGAGCTGGTGGAGAAGATGGTGATGGCCGCGCTGAAGAGCGTGGACCTGCGCCATGGCGGATTTGGCGGGCAGCCGAAGTTTCCCCATTCGAGCGCGGTGGACCTGCTGATCGATGTGGCGTCGCGACCGATGACGACGACGATTAAGTTGAATGCGCTGGGGACGGTGACGGTGCCGGAGGCGGCGCAGCGGTCGGCGCTGGTGACCCTGGACAAGATGGCGAAGGGCGGTATCTACGACCACCTGGCAGGCGGGTTTCATCGCTATTCGGTGGACGAGCACTGGGTGGTACCGCACTTCGAGAAGATGGCGTACGACAACAGCGAGCTGCTGAAGAACTACGTGCATGGCTACCAGGCGTTTGGCGAGCCGGAGTTTGCGCGGGTTGCGCGGGACATTATGCGCTGGATGGATGAGTGGCTGAGCGACCGCGAGCTGGGCGGGTTCTATGCATCGCAGGATGCGGACTATTCGCTGGACGACGATGGCGACTACTTTACCTGGACGCGGGATGAAGCGGCCGAGGTGCTGACGCCGGAAGAGTTGGCAGTTGCGGCGGGGTATTACGACATCGGCGAGATTGGCGATATGCAGCACAACGTGGCCAAGAATGTGCTCCACGTGAAGAGGCCGCTGGATGCGGTTGCGCGCAAGGCCGGGGTGGGTGTGGAAGAGGCGCGCGCGCTGCTGGATTCGGCGCAGCGGAAGCTGGTTGCGGCGCGGCTGCTGCGCCCGACGCCCTACGTGGATAAGACGATCTATGTGGCGTGGAATGCGATGTGCATCTCGGCCTATATCGAGGCGGGCCGGGTGCTGGACGCTCCGGAGGCGCGGGCGTTTGCGCTGAAGTCGCTGGAGCGGGTGATGGATTCTGCGTGGGATGCAGAGCGCGGGCTGGCGCATGTGGTTGCGTACGGCGAGCCGGGTGTGGTGGCCGAGTACGTGGCGGGCGTGCTGGACGACTATGTGTTCCTTGGCCATGCGGCGCTGGACGCTTGGGAGATGACGGGCGAGCTCCGCTACTACAACCTGGCGGAGCAGCTGATGCAGAGCGCGCTGGAGCGGTTCTACGATCCGGTGGGGTGCGCGTTCTTCGATACCGAGAAGCCCGCGGCGACGGAGCGCAGGCTGGGAGCGCTGGTGATGCGGCGGAAGCCGTTGCAGGACTCGCCGACGCCGGCGGGGAACCCGATGGCTGCGACCCTGCTGATGCGGCTGGGCGAGTTGAATGGCCGGCTGGACTATGCGGAGAGGGCGCAGGAGACGCTGGAGACGTTTGCCGGCGTGGTGGAGCACTTTGGCCTGTACGCCGCGACCTATGCGCTGGCCCTGCAGCGGATGGTGCGCGAGCCGGTGCAGATATGCGTAGTTGGCGCGGACCGCAATGCGGAGCTGCTGCTGGCGGCGGCGCTGGGACGGTATGCCGTGAACCAGAGCGTGGCGCGGTTTGATAAGGTGCGGATCGGAACGCTGCCGCCGGTGCTGGAGAAGACGCTGCCGCGCTTGCCCAGGGTGGAAGGCAGCTTCGCGGTGGTGTGCAGCGGACATACCTGCCAGCCTCCGGTGAAGACGCCGGAGGAGTTGGCGGAGCTGCTGGGGCGAAGCTTGTAAGGGCTAGTTGCAGATTGCGAGTTGTTCGTTGTTCGTTGTTAGTTGTTCGTTGGGAGCAGAAGCAAGAGCGCCTAGCGCGCAACGCGTCAGGCGCCAGTGAGGGGTTGCTGGGCGGGTGGGGCGGTGGGGTCGGCGCGGTGCATCACGAGCATATTGGCGGGGTCGGTGCCCAGCGGGATGGCGTTCTCCTCGAAGGCCTGGAGGATGCGGCGGCGGAGTTCGCGGAGGATGGCGTCTTTGTGGTCGATGGCCACGTGGATGCTGACGGGGTAGGTGACGACGCGGCCGGAGATGGCGTCGACGCCGGGCACTTCGGGATCGGAGACGGCGGCGTCTTTGAAGGCGGGGTCGTTGCGGACGGCGAGGGCGGTGGCGCGCAGGACGGCGAGGACGTTGTTGGGGTCGGCGGAGGCGTCGACGGCGAGCGCGAGGGTGGCGACGGCGAAGTCGCGGGAGTAGTTGGCGACGGTGGCGATCTGGGAGTTGGGGATGAAGTAGAGGGAGCCGTCTGGGTCGCGCAGGGTGGTGAGGCGGAGGCTGAGGTCCTCGACTGTGCCGGTGAGCGAGGCGAGCTTGACGGTGTCGCCGACGTTGTACTGGTTTTCGACGAGGATGAAGATGCCGTTGATGATGTCCTTGAAGAGAGACTGGGCGCCGAGGCCGATGCCGACGCCGACCACGCCGGCGGAAGCGAGATATGGGGTTAAGGGAATGTCGAAGATCGCGAGGACGTGCAGCAGGACGATGAATCCGATGATCGAGTAGGCGGTGGCGCGGAGGATGGCGGCGAGGGTGCGGATCTCCGAGGCGCGCTGGGCGTTGCCAGCCTGGCGGTCGGCGAGGCGCTTCATGCGGTTGACGAAGAAGCCGACGATGCGCATGAGGATGAAGGCGATGGCAAGGATGACGAGCAATCGCGGCAGGTCAAGATGGACGAAGACCAGCCCGTCGTGACGCCAGTCGCGGACGACGTCGGCGAAGGTGTGCTCATCTTGCGTGTCAACCGCCAAAAGGAACATGATGGTGATGTCTCCGCGGGCTTGAGGTAGCATTTCGGCCCCTGGGATTAGTATCTCCCGGTCTGTGGGTTGGATGCGGAGATTTGGGATGGAGCGAAGGGGAGAGCGCTCGCCGAGCGGGCGGCGAAGGAGCTTGCGATGAGATCTCTTGGGAGCATTGGAGTCTGGGCGTTGGCGGGCGGATTGGCGCTGGCAGCGGGAAGTGTGGCGCGGTGCCAGGCAGGGAGCGGGTCAGGCGACGGGCAAGGGAGCGGGCGGGGCAGCGGGCAAGGCAGCGGGTCAGGCAGCGGGCTGAGGGTCAGCCAGACGGGGGAGCAGCAGGTCGCGCCGGCTGCGCCGGTTGAGGACCGGACGATGACCAAGATGGAAGCAGACCAGGCGAAGATGCGTAACACCGGCCGGCAGAAGCAACTGGTGGAGGATACCCAGAAGCTGCTGAGCCTGGCCAACGAGTTGAAGGCGGATGTGGACAAGTCGACCAAGGATACGATGTCCGTGGATGTGATCCGGAAGGCGGACGAGATTGAGAAGTTGGCGCACAACGTGAAGGAAAAGATGAAGGGAAACAATTAAGACAGTTGTGAGTTGTGAGTTGAAGACGGGCGGCGTGCAACGGTGCGGATGCAGTGCAAGGAGGCAGCAGGTATGAGGTTTTGCGGATGGGTGTTGGCGATGGCTCTTGGGTGCACCGCGGCGATGGCGCAGGGTCAGGGGTCGGCCTCGCCATCTGCGCCCGCTGCGGTGGTGCAGACGGACGGCGGGATTACGGTGTGGCCGAAGGGCGTGCCTCCGGCGGGAGCGGCGCGGACGAACTTTGAGAATGCCGCGATGATGATCTCGCACCGGACGGCGACGGGACGGGTGGAGGTACACCAGGCGGTGGCGGACTTTGTGGTGGTGCAGTCGGGGACGGCGACGCTGGTGACGGGCGGCGAGATGGTGGACCCGGTGACCACGGGCGCGAACGAGATGGGCGGGTCGTCGATCAAGGGCGGCGTGTCGCGGACGGTGTCGGCGGGGGACGTGTATGTGATTCCGGCGGGGGTGCCGCACTGGTACGTTCTTGACCCGGGCGGGCAGATCACGTGCCTGCTGATCAAGGTGACGAAGAAGTAG
>Ga0182013_10009358_pt1 | contig 10335 bp, 7 predicted proteins | sample 612S2MmetaG_FD_120487 | JGI IMG/M metagenome (GOLD analysis project Ga0182013, IMG submission 120487) | Permafrost microbial communities from Stordalen Mire, Sweden - 612S2M metaG | ecosystem: Environmental > Terrestrial > Soil > Wetlands > Permafrost | place: Sweden: Stordalen | collected...
AATCGCCGTTCAGGCTCATGCTTTGGCGGTGATCCACGTCGACCAGAACTGTTGGGTTTGACTGCGCATTTGCCTGGATGCTTCCCAGGATTGATAGAGCAATGATTGCGATAAAGCAACGATTCCAGAATGCATTTGTCACAGGAATTTCCTCCAGCCGCTCAGTAAGGCGGGACCGGCGGACAATTGCTTGCCCGCCGGCTCGGTAAATGAACAGTTAGAAGGTCAGCCGGCCGCCCAACTGGATGACGCGCTGGGTACCGGCGATTGAGGTGATGGTGCCCTAAGAGCCCGACGTGATGTTGCCAGCGGACGGCTGGCCCAGGTTCACCCAGTTCATGACGTTGGTCACTTCGGCGCGGAACTGGAACGCAAGTCCGCGCTCGAAGTTAATTTTGCGGAAGAGGCCCGCATCCATATCCTTGAGGCCCGGTCCAATCAGGGAGTCGCGTCCCACGTTGCCGTCGGCGCCGCCAGGCCCGATGCCTCCTGGTTGGCCAGGCCCGTTGGCCGTGAACGCCGCGTTGTTGAACCATGCCGTCAATACGCTAGTTTGGCTCTGGCCAGCAGCGCCGCAAACACGGCAGCGGTGTGGGTCGAGCTTGGGGTTAACGCCAGGAACGGCGTTGGGGCGGCTCGAGCCCGCAGTGTCAAAGTTCTTGTTGGATCCCGTGAACACAGTAAACGGCGCGCCGCTGATTAGATAGACGACCGGTGAGATCTGCCAACCGTTGACCACTTCCTTCACGATCTTGTTCGATCCGTGGTAGTAGTCGATGTTCCACATGCCAGAGATGGCAGCATTGTTGTCATGGTTTTGATCCATGGGGCCTCTTTCTTCCTGAAGGCCGCCGCCGATCGCACCCATGTTGTTGTTAGTCGGGGTGAAGGGCTTGCCGAGCACGCCGGGATCCTGCGCGGTCATCCCTCCATTCTCCACCGGGTTTGAACTCTCCAGCGCGCGGCTCCAGACATAGAAACCGCTGACTGAGAAGCCGCGTGACATCGCCTTGGTCGCCGATATTTGAAGCCCGTTATAGTTGGAGGTCTGGTCTGAGATCAGGTAGGTAATCCCGCTCAGGGTGCCAGGCGTAAGGTTGATGCCGGCATCGTATTGACGGCGTTGCTCCTGGCTTGCCGCTGAAGTGCTGAGAGCGCCGACTAATGGGCCACCGGAAGAGTTTACAAGCGAGTAAGGCGCGTAGTTGGCGTCGAGGAAGGATGACAGGTGACGGCCAAGCGTACCTACATAAGCTGCCGTCGCGCTGATCTTGAGAGGCAATTGCCGCTGCACGCTGAGGTTGAACTGGTAGACCGACGAATCTTTAAATGTTGTGGGGATGGCTTCAATGCTTTGGCTCGGATAGAATTTTGGAGCCGACGGCGTATAGGTGTAGGGGAAGATGCCGCCACCGGGAGCCGTGCTTGGGAACCCGACATTGTAGATGTTGGTGAGGGATGTCTCGGAGCCAAAGCCGTTGCGAAGAGAGAACGGCATGGCGTTGCCGGGCTGGTTCCACTCGTTGCCGCTGGGAGAGCCCCAGAAGATGCCAGCTGCGGCGCGGATCGAGGTCTTGCCGTCGCCAAACGGATCCCACGCGAAGCCGAGACGAGGCGAAATGTGGCCCAGCGGTGTGGAGATGATGCCGCGTCCGACACCTTTGTCCCCCGGGAAAAGTTGGCCCAGCGGCACAACCGAAGTCGAACTCGTAACAACTGTGGATTGCTGGCCGGGAACAAACGTCGCCGTTCTGTCATGAGCATCGACGTTAGGCGTATCGATGTCCCACCGGATTCCGAGATTGGCCGTGAAACGGGGCGTGATGCGATAGTTATCTTGCGCAAACCCCGCGATGTGCCAAGTGCTCAGATGCGTGATATAAGTCGAGTCCTGCTCAAACGAGTTGATTTGGCCGGTGACAAAGTCCGCAATCGCAACACCCGTGCTGGTGGGCGCGGAGGTCGAGAAGCCAACGTCGCCATAATTATTCAGGTTGGCAGCGAACATGGTTTTGTCGAGAGCGAACTCACCGCCAAGGGAGAGGTTGTGTTTGCCCTTGCTCATGCTGACTACGTCGCGTAACTCATAGTTGTCGGAACCAGTGACCGGGCCGGCGTTCGGGTTTCCCGTCTGAAAGCCGGCACCGGTTAGATAGGGCAGTCCGGCCGGTCCCTGGATGAGGAAGTTCGAGCCGAAACTGGCGAGGGTTTGGTTGGCTGGGCCGGTCACAGGGATGAGAACGCGTCCGCCCATGGCCCGAGTGAACGTTAGCCAGGTTTGATTGGCCGTCGTGGGGCTGAAGGTGTGAACGTCGCTGATGTTCGCATTCGTCTGAACCGATTTGGACTGATTTCCAGTCCAATTGATGTTGCCGCCTCCGCTGGGAGTCGACTTGGTGTTGATAAAGAAGTAGGTCACTCCCACATGGTCCTTGTCACCGATGTTCTCGTCATACTTGCCCAGATATTCGTCTGAGTCTGTTGGAGTGGTGTACATGCCGATGTAGGTCCCGCCGCCCGTTTTTGCAACCTGGGCGCCGGTGGGCAATGGAACGGAAACACCGATTTTGTTGTTTACATTCAAAAAGTTTGCAGCGGTTGGGTCCAGGAGCGCGGTCGGGATGCAATACCCGGCAGTAGCAGCGGATATTGTCTGGCAACCGGGACCAGCATTGACTCCATTTACCAGTATCTTGGTTGTTTTTGCGGTGCCCGGCATGTAGATAAGGGAGGTTTGCGAGAGCGTGGCGTCCGCGGTAAAGTCGCCCAGGCGCTCGGCAGCCGTGGGCGTCACACCGCCTGTGACCCCGCTTGCTTGCACCTGGCGCAGACCGGCATAACTGCCGAAGAAGAAGGCCTTGTCGTGCTTGATGGGGCCGCCGAAGGTTCCGCCAAAGTTGTTGCGGTGGTAGGGGCTCTTCATCAGTGCCCCGGTAAAGGGGTTTTTGGTGGGAGTCCAACTAAATGCGTTGAAATCGGTATTGCGGTTGAACTCAAACAATCCGCCGTGGAAATTGTTGGATCCCGATTTTGTAAGAACCGTGACCACAGCGGCCGAGAATTGGCCGTATTGGGCTGAGAATGCGCTGGTCTCTACGCGGAACTCTTCCAGTGCGTCGGGGTTGGGAGCCGGGTTGCCATAATTACGCATTCCGGTAATATTGTTGCCGCCATCCAGATAAAATGCGACGGTTCCGTTGCCGGAGTCGAGCGAACCGTTGACCTGGACTGCAGTGGACGCCAGTCCAACGGTCATATTAGGGGTACCGGCGGGGTTCGCAGTGGGGCTGGCGCTATTGGCCATTACACCCGGTACGAGCGAAAGTTCGGCGTAAGCGTTGCGGTTCACCAGCGGCAGGCCGATGATCTCTTCCGTTTCAATGGTCCGGCCCAATACCGCGTCGCTTGTATTGATCTGCGGGGGAGCCTCGGAGACCGTAATGGTCTGAGTCTGGGCGCCCACGGTCAGTGTGATATCGACGCTCAGCGTCTGGTCCACATTGAGGGCGAGATTCTGTTGCACAAAGCGTTCAAATCCAGCCGCCACCGTCTCGACGGTGTACCTGCCCACGGGAAGGAAATCGATGCGGTACTCGCCATAGCCGTTTGTCGGCGCCGACCGCGAGAACCCGGTATCCAGGTTGGTTGCCTTCACGGTGGCCGTATTGACCACCGCGCCTTGTTGATCCTTCACCGTACCGGCAATCGAACCGGTGGTCTGCTGTCCAAACGCGGCGATGCTGGCGGTGAGAATGCAGATGAGCACCGCTAATATGGGTGCGCTTGCACGTAGCCACGAGAACCTTGTCAATTTGCGTGCGTTCATATTTTTGAAGCCTCCAGAGTGTTGTGCGATTCGCTCCCCGCTCTCCCCGCGTGCGTTTGCATATTACCTAGTCCGTAGACTACGAACAGGCGCGTTGAGGTCTTGGGTCTTGAATGTCATGAGGAAAAGTACCAACCGGTTCATGGTCTGTCATGTAAATCAGAAGTGAAAAAAAATTGCCCGGATGTGAATCCTGGCGGCATTGGTGAAAATGGTGAAAAGAAAGAATTTGGAGGGGGAGCCTGAGCGTCCTGCGGGAGCGTTAATATTGTTAATATCCCGCTCATCACCCTGTTAATCTATAACTTAGCTGGTTTCCTATCACGGTTAACTGAGCCGTCTGCGCGTTAAGGTGAAGGCGTTGCAAAGCCGGGAATTCTCCTCAGGTGGTATATTCTCCGGTAGCTGAAAAAGCGAGAGGAAACCCAGGCGAGCTGGAGATTTGGTGCGCTGATGCACGAGGTTCAGAACAGGCTGGAGGCTGAAAGAGAAGAGCTGGACTGGCTGTTGAACTCCGGAGTGCTAGGCCGATCCAGCAATTTGACCCGCATGCTGGTTTATGTATGCGAGAAGCACTTCCTCGATCAGGACGACCAGATCAATGAGCATGGGATCGCGACCGAAGCGCTTGGGCGGCGCAGCGATTTCGACCCGCAGTCCGATACGATCGTCAGGGTAGTTGCCCATGCTTTGCGCAAACGACTGCAAGAGGTTTATCAGACGGTAGGGATAGACCGGCCTGTGCATATGATGATCCCGAGCGGCCGTTACGTGCCCTCATTTATCCACAGGAGTGATACCCCGGCTTTAGATGAACCTGGCGAACCGTCAGCAGACGCCTCTGCCTCGCAAGAGGGATTGGCGAACGTCGGAACTGCTCCGCTGGCGCGCCTTCCGTGGGAGAGCCCGCGATGGCTTGTGCCGGCAGCTTCGGCAGTGGCGCTCACCCTCCTGTTGGGCCTTGTGCTTTTTCTGCACCGGAATACAACAAAGCCGCAGGCGACTCCCGTCAAGGACTCTGCCGCGGCTCTGCCGGAGCCGAAGAATACCATCCGTGCGCTCTTGGGAACCGGCCGCCAGCCGTATACCGATCACTCTGGATTCCCCTGGGCGCCGGGAAAGTACTGCTCAAGTGGGGACAGCATCACCGTACAACCACGAAAGATCGCAGGAACGGAAGACCCCTATCTATACCTTGGCGGAGTTCGTGGAATCGCGCATTGCATATTCCCTCTAAGTCAAGGAGTTTACGAAATTCACTTTCATTTTGCGGAGACTACAGACCTGCCTTCGGCAACCAGTCCCGCGTTTCTCTCCATTAATGCCGAACCGGGCATCAAGTTCGATGTTGTCGACCAGGCGGGTGGAAGCGGTATCGCTACTTCCTTGGTCCTGACCGGAGTGCGGCCCCAGAAGGATGGTACCATTCATCTCGATTTCACCAGCGATGTGTCATTACTGAATGCTGTCGAGATTTTGCCATCCGACGCCGGTTCTTTACTGCCGGTACGCATCACCGCGAGTCCTACCTCCATTACGGACTCCACCAACAAGGTATGGCTCTCCGATCGCTACTACCTCGGGGGCCGGAGAGGCCAATTCCCCGATTTGACAAAGACCTCACGGAAAGACATTTACAGTTACAACCGGGTGGGGCATTTTCGCTATGACATTCCCGTCGTCCCGCTTGGGAGATACCGGGTTACGCTTTACTTCTCAGAACCGTGGTTCGGCAAACAGAATCTTGGAATTGGAGGAGCAGGCAGCCGGGTCTTCGATGTTTCATGCAATGGAAACATGATCCTGAAGAACTTCGACATCATGGCAGAAGGTGGATCGAACCCTGTCGTGAAGTCATTTGACAATGTCCAGGCCACTGCTCAAGGCAGAATCGAACTTTCCTTCATCCCCGAGGTCAACTATCCGCTCGTCAATGCCATTGAAGTTTTAGCAGAGCCTGCTCGCTGATATTCCACCATTGATCCACCGTTCATTATGCGAGGATTCTACTGACGGTCATACCGGGCAGATCATATTCGGGATCAAATGGCTTCCCTGCTTGGACTGTCTTTGATTGTTCTCCTTCGCCGGCAACGAATTCACTCTCGAATCCCGTCTTCTTGAGCTGCCGATTGCTCTTTACCGCTAGCGGGAGCCGTGTGCCTCGTTGCTCATGTCGAAAAGTGACTTCTAAATTGTCCACGGGATTCCTCGATTCGCGCATTTCGAACTCTGTTTCCGTAACTGTAATAAAACTGGCGCCCATGTCACGAGAGCTCACGGTATTCGAGTTTAAACTGCGGAGGTAACCCATGTTGTCGGTTTTATCGCATGCGCAGAGATTGCCGCGCAAACGCCTTGGCACAAAATCGTGATCCCGGCCGGGAAGCCCTGATGCTGCCATCGGTCAAAGCGCACTGGTGAAAAAATAGGTGCGAAGAAGCCACGGGATGGAACCAACGTACTTCGATAATATAATTTCTGCAATCAGTTTCCAATAACCTATTGATTATAAATAATTTATGGTGGGCGCTGCAGGATTTGAACCTGCGACTTCCACCGTGTGAAGGTGGCACTCTACCGCTGAGTTAAGCGCCCAAATAGGGAGTGGCAAAGGCCGCACCAAGGGGGCAATCCCGTGATTTAGAGTAACACCAGCGGGGCTTTGCGGCCAACCCCAGTATTCATCAGGGGTCAGCGCTGAACCGCGCCAAGCTAACGATGCCCTGGAGAGCCAATTCGAGCCGTCCCGCAGGCGAATTCCCCAACGACGGGGAGCCGGCTATGTGCGCAATTCCTGGTCTGGGCAGCCTTGCCTTGTCTGCTCCTGATCTGGCGGGCGCCAATCTGCCCCGCGAAAGCGCCCGAGGCCCGGGTTCGCCGGGAGCGATGGCCAACTCATTGGAGCAAGGATCGGACTCCCAGCCGTCAGTGAGCGCCCCCGATAGTTCAGGCCTTGAAAGTGCGCATGAAATAACACACGGGGCGCAACCTTCCGCCACGGATGGGGTTGCAGAGAATATGGCTACCTTGGTGCTGGACAACTCGGCCCTGGGAGCGGGCGCGGCCGCTGGTCCGGAAAGAAGACCGGATGAAAGCGGCGGCAAGATCGGCTGCCTGGACCCAACCAGCGACGCGGCGATCATGCTGCGCGTGGCGGCAGGCGACGAGTCGGGCTTCAGTTATCTGGTGCAGAAGTACCACCGGTCGATGATTCACTTTCTCTTCAGGATGGTGCGCAACGATGCGGTTGCCGAAGAACTGGCGCAGGAGGTGTTTCTGCGCGTCTACCGCTCCAGGCAGAGCTACCGGGCCGAGGCCAAGTTCACCACCTGGCTTTATCGGATCGCGACCAACTTGGCGGTCAACCACGCCCGCGATACGCGGCATGAGCGGGCGGCTCAGACCCTCTATCTGGATGCGACGGATGAGGAGACGGGCACGACGCCCGACGTGGCGGACGATGAACCGACGGTGGAAGAGCGGCTGATGCGCGATGAGCGGATGGCCGCCATTCGCGCGCATGTGATGGCCCTGCCGGAGCGGCAGAGGATGGCGGTGCTGATGCACAAGTATCAGGGGATGGACTATAGGCAGATTGGAGAGGTGCTCCGGTTGAGCGAATCGGCGACCAAGTCGCTGCTCTTCCGCGCCTATCAGACGCTCAGGGAAAGGTTGAAGGATTTTGTGTAAGGGTAAACAAGCCGGGCGACACCGGCGGAAGCAGGGGGTGAAAGATGGAACGGATGAAGAACCAATGCGACGGGATGGATGGGAAGCTCGCCGAGTTGCTGCTGGAGCCCGAGAATGCGCCTGCCGAGGTTCAGGCTCATGTGGCGGAGTGCGGCCATTGCCGTCAGGAGCTCGATGAGCTGCGGGCGACCTTTGCCTTGCTCGATACGTGGGAGGCTCCGGAGCCAAGCCCCTACTTCATGACCCGGTTCGATGCTCGGCTGCGCGAAGAGCGCGAGGCGGAGCCGGCAGGCTGGTTTGCCCGCCTGCGCGCGCGCTTCGCTTACGGGCCCAGCATGCATGTTCGCCCGCTGGCGGCCATGGCGCTCTCCGTTTTGCTATTGCTCGGCGGCGGCACGTACTTGAGCGTCAACAACGGTGATCAGCAGCCCACGCCGGCACAGGCCGTGGTTCACGATCTGCAGACGCTGGACAACAACGCCCAACTTCTGGATCAGATGGAGGCGCTTTCCACCACCAACGATAATGGGGACTAGTTTTTTGTTCGTGGCTGATCGGGACGGAAGCAGGAATAGATGAGAGCCTTAGGAGACAATGCGGGACACATGAGCCGAGCGGCTTTGGCTATGGTGATTGCGCTTCTTTGCGTCTCCGCTTCCTGGGCCCGCGGTCAGCGCGCAAATGCGCCGGCGCCGCGTCCATCTGGCGGGCCGGCGATGCGCTCTACCGCCCCCAGATTTCAAAACGCTCGGCCTCAGCCAATCGGGCCGAAATACCAGAACCGCATGCGTTCACAGGCGCCGGCCAAACCCCAGGGCAGCTTCGCCCAGCGTCCAGCGCCGAGTTACTCTACACCGGGGCTTCGGCCTGGAAATCCAAGTTCGGCTTCCGGCCCTGTCTTTTCCCGGCCCGGTTATCCTGCCGTACCCTATGTATCCTCAACTCGCCCTGCTCGCGTCTATCCTGGAGCGGCGCCTCCGGGACACCTTGGCGACTGGCTCAACCAGCACCGCAATCTCCCTGTCCAGGAGCAGGAGCGGATGCTGCGCAGAGATCCCAGCTTCTACCGGCTTCCCTCCGCCGATCAGCAACGCCTCCTGGGGCAATTGCACCAGATGAACCAGATGCCTGAGGAGCAGCGGCAGCGCAGACTGGCCCGCGCCGAAGCTCTCGAACACATGTCCCCCCAGGACCGCATGAGCCTCAACCTCAGCGGCCGCCGTCTTGCCGCCCTGCCGCAGGATCGCAAGGCGCTTGTGAGGCGCGCCTTCCAGGACCTGAGTTCGGTTCCCCTGGACCAGCGCCAGACGGTGCTTGACTCCAACCGCTACCAGGGCGTGTTCAGCCCCGAGGAGCGCGGCATTCTCTCCGACTTTCTGCGCGTGGAGCCTTACCAGCCGGCGCAATAACGGCTTGGGTTGGTGGGCTCAACAGGCTGACGGCGAGCATTAACTTTCAGTGAATGATTGTGCAAAGCCGTTGACCGTGTCGAAGCCCTGCCTTAGTATCCACAGCTATGGACAACTCGGACCTCGATCAACTGCGCCTCGCCTACAAACAAGCCGTCGACGAATGGGTACTCGCCATTCGCGCGGAGGAAGCTCTGGCTACGCCCTACCACTCCGAAATTGCGTGGGAGCATTGGGACGATGCGGGACTTGTGGAGCAGGATGTTCAGAGCAAAGCCAAACTTGCGAGAGATGAATACAAGGATGCGCTGCGCAAAGTGAATCTCGGCTTTTGAAGAGTCGAGGCGATTTTGGGTGCTCCCTCCCGGACCAGCGCCAGACGGTGCTCAACTCCAGCCGCTACCAGGGCGCCTTCACCCCCGATGAACGCGGCATCCTCTCCGATTTCCTGCACGTCGAGCCTTACGAGCCGGCGCGATAGCCGCCGCAGAATCGAATTCAACCGTTCGTTTGCGGACAGTTGGTTTCGATTCTGGACATGCGCAGCGTCTATACCAGGCGCTTGAAAGCGGCAAGTCATTTACATTCAATGACAACCTTGCCAAGCGGTTTGGCGTTGAAAATGCACATTTCCGAATGTGAGTTCCTAACAAACGATGACGAGGGAACCCGAGGATTTCGTGCATACCTTGCTTCAGGATCTGCGTTTCGCATTGCGTCAGTTGCGCCAGTCGCCGGGCTTCACTCTGGCCGCGGTATTGACGCTGGCTATCGGCATCGGCGCCAATACGGCGTTCTTCAGCGTGATGGACGCGATGGTGCTGCACCCGCTGGCCGTGCCGGAGCTGGATCGAGTGATGACCGTCGAGGAGCAGCAGAACCGTGGCGATCTGAAGCCGGTGGCGCTGGCCAACTACGAAGACTGGCAGCGCCAGAGCCGCTCGTTCGAGGAGCTGGCTGTGCATAGCTCCGCCGATATGAGCTTGACCGGGGCCGGGGACGCCGCGCATGTTCAGGCGGAGTACGCCTCGCCTAACTTTTTCTCCGTGATGCGGGCCAATGCGCTCCTCGGCCAGGTCTTTGGCGAGGGCGAGACCCAACCCGGACGTTCCAGTGTGGCCGTTCTCAGCTATTACTTCTGGAAGCAGCATTTTGCCTCCGACGCCGGAGTGTTGGGCCGCACCATCGATCTGAACGGGCACACCTACACCATCATCGGCGTGATGCCGAAGGCCTTGCAGTATCCGACCCCCACCGATCTGTTTCTGCCCTTTGCGCCGGATGCCGCCCAGATCGGCAATCGAAGCGCGCACGACTATCTGGTGATTGGCCGGCTGAACTCGGGCGTGGCGAAGCACCAGGCGCAGGCGGAGATGAACGTCTTGGCCGAGCGGCTGGCGGGTATGT
>Ga0182013_10009359_pt1 | contig 10335 bp, 4 predicted proteins | sample 612S2MmetaG_FD_120487 | JGI IMG/M metagenome (GOLD analysis project Ga0182013, IMG submission 120487) | Permafrost microbial communities from Stordalen Mire, Sweden - 612S2M metaG | ecosystem: Environmental > Terrestrial > Soil > Wetlands > Permafrost | place: Sweden: Stordalen | collected...
CGCACTGCCTTCCTGCAGACCAAAAACAAGGAGAATTTAGAGGCTCAAACTACTGGCGCAACTTCGCTGCGCAATGGGTCCGGCACCTGCCGTGTGCTTAAACTATGCATAATTCAGGTGGCATCCAACATGGCGCGCAGAAAACAGAGCCAAAAAGCTCTCAGGAGCTTATGGAAGTTCATCGCCGCGGCACTCAGGATGGCATTGAGCGCGTCGCCCGCAACACCCTTCAGTCGGTTGCGCTCCAACCGGTGTTCCGTCTTCAGATGTCCAATGCTGGGCTCGACCGCGGCGCGCCGTTTCATCCATCGCCAGAGCGTTCGCGGCGTCCGGCCTCTTCTTCGCTTGTCGACATGCACTGTCGCTCGGCCCGTGTAATCGTGGCCGCGATAGCCCATGTCCACATGCACCTCGCCGACCCGCTCCCCGATCATGCTCTTGACCTGCTTCATCTGTTCGGCCAGCGTGTGGCCGTCATAAGGGTTTCCGGTAAAACTCTTGGCGCCAACGAACCATCCGCCCCGGCTGGTAACTGCGACACTCACCTTGTTGCCGAACTCATACTGCTTGCCCGCCTTGCCTTTTGCGATGCACTCCACTTCCGGCTCATGCACGCTGTAGACCTTGTTCTTGTCGTGCCTTTGCTGGGTATGGATGCGATGCGCTGTTTCCAGCAGTCTGGCTAACTTCTCCGTCGGCTTTGTAACTTGCCGCTCTATCTCACGCATTACTCGTCCTAACTGCGTGCGCAGTTTGCGCGTACAGGCCCGCGCCCGCTTCATCTGTCGCGCATGGGCGTAGCGGCTCGATTGCATCAGCAGGCGGCGGCCGACATGCTCATAACTCTGCTTGATTACCAGGCCCTCCCGGCGTGCTATCTTCACCAGCCGCTGGCGGCAGCGGTTGTAGAGCCTGGCATCGGTGGGAAAACGAATCGCCTTAGTCTGCACGGTTGTATCCACGTTGATGCGCTTCAGTTGCGCCGCACCGATGGTCCCCATCTTGATCCCTGTCTCGATAGTGACGCGCAGCATCTGCTCGGCACCGGCCTCGCCAAGCCGCTGACGCCAGCGCGTCATGCTGGAGCCGTCGATCGGCGCGCGATGCTGAAAGTAGCGCTCCCCGCTGAAGTGCTGCCAGTAGGGGTTCTCCACCCAGTGCAACACAACATTCTCGTCACTCAGATCGTGTTGATACTTCAGATAGTGAAGCGCAACCATCAGACGCGTTGAGATGCCCGGCGCGCCCTGCGTGGGATGATACGTCGCCCCCAACGCTTCCTCAAACGATGCCCAGTCGATGCACATCCCCAGACGAACCAACGGGTGATCGAGATCGATTATCTGCTCCAGTTCCGCTTGGAACAACTCACGCTGCGGCTGCTCAGGCTCTCTGATCGGGCGCATGATTTTCCCCAGGTTATGTGGCGTATTGAGATTCTTTCTGGGATAATTATAGCACGTCTATCCAATCTATATTATTGATTCTATATATAGTTGCTCTCCTTTTCAGGATCGACTAGCCTAATTGGCTGGCCGCAGTGGAAACAGAGCCGCGTGCCGGATTCTCCATTGCGAGTCGTATCTTGCGCATGACTCTCCGAGTCATACGCTGCGATGATACTGCCCGTATTATTCAGCGGCAAAGACGGAGACTCACTTTGAATCGGCGAATGACCATTGCCGCTCGGGCCAGGGCCCTGATCAAATGGAACTGCTTCGTTTATCCGCCTGCCTTGCAGAAACAGATACCCTCCCCTCGCAAGTCTCATCAACACCGCCGAAATGTTCAGTCATCCTTGTCTTCGTCAAATTGCTCGCCGCGCCTCCCTTTGTAATAGGCCTCGCTATCGGGATGGTTGACTACAATATCGTTCAGTGCTTGATCGAAGACACCCTTCTCTCTGTCTCTCAAACCCTGTTCGTACTCGTCACGGTCGTTGCTGTTTGTCATTGCACTCCTCCTTCCCGTTTCATTACCTTCCCTTGACCTTCCCAGGTCTCAGAGTCGAGACTTGGGGTATCCAGATTCTCTACCTGTCAAACCTAGGCCACCCGCTCATCCCCATGCTCCCACAAGTTTCCGGCCTTTCTACCGACACATCTGAAGGCAGATATACAAGCTTGGCGTCGTATCTCTCAATTGACGTTCACTGCCACTGTAGTAGTCTCCGTAAGGCTGCTTGCGGTTCCGGTGACAGTCACGGTATACGTGCCCGCCGTCGTGCCTGGATTGCCACCTCCACCGCCGCCACTCCCGCCGCCTCCGCCGCAACTCAGCACACCGCCGGCAAGGGAAACCAGAAGGACGAGTAGGCCCAGCATCGTTCGCCAACTACGCCGCCGCACTGGAATGCCGAAGAGCAGGAGGCAAGCTAACGTCGCGCCACCGGCCGCGTACCAAGGAACTCCGGGGCGTTTGGGATGGACTAGAGCCGCGCTTGTTGCCGCTGTGGTAGAGATGGTGAGCGTCGCCGTTCCAGCAGCGGGACCGGTAATGCCAACCGGCGTGGTGGAACCAAAGCTCAGTGTGGGCAGATACTGGGCACCTGCCGGGTTGGATGTGATGGTGGCTGTCAGCGCCACGCTGCCGGTGAAACCTCCGCTCGGCGTGACGGTGATTGTGGATGTATTCCCGGTGGTTGCGCCCTTTGCGATACTGACCGCCGCGCCGCTGATTGTAAAGCTGGGACTCACTACGGTTGTCACCGTGACAGTGTTCGACCCGGATGCACCGTTGTAGGTCGAGGAACTGTTGGAGTCCGGCGTGTAGCTGACCGTCAGCGTGTCGCTGCCCGCAGCCAGCGATCCGGCAGGGATGTTAATTGTTACGCTGCCGCTCGTGAGTGTTGCCGCTGAAGAGGTGTAGCCGCCCCCGGTCAGCGTAACCGAGCCAGTAGGCGTCGGATTTCCGGTTCCGCCGCCGACTGCAACCGTCACCGTCAGTGCCTGCGCAGTGGTGATACTGGAGGAAGATGGCGTAACCGACACAGTCGGTGTTGTAGGCGTCGGCGCGGTCCCAGTCCCCGTCAACGCAACGTTCAAGGGACTACCGGGGGCATTGCTAGATATTGTCAAAGTCCCCGTGCTTGGTCCAACTGTGGAGGGAGAGAAGGTCATGTTGATGGTGCAGGTCCCATTCGGTGCGAGACTAGATGTGCAGTTGCTGCTTTGGCCAAAGCCGCTGGAAACGGACAAATTAAGCCCCTGTAAGGCTGTACCTCCTGTACTACCGAGCGTCACAATGAAGGGAGAGCTTGTAGTTCGAATGAGTTGGCTACCGAATTGAACGGAATTATTTGATACGGCTGCAGAAGGCCCTGAGGCGGAACGGGTAATTGTCGTTGGAACCCCCGGCTGAGTGGAATACGATACTTGGTACGTAGCTGTCGATCCAACTCCTGCTAGACCAGTCACTGTGGCATCCTGCGCAGACCCATCTAAGGCCACGGAATGAAATCCAAGAGTGAACTGGCCGAATCCGGTTCCGGTCGCTGTCAGCACGTATTTTCCATCTGCGGCTGATGGGATGTATGCCGTTTTGATACCCGTGGCTTCACCTAAGGCCGAATTTGAACCCTGAGCATCCAGAATTGGGAAATCTCGCCAATAGCTCGCAGAGGCAATACTATGAATATCGTCCCCTTGCCCAGTGCTGCCGATCTGGTTGCCTGATGGATCAGATATCAGCAACTCGACTGGAGAGAGCGCGCTAACGCATTGCGCGTTCTTGCTAACTGCTGGACCAAGGGCACGTCCATTTTTTATTACTGAGAACGAATGCGTAACACAACCGCTTATATTCCCTTTCACGGTGATTCCATTCAAATGGGCGTTCAGGCTCGTCAATAATGCGTCGTCGTGTTTTCCATTCTGACAATCCAGGATGCTGTCATAGGCGCCCGACCATCCAGGATCAAACACTATCCAATCGCTCGTTCCTTGACCAGTAATGGCTATATAGTGACACATCAGCGAGGTGACGTTGGTATCGCATAGCTCAAGAATCACGATCCGGTTTTTGGTGGCGATCTCTTTAGTCAGATAGGTATTTAGGTCAGATTTGGAAGACAAAGACGTCCCATCGAACCATTGCACTGATCCACCCATGGAATCAGGAATCGCGCACCAGTTCATATTGCCAGTTCCTGCGGGCAAATATTTATCGGGAGTACTCTTCAGGTAGTCGTCGAGGCTCTCTGGTGTAGAAGACGAGGAAAAAGTGCTGAGAACATCTCCGAGAGATGTGAGTGCGCACCCAAAGCTACAAGTCAGAGTTTGCACCTTTGCCGCACCGCATTGTTCCGCAGTCATATTGGTGTTGTTATCAAAACAAACCGGCACATCCTTCGGGTAGTTAACTGCGTCGCATTGGCGGAACCCATTCATGCCCGTCCCGGTAAGGTTTGCGGTCTGTGGAGCACTGCTGTTGCTACTCACTGTAAGAGTCGCGGACCTTGAGGCTGTTGTAGCAGGCGTGAACTTCACGTTGACCACGCAAGTGGTATTGGGGGCGACCGTCGTTCCGGAACAGGTGTCTGAAATCACGGCAAAGTCGCTTGGATTCGTACCCCCTATCGTGATCGTCGAAATGGAAAGGTCAGCGGTGCCGGTATTTGTAGCCGTTATCGGCATTGTTTGAGAAGAATTCGAGGTCCCCGTTTGCACGACAACAACGCCAAAACTTAGGCTATTTGTTGAAAGAGTCAATGCTGGGCTTCCGGGGGTAATCGTGTAGGCTGCTGTTGCCACCGCTGACGTCGAATAACCTGGGGCCATTGCAATGGCTTCTAAGTTCTCCGTCGTCGACACGTTGACGGACGCGGTGTATTTGGTCGAACTCGTTGTCGGAACCGTTCCGTCGGTGGTGTAGTAGATAGTTGCGCTTGGGGTCGTGTCCGAGATAGTCACCGTCTGGGCTGATGTGTAGGTGCCGGCCGCAGGCGAGAAAGTGGGCGTGGCGGCTGCTGAGAGGTTAATGGTGTATGTTGCGGTAGCGACGGCGCTAGTTGAAAAGCCAGTTGCCGAGGCGATGGCCTTGATGGTCTCCGTGGAGGAGACTGTGATTGGTCCCGTGAACTTGGTAGACGAAGGCGTCGGTGTCGTTCCGTCGGTTGTGTAGTAGATCGTGGTACCGGAAGTCGCATCGCTGATCGAAATGGTCTGAACTGTAGAATACGTTCCGGAAGCCACGCTGAAGGTCGGCGTCGATGCAGCAGGCAAGTTGATCGTGTATGTTGCTATGGCGACGACGCTGGTTGAATAGCCAGTTGCTGTGGCGATGGCCTCGATGGTCTCGGTGGATGAGACTGCTATCGCGCCGCTGTAGAGCGCTGAACCTATGGTTGGCGGGATCCCGTTGGTGGTGTAGTAGATAGTTGCGCCTGGAGTCACGTCCGAGATGGTCACTGTCTGGGAAGAATTGTAGGTTCCTGCTGCTGGGGAGAAGGTCGGCGAAGCGGCGACCGAGACCGGTTGTGCAGTCAACCCAGTGGTGCTTGAGACGCTACTCGAGTAACTGCTATCCCCCGAGTAACTCGCCTCGACCTGATGGGTTCCTGTGCCCACAGGCGAGATGCTGGTCACAGTGGCGATAGATGCCTGAGTCAATTGGGCCAATAGAACAGTCGCGAATATGTCGCGGCTGTTCGCCAACGCGAGGTCGGTTTCTCCGTCCGCAGTAAAGTCCCCAACCGCGATGGATACGGGGCCGCGCCCCGTCGCAGGATTCGCTGCCGCCTCAAACGTTCCATCTCCGTTTCCCAGCAGGATCGTTACTGTGCCGGCATAACCATTGCCGGAATTACCGCCGTTCGCAACAACAAGATCCGTCTTACCGTCTCCATTGAAATCTCCCACCGCGATGGAAGTGGGATTTACGCCCGTCGCCGGACTCGCAGCCGCCTCGAACGTTCCATCTCCGTTTCCTAAAAGCACAGTCACTGTGTTGTCGTTGGAGTTGGCCACAGCTAGGTCCGGTTTGCCGTCTCCATTGAAGTCCCCAACCGCGATGGAAGTAGGATAGACGCCCGCCGCTGGGGTCGCAGCCGGGGTAAATGTTCCATCCTCCCCGACCCCCAGAAGGATCGTCACTGTGCCAGGAGCCTTGGCACTGCACAGACCGCTCTTGCCGCACTCGTTCGCCACAGCGAGATCCGGTTTACCGTCGCCGTTGAAGTCTCCCACCGCAACAGATGCTGGCCAGACATCTGTTGTCTCGTTCGCGGCCTGGGTAAACGTCCCATCTCCGTTGCCAAGAAGGATCGTCAACGTGCCCTGGGGGTCTAAATATGTACCGCAATTTGAATCGGGTGTACTACCACATGAGTTGGCCACAGCAAGGTCCATCTTGCCATCCCCGTTGAAATCTCCCGCTGTAATGGAAGTCGGATTGATGCCCGTCACCACGCTCGTCGGCGTCGCGAACGTCCCATCTCCGTTACCTAGCAGTATCGATAATGTACTACTGTCCCGATTTGCCACGGCTAAATCAGGGATACCATCACCATTTAAGTCCGCAATCGCGATTGCAATAGGATAGACGCCCGTCGCTAGGCTCGCAGTCATCGCGAATGTCCCATCCCCGTTCCCTAGGAGTATCTTGACTGTGCCACTGTCCATATGTAGATAGTTGCCGCTGTCAGCCACCGCAAGATCCGCCTTACCGTCCCGGTTGAAGTCCCCAACTGCCACGACTTCGGGACTCGCACCATTCGCCACGGAGTTCAACGAGTAAACTAAGTTCGCCCCTGTCGCAACTGTCTCCAGTATGCCGGTTTCCAGTACGCTATTTCCGTCGCTAGTGTCCAAGAAGGACACTAGCCCGGTTGGTGGGGTTGCTCCTGCAGCAACCACTGTCGCTGTTAACGTATAGTTTCCCACACTGCCACTTTGGACAATACTCGTTGTGCTCGGATGCAGGGAGCCGGTCACAGTCAGCACCGAAGCACTAGAAGGACTCGCCGCACCACCCACATTTGCGATAAACAAAGCCCTGTAGCTGTGCTCTCCAATTCCTGGAACAAAATTCAGCGTCGCAGTCCCATTGCTCGTTAACTGGGCCGTACCGAGAAGATGAGTGTCGGTGCAAAATGTGGCAGACGCATCGCAGAAATTCACTTGTCCCACCGTTACTGCCCTGCCGCCGATCCTCACTGTGGCGGTCAGCGTCACAACGCTGCCCGAAGCCACAGTCGTCAACGGAGCACCAGCCGATGTAAGCGCTAGACTTGTAGTGGTCGTAGGCGGCTGCTCATACAGCACCGTTGTATTAGAGAAGCTCGAGGCAAAGTTGTTGTCTCCGGGATAACTAGCCAAAACCGAATGGTCCCCAGGGCTATCCGGCGATATGCCGGTGGCCGTTGCGAGAACTGTTTGACTCAATTGGGTCAACAGAACCGAGACAGTATTATTAGAGAAATTGGCAAAGGCTAGGTCTGCATTACCGTCCCCATTTAAATCCCCAACCGCTATAGCATAGACACTATCAGCTGCTATGGTCGGGCGTATCCCCACCACGAATGTTCCATCTCCGTTGCCCAAAAGCAGCATGGCTCCGATTGCCAGGTCCGCCTTGCCGTCCCCATTGAAGTCTCCTACCGCGATGGGTCCGGTAACGTAGCCCGTTGGCAGAAGTACCGGCACCGCGAATGTTCCATCTCCGTTGCCCAAAAGCACGGCGATGGCGCCGCCATATCCTGTGGCCAGGTCCGCTTTGCCGTCCCCGTTGAAGTCTCCTACCACGATGGACGAGGGAGAATAGCCCGTTGACGGACTCACGGGCGTGATTGTGAAAGTACCATTCCCGTTCCCTAAAAGCACCGTTATCGTGTTGTCGCTCTCATTCGCTATGGCCAGGTCTGGGATACCGTCCCCGTTGAAGTCTCCTACCGCCACGGAATCGGAACGGCGCCCCGTCGCCGGACTCACTGCCGCCGTGAATGTTCCATCTCCGTTTCCCAGAAGAACCGTCACTGTGCCAGCGTAATCGTTAGTGCCATCTCCGCCGTTTACCACGGCAAGATCCGTCTTGCCGTCCCCGTTGAAATCTCCTACCGCTATGGAATTCGGACAGATGCCCGTCGTCAGACTCGCCGCTGCCTGGAACGTCCCATCTCCATTTCCCAGAAGAACTGTCACTGTGCCGGCGTCATTATTGCTGGAGGTGGCGAAATTGACCACAGCCAGGTCCACCTTACCGTCCCCGTTGAAGTCTCCAACTGCCAGGGACCACGGAAGGAAGCCCGTTGACGGGCTGACCGGTGTGGGTGTGAAAGTGCCATTCCCATTTCCTAAAAGCACCGTTATGGTGCCGTTCATCTCATTCGCTATGGCCAGGTCTGGGATACCGTCCCCGTTGAAATCTCCAATGACAATAGAATCGGGATCGTTCTCCGCCACGGGGATAGATGATTCCAAGTACGTTATCCCTGCCGTGCCCGTTCCAAGCACCGCTGTTCCCAGGACATCATTACCGTTGCTGGCGTCGAGGAAGGACACCGTCCCGTTCGGGGAAGTCAGACCTATCGTATTCGCAGATCCGACCACTGTCGCCGTCAGGGTATAGCTACCAGCAGTACCACTCTTTAAGAGAGTCGTCGTGGTCGAGAATCTTCCAGCAGGGGAAACGCTCACCGTCGTGACACTTGAGACACTCGCAGCATAGCTAGTGGTCCCGACAAAGATTGCCTTGTAGCTATGATTCCCAATTCCGGGAACAAACTTCAGCGTCGCAGTCCCGTTGCTGGTTAGCTGAGCTGTTCCCAGGAGATGAATGTCGGTGCAATATGTTGCAGCCGCATCACAGAACTTTACCTGCCCTACCGTCACTCCTGTGCTGCCAACTTTCACGGTTGCGGTCAGCGTCAGGACACTTCCCGAGGCTACGGTTGTCACCGTGGTTCCACCAGACGTTAACGCAAGTGTCACCGCTGTTGGCGTCGAAGCTGATGCATAGATACCGCCGCCGAACCCGACAAGCAACAAGGTATAGACGACCATGCGCGTCAACGCCTGCGTCGTGTACCTGGACTTTGTACTTTGTGCTGACCGGAAGGTCATCTTTCATTCCCCCACGAACCTGCGAGACCTGTGATCTCAAGCGGTAACGGGCAAACCTGCCCTCAATGAACTGAAAGGGGGGAGATAACCGATGATTGAGTGATTCAGTTGGCGCAGAGCATACCGCGGCGTCATGCAACGCGTGAGAGACACTTGCGATTGGCTTGTGTGCGATCTTTGCAACAAGCCAATTCCCCCAACGTCAAGTGCCAACCATAATACACAGTCCTGCAAGGCATACACGACCGGGCTGAGTGCCTCTCAGCACTTGTCAACCAAGTCCCGTAGCCGAACTCCGAGCGAAATGGCAATACGGTGCAGCTTCATGATGCTGATATTCCGTATTCCTCGCTCTACACCGGATATGAACGTCCAATGAAGTCCAGCCCTCTCCGCCAGTTGTTCCTGCGTTAAGCCCAGCGCTTCCCGCCGGTTACGGATTGTCTGTCCCAAGGGCTTTCTGGGATCGGTGATTGGATCGTCCACTCACCGATGTTTTCCGTTTCAGCCTGACGAGTACATAGCATATAGTCTATATCAAGAAGAAAACTACTCATTAAAATAAATTTGTACCCGTCAAAGTCGAGTTCGCCCCATCCAAGTCGTTGTGACGGTCGTGGTGCTCTGGAGCCTCCGGTTCGCTCGATTCCGCGCCTTCTTGGCCCTACCTCGCAAGCAATATCGAGGCCGACGCAACCCATCCTCTGGCGCTTTCCGTACAGGCGATCTTGCGAATGGCCTTGAATGACCCGTGTGACCACGCCGCCGTGTCTGCCCTGATCTTCCCTTCAACCGGCGTCCGAATTGAGGCGGTGAACCCCGCCGCCAAGAGCACCCCCGAACCCAGGAACCAAAGAGTCAAAGAATCCAGTGCTTGGCCCCAAGTCTTCCCGCCGACGGCAATCGTTGACCACCCGCGCCGGGGCTTTTCGGCCTGGCCCACGAGGTTCCAGTGGACTTTTTGAGCTGAGGCCCGATCTTTTTTTGGGTCACAATCAACTCGGCCATCATGGAGGCGTCAAGAACGCTCTCGCCCTGCGGCGGCGGCGCAAACTCTTCCGCTGCGCTTGGCGGATTCCTCTCCCCAGGCAAGCTGTGGTCCCTCTCCGCAAAAGATTTTGCTTGGCACTTGGGAGTTCACTGCGCCCCATGCCCGTTCCGGCAGTATGTCCCGATTCACTCGCGACCAAATTCAAAAGGAGAACATCATGTCCAGCTACAAAAACAACGTCCACCTCGAAGGCAACCTCGGCAAAGACGCCGAAAAGAAGTCCAC
>Ga0182013_10009363_pt1 | contig 10331 bp, 8 predicted proteins | sample 612S2MmetaG_FD_120487 | JGI IMG/M metagenome (GOLD analysis project Ga0182013, IMG submission 120487) | Permafrost microbial communities from Stordalen Mire, Sweden - 612S2M metaG | ecosystem: Environmental > Terrestrial > Soil > Wetlands > Permafrost | place: Sweden: Stordalen | collected...
GTCATCGCGTTCAGCCGGGCGATCTCGCCGGCCGGAAGGCGCGCCGCCCCCTCGGCGTCGTGGAACGAATCGCCCAGCGCAACGACGATGCGTGGCTGGTAGCGCCGCAGCACCAGCGTCAGCCGATCGAGCGTCGCATGCGTGTCCCAGGGCGGCAGCAGCATGCCCTTGCGGGCGTAGGACGAACCTTTTTCCAGGTGCAGGTCGGAGACCACAAGGGTACCGGTGGCCGGCCAGTGCAGGGCGCCGGCGGGGTCGAGCATCAGTCGCTCGCCGGCGAGATGGATGGGGGCGGCGGTCATGAACGGTTATACCAAACGGCCAGGATATCGACGCTTAGGCGGTGTGCGCCGCCAGGTGCAATACCCTCGTGCAGGATCGCGATCCGGAGCAAACCCGACACGCGGCAAGCAAAGCGGAAATCGTTGCGCCGCACCGCAGGTATCTCTCCCCAATTGCAACAATCATCCGTGTTGGCCGCAATGTTGCGCGATCTGGGGGCCAGGCTTAGGTTGATCGCCACAAGCGACAAAACGCGGCGTGGTCGGCGGCTGACCGATCCAGGATGGGAGCCGAGAGGTACAAGATGGCGAGGCGTGAAACTGGCTCGTTGGATGCCACGACAGACGTTCTTGTCGTTGGCGGCGGGCCGGCGGCAACCTGGGCGTCGCTTGCCGCGGTCGAGGCGGGTGCTCGGGTCATTCTGGTTGACAAGGGGTATGTCGGCACCAGCGGCGCCACCGCGCCCTCCAATACCGGAACCTGGTCGCCGCCGCCGGGCACGCGGCGTGACACCGCCGTAGCAATGCGCCAGCCACTCACCGGCAATCTCGCAGACCCGGAATGGGTGCATCGCACGCTCGACATGGTGTGGAACCGGCTGCACAGCCTGGCGGACTGGGGCTATCCTTTTCCGACCGACGAAAGCGGCGCGCTGTATCGCGCCAATCTTCGTGGCCCCGACTACATGCATTTCATGCGGCGGCGGGCGCTGCGGGCCGGGGTCAAGATCTACGACCACCATCCGGCGCTCGAATTGCTCAGCGACGGCGAGGCGGTGGTGGGGGCGGCTGGCGTGGATCGCCAACACGATCGACCCTGGCGCGTGCGCGCCGGCGCCGTCGTTCTCGCCACGGGCGGCTGTGCTTTCGGCGAGCGGATGTTGGGGGCAGCGACGCTGACCGGCGACGGCTATCTGATGGCCGCGGAAGCCGGCGCCGTGCTCTCGGGTATGGAATTCTCGGCGCAATACACGTGTGCGCCGAAGCCCAGTCCGCTGAACAAGGGTCTGCCATTCGCGTGGGCATCCTTCACGCGCGAAGATGGCTCGCAAATCGACACCCAGATCAAGGGTCGCTACACCGCGGTTGCCGAGGCATTGCTCGAAGGCCCGGTATTCGCCCAATACGACAAGGCCTCGGCGGAGCAACGGGGTTGGCTGCGGCAGGCGCAGCCCAATTGCTTCCTGCCGCTCGATCGCACGTTCGTCGATCCATTTACCGAACGTTGGCCGGTGACCTTGCGTTGCGAAGGCACGGTGCGTGGCGTCGGCGGAATCCGGCTGGTTGGCGACGATTGTTCGACCGGTGTGCCGGGTCTCTACGCGGCCGGCGATGCGGCGAGCAGGGAGCGGTTGACCGGCGCGATCAGCGGTGGCGGCGGACCGAATTCATCCTGGGCGATCGCGTCGGGCAATTGGGCGGGGTGTGCGGCGGCCGCCTATGCAGCACGGCTGGGTGACGCGATCCCGGATCGCAAGGCGTTTGCGCTCGGTCGCGCCGGATTGCGGCCAACGGACGAAGTCCACGGCGATCTTGCTGCCGGCGACATCGGCCAGGTTGTTCGGGAAGAGATGCTGCCACTGGATCGCAACTACTTCCGTGACGGCGCGACGCTGGAACGCTCGCTCGACCGGCTCGACGCGAGTTGGAAGGAACTGAGCAAGCACTTGCAAGGTGATGGCGTTGCCGGCGTGAAGACGCGTGAAGCTGCGGCCCTCACCGCTACCAGCCGCTGGGCCTATCGCAGTGCGTTGGCCCGTGCCGAGAGCCGAGGCATGCAGCGACGGCGCGATAAGCCGGCCGCCGACTCGGCGTTCGACTGTTTGTTCGAAGCGGGCGGCCTCGATACCGTGTCCGTTCATCAACGCGCGATCCCGTGGGGAGCAGCGGCCGTATGATTGAAATTGTTTCCGTTGGCCGCTGCATCGCTTGCGATATCTGCGTCAAGGTCTGCCCTGCCAATGTGTTCGACCAGGTGCCGGAAGAGGTGCCGGTGATCGCCCGGCAGAGCGATTGCCAGACCTGCTTTCTGTGCGAGATCTACTGTCCGACCGATGCGCTGTACGTGGCTCCCAATGCCGAGGGACCGACGTTCATCAGCGAAGCCGAAGTCGAAGCGGCCGGGCTGTTCGGCAGCTACAGCCGAGGGTTGGGCTGGCGTCGCGGCAAGCCTGGCGGTTCCGACCAGGATCCGACCTTCCGGCTACGCGTCCGCGAGATCTGAGGGGTGTAGCCTGCCCTGCGCGCCGCGCAGGTAATTGCGAAGTACCGTCCGCCCTGACCAAAAGCACAAATCACCGGGCGGACCAAAGGGGTGAATGTCCATGGTTTGTTATTGCCGCGGCCGGCCGCAGCCGAAGATTGCGACTCTCATGGCTGCGAAGGTGTTTCACCGTCGGAGCGGCTTGCGGACGGACAATCTGCATGGCTGAAGATATCGATGTCAGTGGGGTTTCCTACGAATACGAGATCCCTGGCCGCAGCCGCGTGCTTGCGGTCAGCGACGTCAGTTTCTCGGTGCCGGCCACGAAGTTTCTTTGCATTCTGGGACCGAGCGGTTGCGGCAAAACGACGATCCTGAACATGCTCTCCGGGTTCCTGACTCCCACAAGCGGCGATATCCGCATCGGCGGCAAGCGGATCATCGGCCGCCAATACAATCGGGGCGTGGTGTTCCAGGATTTCGCCCAATTGTTCCCGTGGCGGACGGCGCGGCGAAATGTCGAATTCGGCCTCGAGATGCGACGGATCGGCAAGACGGAGCGCAACGAGGTTGCACTGGAATTTCTGTCCCTGGTGGGATTGCGGGAGTTTGCCGATGCGTTCCCGCACCAGCTCTCGGGAGGGATGCAGCAGCGCGTGGCGATCGCCCGCTCGCTGGCCTACAACCCCGGCGTGCTGCTGATGGATGAGCCATTTGCGGCGCTCGACGCGATGACCAGAGAAGAGATGCAGCGGTTTCTCAACGACATCTGGCAGCGCACGCAAAAGACCATTGTCTATATCACGCATAATGTCGCCGAGGCGGTGTATCTCGCCGACCAGGTTCTGGTCCTCGCAGCAAGTCCCGGCCGGATCAAGGCCGCACTGGAGGTCGAACTACCGCGGCCACGCGATCCCCTGAGCGAAGGGTTCATCGCCATCCAGCGCGAAATCCTCGATCATTTCGGCGCGCGGTGAGGGCAGCGGCGAATGGCGACCATCGCGCAAAAAAGGGCTTCGGCGCGCAGCCTGATGGAAATCCGCAGGCATAGGGCCATCACGCGAGCCATCTCCTACGCCATCGGCTTGTCGGCATTTGTCATTGTCGCGCTGGGTTATGAACTGTTCGCGCGCTATGGCGGGTTTTCCCCGAAACTCGTCCCGGGGCTGGGGGCCATTGCACAGGCGCTCGTTCGGCTCACGGCCAACGGCGTTCTCCTGGCCTCGGCCGCAGCCACGCTCTACCGCCTGATCGCCGGTTTCCTGCTCGCTTGTGTGATCGGGGTTTCGGTCGGGATGCTGATGGGACATTACGAATGGGCGGAGGATACGCTCCTGCCGCTCACCACCTTTTTCTATCCGATCCCGGGCCTGGCCTACGCGCCGCTGTTCGTCATGTGGTTCGGTCTTGGCGACCTGCCAACGATCATGCTGGTCGGGACATCGTCCTGTTTCGTTGTGATCGTCAACACCTGGAAGGGTGTGAAAGCGGTGAAGCCGATCTGGCAAAGATCGGCACGGGCGATGGGTGCGACCGATCGCGACCTGTTCCTGCGCGTGATCCTGCCCGGGTCGCTGCCGTATATTCTGATCGGTCTCCGGCTTGGCCTGGCGAATGCCTGGAGAATCCTGATCGCTGTCGAGATGGTAACCTCGGTCCAGCGCGGATTGGGCTGGATGATCTTTGGCGCCCAGACCTTTCTGAATACCGACGTGATGCTGGCAACCATCGTCGTGATTGGGGCGATCGGCCTGTTGCTCGAGAAGCAGGTCTTCCAGCGCGTCGAAAATTACACCGTGGCGCGCTGGGGCATGATCGCAACATGAGCGCAACAGCAAGAACGACACGGAAAAGGGCGCTGCGTGGCGTGATCGGGGTCGTTGCCGTCCTCGCCATCTGGGAGGCGTTTGCACGCAGCGGCATGTTCTCCACCGCCCTGACCCCGCCCATCGAAAGCATCGCCGCAACGATGTTCGACATGATTCGCGACGGCAGCCTGCTGGAAAACACCTTGGCGACCCTGGCGCGGGTGTTTCTCGGTTTTGCCATTGCCGTGGCGATTGCCGTCCCGCTGGGCGTGCTGATGGGGCGATATTGGGTGGTCGAGCGGTTCTTCCTGCCGCTGATCAGCGTACTGGTTCCCATTCCATCGCTGGCCTGGGTTCCGTTGCTGCTGCTGTGGTGCGGCATTGGCGACACCGCGACGATCCTCGTTGTCATCTACGCCGCCGCCTTCCCATTGCTGTACAATGTCTGGCGCGGTGTGACCGCGGTGAATCCCTTGTGGATCAGGGCCGCCAGGGTCATGGGTGCAAACCAGTGGACGCTGCTGCGCAAGGTCATCGTGCCGGGCGCCATGCCATACATCATAACGGGTGCCCGGCTTGGCTTTGGCCGTGCCTGGATCGGCGTCGTTGGCGCAGAGTTGCTGGCGAGCCCCCGGCTTGGTCTCGGCGAAGTGATCTTCAACGCCGGCGAGTACCTGCAATCGAGCGTGATGTTCAGTGCGATCATCGTGATCGGCGCGCTGGGCGTGTTTTTCGAACGCTGCGTGTTCCAGGCTATGGAGACCGCGACGGTACGGAAATGGGGAATGAGCGCCGGGCGCTGACCCAGCGCCCGGACTTGCGAAAGCCGCGGACAGAAGCGTTTCGGCACGACAAAAGCAACGGGAGGCGGGGATGGACAGGATGATGGTCGAACGACGAAAGGTTCTCGCGTTGCTCGGCGCGGCGGGATCGGCCGTCACATTGTCTCGGCGCGCCTCGGCCGCCTCGCCGCTCAATTTCGGCTACGATGAGGACTCGGCCTGGGGCGTGATCGGCATGGTCGCGAAGGCGCAAGACCTGTTCAAGAAAGCCGGGGCCGACGTCAACTATTACACGTTCGTCAGCGGCAAGGCGACCCGCGACGCCATGCTGTCCGGTCACATCGATCTCGGCATTCTGGGTTCGACGCCGTTCATCCTCGGGGCGGCAAAAGGCGAGGTGATCGCCATCGCGATGGCGATGTATGCGGGCAAGACCGATGCGGTGGTTGTCGGTGCCAAAAGCGGCATCACATCGATGCAGGATTTGAAGGGCCGGCGGGTGGCCTCCGAACTGGGCACCTCTACCGACTACGTATTCCAGGCTGAGCTGTTGCCGAAATACGGCCTGTCGCCATCCGATCTGCGTATCATCAACACGCAGGGTCCCAACATGATCGCGGCGCTTGTTTCGGGCTCGGTGGAAGCGATCGTCGATACCGAACCGTTCGTTTCGATCGCTCAGGCCGACAATATCGGCAAGGTGATCGCCGATTATGCATCGGTCGATATGCTGCCGGTCGTGCTGGGCGCCAACCGCTCGGTGGTGGAGAAGCGACCGCACGAGGTGGTGGCGTTCCTGCGCGGTTGGCTCGACACCATCAAGATGTTCGAGACCAGCACGCCCGAGGTCGGCAGGATCATCCAGGCGACCATGCAGAAACAGGGCTTTGCGCTCAGCGACAAGATGGTCGATCTGATGCTGCCGAAGCTTGGTGTGAATGCGCAGTTCGTTCCCGGATTCAAGGCTTACATGGAAGCGCAATCGAAGGTGCTGGTGCAGCAGCATAAGCTCAGCGAGATGCCGGACTGGGATAAGCTCATCGACACCTCGCTGTTGAGCCAGGCGATGGCAGCCTGAAGCGCGCGGGCGCTGGGGTCGGCGCCGGATCGAGCAGGCCAGAGCGTTTCACCGTGGCTGGAAAGGCTCCCTCCGCTGTCATCGCGAGGAGCGAAGCGACGAAGCAATCCCGTGCGTCGTGAGCCGCTGTCGGCTCGTCAGGCAGAGGATCGCTTCGTCGCTTCGCTCCTCGCAATGACAGCGGGAGAGTTGGTGATTCCAGTCAGCACGAAAACGCTCTAGCGGTCGAACAGCGTCGCCTGGACCGGTCGTTGCCGTGCATCCTCCCCTCGCCCACGCGCCAAATTCCTCCGGTGAATCGTTTTCACCCCCGACCGGTCCGGCACCCCACGGTGCGGTGGCTCCGCCTCGCCGGTCGCCTCGGCGATGATCGCCTCCGCCTCGGCCAGCAGCTTCTCCTCGTCGTCGTCCGTGCGCACGCTCTCGCGGCCGATCTCCAACAGCACCGGCACCGCCAGAGGCGACACGCGCGACAGCACCATATGCACGATCCGTCCCTTCACCCGCGCCAGCATCCCCGCCACGCGCGTCAGGTCGATCAGCCCGCCCGCCGCGTCGGCCCGGGTCGCACGCAGCAGAATATGGTCCGGCTGGTGCTTGCGCAGCACGTCGTAGATCAGATCGGAGTTCACCGTCACCTGCCGCCGCGATTTTTCGGCCCCCGGGTGGTGCCGCTCGATCAGGCCCGCGATCACCGCGACATTGCGAAATGTCCGCTTCAGCATGGAGCTTTCCGCCATCCACGCTTCCAGATCGTCGCCCAGCATGTCCTGCGCGAACAACGATGCGATGTCCGTCGGACGGTTCGCCGACCAGATGCCCAGCACATAGTCGGTGGCGACGAAGCCCAGCGGCGCCATGCCGGCGCGCTCCATCCGCCGCGTCAGCAACATGCCGAGCGTCTGGTGCGCGTTGCGGCCCTCGAAGCAGTACGCCACCAGATACCAGCGATCGCCGCGGGGAAATGTCTCCACCAGCAGGTCGTTGCGTCCGGGCATGCGTGACCGGGCGCGTTGCAGCTTCAGCCACTCCTGGACCTGGTCCGGAAACAGCGCCCAGCGCGACGGATCCTGCAACAACCCCCGCACCCGGTCGGCGAGGTTGGTGGTCAGCGGCAGGCGGCCACCTTCATAGGCCGGAACCATCGGCTCGCCGGTGCCTCCCTCGGCACATTCCACCGCCATCTCGTGCAGGCGCAGGAACTTCAGCAGCCGCCCGGCGAACATGAACGTGTCGCCCGGACGCAGCAGGCTGACAAAATATTCCTCCACCTCTCCCAGCACCGGCCCGACTCGTTTCTTGCCGGCAACCAGGCGCACCTTCAGCAAGGGCGCCTCCACGATGGTGCCGATATTCATGCGGTGCTGCGCGGCGATGCGGGCGCTGCGCACATGCACGCGCCCCTCGCTGTCGCGGAACAATTTCTTCCATCGATCGTACGCCGCCAACGCGTAGCCGCCGTTTTCGACGAAGGCCAGCACGTCGTCGAAATCACGCCGGGTCAATCCGGCGTACGGCGCGGCGCGGCGCACTTCGTTGAAAACATCGTCCGGCAGGAACGGCGCGGCGCCGGCCAGGCCAAGCAGGTGCTGCGCCAGCACGTCCAGCCCGCCGGACCGCGGCGGATCGCCGTCCAGATCGCGCGCGCCGACCCCGAGCATGGCGGCCTCGCATTCCAGCACCTCGAACCGGTTGGCAGGCACCAGGATGGCGCGGCTGGCCTCGTCCATCCGGTGGTTGGCGCGGCCCACGCGCTGCAACAGCCGCGACACACCCTTTGGTGCGCCGACCTGGATGACCTGATCGACGCCGCCCCAATCGATGCCCAGATCGAGCGACGACGTCGCCACGACGGCGCGCAGTTTCCCAGCCGCCATCGCCGCTTCCACACGCCGCCGTTGCTCCACTTCCAGCGAGCCGTGATGCAGCGCGATCGGCAGCGTCGGGTCGTTCAGTTTCCACAGGGCCTGGAACATCAGCTCGGCCTGGGCGCGGGTGTTGACGAAGACGATGGTGGTGCCGGCGGCGCGGATGCGCGCCATGACGGGCGGCGCGGCCTCCAGTCCCATATGGCCGGCCCAGGACAGCTTCCCTTCCGGCAGCATCATCGACAGATCAGGCGGCGCGCCGTCGGTCACGCTGATGATGCGGCTGGCGCCGGCATAGGCCTGGATCGCTGCCGGATGCGCCACGGTCGCCGACAGCCCGACCCGGCGCAGCCCCGGCGCCAACGCAGCCAGCCGCGCCACGCCCAGCGCCAACTGGTCACCACGCTTGGTGCCCGCCAGCGCGTGGACCTCGTCCATCACCACGCATGCCAGGCCAGTGAACATCGTCGCCGCATCCGGCAGCGACAGCAGCACCGCGAGGCTCTCCGGTGTGGTGAGCAGGATGTTCGGCGGCTCGGCCCGCTGGCGGGCGCGGCGGTTGGCGGGGGTGTCGCCGGTGCGGGTCTCGATGCTGATGGACAGACCCATCTGTTCGACTGGCCGCAGCAGGTTGCGGGCGATGTCGGTGGCCAGCGCCTTCAGCGGACTGACATACAGGGTGTGCAGGCCGGGACGTGGCGTTTCGGCGAGATCGACCAGGACGGGGAGAAAACCGGCCAGGGTTTTTCCGCCGCCGGTGGGCGCGATCAGCAGCACGCTCTCGCCGGCCCGCGCCGCGTCCAGCATGGCGAGCTGGTGCGGCCGCGGTGTCCAGCCCTGGGCGGTGAACCACGCAACAAAGCGTTCCGGCAATGTTCCCTGCATGGGGATGTTTTAGGAGGACTCTGCGGCGGCGAAAAGCGGCGGTTCACCGGCCTGGCAGCCAGCCAGGCGGTCGGCGATCGTCGGCGCTTCGCGACGGTCAGCGGTCGCCCGGATCACAGTGGGATGGCCTTCTACCTTGCCGCCGTGCGCCCCCGGCGCCGGTTGTTGTGCCGCCAGCAACTTGGCAATCCCCGCCTCCATGTCAAACTGGACAGCGAATGCCGCATCCCGAATCCTGGCTGAAGGTGCTGCCGCAAGGGCTGTTCTGCGAGCCCGGCGGCTTCTTCATCGATCCGCTGCGCGCCGTGGATCGCGCGGTGGTGACGCATGCGCATTCGGACCACGCCCGCCCCGGCCATCGCGCCGTGCTGGCCAGCGCCGACACGTTGGCACTGATGCGCGCCAGGCTTGGCGAGGACCGCGCCGGCGAGACGCAGCAGGCGCTGGCGTGGGGCGAGCCGGTGACCGTCGGCGACGTGCGCGTCTGGCTGCAACCGGCCGGCCACGTGCTGGGCAGCGCCCAGGTGGCGATGGAGTATCGCGGCGCGCGTGCCGTGGTGAGCGGCGATTACAAGCGCACGCCGGATCCAACCTGTGCCGGCTTCGAACCGATCGCCTGCGACGTGTTCGTCACCGAGGCAACCTTCGCCTTGCCTGTGTTCGTGCACCCCCGGCCAGAGCATGAAATCGGCAAACTGCTGGACAGCGTGGCGCTGTTTCCGGAACGGACACATGTCGTCGGCTGCTACGCGCTGGGCAAGTGCCAGCGGGTGATCGCGCTGCTGCGGCAGGCGGGGTGGGACCGGCCGATCTGGCTGCACGGCGCTCTGGCGGCGATGTGCGACGTGTACCAAGCGCGCGGCGTGGCGTTGGGTGCGTTGCGGCCGGCAACGTCGGCGGCGAAGGGCGAGCTGGTAGGCGCCATCGTGCTGGCGCCTCCGGGCGCGGTGGCGGACCGCTGGGCGCGGCGGCTGGCCGATCCGGTGGTGGCGATGGCGTCCGGCTGGATGCGCGTGCGGCAGCGCGCCAAGTCGCGTGGGGTGGAGCTGCCGCTGGTGATCTCCGACCACGCCGACTGGAACGAACTCAACGCCACGCTGGACGAGGTCGGAGCGCCGGAAGTTTGGGTGACGCATGGCCGCGAGGAGGCGCTGATCCATGCCGCCGGCCAGCGCGGCATTCGCGGCCGGGCGCTGCGGCTGGTGGGGTATGACGAGGAAGACGAAGGCGCAGCGGAGGACAGCGATAGCGGTTCGCGCACGCCAGTTCCGGATAGCGGATCAGCTTGAACGCTGGCGATGGGGTTAGGCGACGTCCAAAAATAAGCGAACCGGTTCTGAACTCCGTCATCCCCGCGAAAGCGGGGACCCAGGTGGCTTAGGTCCCCGCTTTCGCGGGGATGACGTGGAATGCTGTCTGAACGCCA
>Ga0182013_10009367_pt1 | contig 10327 bp, 6 predicted proteins | sample 612S2MmetaG_FD_120487 | JGI IMG/M metagenome (GOLD analysis project Ga0182013, IMG submission 120487) | Permafrost microbial communities from Stordalen Mire, Sweden - 612S2M metaG | ecosystem: Environmental > Terrestrial > Soil > Wetlands > Permafrost | place: Sweden: Stordalen | collected...
AGCAAACAGTAAGCTTTAAAGCAAATTACGACAACGGTATTTTTACGCTTTCAAGCCCATTCGTTTTATTAACCAACTACGATACCTTTCCGCCTGATATTGCTCCTTAATTGAAGATGATTTAGGTTAATTGAAGTTAATTGAAAATGATTCACCAACACGATACTTTCTTTAAGTTTTTAAAACTTTATCAAGAACACTTTTGAGGTGGATTATCTCGTCTTTGAGAGTTTTGATTTGTTCTTCATATAATCTCTTTTCATTTTCCGAAACATGATTAATCACAAATCCATTTCCTGTTTTATTATACATAATATTAAACACCATATTTTCATCAAAGTAACAGTTTCAAAATAACTTCGACAAGATTACGGATAAATTCGATAGTTTAGTTCAGGGATTTGGGGATGGAAAGCAATACGTTTCCCATCCAGTTCATCTTTGTCAACTTTTAATCCTGTTTGATATTGTTTGAGATTTAATCTGACCACCACAGTAAGTCCTGTTTTAGTAGATGTTTGCTCTATCAGTTTTTGTATGGTTGAATAATCAGAAAAAACACCCCCTTCCATTGCTTGGTGAACCTGACTGAATAAGCGGTGTTCAATTGGATTCCATTTGGAACAATACGGTGGATAATGACAAACAATAACTGACAATCCGGTTTCTTTAGCAAACTTCATAAGGCGGTGTTTAAATATAAAATGCCGATAAGAATTAGCTCCACCTGCATCGCATAACAGGAGGATATTTCGGGCATCAGGATATTGGTGCATGCCATATTCCCACCACCACCAAAGTAAATTGTCCACTATAAAATCGGCTGTTTCGCTGCTTGCGCCAATAGAAATGTAACCCTTGTTGGCTTGCAAATCATAAATCCCATGCGGGATTACCTTGCCTTCGGATAAATGTTCATAGTCGTGGTCATAGACTTTGATGGGTTGGGTGCAAAAGCATTTTCCGCCACGATAAAGATTGCCCAAACGCTCTTTCTTCTTACAATCAATACTTACCACCGGACTTTCACAACTCATTATCAAAACCAAATTACAAATAATCTCAAATTGTGCGTTTCTATGAGCATAGCTGCCTGTGGCTAACTGCTTGGATTGCTTGCGGTAACCGTATCCTAGCCCTTTGAGCAACCGCTTGACTAATCCATTGCTTACTTTGATTTGATGTTGTTGCTCAAAAAGCTGTGCTATGGCGCAGGGTTTCAGGCTTATCCAATATACAGTGCTATCGGTAGGGCTTCCTGCTTTATGTCTTTCAATGAAAGCAATGAGCAACTGTTTTAATTCAGGATGCTGTGCCGTTTTTTTTTCTGCCACCGCCCGCTCTGCGTTGCCTCTCTTTTGGGATGTATGTAACACCCGAATCGGATGTTAATTCTTTTCTGCCTTGTATGATTGTCGCCCGATCTACACCCAATATCTTGCTGATATAGGTCATACCGCCCCAGCCAAGTTTTAGGGATTCCAATGCTGCGTATTGTCTGCGATCCTTTTCTGATAAGCGGCTGTAATGCAATAGCATCAGCATCTCTATTTTAAGCGGATATCTTTCTATCATAGAACCCAAAAAAACAACTGTTTTTTGCCATTCCCCGTTTCTTGCCGCTTTTGTTATCCATCGCACTTTCTGAATTGTAGGTTTTGGCGAACAGATTTCTTTCCTTAATTTGTGGAAGTTATTTCGAAACTCTCACAAAGGAAAGTATGTCTTCGGGTTTTAAACCCAGTAATTCAGAAATTTGTCGTAATCTTTCAAGTGGAATATCTACTTCCCCGTTTTCAAGTTTAGAATAGGAACTTTGAGTTATTCCCAACTTTTCGGAAACATAATCTTGTGTCAAATTTTTGAGTTCTCTTATCTTTTTGATTTTCTGTCCAACTATCATTTCGGTATGTTTTTACAGAGTTAAATATAGCCGTAATAAGTTATTCCCATAACGAATATAGTATTCCCTTTAAACTTGGTGTTTCATAATCCATAATCTGACTTTTACGCAAACTAAAAAAATATGAAAAAATACATTCTACTTTGTTTCACATTTCTTTCATTACATACCTTTTCTCAACTACCCAGTTATGTTCCGACTACTGGACTTATTTGTTGGTATCCCTTTACAGGAAATGCCAATGATTCAAGTGGTAATGGAAATAATGGAATCGTATCAGGAGCAACTTTAACAACGGATAGATTTGGGAACGCTAATTCGGCGTATAGTTTCAATGGAACCTCAAACTATATTACCGCTACTTTGAATACCCCGCTTAACACACAAAATATAAGTGGTTTAACATTAAGTGGGTGGTGTTTTTTAAATTCATTACCAACAACAACACCTTCTCCAATTGTAAGTATTTGGGACGCTGCTACTTCTGATGTATATGGGACAACTTATGAGGATTCACATCTAGAATTTTTTGGGGACAATGGTGTAAATGGGTCAGCAGCAACAATGCAGTTGTATGGAAGTCCAACACCAAGTATTAATACTTGGTATCATGTTTTAATGACTTGTAATTACTCTGATAATGTATCAAAACTATATATCAATGGAGTATTTCAAGATTCATCTTCAAGTGTCTTAAACAGACCGATTATAGCGAGTATTAATATAGGTTCTTGGTGGGAAAATGGTTGGTTCGCAAATGGAAAATTAGATGATATAGGTTTTTGGAGCGTAGCTTTAACACAACAGGAAATTACAAACTTATATAATGGTTCTGTGTCAATTCCGTGTTCAACAACTGACACCTTAATTATCAATACACCACTAACCGGGATTAATCCTCCGAATAATACGAACACAATAGAAGTATATCCTAATCCCGCTTCGGATCATATTCTGATTAATACCGGAGACTATTCGACAATGAACGGATATACCATTAAAATAATTAACGTCTTATCACAGGTCGTTTTTCAGAATTTAGTTAATCAACAACTTTTCAATATCAGTTTATCCGGTTGGTCTCATGGAACTTATTTGTTGGAAATATTGGATGGAAGTAATGCAGTAATCGAAACAAAAACAATTATTTTACAATGAGTAAGAATAACGAACAATAATTATGGCACTCTTTACCACCCCATTGATGGATGAACTTTGCGGTATTTTAAATGATATTCAAGATTACCCATCACGACAAAAATTAATCCTTGAATTTAGAATAGATGCCAATTTCATTCCTACTGTGGATATTCCGAGTATTACTGATTTAAACGATGCCATTATAGAAGCAAGAAATAGGATTAGAGATTTACCCCATCAGGGTAATGGTATTCAATGCGAAGTGAATGGGCCATATAGAGTGGGTAATGACTTAAAGTTTAGCTTCTTAATTAATGTGGAATAACCAGTGGCACCGGTTATTATTCCTGCGTGATAAGGTAGTTTAATGTTTCAACTTACTTCCCAATTACATTAATGCCCACATTTTTAGAGTGTAGTCCAAAATGTGAAAAATAAATAGTCGCTTTTCCATGGTTTTCCTCCGGAATGCGGTATATCCTCCTGAATTTTAGCGTATCAATCACACGAACCTAAAATTGTGAATTATGAAAGCATGTTTTTCTGAGAAGATTTCAGAAATCTGTCTCAGACGGAAGTTAAGGAATTAAGTAGCTGATAATCATTTAAAAAGTTCGATAAGTCGCTTTGTAAGGCTACAGAACGGAATTGCTCATAATTTTCAGCAATTCCGTTTTTTATTTTCCTCTGTCCCCTGCGCCGCGATTGATTTGGCTCCTGCTTAAACCTTCGGGAGGTGGATTCGGGAGGCAGAAAATCATTTATTTTATACGTATTCAAAACCATATTTTACATGGCATTAACCAGGGCTTTATACCTATCGGCTAAATAATGCCAGGGAACAGAGTTTAGTTTTTTATTGAGACCTTTAGAGGGCTCAGGCCGCTTAATATTATCTGGCCTGCGGAAAGATAATTTGATAAAATGTTGATTATTCTTACCCGTTCAGATATATATTCTATTTTGCAATATATGCAAATAACTTCCAAAACCCTTTTAACTTTGCATTGCAGTTGGTTCGCCCATTTAAACCCGGCTGCGGCTTTTTAACGAAATAAAACCCTTCTCCCATGAAAAATAAATTTACCCGGCTATCTTCATTTGCGGTTTTTGCAAAGTGCTTAGTACTCCTTTTTTTGTTCCCCGCAAACACTTCTTTGCGGGCACAGACTGTTTGCGATGCGCACTTTGCACACTATTCGCTCAGTAACCCCGATAGCCTTCATTTTTATCCGTCTGCAACAAATGCAGTTTCGTACAGCTGGAGTTTCGGAGATGGTGGAACCTCATCAAACAAAGACCCCTGGCATTTGTTTTCCGGCGTTGGTACCTATAGTGTTTGCTTAACTGTAGCCGACTCAAACGGCTCAACCTGCACATGGTGCGATACGGTTCATATAGGTAATGTGGCTACATGTAGCGCTGCATTCAGTTATTACACCATCCATAACCCCGATAGCCTGCATTTTTACCCCAATGGCTCGGCAGGTACCGCATACTACTGGAATTTCGGCGATGGCACAACTTCTCCTCTTCAGTATCCATGGCATTACTATTCGCATGCAGGCACCTATATCGTTTGCCTTACCGTGGCCGATACTTCAGGCATTACCTGTAGCAAATGCGACACTGTAACTGTGGGGTCTCCATCTGCCTGTAGCGCGGCTTTCAGCCAGTATTCTATTAATAACCCTGACAGCCTCCACTTTTATCCAACCAGTACTACCGGTATCGCCTCCTGTTACTGGAATTTTGGCGATGGCACTACTTCTACCAATAAAGACCCATGGCATCATTTTGCTACGTCCGGTACTTACAATATATGCCTTACGGTTGCTGATAGCTCAGGTGCAACTTGTACAACCTGCGATAATGTTCATGTTGGCCCTGCAGTTACCTGCAGTGCGGCATTCAGCCATTACTCTATCAGTAATCCTGATAGCATGCACTTTTATCCCATTACCACTACAGGGGTATCCTCTTATTACTGGAACTTTGGCGACAATACAACCTCTACTCTTCAATACCCATGGCACTATTTTCACAATGCTGGTACTTATTATGTATGCCTTACCGTAGCTGATAGCTCAGGCGCTACCTGTACCTCGTGCGACACAGTTAATGCAGGGGCCGCCCCTATGTGCAGTGCTGCATTTGCCCACTACACAGTTAATGCCGATAGCGTTCACTTTTATCCTACCGGCCTCAGGGGCATTAGTTATTACTGGAGCTTTGGTGATGGCACTACCGGCACTGGCTTCGATCCATATCATACTTACAGCACCACGGGAACTTACAATGTATGTTTAACTGTTGCAGATTCATCAGGGGCAACCTGTACCTGGTGCGATACTGTGGTTTACGTCGGCCCTAATGTGTCGCTGTGCAGCGCGGCCTTCAGTCATTATTCTATCAGTAATCCTGATAGCCTGCATTTTTATTCATCCGGTTTGCACATAGCAACTTACAACTGGAATTTTGGTGATGGAACCACTTCTCCTCATTCCAATATCTGGCATTTTTACAGCAGTCCGGGAACTTATTATGTTTGTTTGAGTGTTGTGGATAGTTCCGGTGCTACCTGTTCTACATGCGATACTATTCATGTAGGTACAATATCTACCACTTGCAATGCACAGTTCTCCTTCTATACTATTCATAATCCCGATAGTCTGCATTTTTACCCCACCGGCACACCTGCCCATTCATATTACTGGAGTTTCGGTGATGGAACAACTTCAACGCTGCAGTATCCATGGCATTTTTACAGTGGCTCCGGCACTTACAGGGTGTGCTTATATATTGCCGACACAGCAGGTGTAACCTGCGATTGGTGCGATACGGTTCATGTTATCGCGATAGCTACAACCTGCAATGCACAGTTTGCCCACTACAGCCTAACCGGTGTTAATGCCGACAGTGTTCATTTTTATCCTACGGGGCCTCATGCCTCATCTTATTACTGGACCTTTGGCGATGGCGGCACTTCAACACATGCAGACCCATGGCATTATTATAATGCTCCCGGGCTTTATACCGCCTGTTTGACGGTAGTAGATAGCAACGGTCCAAGTTGTACCACCTGCGATACGGTTACAATTACCTCAATCAATAACTGCAATGCACAATTCAGTTATTATACTATTCACAATCCCGATAGCCTTCATTTCTATCCAACCGGCGCACCGGCTGCCTCATATTACTGGAACTTTGGCGATGGTACTGTTTCAACTCAACAATATCCATGGCATTATTATACCGCTGCGGGAACATATTACGCCTGTTTAACCGTGGCGGATTCTTCAGGTATAACCTGCACCCATTGCGATACAGTATATGTTGGCCCACCAACCACCTGCAATGCGCAGTTTGTTCATTATTCTATTGGAACTAATGTTGACAGCGTACATTTTTATTCAACCGGCGCACATGCAGTTTCTTATTACTGGAATTTTGGAGACGGCACCACATCAACCAACACTGACCCATGGCATCATTTTTCTAATGCGGGAACATATTATGACTGCTTAACTGTCGCCGATTCTTCGGGTGTAACATGTACTTCATGTGATACAGTTGTTGTTGGCGCCCCGCTGGCCTGCAGCGCTGCTTTCAGTCATTATACAGGCAATAATGCCGATAGCCTTCATTTCTATCCAGCTAATTCAAATGCCACGGCCTGGTACTGGAGCTTTGGAGATAGCACTACTTCAACATCTCAATATCCATGGCATCATTATAGTAGTAATGGCATTTATTATGTATGTTTAACTGTGGTAGATACTTCAGGTGCAACCTGCAGCCAATGCGATACCGTTCATATAGGGCACCAAAGCTTTGCGGAAGTGGCCGATCATAACCAGAATAACAGCAATCCTGATAGCGTTCAATTTACAGCTGTTGGGTCTGCTGATGCGGTGGCCTGGTATTGGGATTTTGGTGATGGTACTTATGCCTGCCAGGAATCGCCGTTACATTATTATGCCAGCGTTAGTATCTACTACGTAACACTTACTGCGGCCGATACTGCCGGTGCTGTTTCCGTTTCGTACGATACTGTTAACACAGGTACTACCGGCGTGGCTGTTGCGCAGCCAACAAATGCTATAGCAAAAGTTTATCCTAACCCGATGAATGAGTTTGCCATAGTTTATATGAAAAACGTTACTGGCTCTGCAGTTTTCAGGTTATATGATGTTACCGGCAAGTTGGTGTATGGCAAAGAGAATTTGAATGATGGCAGCTTTACCGTTAATACAAGGAGTTTTTCTGCGGGAGTTTATTTCTACACTATTGGCGATAGCAAAGACGTAATATCTCAGGGTAAACTGATGGTCATTCACTAGGCCATTAAAATTCAATCCATCCCATGAAGAGCAGCGAAATAGTTTCGCTGCTCTTTTTTTTGCCCGATAATGATAGTGGAAAAGCTGTTAGCTAGAATATTGAGCGAAAGAAACAATACCGAAAGGAAGATAAATTCTGCTTATTGTTGCCGTCGCATTTGCAAATCAGCTTTATCAATGGACCATCGTTTTCTTTTAATTACGCCCGAGGCTGTATCTTATCAATCGTACTACAATATATTCAGGGTCCTTCATCAACGGAAGATTAACGGCAAACCTGTTTTTACTTTCGATTCGCAAATCATACCTAACCTGCGGTTTTTATACGAGGGTAAAAATCAGGATGTAACTCGCCTTTTAAGAAGTTTTGACGAAGAAAGTATTAAGCAGGACCTTGCGCAATTGAATAAGGTATTCGCCAAACAAAAATCAGGTATTTCGTTTGAGAAGTATATTGAGCGGGCCGCACCCAGGGTTTTTCATGAACAGTTTAACCGGCTTAAAGACGTTGCCGGCGAGCTGAAAATATACCATCGTGTACGAAACAAAGAAACAGGAAACTATAAAGTGGCCCCCTGTACTTTCTCTAATAGCAAAGCAAGCCTTAAATTTAAAGTAAAGCGGTCTGACACAAATGGCTTATCCATTTCAACGCTGGTAAATATTAATGAACAGGAACTGGATATATCGGAATTTAACCTGTCGGCTTTTTTGCTGGAAAAGGAAAGCGTTTATCACCTGCTTTCGATCAAAGACACGCAGACGTTAGAATGGCTTAAAAATGCCGAACCCGAACAATACAGCCACAACGCTGAAGTATTTGCCGATAAAATTATTTCGGTTTTAGAGCGGGATTACGATGTAATTAAAGAGTCCGTATTTAAAATAAACCTGGTTGAAAGCGAACCTCAACATGCCATTTACCTGAGCGAGATAAGCGACACGTTTTTAATGTTTACCCCCCGCTGGGATTATGAGGGCTTTATTATTGAAGCAATTGACCAACCGGAAACAGAAGAGATTCGGAAGGGAGAGATTTATAAAGTGGTGCGACGGCATGAGCTTGAGCAGGCCTTTGTAGAAAAGATAAGGGCGCTGCACCCCAACTTTGCCAAACAGCGCAACGGGCAGTTCTATCTTACTTTTGATGAGGCCAAAAAGAAACATTGGTTCCTGAAGGTTTACCAGGATTTACTTGCCGATAACGTACAGATTGTGGGCATGGACCTGCTGCGCCATTTCCGGTATTCTCCACATAGCATACATACCCAAATGACCATTGGCAGAACGGTGGATACTACCCTGCACCTGAATATTCAAATAACATTTGGCGAAGAGAAGGTTGAGTTGTTGAATATTCAGAAAACGCTTTTCAATAACCAGCGCTTTGTGTTGCTGAAAGATAACAGCATCGGGGTAATAAGCGATGATTGGTACGAGCAATACGGTGCCATGTTTAAGCATGGTAAAATTCAGAAAGGTGCGTTAATTATACCCCAATGGATTTTATTGAGCATTGATGAGCAACACCGGAGTAAAGAATTGAAGCCGGTTATAAGCAAAGTTTGGTGGGCTGATTGGCAGCAATGGCAAACTTCGGAACAACCTGTTTTTGCCTGTCCAACGACCCTAAATGCAACCCTTAGGCCTTACCAGCAAAAAGGCTTTGAGTGGCTGGTGCTGCTGTCTAAAATAGGCGCAGGCGCCTGCCTGGCCGATGATATGGGTTTGGGTAAAACGCTGCAAACGCTGGCCTTTTTGACCCATGTAGTTGGCGAAAAACCTAAAGCTAAGTTTTTGATAGTAGCCCCTCTCTCACTGGTGTTTAACTGGAAACAGGAAATTGAAAAATTTGCCCCCGGCCTTTCCACCTATGTCTTCCATCAGAATAACAGGGATCTGGATGAGTTTATGGCTTCTGATAAGCAGGTAATGATTAGTAGTTACGGAACAGTTCGTTCGGCTATTGATGAGTTGAGTTTAATAAACTGGAATACTGTGGTTATTGACGAAAGCCACAATATTAAAAACCCGGCCGCACAAATTACCAAAGCCGTTTATAAGTTAAATGCCATTAACCGGATTGCCCTTAGCGGGACGCCGGTAATGAATAATACCTTTGATATTTTCTCGCAACTAAACTTCCTGGTACCGGGTATGCTGGGTGGGCCGGAGTTCTTTAAAAGGGAATATGCCATACCTATAGACCGGGATATGAGTGTTGAAAAAACCAAAGCCCTTCAAGCCATTACCGCACCATTTGTACTGCGGAGAACCAAGAAGCAGGTTGCGGCAGACCTTCCCGGGAAAACAGAATCGGTTTTATGGTGCCAGATGGAGGAGGAGCAACGGGAAGCTTATGAAACCATCAAAAAGCAGATTAAAGCCAACGTGTTTTTAGACATCGAACGCGATGGTTTCAGTAAAACGAAGTTCTCTATTCTTCAGGGCATCATGAAACTGCGGCAGTTATGCTGTGCTCCTTCGTTATTAAAGAATGATGGGATTACCGCAACCTCTTCCATTAAACTGGATGTGTTGATGGAGGAGTTGAAGAATAATGTGCAGGGCAGTAAGTCGTTGGTTTTCTCGCAATACTTAGGTATGTTGAGTATGGTAGCGGCGCAATGTAAAGCCGAAGGTATCCCTTACCTGTATTTTGATGGCAGCACTCCTTTAAATGAGCGGGCACAAATGGTCAACACCTTCCAGGATGAGAATTCGCCGGAGCGGGTGTTTCTGATAAGCTTAAAAGCCGGTAACGCAGGTTTGAACCTTACTGCTGCGGAATATGTGTTCCTTTTGGACCCATGGTGGAACAACGCAGTGGAACAACAGGCCATTGACCGCACCCACCGGATAGGACAAACCAAAAACATTTTTGCCTACAAAATGATTTGCCGGGATACGATTGAAGAGAAAATAGTTTATCTTCAAC
>Ga0182013_10009375_pt1 | contig 10324 bp, 5 predicted proteins | sample 612S2MmetaG_FD_120487 | JGI IMG/M metagenome (GOLD analysis project Ga0182013, IMG submission 120487) | Permafrost microbial communities from Stordalen Mire, Sweden - 612S2M metaG | ecosystem: Environmental > Terrestrial > Soil > Wetlands > Permafrost | place: Sweden: Stordalen | collected...
CAATGCCAGTCGGACTCGCCGTTGCCTCCCGTAAGGCAAAAATCACGCCGCCGCCAGCATTTTCGGCAATCTCAAACCACCACAAAACGCTTTCGCCATGCGTTCATGAATAATGCAGGCTAAGTCGGCTGGACTACCTGCGCGAAGATCGTCTGTGTCTTAAGAAAGGTCACGACCTTCCTTCCTCGCCGATAGTGGCAAGGAACGCTTGGGGGTCGAGTTCGCAATTGCTCTTGGCTAATGCGGTCGGCACCATCGAGGAGTTCTCCGGGCGCGGAACTACACCCTGTATTCGTTTACCAGAACTGCGGGCTCCAAAGATGTTCACCTTTGCATTCATTTGCAAGAAGGGGATTCTCATTCCCGTGGGCCGGCAACGCCGATGGGAACTCTGCTAAAGGAATACCCCAAGGCATCATCTGAAGCGAAAAAGACAACTCCAAAGAATTCAACCACCTTAGTGCAATTTTGCTCAGACTCTCAAAATCACAGCTTGATAATTTGGCAACGTCGATTTGTATCGGCATTGCATGCCGAACCTATTAGTCGATGAGCTTTGAACACTGAGTAACCTCAGTTGGACGAAAGGGTACAAATGCGCAAATTCGGAGTTGGTATCACATGTATTCCGGCGGCTCTATTGATCGCTCTCATAGCCGGATGCGGCCAGGAAGTGGTAACCGTACCGACTGTGGTGTCCACAATCCCCGCCAATGGCGCTACGAATGTTGTCATCAACACGACGATCAGCGCGACCTTCAACGAGGCGATGAGCCCAGCTACGATCAATACAACGTCCTTTACAGTGGCAGGGCCGGGCGGAACCGTAGCTGGAGCCGTTACTTACTCCGGCACCGTTGCGACATTCACGCCTGCTGCCCCTCTGGCATACAGCTCCATCTATACGGCCACAATCACCACTGGGGCAGCGAACCTGGGTGGCACCCATCTGCTTAACAACTCTGTGTGGACGTTTACGACGATTACGCCGCCGCCCGCGGTGATAGCAGTGGTCCCTGTGAATGGAGCCACAAGTGTGCCCATCGGCCAGGTTCTCAGCGCTACCTTCAGCGAGGGGATGAACCCCGCCACAATCAGCGCGACAACTTTCACGCTGACCGGGCCGGGCGGAACCGCCGTGAATGGAGCTGTCGCATACAGTGGCGTAACTGCGACGTTCACGCTCAACGCCAATCTCGCCTACAGCACGGTTTACATTGCCACAATTACAAACGGGGCAACGAGCGTGGCAGGCACTCCGCTGCCTGCCAATTACGTGTGGACCTTCACAACAATTACCCCACCGCCCGCGGTGACCGCAGTAGTCCCTGCGAATGGCGCCATCAGTGTGCCCATCGGCCAGGTGCTCAGCGCGACCTTTAGCGAGGCGATGAGCCCTGCCACAATCAGCGCGACAACTTTCACGCTGACAGGGCCGGGCGGAGCCGTGGCCGGAGCCGTCGCATACAGTGGCGTAACTGCGAAGTTTACGCCCACCGCCAATCTCGCATACAGCACTGTTTACACTGGCACCATCACAACCGGGGCAACGAGCGTTGCAGGCACTCCGCTGCCTGCCAAATACGTGTGGACCTTCACGACGATTACCCCGACGCCGACGGTGACCGCAGTGGTCCCTGTGAATGCAGCCGCGAGTGTTCCAATCGCTCAGGTGCTCCGTGCGACCTTCAGCGAGGCGATGAGCCCAATCACGCTCGACGCAGCCAGCTTTACGGTCACGGCCGGCGGTGTTACGGTACCTGGAGCCATCTCCTATTCGGGCCTGGTTGCGACGTTTACGCCGACTTCCAACCTGAACTACAGCACCACCTACACGGCAACGATCACAACCGGGGCTCAGGACTTGGCGGGCCAGCCGCTGGCAGCCAACTATGTGTGGACCTTTACAACGATTTCCCCAACGCCTGCGGTGATATCCACGATACCTGTCAATGGAGCCACAGGCGTGCCTCTCGGCCAGGTGCTTAGTGCGACCTTCAACGAGACGATGAAGTGTGCGACGCTCGCGTCGCCGGCAACTGCCTTTACAGTTACAGGCCCAGGCACAACTCCCGTCACGGGAACAGTCGCCTGCTCGGGTAGCGTCGCGACCTTTACTCCAGGCACTGCACTTACGGTCAATACCCTGTATACGGCCACCATCAGCACCGGAGCCCAGGACTTGGCCGGCACGGCAATGACCAGCAATTACGTGTGGAGCTTCTTGACGCTTCCAGCGCCTACACCTCCGACGGTCATCTCCACCGTGCCCGTCAATGGGGCTACGGGTGTGCCTATCAACCAGGCGCTCAGCGCCACCTTCAGTGTGGCAATGACCCCAGCCACGATCGACACGGCAACCTTCACATTGAGCGGGCCCGGCGGAGTTGCCGTAACAGGAGTAGTCACCTATGTCGCCTCAGGCTCGGTCGCGACGTTCACACCGGATGCCAGCCTGGCATCGAGCACACTGTACACGGCCACAATTACCACGGGGGCTGAGGATCTGGCAAGCGTCGGGCTGGCCACCAATTACGTGTGGACCTTCACCACCGCCGCTACCCCAATTCTCACGCCGCCGACGGTCATTTCGACCGTCCCTCTTAACGGAGCTACGGCCGTGCCGCTGAATCAGATCGTCAGCGCCACATTCAGCACGGCGATGGACCCTGCCACCATCAGCTCGGCAACCTTTACGCTGACAGGACCAGGCGCAACTGCTGTACCCGGCCTAGTTGCGTATGCAGCGGTTGGAAACGCGCTGACGTTCACACCGTCGGCAAATCTGGCGCCCAGCACCCTGTTTACAGCCACGATCACCACCGGTGCGCAGAACCTAGCGGGCACTGCGTTGGCCAGCAACTACGTCTGGACCTTTACAACCGGCGCCGCTGTAGTGGTGACTCCGCCGGAGCTGGTTTCGACGGTTCCTGCAAACGCAGCCACGGCCGTGCCCCTCAATCAGGCCGTCAGCGCAACCTTCAGCAAAGCGATGAATCCGCTAACCATCACCACGGGAACATTCCAACTTTCGGGACCGGGTGCAACCGCGATAGCTGGAACGGTCTCGTACGATGCCATCAACTTCATTGCCACTTTCACGCCTACGGCCTTGCTGACCGCCAGCACCACCTATACCGCGACGGTGACCGATGGGGCGACGGATCTGGCGGGTAATCCGCTTGGGACCACCGGCGCGCCGAATCCTTGGACCTTTACAACCGGCGCGGCGGTCCTCCCACCACCAGTGGTCCTTGGGTCGACCATAACGCTCTTTGGCGCCTTTGGCGGGCCAGCCGGAATAACCAACCAGGGAATTAACACAGTGGTCAATGGAGATATCGGGACCACGGCAGCTTCGACTCTAATCACTGGATTCTACGACAAGAGCATTGCGGCCGTTGCCGGCGTATATCCATGCTCGTACACGATAACGCCACTCAATGTTGGGCTGGTGAATGGAACCATCGATACCGCCCCGCCACCTCCTACGGTTGCATGCCCTAGCGAAGGAACCGCCGTCACAATGGCCGTCGCAACGGAAGCCTTGTCAGAAGCTCAAACCGCTTACAACACACTGAAGAACCTGCCTCCAGGTAACATTCTGCCAACCAACGAGTTGGGCAATCTAACCCTGGCCCCTGGCACTTACACCTCCGCAAGCTTCTATGACATTTCGGCGGGGCCTCTCACTCTCGACGCTCAGGGGAATCCCAATGCGTCCTGGGTCTTCCAGATGGGAACCTATCTTACCGTGGGCACGCCGTCAGCATCTGAAAGTGTCGTCCTGACCGGCGGCGCACAGGCCCAGAACGTCTACTGGCAGGTCGGGAGCGCCGCGACGATCAACTACGGAGGAGGCGGGACGATGGTTGGAACCATCATCTCTCAAGCGGGACTCACGATTTCAAGTCCCGGACAATCCACGTCATCGACGGTGACGACCTTAAACGGCAGGGCGCTGGCTTTGGCTGCGTCGGTCACAATGGTGAACACCGTAATCAATGTGCCAGCTCCATAAGGCCCCTGCTGAGACCGTCCCTGGGGCGGTCTCAGCAGGATTCGTGCAATCCAGGGTTCGGTATGTTTAATTCGTATTCAGTTAACCCGCCGCTGCGGTGTTTTGAAATCGCGACGCGCAGTGCAGGAGACGACAATGAAATTGAGTGTAAGAATGATGGCCGCCGCGGCATTTGCCGCACTTTTGATGCCTGCGTTCAACCTCCGCGCGAATGCGGCTGAGAAGCCGGCAACCGGCGCCGATCCGGCTGCCGCGCTGCCGTCTGCCCCAATGCCGGCGGACTCGACACCGTCAACCGTGCCCTATTCGGAAGGTATGAACTTCGGCACGCCCAAGGCTGAACTGTTTCTGGGCTACTCGTATCTGCAAGCTGTTCCCAAGCTGGCCGATGGAAACCGGCTGGTATGGCTGAATGGCGGCAGTACCTCCATCGCATTCAACTTCAATCGTTACTTGGGGGTGGTTGGCGACTTTGGCGGTTTCGGCGACACGCAGCTCCGGCTGAATGGCGCGGCAAATCCTTCTATTGTGCAGGATTCAAGCGGGAGCGTCTACACCTATCTCGGCGGTCCGCGCCTCTCCTATCGCGGGCATGAGAGAATCACTCCCTTTGCCCAGATCCTGTTTGGGGGCATCCATGCCAGTCAGGTGACGCTGTCGTCTGGTTGCACAGCCGCTGGATGTACGCCGCTCCCGGCCGAGAACAAGTTTGCCATGACAGCCGGAGGCGGCTTGGACATCAAGGTGCGCCAGCACTTTGCCATTCGTATTATTCAAGCGGAATATCTGATGACAAGGTTCGACGATCTCACCACAGGATCGGCCGCGACACAAAATGACATGCGTCTTTCATCAGGAATAGTCTTCCGTCTCGGCGGAAACGCCGCTCCGCTGCCAGTGACCCTGGCGTGCTTCGCCAGCCCGTCTTCGGTCTTTCCCGGTGACCCGGTCACGGTGAGCGCGACAGCCGGAAACCTGGATCCCAAGCTGAACACGATTTACAGCTTGACTGGTCCCGGCGTAACGGCGAATGGCGCCGCTGCCACGGTGGCCACCGCAACGCTTGCGCCCGGCTCGTATACGGTCAATTGCGGCGTGAAGGAAGGCAAACCCGGCAAAGAGGGGTCGAAGCCGTGGGAATCTGCCACCGCAGTCGCCACCTTCGCGGTAAAACCATTTGAACCGCCAACCATCAGTTGCGTGGCCAGCCCCAGCACCATCAACCCGGGTGACAAGAGCACGATCACGGCAGGCGGCATGAGCCCGCAGAACCGCCCGCTGACCTACAGCTACTCGGCTGCGTCCGGGGCCATCAGCGGCAGCGGCGCTACGGCCAGTTTCGATTCAACGGGAGCTGCGACCGGCACCGTAGGCATCACCTGCAACGTCACCGACGACAAGAATCAGACCGCAACCGCCAGCACCAGTGTGACGATAACGGCGCCTCCGCCTCCTCCCGGTCCCTCTCCGGAACAAGTGCGACTCGAGGCTCGTCTGGCACTGCATAGTGTCTTTTTCCCGACCGCCCAACCCAGAGCCGAACATCCTGAAGGCGGACTGGTAGAAAGCCAGCAGGGAACTCTGACAGCCCTTGCGACAGACTTCAAGAGCTACCTCACATTTAAACCGGATGCCCATCTGACTCTGAGCGGACATTGCGATGTGCGCGGATCGGTCGAGTACAACCAGGCGCTTTCCGAACGCCGTGTCGCGCGCACAAAACAATTCCTGGTTGAGCAGGGTCTTCCCGAAGCCAGCATTGAAACACGCGGGTTGGGCAAAGACCAGGAACTCACCGCCGATCAGGTGAAAGATCTGGTCGAACAGAATCCCGACCTGAGCACAGCGGAGCGGGATAAGATCCTCCGCGACCTGACCGTCATTGTCCTGGCTCAAAACCGCCGGGTAGACGTCACCCTGAGCACCACGGGCCAAGAATCGGTGCGCCTGTACCCGTTCAACGCTGCCGATTCTATGACTCTTCTCGACAAGAGGAGTCCGGCGACCAGAAAGAAGGCTGCGGCCGCAGAGAAGTAATCCACCGCTGTCGGTGAGACCAAGGTGAAGCCGAACACGCGTGTGGTTGAGCAGAGGAATGTGCACAATAGGAAGGCTGCTGCTAGTGAAAGGGTTAAGCACCACCATTTTTCTTCCACCCGTGATTGGCGCGTTTTACCCGTATTCTGGCGTATTTAGGCAGCCCACGAAGTCTTGTAAGTGGTTGGAAACACAGGTTATTAAGACCCTAAAATGGCCGGCGTCGGCGGTTCAATCCCGTCTCAGGCCACCACATTCTAAAGTAGTTAGCGGCAAATTAGAGGAAACCTTCCACCCGTGATTACTATTGCACCACCCGCGTAGATGACGCGAAAAAGGCTATCAGCATAATGCCCTGCGCGTCCCTCGGGATTCCCTATGGGAGTGGGCATAGATACCCAGCGTGGTTGCGACGTCTGTGTGGCGAAGCAGGGTTTGAACCGTCTTCGGGGCCGTGCCTTGACCAACGAGGAAGCTCGCCAGCGAGTGGCGCAGATTGTGGAAACCAAACAGGACCGATTCCCCTTCTTTGAGCACTCCCGCCGCGATTGCCACTGGCCGGAAGTGATCCTCAACCAGCATGTTTGCGACTCGAGGTTGCTTCCTCTTGAGAGCAAAACTGGGGAATACCCAACCTCCCGCAACCCGGACTTCTTGTAGAACGCATCCACTTCGAGCCCCAGATTTTGAGCAACCTATGGCGCATGAACTGCGATTCAACCTTTTATGTGGTCGGCCATGTTGATCGGCCGGAATCAGAACTTCGTAAATTCGACCGCGATCTCTCGGTTCGCGGCAACAAGTTTGCCCCTCCGGGTGGCGGGATAGAACCTGTATTGCCAGACAGCAGCCTCAGCTTTCTCGTCCAATCCAAACCCAAGACCACGCCTTACGCGAACCTCTTTCGGCAAGCCCTCCTCACTCACCTGCACCGAAACTATAGCTTCCTGAATATACGGGTGCTTTGCGAACGGATCGGCGAAGTCCGCGTCAACCATGTGGATCGGGATGGGAGCTGTATAAGACAGAGGATTGCGATGCTTGTCCACGAAATGAGATTCATCCGGTAGAGACAGGTCTCTCTCGGTGATGAGGACTTCAGGAACTGCCGGTCTGCGGTCGGCGCGGAAGACAACCCTGACATCGATCCACACGGGGACTGGCTTGCCTGCCAGCCTGCCTGGCTCAAACACGGAGTGTTTCACCGCCGCAATCGAGGCCCTGTCGAATTCCTCGCCGTGCGTGTGCAGAATTTGGATATGCGCCGGGACGCCGTCGCGGTCGATCACCATGGCCAGCACGGTCAAGCCCTGGACGTCCTTATCGGGCACGCTCTGGGGGTACGGCAGATAGACTGTGCTGCGCAGCCGCGGCGTGCTGATCTCAGGGCCTGCATAGTAAATTCCGTCCTTGTCGGGCGTCTGATGAACCGGCCGGCTGGCCGATACTGCATCCTGCGTCCGAACTGGCATGGCCGTCACCGCCATCAGAACCCAAGCAAATTTCGCTGGTCTCATTTGACTCTCCGATCTGTGTCTCTTGAATCCATGTAACGCCGGACTGCACACTGCGACTTGTCTGCCTGAATCGCCCCATGGCTTGCACTGGCCTGGCTGCCCTTTGGAGTCGATCCGGCGGGGGCGGCGGTTGATGATCTCCATACTAGGGACAAAATAATAAGGATGAGATAAAGACAGTGGGGCAGTGGCAAGCTCACGGCCGGCCGGTTAAGGATCTAAGAAGCCCATTAATCGATTACAGTTAATAACTTGTTTACGATACACTCATGACTTCATTATGGGTCGCTAATGCTATGCTTATAACTTTCTTCGAAACTTACACGGATTCTTTATGGCCTCCACAGTAGCGTCGAAATAGGCCAACCGCCGCTCCAATCCCGAGCGGATGCAAGAGGACAATGGAAAGCGCACGCCAAAAGACCCAATACTACTTATTCCTAACGGAAATACTGCACATTCTTTGCGGCTCCTTTACGCCGCTTCGCATAACACTTGGGATGAGGGGGCGATACTAACAAGCTAACCCTTCCTCATTGAGAGTTAACGTTTGAAAACACGGAGACGCCAGGCGTCGAGGAGATCGGATGCGCATGAGAAATAACTTTAGGACGGCCATCGCATTGGGAGCTGCAATCTGCGGATTTGCCGCACAGCTCGCGTGTCAAGCCCAAGACGCGGCTTCGACGTCCACCAAAAACCCCGCGGCGCGAATCACGACTGCTGGGCCGCCGGCACCAACAGATTTGTTTGAGTTAGCGGCCATTGTGGAGCCGGGGACGGGCCCAGGCACGCCGGTCAGCGAAGCGGCTAACCCCGCAGCTGGCGCAGCATCTGGCGCGGCCGGCGCCTCGCCGGCTTCAAGTTCGACAGCCGCAGAGCCCGCTTCCGTTACTGCACCGCTCAACAACGATGCGGTCATCAAGGAACTCACGGAAATGAAGGCGCGGATTGCGCAACTTGAAGCCGAGCTGAAGGCAAACCGCGGAGTGAACGATGCGGCCAGCGCTGAGAAGGACGCCAACGCATTGCGCTCAGCCGAGACGGGTGAAAGCGGCAGCTTGGAGGCCGTAGGCCAGGCTGCGCCAGCGCCTCCCCCTGCTGCGGCGCTGGCGGCTCCGGAGATCGACGCCCAGGTAACTAAAAAGGGCGAGCCATTTCCCGGAGACTGGACATGGCTCAACAGCAACGGGCACCAAATTGACAGCCCGATGAGTACTAAGTACTTCACGCCAGAGTTCCGGGCGGACGCAAATTATTCACTCGATTACAACCATCCCCACGACGACAGCTTGGGTGGATCGACCGAGACGTTCCGCGCCGACGAGTGGCAACTTGAACAGATCAGCCTTGGCGGCGACATCCGCATCAACAATGTTCGCGGGCGCATCCTGACTATGAATGGCCTGTTCGCTACAACCACGGTTCGTAATGACGCCAGTCCGAGTCGCGGCCAATGGGATTTAGCAGGCGCGTACAAGTACGTTTCCGAAGCCTGGGGCGGATATCACTGGGATGTGGCCCACGGTCTCAACGTGGACGCAGGCATCTTCGTTTCGTACATCGGCCTGTTCAGTTACTATAACTTTGACAACTGGACCTATCAACCTTCGTTTGTTTCCTCGAATACCCCTTGGTTCTTCAACGGCCTCCGTATCCAGTACTTCCCAACGGCTAAGTTAAAGATCGAACCCTGGATCATCAATGGCTGGCAGACTTACGCACGCCCCAACGGCAAGCCTGGCCTGGGTGGTCAAATTCTCTGGCGTCCTACACCATACCTGGACCTCGTATTCAACAACTACGGTTTGGGTGAAGACGATATAGGTTATCCGGGTCGCTCGCGCGTCCACACCGACGACAGTATCCAGGTTAAGTACTACGACAAGCCAAAGGCTTTCTTCGATAAGGCGGCCTTCACCATCACCGGCGATGCCGGTTGCGAATACGGCGGTGGACCTGCCAGCGGACCGTACGATCCGCACGGTTTCTCTCCTGAGATGGGATCGAGCTCCACCTATGCCGGTGGCGTGAACTGCCATAACAGCAAGAACGGCAGGCCTAAACAGATGTTCATAGGCACTATGGCCTATGCCCGATTCTGGTTCAAGAAGGATCTCTATGCGGTCACCCTCGGTGGCGGACTGATGAACAACCCTGGGCGTTACCTTACCCTATTGCCTCCCATCAACGGCGCCACTGCAATCACCGGCACCCCGTACTATACCGAGAATGGTGGCGATCGCGCCCAGATGCATGACGGGACCATCACCTTCGATTACATGCCGAGCCAGTTCATCACCTTCCGACTCGAGACTGGCTATCGTTACTCCGACACGCCTTACTGGACGGGCCGCGGCGGTATTACCCCTCCGGCCTTCGCAGGCGGACCACCCCTCAACAATGGTCAACCTGGGCAGTATGCCTGCGCCAGCGGGGCTCCATCCGGTTTTGGCTATGGAAGTCTTAGTTCAGCGGAAGCCGCCTGCTACACCTCGGGGAACGGGACAGGAGTCAATACCAGCGCCATCTGGTGGCCCGATTTGCGCACTAACCAGACCGTTTCCACGATTGCGATCATGGTCCGGTTTTAACCGCCTCGGCCGTGTAGCTGCGCCTGACGAATGCGGCTAGACTTACTGCCTCCCCGGCCAGCATCGGAATTGCTCGCAGTTCCGGTGCTGCTTCCAGACTGTGGACAATTCTGCGCACATCCATCCTCCAAACACCTTGTTGGAGGCAATCGGCA
>Ga0182013_10009376_pt1 | contig 10324 bp, 10 predicted proteins | sample 612S2MmetaG_FD_120487 | JGI IMG/M metagenome (GOLD analysis project Ga0182013, IMG submission 120487) | Permafrost microbial communities from Stordalen Mire, Sweden - 612S2M metaG | ecosystem: Environmental > Terrestrial > Soil > Wetlands > Permafrost | place: Sweden: Stordalen | collected...
CGGCGATGGACGAGATCACCGCCACGGTGAAGAAAACCGCCGAGGGCGCGGCCCAGGCCAACACGGTCGTGGCCCAGGCCAAGACGGACGCCGAAAAGGGCGGGTCGGTGGTGCGCGAAGCCGTCTCGGCCATGGGCCAGATCGAGCAATCCTCGCAGAAGATCGGTCAGATCATCGGGGTGATCGACGAGATCGCCTTCCAGACCAACCTGTTGGCCTTGAACGCCGGGGTCGAAGCAGCCCGCGCCGGCGATGCGGGTCGAGGCTTCGCGGTGGTGGCCTCCGAAGTGCGGGGCCTGGCTCAGCGCTCGGCCGAAGCCGCCAAGGAGATCAAGGCCCTTATTTCAGCCTCCTCCCAGCAGGTGAAACAGGGCGTGGATCTGGTGGGCCAGACCGGCGGGGCTCTGGACCGGATCATCTCCGGGGTGGGCGAAATCAAAGGCCTCGTGTCGGACATCGCCGCCTCTGCCCAGGAGCAGGCCATCGGCCTGTCGGAAGTCAACACCGCCATCAACCAGATGGACCAGACGACCCAGCAGAACGCGGCCATGGTGGAGCAATCCACCGCCGCCAGCCACGGGCTGGCGCAGGAGACCGAGGAGCTGGTCCGCCTGATGGGCCGCTTCCGCACCGGCGCGGAGGCGGAGATCGCCCGGGCAAATCAACACGGCGCCCGCGCCGCCGAGCCCGGCCGTCAGCGCTCTTCGGCGCCGACCCGGCCGTCCGCCGGCGCTCACCGCCCCGCCACGGCGCTCAAGCCCCTGTCCCAGACCCGTCCTGCGGAAACGCCGGCCGAGGATTGGGAAGAGTTCTGACCTCGAAGCGACAACCCCTCCGCCAGCTGGCGGAGGGGTTCGTCACACCAAAGCGCGATGCCCCTAGAGCCTGATCGCCTCGAACCGGAACGGTTCGGGACATGAATCAGGCTCTATGTTTTTGGTTTAGAGCGGGATTCACGGTTCAGGCCGATTCAACCTAGACCAATCCTGCCCTCGGCAAATCGCTTCAAGCAAGAATTGTCTTATTTATTCAACGAGGCAGGCCCCGCCGGCTTCAAGCTGAAGCAGTCTGGCTCTAACGCGCGAGCACAGCCTCGATCCGCCCTTCGAGCGACCGGGGCGTATCGGATGGGGCGAAGCGAGCCATCACGCGCCCCGAACGGTCTGTGAGAAATTTGGTAAAATTCCATTTGATGGCGCGCACGCCCAGCAGGCCCGCCTTCTGGTCCTTGAGGAAGACGTACAGCGGATCGGCGCCCGGGCCGTTGACCTCGATCTTGCCAAACATTGGAAAGGTGACGTCGTAAGTCAGGCGGCAGAAGCTGGCGATCTCGTTCGCATCGCCCGGCTCCTGGGCGCCGAACTGATTGCAGGGAAAACCCAACACCTGGAAACCCCGATCGGCGTATTTGCGCTGCAGCGCCTCCAGCCCTTCGTACTGCGGGGTGAAGCCGCATCTTGAAGCCACGTTGACGATGAGCAGCGCTTGACCGCTAAAATCCGACAGCGGCTTTGGCGCGCCAGCCGGATCCTTGGGAGCATAGTCGTAGACGGTGGTCATGGGGCGCTCCCGACGTTCGCTCAGAATTCCACTTCCAGAGCTTCCAGTTCCTCCGGCTCGTCCTGGGCCGCGGCGATCCATTCCAGCATCGGCTCCCATTCGCCGATGGTCCGGCAATAGTCTCGGCTCGGCTTGGACAGATCCACATCGTAGGTGATGAAGCGCCGGGTGACCGGGGCGAACATGGCGTCCGCCACGGTCGGCGTCGAACCGAACAGGAACGGCCCTCCATGGGCTGCCAAGCACTCCTGCCAGATCGTCTCGATCCGAGCGATGTCGGGCTTGGCGCCGGTGAACACGCGCACCTTGTGCGGGACTGTCCGCAGGTTCATCGGCAGGGCTGAGCGCAGATTGGCGAAACCGGAATGAATCTCGCCACAGATCGACCGGCAATGGGCCCGCGCCTTGGGATCGGCCGGATACATCCGGGCTTCGGGATAGAGCTCGTTGAGATATTCGGCGATGGCCAGGGTGTCCCACACGCTGGAGCCTTGATGGGTCAGGCGCGGCACCAGCACCGACGGCGAGAGCAGCAGAAGTTCGGCCCGATTGTTCGGATCGTCGATGGAGATCATTTGCTCCTCGACCTCCAGCCCCGCCAGCCGGCACAGCAGCCAGCCGCGAAGGGACCAGGAGGAATAGTTTCTGCTCGAAATCGTCAGCACCGTAGGCGCCATTCGCTTCTCCGCCGTCTTCCCATGCGTCGATTGTTCGCCTGCGGCGATTTAGGCATGACGCACTGCAGCAACTAATGCACTAATTGCCCGTCGGAGGAATAGGCTCAATGGAATTCACGGAGTCGCGGCAGTTTATGTATCAGGGATACCAAGCGTTTAGCGACATGGCGAAGCCCTTCCGCGTCGCAGCCCAGGCCGCGGTAGGGCTTCGCGACAAAATGGAAATCCAACAATGGCCGGTAGCGAACCACCTTTTGGCCTGGCTTGCGGTGTCCGCTGGCGCGCAAATCACCCACCGCCGACCGCCGTTCGGCATCGACAAGGTCACGGTGGCCGAGCGCGAACTGACCGTGCGCGAGGAGGTCGTTCTGGGCCTTCCGTTTGGGGACTTGATTCATTTCGCCAAGGATGAGGTGGACGCCATCCAGCCTAAGATGCTGGTTGTGGCTCCCCTCTCGGGCCATTTCGCGACCTTGCTGCGCAGCACGGTGCGCACCTTGCTGCAGGACCACGACGTCTACATCACCGACTGGGCCAATGCCCGCGACGTACCGGTGGAGGATGGCGCGTTCGGCTTCGACGACTATGTGGACTATATCGTCCGCTTCCTGGAGCAGATCGGGCCGGACGCGCACGTCCTGGCCGTCTGCCAGCCCTGCGTCCAGGCCCTCGTCGCGGTGGCGATCATGGCGGAGGACAAACACCCGTGCCAGCCACGATCCATGACCCTGATGGGCGGGCCGGTCTACACTCGCGCGGCGCCCACATCCGTCAACGAACTGGCGCTGAGCAAGCCCATGAGCTGGTTCGAGCAGACCCTCATCTCGCGCGTGCCTGCCGGCCATCCCGGAACCGGGCGACTAGTCTATCCCGGTTTTGTGCAGCTTAGCGCCTTCATGTCCATGAACCCGGAACGACATATCAGCCAACACCGACGGCTGCAGGCTTTGCTGGCCGCGGGCAAATTCGACGAAGCCGCCACGATCCAGGACTTCTATCGCGAGTATTTCGCGGTGCTGGACCTGACTGCCGAATTCTACCTGGAGACCATCGACCGGGTGTTCCAGCGCGATCTGCTGGGCGAGGGCAAGTTGGAGTATCGGGGGCGCAAGGTGCGGCCGGACGCCATTCATCGGACGGCCCTGCTGACGGTCGAAGGCGAGCGCGACGACATCTGCGCGGTGGGCCAGACCGCGGCCGCCCATGACCTGTGCTCGAGCCTGCGCCCTCACCTCAAACGCCACTACCTGCAGCCGGGCGTGGGCCACTATGGCCTGTTTTCGGGCCGCAGGTGGGAGCAGCAGATCTATCCCCAGGTGCGCAATCTGGCGCTGGTGATGAGCTGAGGTCAGGCGCTCGACGCCTTGCCGCCGAGCCAGGCGCGAGAGAGGACGTGATAGAGGGGCTCGGGCATCACCCAGCCGGAGGCCCAACGCGCGATGAGAGCCGCCAGCATGAGCGGACCCACAAGGCCCGGACTGCGGGTCATTTCCATCAGGATCACGGCGCTGGTCAGGGGCGCCTGCACCACGCCGGACAGGTAGCTGGACATGCCCAGAACCACCGCGTCGCGACCGGCGAAGATGGGGCTGATCCGCGCGAAGGCCGCGCCAAGTCCGGCTCCCGTGGTCAAAGACGGGGCAAAGATGCCGCCCGGCGCGCCTGAGGCCGAGGCGGCGAGGCTAGCCAAGAACTTCCATACCGCCAGGCCTAGACCCTGCTCGGGATGGTCCTGCAACAGGGCCTTGGCCTGGGCGTAGCCGGCGCCGAAGGTCAGGCCCCCGGATGCCAGGGCCACAGCCGCAGCCACTGCGCCGCAGCCTAAGGCGAACAACACGGGACGGGCCCTGCGCCAACGCGCGACGGGGTTATTTCCCGGTCCGACGATGGTGGTCAGCAGGCGGGAAAAAAGGCCGCCGCACAATCCGCCCGCCAGGCCGATCACCGGCGCCGCCAGCCACGCAGACTTCAGCGGCGCATCGCCGCCCAGCACACCGAAATAGGCGTAATCGCCCTGCACCGCATAGGCCGCCAGGCCCGCCAGCACCACCACGAGGATCACGGTGATGTGGGTGCGTCGCTCGAAATTCGCCGCCAGCTCCTCCACGGCGAACACCACGCCGGCGATGGGGGTGTTGAAGGCGGCGGCCACGCCCGCCGCGCCGCCGGCGATGATGATGGCCCGCCGGCCCGGACCGCCCTTCAGACCGCGGGTCAGGGTGCGCATGACCCCCGCGACCACTTGCACTGTTGGCCCCTCGCGCCCAACCGATGCGCCGCAGACCAGCATGATCGCGGTCAGAACCGTCTTCCACAGGGCGGTTTTGAGGGTGACCCTTTGCCCGTCCCAGCGCCCCTGCCGTTCGCGCGCCGCGGCGATGACCTGGGGAATACCGCTGCCGGAGGCTTCGGGCGCGAAGCGGCGCGTCAACCAGGCGCATCCGGCGAAGCCAAGGGGCAGCAGTAGCAAGGTGGGCCAGCGCGCCCACGCCAACAACCGGTCGTGCTGGGCCATGGCGGCATCGCATAGACGGGCGAAACCAGCCGCCGTCAGACCGCCCAGAATGGCGACGGCGACGATGACCCCCGTGCGCCATGCGCGACGAGCGCCGAGCCGGACCCGCAATGCGCGGCGGCGAGCATGTGGATCGGACAACACCTTCACAGGCAAGGGTTTGCGCCGGCGCGCGCAAAAACGTCAAGTCAACTATCCGGCCGATGCCTGTTTGGCCGACTCGCCCGAAGATGCCGCTCGGCGTGCAGCTGAAGGGAACGGACCAATGGCGTTATCGGCTGGAGACAGGGTTCCGGGCATTTTCGGCTCCACGGCCGGCGGCCAGGTCTATTCGCTGGACGTTCAGGCCGGCCGGACCACCCTGATTATCGCCCTGGGCGGGTTGGACGCGGACGGCGCGCGCGCCATGCTGAGCCGCATCCGCGACACCCTGCCGAAGGTTCAGACGGCGGGTGGCGACATCGTTCCCCTGGCGCCGATCGGGACCTTCGCCAAGGCGGCCGACCTGTTGGCCGACCCTTTGATCGTCCATACGGCGGAGGCTAGCGGCCTGGACAGCGCTGTGTTCGATGGCCAGCCAGGCGCAATTGTACTGGACCGCGGCGGACGCATTCTCGATCTTCTTCAGGCAGGCCCGCAGACCGACCTAGCGGCGTTGTTCCAAGAGGGAGCCGCCCGTCAGTGCGACTGCCCAGCCCCGATCTTGATGGTGCCCAACGTGGCGCCGCCGGAGTTTTGCCGCGCCTTGATCGAATACTTCGAAGCCTCGCCCCACACAGAGGGCGTGATGGCCTCCTATGTGGGCGGCGAAGCCCGGGCGCGGGTGGACCTGGACAAGAAGCATCGGCGCGACCTGGAGCTGGAAGCCGGCTCGGCCATCCATACGGCGGCGCTCGAACTGATCGCCGGGCGGATTGCTCCCGAGATCAAGCGGGCCTTCCAGAAGGATATCACCTTCGCCGACCGTATCCTGATCGCCCGTTACGATGACGACGGCGGCTATTTCAAGCGTCACCGGGACAATGCGTCCCCCCAGGTCGCCTTCCGGGAATTCGCCATCTCGCTGAACCTCAACACCCACGAGTACGAGGGTGGGGAGCTGCTATTTCCCGAATATAACGACCATCGCTACAACCCGGCGGCGGGCGCGGCGGTGGTGTTCTCGGCCTCCCTGCTGCACGAGGCTTTGCCGATCAAACGGGGCAGCCGCTATGTTTTGCTGTCGTTTCTGTGCGGCCCAACCGCCCAGATCCCGGCTTAAGCCTGAACGGATTAGAGCCGGATGGCTTCTCTCGAAGTCTGAATCCGGCTCTACATATTTGAATCTAGAGCACAATGGGTTTAGGCGATTCAGCCTAAACCCATTGTGCTCTAGGGCCGAACGGATCCGGCATTGGCCGTTGCCCAGTCCCTGACCGCGGCGACGGACTGACTCACCGCGCTATCATAGGCCACCACGATGGCCGCGACCCGGTTGTCGCTCGCGGTCTGGCGCGTCTGGATCAAGGTATCGGCCGCCGCGCTGCGGTCGGCGTTACGGATCAGCAGGGCGTGCACCGTGATCTCAACGGTGGGCGGCCCCGCTTGGCCTTTATCGTAATCGGTCTGGAACCGTCGAACCTCCAGGCGAAGGGTGACGCCCGCGGCCAAATTCTCGCCGGGACCGACCAGGCGGGGCGAGCCGGGCTGATCGAAGGCGGCGACCAGGGCCTCCTCGAACATCACGGCGGCAGGCTGCAGCCAGCGCGCATCGGCGATGAAAGCCGCTTCCTGACCGCTCACCGTCAAAATACGGTCTCCCGCTGCGTCGGAGGGGAAGCTGATGGGCGCGCGGGTCAGGGCGAATCCGGCGGGCGACGGCCCGGCGGGAGCGGGAGAAGTCTGGCTCAGCCGATAGAGTTGAACTGGCTTGGTCTTGGGAAAAAGCGAGACACAGCCGGTGAGCAGCAGACTCAGAGCCAGAACCGTCTGGGCGGTGCGGCGCAAGCGAAGCGGGGCGGACAACATCACGGCTTCACCTCGATTTCCTTGTCCTTGGCCTTCGAAATCAAGGCGCTGGGACTGCGCTCGGCCTCGTTGAGCACCCGGTTGAGCGTATCGGTGGCCGTCTGCAGGCTTCCGATCGCAGTGGTGAGTTGAGGCAGGCCGTTATTGGCGAAATCGGTTGTCGGCCCGTCCAGCTTAGACAGCATGTCGTGGGCCTGATGCGCCGTGCTTTGCAACTCGCTGGCCGCAGCGGCCATGCTGTGAATCGCCAGCTTGCCATCTCCATTGACCAGCTTATCGGTGGAATCCGAGAGTTGGCCGATCTTTTGCGCCGTGACATCGACGCTCTTGAGCGTGGCGTCGGCGTCGCTGATCACGGCCTTGTTGGCCTTAAGCTCGGCGCCGATCGCCTCCAGGTCAGACAGGGTGAGCGAGACGCTCTTGATGTTCTGGTCCGATAACAGGCGATTGACCCGGTCCAGGGCCTCAACGCTGCGCTGCAACACCGTGCCGCCCCCTTCCAACAGGTCCGACAACGCGCTCTTCTGGCTGCGGATCACCGGGTACTCCCCGGCCGGCCGGGGCACATCCTTCAGCAGTGGGCGCGTCAGGGTGCCCGAGGTGATCTGCACGTAGTTCACGCCGGTGATCCCCTGCGGCTCCAGCGTGGCGAAGGAATCAGTGCGGATGGGCACGTCGGAGGTGATCTTGACCCGGGCGATCACCCGGCTGGCATTGACGGGATCCAGGGCGATCTTGGTGATCTCGCCCACCTTGATGCCGTTGAAGTGCACTTCGCCGCCGTCCGAGATGCCGCGCACGGGGCCATCGAAAAGAATGTCGTAGATATCGTAGTCGCGGGCGAACTGCACCCGCGCCAGCCACAAGATAAAGGCGGCCAATCCCACCAGGAGAATGACGGACGCGAGGCCAACCAACGCGTAATTGGCGTTTCTCTCCATCAGGATTGTCCTTGCGCGCGATGGGCGGCGACGGCCGCCCGACCCCGGGGGCCCATGAAATATTCGTGAATCCAGGGATGTTTTGAAAGCATCAATTGATCGATCGTTCCGACGGCCACAACGATCTTGTCGGCGATCACAGCGACGCGGTCACAGATGGCGTACAGCGAATCCAGGTCGTGGGTGATCATGAACACAGTCAGGCCCAGGCTAGCGGACAGATCGGCGATCAGTTCGTCGAAGGCGTCGGCGCTGATCGGATCCAACCCGGAGGTGGGTTCGTCCAGAAACAGCAGTTCCGGGTCGAGCGCCAGGGCGCGGGCCAGGCCAGCCCGCTTGCGCATGCCGCCCGACAGCTCCGCCGGCTTGAGCGCGCCCGCTTCGGCGGGCAGGCCCGTCAGGCCGATCTTGATCTCGGCCAGCTTGTAGATCTGCGCGCGCGATAGCCGGGTGTGCTCGAACAAGGGCGCGGCAACATTCTCCAGCACCGTCAGGTTGGAGAACAGAGCGCCGTTCTGGAACAGCACGCCCCAGCGCCGGTCGATCTCTTCCAGCTCCCGCTCGCTGCTGCGGTGTACGTCCTGGCCGAAGACCCGGATATCGCCGCCCTCCGGCGTCTTAAGGCCGATGATGCTGTTGAGCAGCACCGATTTGCCGGCGCCCGAGCCGCCAACCACGCCCAGCACCTCGCCCCGGTTCACCGTCAGGTTCAGGTGGTCGTGGACCACACGGTCGCCGAAGGCCGAGACCAGATCGCGCACCACGATAACGGGCTCCCCTTCGGCGGCGGGCGGAGGGACCATCTGAGCGACTTCGGTCTCGCTCATACGTCCAGCTCCATGTAGATCACCGCGAAGATCGCATCGATCAGGATGATGGAGAAGATGGCGTGCACCACCGCGGCGGTGACCCGCCGGCCCAGGGACTCGACGTCCACGCCCACCTCCATGCCCTGGCGGCAGCCGATCCCGGCGATGATGATGGCCATCACCGGAGCCTTGCTTAGGCCCACCCAGAAATGGGTGATCCCGACCTCGTCCACCAACCGAGCGAGGAAAAAGTCCGGACTGAGTCCCAATACGCCCCAGGTTACGATCATGCCGCCGCACAAACCGGCGATGGCCGCCACGAACGTCAGCAGGGGGATGGTGAACAGCAGGGCCAGGAAGCGCGGCAGGACCAGGGCCTCGAACGGGTCCACGCCCAGCACCCGCATGGCGTCGATCTCCTGATTCATCTTCATGGAGCCGATCTCGGCGGCGAAGCTGGAGGCCGAGCGCCCGGCCAGGAGCACCGCGGTGATGATGATGGAAAATTCGCGCAGCACGCCCACGCCGATCAGGTCCACGGCGAACACCTGGGCCCCGAACTGAGCCAGCATGTGCGCGCCCAGAAGGCCTATCACCGCACCGATGAAAAACGAGGTCAGGGCCACGATCGGCAGGGCGTCTAGTCCCGCGCGTTCGGCCAGGGACACGACTGGAGCCCAACGCATGCGGCGCGGGTCCATCAGCAGGCGCGCAGCCGTGCTCAACACCCGGCCCGTGAAGGCGAGGGTCTGATAACTGTCCCAGGCGGCGCCGACCAAGCCCCGCCCCAACCGCTCCATCAGATCCATGAAGGTGGCGCTGCGGACGGGCGCGACGGGCTGGGTCTTGGACACGCCGGCGATCAGGTCGAGCAGGCGCAGGGTTTCGGCCCGGCCCTCCAGCATAGGCGCAGGGTCCTCGGCCGCGCCCAGGATCGCCAGCGCGCCGACGGTGTCGCAGCGGCCGATGGCGGACAGGTCCATCCGCGCGGCTTTGCGGGCGGAAAGCGTCTTGCGCAAGCGTTCGTCCGCGCCTTCAAGGCCGCGCGAGGTCCAGTCGCCGGTCAGGCGAGCCGAGACGACGCCGGCCTCGTCGATCAGCTTGAAATCCGCCGGTTGATCCATCAGGCCCAGTCTTCCGTGGTCAGGTTTTCCGTCTTCAAGCGACCGCGGCGCCTCGTCAAAGCTCGCCGCGCCAGTGTCGGCTGGACCGACTGATAAGGTCAATGCACGGGCCGTCTGAACGTTCATGCAAACCTGCCTTGTGCCCCTCCCGAGCCAAGGTCAACCTATCAGGTCCTGATATTCCGGATGCCGGCGGATATAGGCTTCGGCGTAAGAACAGCGCGGCGCAACCTTCATTCCCGTTTTACGAACGATCTCCAGCATGCCCTTCATCAGGCGGGCCGCTACGCCGCCGCCCCGCAGGGCGGGCGGAGTCTCTACGTGGACGATCCGCAACAGGCCGGGGCCGCGCTCGTATTCGGCAAAGGCGATCTGGCCTTCCACAAGCAGTTCGAACCGCTGGCGCTCCGGATTGTCGGTCACGACCTCGGCGTCTGAGCCCGAGCTTGGGCCGTCCTGGGCTGGCATAGGCAAAGCCTTCGCTCAATTCGCACCAGCGCGGCGCGCGCAGGTTGCAGATGTAAGCGCTTTCGCCTTCGGAACCCATGCCAAATCCACCGTTCGGACTGGGACCCATATGTGGACGGCCCCCGATTGCAAGACGGTTGAGAGGGTCAGGACGTAGGCTTGCGTCCATATGTACGACCTGTGTGGTGCGGCTTTGATCGACCGCCGGCCAAGATGACTTGAG
>Ga0182013_10009377_pt1 | contig 10322 bp, 8 predicted proteins | sample 612S2MmetaG_FD_120487 | JGI IMG/M metagenome (GOLD analysis project Ga0182013, IMG submission 120487) | Permafrost microbial communities from Stordalen Mire, Sweden - 612S2M metaG | ecosystem: Environmental > Terrestrial > Soil > Wetlands > Permafrost | place: Sweden: Stordalen | collected...
CTGAACCGCAAGAACGCCGCCCGTTCCGGCGAGGCGAAGCGCCGGCACAAGGAAGAGTGGATACGCGAGCGGAGTAAACGTGTCGGCGATGGGCGTGGACGGCGACCACGCTTTGGCGTCGGCGAAATACACGGGTTCGGGAACCGAAATTGGCACGCGCAGTACGATACCCACGGACAGCAGCGCGGCCAGAGCCAACCACGCGGCGACCAGGCGCGGCGATGTCGGGGACCGAAATATCGCCGCGCCTGTGGCGGGCTCCGGGTTGTCCACGTGGGAGGGAATCGAAGGCGCGCTCCGAAGAAATTCGCTAGGGGGTCTGCCCCAAGCTTATAAGCCAAAGACGCGGCATAGCAAGCGATCCTGCGAGACTTGCGAGGAGTTTTCGGCGGCGGCTAGCCTCTTTGCCTTGCGGCTGAGGGCGAAGAGGCGCTGTGTGTGCGCGGTTTCGGCTGTGTCGGTGTTCTTCGTACTCTCCGGCTTCGTGATCGGCTTCTTCAGTTCTCCGTGTAATACACCGCCAGCGTCCCCACCTGCGCCGCCGGCCCTACATCGACCGCAACATTGCTCCACGTCATTCCCAGGCTGTTGTTGAACACCATCGGCGACTCCCTGAAGTACCGGTACCCCGTCCAGTACGTCGTGTTGTCCGGCATAGCCGACTGGTAGTCCCGCGCAATCCCGTACTCATCCGCCCGTCCCTGCCACTGGTCTCCATAGAACTGGTTGCCGAAGAAGTCCTCCGTCCCGCCGAAGTGAAACTGCGTCCCATCCACCGTAATAATCGGATTGGTTTCCAGCCACTGCGGCTCAACCTTGCCCGGCGCCGACGACACAAAGTAGATGCTCTCCAACTCGCCCGCGCCCACCACAGTCGGCAACACTGCCACGGTCTGTGAAGGCGCAATCGGTTTCCACTCGTTCGCCACCATGTGAAACACATTGCGCGTCGCCGGATACAGCCCCACCGGAGCAACCCCCGGGTAATATTCCACCTGCGTCCACCACACAATGTTTCCCGGTCCGGAACTACCCGACGCCGGAGGCACCGTAATCGAAATGTTGATGCTCGTGTTGTACTTGATATAAATCCGCCGGTAGCCGCTGTTCATCGCGTTGCCGGAGCTCGTCCCCGACGTGATTCCCAGGTACTTCGTCACAAAAAGATTGCTCGTCGCCGCTACTCCGTCGCTGATCGTATATCCGTTCCACAGCAGAAACATCCCCAGCGTGGTCGTATACGTCTGTCCATCCACCGCAATCGTCAGTACGGTGTTCGCCGCAATCGGCGTCTGCGACGGCGAACCGGAGTTATAGCTCGCCGCAATCTGTATCCGCTCCACATTTCCCGGCCCGGTCGCCGAAAACAGGGTCAGGCTGCTGCCGGCCATGACGTTGTAGCCCTTCCAATGCGTCACGCTCAGCGTACGCGTCTCGCGAACCTCTCCCGCAACCCCCGCCGCCCCCGCCGGCCCCGTAGCTCCGGTCGCGCCAATTGGTCCCGCTGGCCCCACCGGCCCCGTCGCCCCGCTCACCCCAGCGGCTCCCGTTGCTCCCACTGTCCCTACTGCACCCGCAGATCCTGTCGCACCCGTCGCCCCCGCCGGCCCACTTGGCCCAGCGGCCCCCGTTGCCCCCGCCGGCCCACTTGGCCCAGCCACTCCCATCGCGCCTGCCGTCCCGGCTGTCCCGGAGCTCACAGCCGCCCACCGCGCCGCGCTCGATGCCGGCGCATGATTCAAATTGTCCGCCGCCAGCGAGATATAAAACGCATCGCCCAGCGACACCATATCGTTCACGTTGTAGGCCGTCGTCGCCGAGTAGACTCCCGCGTAGGCCACATACGTCCGCGTCTGCGCCGTCCCCGCCGTCGCCCAAGCCAGCGCCGCAACCAACCCCACCCAAACCGCCCGGCGCCCCATCACTGCGCCCCCTGCGTCAGTGTCAGCGCACCGCTCACCACCGCCAGTTCATAGGTCTTCGCCGTCGCGCTATCCGCCAGCCCAATCTTCGACGTTGCCCCTGCGCTCGATCCCGGGACCAGCGTCAGCGCTCCGTTCGTCACTGCCAGGCCATACTCCGCGCCGGTCACCGAGTCGATCAGACTTGCACTCGGCCCCACTGTTCCCGCGCCGCCCATGTCTGTCAGCGTCGGCGCGCCATCCATCACGCTCAGGCTGAAGTGCGCTTGCGTCACAGAATCCGCCAGCATCAGTCCGCCACCGCTCCCGCCCGCCGGCGCCACCACGGAACCTACCCCGCACCCGCCCATCGCCCACCCCATCCCCGCAAACGCCACCGCCGCCGCTAGCCTCTTCATTTGTCTCCCCTCCAGCAATCGCAACCCTGAGCGGCAAAAGCGCTCTAAGGACCTCTGATCAAGTGGGCGCTTTGAAAGGGAAGGGGTTCATCCCGTGAAGGGGATGGGCTTCAGCCCGTCCGTAGGCGCCACAAAACAGAGGGGGCTTTAGCCCCTGAGGGAACACTGAATACTTGTTCAGACCTTCCCTAAATCCACCTATCGGCGCCCCTCCGCCCCTCCAGCCGCACCTCCGCACCCCCAAACGTGACTTTAGTTTGTGAGGGTGTTCCCGGCTCCGGCCCAGCCGACTGAAACTCTGAGAGAATGCGGGCCTTAGCCCCTGGGGATATGCTCTTACGCAGCGCGCAGCGCGCCGCCGAAGACCCTCTGCACTTGCCGTTGTTCCTTTACCCCGTCATTCTGGCCTGAGCGAAGCCGAAGGCCAGAATCTAGGTAGTTGCATCGTCTTGTTCCGCGATTCTTGGGGAGCTTCTCCCTTTCATGCCCCTTCACGAAGGTGTGTTGTGCTTGACACCCCGACTACAATAGATACAGGGGCAATCTCAAAACTTCATTCCACGCAATCCGCCGCTTCCGCCTCCGCGGACGCCGCTAACCACAATGGATTGAATATTTTGCGGGAATGCCTCGAATAGAATCAAGATCTTAGCGGTTTACCCTCCGCTAACTCGCTTGTTTTCTGGATTATGACGTTTTCGGGGGGGGAGGGGGTCATGTCGCATTCAGCTAATCCGAGCCCCACACGCAGCCATCGAACCTCCGCCAGCGTCCAACCAGCGAACTCGATGCCACGCCCGAAAAATATACTTCGCGGGCTGCTTCTCGCCCTCGCCGTCTCCCTCGCCGCGCTCGCGCCGCAGTCCGCGCGTGCTCAGGCTTCCGACATTCCCAGCGCCGCTCCGCCCACGCCCGCCGGCCAGACCGACACACAACACGGCCAGGCCCTGATCGACCAGATGATCGCCGCGCTCGGCGGCGATGCCTGGCTCAACCGCACCAGCATCGAGACCGATGGCCGCACCTCCGCCTTCTTTCACGGCCAGCCCAACCCCTACACCACCGACTACCACGAGCTCCACCGCCTCGCCTGGCCTCAGTCCGCAATCGGCGCGATTGACGCCGACCGCATCGGCTTCCTGACCGAGCGCGGCATGATCATGCCCGGCAAGAAGATCGACGTTGTCCAGATATGGAAGGACGGCCATGGCTACGAGGTTACCTACAAAGGCCAGACCGACCTGCCCAAGGACCAGGTCGACGACTACTACCGCCGCCGCGCCCACTCCATCGACGAGGTTGTCCACTCCTGGCTCCACGCGCCCGGCGTCGTCATCGTCGCCGAAGGCGCCACCATGGTCGAGCGCCGCCTCGCCGACAAGGTCTCCATCCTCACCGCCAACAACGACGCCGTCACCCTCGAACTCGACGCCTCCACCCATCTGCCGCTCCGCCGCACCTTCCAGTGGCGCAATCCCCAGTTCCGCGACTTCGACGAGGAGGCCGAGGAGTACGACGACTACCACACCGTCCAGGGCCTGCCCACGCCCATGACCATCACCCGCTACCACAACGGCGACATGTCCAACCAGCGCTACATCACCAAGGTCGTCTACAACGTCCCCACCCCCGCGCCGCTCTTCGACCCCGCCATCTCCCTCCACAAAAAATAAGCGCCCTTAGTTTGCGGGCGGTTTGGGGGATTTTGCGGTAGTGACGCGGATGACTTGATAGGAGGCGGGGGTGACGCCGAGGTTGCGCAGCGAGCGCTTGTCGTCGGCGGCCCAGAACAGGACGGAGCCGGCGGCCATGCGGGAGAAGACACCGTTGACGTTGACCTCGACGTCGCCGGACCGGATGAGGACGAACTCGTCGTTGTGGTCGATCATATCCGGCGCGGAGCTTTGGCCCGCGTTGAGGGTGGTGATGTGGCTCTCGAGCGTGAGGAAGGTGAGCGTGGGCGAGCTGACGACGACGGCGCGCGAGCCGGTGGGAGTGGGGGTCTGCGCGATGGCGTTGGTGTCGATGACGGAGGAGGCGAGCTTGCCGGGGACGGCGCGCTCGGCTGCAGATTTGGCGTCAACATCGTGGGAGAGATCGGTGACGAAGTTGATGACGTAGTAGGTGGCGGGCGTGGTGCCGACATTCTTCGCGTTGTGTGGATCGTTGGCGGCGAAGAAGACCATTGCGCCGGGGCCGGCGTGGTGTTTGACGCCGTTGATGGAGACTTCGAAGTCGCCTTCCTTGACCAGGATGATCTCTTCCCACGGATGGCGATGGACGGGGTGCGATTCCATGCCGGGGTTGAGGGTGGAGACGTGGACTTCGAGTTTGTCGAGGGTGCGGGTGGGGTTGTCGAAGACCTGACGCGCCTGGCCGGCAGCGGTGGGCTTCGCGATCAGGGAATCCCAATCGACAAAGGTGCTGGCGAGGATGGTGGATTCTTTGGGCGGGGCGTAGGTGGCGACAACGACGGCAGTTTGCTGGGCGGTAGCGGCGAGGGCGGAGGCGAGGAGGAGACTGAGGAGCGGAGATTTCATGCAGGGTACTATAGCAGGGCGCGAGGAGCCCTTCTCCGCGAAAGCTCAGGCGACCCAGTCGAGGCCTTTTTTGTCGACGAGGGTGAGGAGTTTGAGAGAGGCGCCGGAGGGCTTCTTCTCGCCGCGCTCCCACTGCGAGATGAGGGTGAGGGAGACGCCGAGGTGGCGTGCGAAGACGGCTTGGCTGACCTCTTCGCGGGCGCGGATACGGGCGATCTGGCGAGGGGTGAGCGGCTTGACGGGGGTGAGGCAGAGTTCGTCGAGTTCACGCAGCGTCTTCTTCGGCAACATGCCGGCGGACGCGAGGTCCTTCGCCAGCGTGTGAGCCGCTTGCAATTGGGGGCTACAGTATTGCTTGTTCATCGCATTTCACCTCAATCAACTTGCCTTCGTCGACGGCGGCTTGCACCGCGGCTTGTGTAGGAAGAAGCTCCTTTGTAATTTTGCGCCAGACAACCAGCTCAGCGGGTGTAATGTTGGCGCGCTCGCTCTTTGCGAATCCGTAGGCAAAGATTGCGAGCGATTACTTGATGACGCCGCGGTGGCTATTGGCGATGAAGTCGGCGAGGTAGCGGACATGCGCGGCGGCTTCCGGGTCGGCGGCGGCGGAGTCCGGCGCGGGCGCCTCGAGCCCGGCGCGGATGGCGGCGAGCGCGTCGGTGGTGTTCAGCCGGGAGGCCTGCAGCAGGCGGTAGGCCTGACGCAGCGCCTTGAGCTGGGCGGGAGAGAAGCCGCGGCGTTCCAATCCCACTTTATTCAAGCCGTAGGCGTGGTTGTTGCGCTCGATGGAGGTGAGCGAGTAGGGCAGAACGTCCTGGGTGATGGTGGTGCCTCCGCCGATGTAGCTGTAGCGGCCGATCCGGCAGAACTGGTGCACCGGACAGAGGGCGCCAACGACGGCGTAGTCCTCCACGATGACGTGGCCGGCGAGCGTGGCGGCGTTGGCCAGGATGCAGCCGTCGCCGATGGTGGAGTCGTGGCCAATGTGGACGTAGGCCATGATGAGGCAGGCGTTTCCCAGGGTCGTAACTCCGCCTCCACCTGACGTCCCGCGCGAGATGGTGACGTACTCGCGGATGGTGTTCAGGTCGCCGATCTCGCAGCGCGTCGGTTCGCCCGCATACTTCAGGTCCTGGGGCGCGACGCCGAGGCAGGCGAACGGAAAGACGCGGTTGCCATTGCCGAGGGTGAGATGGCCGTCGAGCACGATGTGGGAGATGAGCTCGCAGTCCTCGCCGAGGACGACGTTGGGACCGATGGTGCAATACGGGCCGACACTGCAGGATGCAGGTATCCGCGCGCCCGGGGCGACGATCGCGGTGGGATGAATTCCGGGCGAGCTCACTCGGTTGCAACTCCTGCGGGAGTAGGTGCGGGTTCGACCGGCGCAGGTTCGGCTGATGCATTGGCCTGCTTCGGCGTGCGACTGGTGATCGCGCACATCACGGTGGCCTCGCAGGCGACCTTGCCATCCACGGTGACGATGCCGCGCAGCTTGGCCGCGGTGCTGCGCCAGTTCAGCACGGTGACCTCGATGCGGAGCTGATCGCCGGGAACGACCGGGCGGCGAAACTTGGCGGAATCGATGCTGGTGAAGACCATCAGCTTGGAGGCACGATCGGGAATCTCAGTCAGCAGCAGCGCCGCGCCGGCCTGCGCGATGGCCTCCACGATGAGCACACCGGGCATGATGGGGAAATTGGGAAAGTGGCCGGCGAAGTGAGGCTCGTTGATGGTGACGTTCTTGAGCGCGACAATACGGACCTTGCGCTCAATCTCGACAATGCGGTCGATCAGCAGCAGAGGATAACGGTGGGGCAGCAGGGACATGATTTCGACGATGTCCATCGCGTGCGGAGAGGTTTGCGGAGAAGGATTTGGCTGGTCGCTCATGCAGGACTGAGTATAAACAAGTTGCCGGTTGCAGGTTGCCGGCTGCCCTCGGATTCAACTCTTCGTCGTGCGCACAATCACGATCGTTGTCTTGCCCGCGTTGCTGCCGCTGCCCGGACTGATCGTGACCGTCACCCTGTCCGTCGCGCTTGGGCCCGCGTTCAGCACCGCGCCGCTTGCCGTCGCCGCAACGATGGCGCCAGCCATATTGCTCGTGTAGAAACTCACCACCTGGCTCACCGGATCGCTGGTTGTGAAATGCGCCTCCGCCCCCGCCGCCTTGGACGTGCCCACGCTCACCGCGCCCTTCTCCTGCACCGCTCCGGGATACACCGGCGCGCCCAGTTGGGATGGGTCCGCGGTCGCATCGCTCCCCGTCGCAATCGAGCCGAGACCGGGAATCGAAAACAGTGCCTCATTGCTCTTGTCGTTGTTCGCCGCGATCGACTTCGAAGCACGCCACGAACGAAGCTCAAGCGCACCCGCGCCCAGGACTCCGATACCGGCCGCAATGGCCACGACAATCAGAATCACCTTCAGCACCCCGCCTGAACTCTTCGCCCGCTGCGGTGCCCCATCCACGGCTTCCGGCGCCGCCGCGACCGCAGCGCCGCAGGAGGCACAAGGTCCAGCATCGGAATCATTGGAAGCGAGAGCAGCGCCGCACGTCGCGCAGATGCCAGCCATATCGAGCCTCCTTGAAATTGTCAGACCAGGAAATTGCCCAGCCCACCGCCTAAAGCTCGTCATTCTGAGAGCCTGTGACTCTTTTGCTCGTCGTAGCCTGTGACTTTTTTTGCTCGTCATTCTGAGCGAAGCTCAGAATCTCGGTAGTTGTCTTTCGGGCCCGGCTCCTTGATCCGCACCGCGGTTCTTTGTTGTCCAGGCCCACCGCCTAAAGCTCGTCATTCTGAGCGAAGCTCAGAATCTCGGTAGTTGTCTTTCGGGCCCGCCTCCTTGAGCCGCACCGCGGTTCTTTTGTTGTCCAGGCCCACCTGCACAAACCCCCAACTTCATTTCAATTGACCCGGAGTGCCATGAGGCTACTCGAACCCCCACCCCCCCGTCAACCGAACGAGGTCCACCCCTGCATCGTCAGTAGCGCCCAAGGCCCCTCTCGCAATTTCTCCGCCCAACATCGCAGTCGATCAGGTACGCTGGTCACGACCGCCCATGCCGCCTATCCGCCCGGACTTCTTTTCTCGCTGGCAACAGTCCGACGCCGCCGAACGCGCCAACTATCAGCTCTTCCTCTCCGAGCTTTGCGACTTCCTCGAAGTCGAACGCCCCGATCCCTCCACCGGCATCGAGGACTTCAACACCTACGTCTTCGACAAGTCCGTTGAAATCCGCAATCTCGACGGCACCGTCTCCCGCGGTTTCATCGACCTCTACAAGCGCGGCCACTTCGTCCTCGAAGCCAAGCAGGGCAGCAAGCCCTTCGCCCTCCAGACCGACGCCGACAACAACCTCATCCTCAGCCCACCATCCGACCGCCCACAGCGCCGTCGCGGCACGGCTCTCCGCGGGACGCACGGCTGGGACGAGGCCATGCGCCGCGCCTACTACCAGGCCGAGGACTATGCCAAGGCGCTACCCGAGTGGCCCCCTTTCATAGTCACCGTCGACGTCGGCTACTCCATCGAGCTCTATGCCGACTTCTCCCTCACCGGCAAAGCCTACCTCCCGTTCCCCGACCCCCGCACCTACCGCATCCTCCTGGGTGAGCTCGCGAACCCGGAAATCCAGGCCCGCCTTCGCGCCCTCTGGCTCGATCCCCACTCTCTCGATCCGGCCCGCCGCACCGCCGAAGTCACCCGCCAGATCGCCGCAAAACTCGCCACCCTGGCCCGCAATCTCGAACAGAAGCATCCCCCAAAGGCAGTCGCGGAGTTCCTCACCCGCTGCATCTTTACCTCCTTCGCCGAAAACGTCGAGCTCATCCCCCGCAACTCCTGGCTTAACCTGCTCAACGAAATTCGCGACCGCGAAAACGTCAAGCACTTCCCCGAAACCGTCTCCGCCGTGTGGGAGACCATGAACACGGGCGGCTTCTCCACCATCCTCCAGTGCGAGCTTAAGCAGTTCAACGGTGGCCTCTTCGAATCCACCTCTGCCCTCCCCATCGACCGCGACCAGCTCGGCCTCCTCATCGAAGCCGCCGACTCCGACTGGCGCAACGTCGAGCCCGCCATCTTCGGCACCCTCCTCGAACGCGCCCTCGACAAGAACGAGCGTTCCTCCCTCGGCGCCCACTACACCCCGCGCGCCTACGTCGAACGCCTCGTCATCCCCACCATCGTCGAACCGCTCCGCGAGGACTGGAAGACCACCGTCGCCGCTATCGCCGACCTCGTCCACTCCGGAGACACCGCCGCCGCCGTCCAGACCGCCCGCGAGTTCCACCGCAAACTCTGCGACACTTTTGTCCTCGATCCCGCCTGCGGCTCCGGTAACTTCCTCTACGTCGCCCTCGAACACCTCAAGCGCCTCGAAGGCGAAGTCCTCGAAACCCTCGCCTCCCTCGGCCAGCCCCAGGAACTCTATACCGTCAATCCCCATCAGCTTCTGGGCCTCGAACTCAACCCCCGCGCCGCCGTCGTCGCCGATCTCGTCCTCTGGATCGGCTACCTGCAATGGCATCTCCGCACCCGCAGCTCCGAACAGATTCCCATCCCCGTCATCAGCAACTTCCACAACATTAAGCACCGCGACGCGCTGATGTTGTATGGCGACAAGGTTCCTGCCCTCGATAAAGACGGCAACGAGGTCACCGAGTGGGACGGTCGTACCACCACCATGCATCCCGCCACCGGCCTCGAAGTACCCAATGAAACCGCGCGTCGCACGATTTACTCCTACCCCGACGCAAAGAAGACCGAGTGGCCCGCAGCCACCTTCATCATCGGCAACCCACCCTTCATCGGCGGCAAGGACATGCGCCAGGAACTCGCCGGAGGATACACTGATGCCCTGCGCAAGCTCTACGACGACGTTCCCGACTCCGCCGACCTCGTCATGTTCTGGTGGCAGCGCGCCGCCGAGATTGCACGTGCCGGAATAGTCAGGCGCTTTGGTTTCATCACCACCAACTCCCTCACCCAGGTCTTCAACCGCCGCGTCGTCGCCCAGAACATCAACGCCGAAAAGAATCCGCTCTCCCTCGTCTTTGCCATCCCCGACCACCCTTGGCTCAAGGCCCTCACCTCCGACGAAGAAACCATCAGCAAAGCCGCTGCCGTCCGCATTGCCATGACGGTTGCGGAACGCGGAGAAAGCGAAGGCCACCTCTACCGCGTCACCAGCGAGGGCGACACCAGCTCCGAAGGAACCCTCGTCGAACTCTCCGAACAGATCGGAAAAATCTATGCAGATCTTACGATAGGCGCCGACGTCACCAGCGCGGCCGGACTCCGCGCTAATGAGGACCTGAGTTGCCGAGGAGTTGTGCTGCATGGCGCGGGATTCATTGTCTCTCCAGAAGAGGCCACGAACCTTGGTCTCGGACGGATTCAAGGTCTGGAGCAGCACATCCGTCCATACCTCAATGGCCGCGACCTCACCGGCTC
>Ga0182013_10009379_pt1 | contig 10321 bp, 9 predicted proteins | sample 612S2MmetaG_FD_120487 | JGI IMG/M metagenome (GOLD analysis project Ga0182013, IMG submission 120487) | Permafrost microbial communities from Stordalen Mire, Sweden - 612S2M metaG | ecosystem: Environmental > Terrestrial > Soil > Wetlands > Permafrost | place: Sweden: Stordalen | collected...
ATGTTGTTGAAGGGCAACGGCTGGAACGAGATCGCGTCGGACCTGTGGCCGATGGCGCTGTTCACGGTCGCCGTCATCGTCTTCGCCGTGTGGCGTTATCGCGAGACGCTCGACTGACGCGACAGCGCGGGTTCGCGGAGGCGGATTCACGCCTTTGTTAGCCGAAAACCGGCGCGGACGAGGCCATGGACGCGTCGAATTAAATGGCAATTAACATTTATAGCGGCTTAATTTCACGACGACAGGCGAGCGGAACGGGAGGGCCGACGCTCGCAGGCGTGTAGCCGTCTGTTCGCGCCGGTCTCGATCCGGAATTCCGCGCAAAACCGCCATCCGACGACGAAGCGCCCCGCACGGGGCTTGCGGCGCGTCGGCGGGGGAGGCCCACGTCGTGGGGGAATCGGTTGATGACTATCGACAATCTGAAGCTGCGAACCAAAGTCGTGATCCCGCTGATGGTGATGGCGGCGGTGGTGGTCGCCATGGTCGCCTTCGGCGCGACCCGGCTGATCGGCGTCAGCGCGACCGCCAGCGACATCATCGAGAAACGCGATCTGGGGGCGGTGGAGCTGACCCGCGCCGCCGCGGCGATGAGCGGCGTGCCGCACGCCATTTTCGCCGTGCTGCTCTACGACCAGGACGACGCGGCCCGCAAAGCGGCGAAGCGGGATTTTGAGAGCCTGGCGCCGCAAGCCAACATGCTGCTGAATCTTGCGGCTTCGCATCTGCCCGACAAGGCGGCCGAGATCGCCAAGTTCAAGGAGCAGTTCGACAAGATCGCCGCCGAGGCCAAGGAGCCGATGCAGGTCAGCCTCGACACCCCCGGCCTGATCCACGGAATGGGGATCCAGCCAATCGAGCTCATCCAGATGGGACACGGGGCGAGCCTCGCCACAGAAGTCGACACGCATGTGCATGCGCTGATCGGCGACATGAACAGGTTCAACGAGGAACTGCTCGCCGCCAACGCCGGCGCCAGCCAGGGCTTGAACGTCAAAGCCAGTCAGGCCGTGACCAGCATGGCTTTGGTCGGAATCGTCTCGACCCTGCTCGCCGGCGCCTTCGCGCTGTGGATGAGCACATTCAAGATCTCGCGGCCGCTGGTGCGCATGGTCGTGCGCATGCGCGCCCTCGCGCGCGGCGATCTCGAAGTCGAGATCGACGGGCTCGAGCGCGGCGACGAAGTCGGCGAGATCGCCAACGCGGTGCAGGTGTTCAAGACCAACGCGATCGAGCGGGTGCGGGTCGAGAAGGAAGCGAGCGAGCATCGCGCCGAAGTCGAGACCGAGCGCCGCCGGGTCGAAGCGGAGAAGGCGAGCGCCGCCGAGACGCAGACCCAGGCGATGAGCCAGCTCGGCGACGGCTTGCGCCGCCTCGCCGGCGGCGATCTGACCTCTCGGCTCGACCAGCGCTTCCCGACCGAATTCGCCAAGATCCGCGACGACTTCAATTCCGCGGCGCGCAAGCTGATGGAGACGGTGCGCGCGGTGGTGGCGAGCACCACCGCGATTCACGCCGGCTCGCACGAAATCTCCACCTCGTCCGACGATCTCTCGCGCCGCACCGAACAGCAGGCGGCGCGGCTCGAAGAGGCGGCGGCGGCGCTCGACGAGATCACCGCCACGCTGAAGAAGTCGGCCGAGGGGGCCAAGCAGGCGGCGGTCGAGGTCGCCAGCGCCGACGGCAACGCCAAGAAGGGCGCAATCGTCGTCAAGCAGGCGGTCGAGGCGATGGACGCGATCGCCAAATCGTCGGCGCAGATCGGCCAGATCATCGGCGTCATCGACGAGATCGCGTTCCAGACCAATCTGCTGGCGCTCAACGCCGGCGTCGAGGCGGCGCGCGCCGGCGACGCCGGCCGCGGCTTCGCGGTCGTCGCCTCCGAGGTGCGCGCGCTCGCCCAGCGTTCGGCGGAGGCCGCCAAGGAGATCAAGAGCCTGATCTCGACGTCGTCGAGCCAGGTCGACTCCGGCGTCCAGCTCGTCGCCGAATCCGGCAAGGCGCTCGACCGCATCATCGCCCAGGTGTCGAAGATCAACGGCATCGTCTCTGAAATCGCCACCAGCGCCGAGCAGCAAGCGACCGGCCTGCAGCAGGTCAATACGGCGATCAGCCAGATGGACGAGACGACGCAGAAGAACGCGACGATGGTCGAGGAATCCAACGCCGCCAGCCATTCGCTGTCGAAAGAGACCTCGCAACTCGCCAATCTGGTCGAGCAGTTCCAGGTCGAGGGCCGCGACGTCGCCACGCTCAGGCGCGAATTGCGCAAGGCCGCGCCGCACGCCTTCGCCAACCCGGCGGCGGCGGAGGCGACGAAGCCAGCGCCCGCCGCGCCAAAGCCGGCGTCCGCCGTTCCGAAGCCCGCGTCCGCCCCGCCGGTCCGCAAGGCGGCGGGCGGCGGCGGCGTCGCGGTCGCCGCCAGGGACGGGTGGACGGAGTTCTGAGGCTTCGCCACGAAGCGGCGGACGTCGCCGCGGAAACGAGTCGGGCCGCGACGCGCGGCCCGTCTTCTTCGGCCGCCCGCGGGCGAGCGAAGGCGCGGTTCGACCGCGACAAGCGCTAGCGATCGCCGCAGCCCTTGACGGCGCGGCGTTACAGGTTGCGGCGATCGGGGTTTCGCCAAGGCCAAGGCTTCGCGACCTCCGCCGCTGCGGCGCGGCGGGGCCCTGCTATAAGGGCGGGGCGCGCCGCGATTCGGGACCGGCGCGAGCCCCGATCCAGGGAGTTTTTGGCGATGCCGCTGACCAGCATGACCGGCTTCGCCCGCGCCGCGGGCGCGCTCGGGCCGTGGCGCTGGACGGTCGAGATCAAGTGCGTCAACGCCAAGGGGCTCGACCTCAGGCTGCGGCTGCCGCCGGGCTTCGACCGCATCGAGGCCGAGGCGCGGACGCGGATCGGCAAGGCCTTGGCGCGCGGCGCCTGTTTCGCGACGATTTCGGCCTCGCGCGAGGGCGCGGCGATGCAGGCGCGGCTGGACCTCTCGGCGCTCGACGAGATCATCGCCGCCGCGCGCGCCGCCGCGGCCAAGGCCGGCCTGGCGCCCCCGACCATGGACGGGGTGCTGGCGGTGCGCGGCGTGGTCGAGGTCGTCGAGGCGGTCGACGACGAGGCGAGCTTCGCCGCCGTCTGCGCCGGCGCGCTGGAGAGCCTCGATGCGGCGATCGCCGCGCTGGTCGTCTCCCGGCGCGCCGAGGGGGCGGCGCTGCAGGCGATCCTCGCCGAGCGGCTCGACGCCATCGCCAGCCTGACCCAGGCCGCCGACGACAATCCGGCGCGCCGCCCCGAGGCGGTGCGCGCCCGCCTCGCCGCCGCGGTGGCCGCGCTGCTCGAATCCTCGCGCGGCTTCGACGAGAACCGGCTGCACCAGGAGGGGATCCTGCTCGCCGCCAAGGCCGACATCCGCGAGGAACTCGACCGGCTCAAGACCCATGTCGCGGCGGCGCGCGCGCTGATCGAAGAGGGCGGGCCGGTCGGCCGGCGGCTCGATTTCCTCGCCCAGGAGCTCGGCCGCGAGGCCAACACCCTGTGCGCCAAGGCCAACGACGTCTCGCTCACCGCCCAGGGACTTGAATTGCGCGCGCAAATCGAGCAATTGCGCGAGCAGGTGCAGAACATCGAGTGAGGCGACAGGCGATGCGCCGACGCGGTTTGATCGTGATTCTGTCCTCGCCCTCGGGGGCGGGCAAGACGACGCTGACGCGCATGCTGCTGCAGGACAAGGCGCTCGACCTCTCCTTGTCGATCTCGGTGACGACGCGGCCGCGCCGATCGTCCGAGGTCGATGGCGTGCATTATCATTTCATCGGCCGCCATCAGTTCGATCTGATGAAGGCGGCCGGCGACCTGCTCGAATCCGCCGAAGTTCACGGCAATTGCTACGGCACGCCGCGCGAGCCGGTGATGCGCACGCTCGCCGAAGGGCGCGACGTGCTGTTCGACATCGACTGGCAGGGCGCGCAGCAGGTGCGCGAGGCGATGGGGAGCGACGTGGTCAGCGTCTTCATCCTGCCGCCGTCGATGACGGAGCTGCGCGCGCGGCTCGACCGCCGCGCCGAGGATTCGGCGGCGACGATCGAGAAGCGGCTGGAGAACGCCAAGCGCGAGATCGCGCGCTGGCGCCAATACGACTATGTCGTCGTCAACGACGATCTGCAGCAGGCCTATGGGCGGGTGTCGGCGATCATCGTCGCCGAACGCGCGCGCGGCTCGCGCGTGGCGGAAGGGGTCGAGGCGTTCGTCGCCAAGTTGCTTGGCGGGTGAGCGGGCTTCGCCGGCCGATTTACCGGCTGGCGCGGACCGCCGTGAGGCAGGCCGCCGATAATTGCGCCGCATGCTCATGCATGCAGGCATGGCGTTTGGCCTCGTCGTGGATGACCGGGCCGCAGAGCCGGTAGGCGTCACCGCGACAAGCGGCCGTAACCGCGGCGCTGGCGGCGAGCGCGGGCCCGGACAAGGCGAAGCAGAGAATCGCGACTACGGAAGCGAGGCGGATCATCGGCGCGCCCTCCGGCGATATTTGTCGGCGCATCAACGTGCCGCAAGTCCGGCCGGCTGACAAGCCGGCGCCGCCGCCGGCTGACGGCGGCGCCATTGCGCTGACGCCGCGGGCGCGTTAGCATTTTTGCTCGGCGCCCCCGCGCGCCTCATCCCGCCAGCGGGAGGCGGCCATGATCGCATTGCGTGTGGTCCTCGCGGGTTTGGTGTCGGCCCTGGCGCTCGCGCCGGCCTTGGCGTCCGACAATTCCAAGTCGCATATCGATCCGGACATAAAAGTGTACGGCCACGCCGACCAGATGAGCGTGAGCGACCAGAGCACCGACCCAACCGATAGCCAGGAGGTCGCGAACAACTCTAGCCCGAGCGGGCCGAGCCTCAGTCAACTGAATCAGCAGATTGTCGCGCAGCAAAATATGCTCAGTCAGGCCCAGGGGGCGCTGTCCTCAGCGCAGGCCCAGTTGGCGTTGGCGCAACAAACGCTTGCCTTGGCGACTCAGGCTAATATGGCGTCGGGGACCGCGATTTCATCCGCCCAGAGCACCCTCGCCGCCGCAAAAAAGGCCTACGCGCTCGGCTACGGGTCAGCCGCGACAGTCGCACAAGCACAAGCTGCGTTAGATGCGATGACTGTGAATGTCTCGTACGGCGTGCTGTCAGTCACCAACAGTGCCGGAGTGGCGTATCCCGACAACAGTGTGCCCGGGATGGCAGGCAACCAAATCGGACAGACCATGATTCTCGCTCAACAGGCGGTCCTCCAATTGCAGCTGGCGGTGGCCGCCGACCAGGTCCTGGTGGCGAGGGCGCAAGCAATGGTGGATCAAACCAAGGCGCAGATCAACGCCGCGCTCGGGCTGCCGAACCAGCAGAGCCCGCCTAACCAAACCAGCGATGCGACCACAGACACGACCGACACCGCGAGCGTCTCCGACCCTTCCAACGTGGCAAATGCTTCGATCGACGGCGGCGGCGGCGCCGATGGCGGCGACGACTGAGCGTTGACGAGGGGACCGGCGGTGGTGAAACAAATTGCAGCCGCATTCGCTCTCGCCGTCGCCTCCGCGATGGTCGTTACGGCGGCGAGCGCAGAGGTCTTCGCCAGTCCCGACGGCGCCTTCACGGTCGAGTTTCCGGCCGGGCCGAAGCTCGCCAAATCGCAGGGGCGGACCGACGCCGGAACCGCCTACGCCGAAACGCGCTGGTCGGTCCGCAATAAGGACGGCTATTGGGCGGTCGCCATGTTCGCCTACGCCAAGCCGCGCAAGGCCGATATCGAAGCCAATGTCCGGGCCGCCGTCGCCGCCGCCAAGGGTCGCCTGGCGAACGACCAGCCTATCTCTCAAAATGGTGTCGAGGGACGCGAGATTCTCATCGACGCCGGCAAATCCGGCGTCATCCGCGAGCGCATCCTGTGGGTCGCCGGGAATCTCTATTTCGTCGTCTACTCCGGCGACAGCGCTGCGGCCTCCGCCCCCGACGTCGATGAGTTCCTTATGTCCTTTGAGGCCGCCCGATGACTAGGCGCCGCCTGCGGGCTTGGCTCCTCCCGTTCGCGCCTCTGGCGGTGCTTTCGACGCTTGTCGCCTTCCCGGCGTGCGCCGCGGACATCGACCGTTGGTCGGACTGCATGGGCCGGAGCGGGCCGTCAGCGTCGATCAAGGAATGCTCCACGATCATCGACTCCGGAAAAGAACTACCGGACAGCCTGCCCTATGCCTATATCTACCGCGCCAAGGCGCATTTCGCATTGAAGGAAGGTGATCTCGCCTTCAAGGATTTCACCGCCGCGCTGAAGTTCGAACCGCCGCTCGCGCACGCCCACTACGGGCTCGGTCTGATCTACAAGGCGCGAGAGGACTGGCCGCACGCGATCGACGAGTTCTCTAAGACGATCGTCAGCCAGGCCGAGGACGCCGACATCGACGAATTCACCGCCGACTCGGAAGGATCGCTGCGCGCCGCGGCGCTGACCGAGCGCGGCTATGCGATGTTCAAGAACGGCGACGCGACGAAGGCGATCGCCGATTTTGACGCCGCGACCAAGCTCTGCCCGACTTGCAGCGCGGCGTGGCGCGACCGGGCGCTGGCGCTCGACGTCGAACAAAACGGCCCCGATGTAATGGCCGCCGCCAACCAGGCGATCGCGCTCGACACGCGCTCTTCGCTCGCCTTCGTCGTTCGCGGGTTCCTCAAAGCCCGGGCAGGAAAATACGACGAAGCGATCGCCGATTATGCCGAAGCGATCCGCCTGTCGCCGAGTTTCGAGCTGCCCTACAAGGCGCGCATGGGCGCCTACGCCAAACTGGGCAAGCGCAAGGAAGCGGCGGCCGACGACAAGACGGTCGCTCTGCTGGCGCAAGGCTCGGCGGACGCGTTCGCGACCGCCGCGCCGCTCGATGCCGACGCCGCCAAGGCGATCGCCGCGCCGCCGCTCGACGACGCGGCGCTCTTGAAACGATTCGCGGCGAAGACCTGGCAGGCGCGCCAGGGAATCTGGCTGACGACGCTCGAATTTCGTGGCGACGGCACGTTTCGCCAGAAGGCAAAGGATTCCTCGCCAGGAAGCCAGCTCGAAGTGACGCAAGACGGCGCGTGGGGCGTTTCGCGTGGTGAGTTGTGCCTCTACACCAACGTGGGCCTGTGCCTGACCGGCCATGAAGCGGACGGCAAGATCGCGCTGGCCCGCTCCGAGATCGTCGGCAGCCGCGCCGCCGAGAGCCTTGCCGGCGCCGGATCGCTCGAATATTTCGGCGCCGTCGACGCCTTGGCCGAACTTAAGGCCGACGCCGTCTCTGATCCGATCGCCGAGTTCCCGATCGACGAGGTTTTCGTCCCCGGCCTCCCCGGCGTCGCCAGGGGTCCGAAGACGCTCTTCTATTACATCCACGGTTTTGACGGCCGGGCGCGCGCGCATCCGCCGTTGCCCGAGTTTTTCGTCAGCGAAATTCAGAGCTCGCGCGGCTGGGACGTGATCGACGGGGCTTATCCGCGCTCGGACGTCAGCGCAATCCGGCGGTTCGGCGGCTCCAATTGGGGCGCCGCAGAATTCGTCGCGCGCCGGCTCAGGGAGCTGAAGGCGCAGGGCTACCAGCGCATCTACGTCGGCGGACAATCCTGGGGCGGCTGGGACACCCTCGATCTGGCGACGATGCCCGGCCTGCCGCTCGACGGCGTGGTTCTGGTCGTGCCCGCCTGCTGCGGCTGGCGGCCGACGGGGGCCAGTACGGACGATCCGAACTTCGCCAACAACAAGTTCTATTTCGATCAGTCAATTCTGCGCGTGCGCTATCCAACCGTCGGCGTGTTCTTTCTCGGCGACGAATACGAGCCCGCCGACCGCGGCAAGGGCGCGGCGGAGAAACTGAGCAAGCTTGGCGTGCCCAATCTGATGATCGATCATCCCAAGGGTTTCGAGGGACACGGATCAGCCTGGTTCCCGGTGTTCGACTACGAATATCGGCCCTGCATCGTCGCCTTCCTCGTCAAGCCCGTGACGACGCAATGCCCGGGCCGGCCAATCGCCGATCGCGGCGGCGATTTTCGCGCCATTCTCACGGCCAAGCAGGTCGTCGATTGGCCCAAGCGCACGGCGACCTTGTCGGAGGTGACGGGCAAGCGCTTCGCCGTCTATCCCGACGGCGACGAACGCACGATCGCGTCGCCCGACAAGACCGAGGTCAAGGGCTACGGAATGGGCGAGAGCGTGTTCGCCTCGTCGTTTCGCGGCGACCTCTACTGCGTGCGCGAGCGCGTCAAGTACGCTCAGCCGCAGACGACCGATGAGACCTGCGTGGATCTCGTCAAATGGTCGGACGGCGAGCTGCTGGCGCTCGACAAGCAAAGCGGAAACGTCCTGCAATGGTGGGTCGAGCGAAAGTAGCCCGCCGTGCTTCGCGCTTAATGCGGCGCCATCAATTCTGCGACAAAGTTCTTCAAAGTCGGCGACCATTTCTCCGTTTGGTAGCCGAAAGCGAGATGGCCGATTTCACTGTCGATTTCGACATAGCGCGCGTCGACGCCTGCAGCCTTGAGCGCGCTCATGACCGCTGGCGCGATGGCAGGCGGGAACTGCTTGTCGGTGCGCGAGAGGACATAGAGAACCTTGGCCTTGATCCGGCCGAACTGCGATCGGACGTCGAAAGTCTCGTGCGCGCGCAGCAGCGCGACGAGCCCGTTGGCGTCGAAACTCCGAGCCCACGTCCGTGCGCCAGAGACGATCGCGGCCTGCCGCATCGCGGGATTGGCGATCTTGTCTTTGAGCAGGGCCTCAACCCCATAGGATTCGAGTATCGCAACGCGAATCTTGGCTAGCGTCGCCGCGACGCCGCCGTTGTCGTAATACTGGCCGCCATTCCAGTTCGGGTCGTTGGCGAGCGCCGCGGTCAACTGGACGTCGCCGTGCGGCGGAAAGGGCGAATAGGGCGCGGTGAAGACGGGCGCCACGCCTGAGACGAAGTCGGGGTCGCTGACTGCCCACTGATACGCCTCGAAGCCGCCGAACGAAGGACCTGCGACGAGGACGAGATGCTTGACGCCGAGCGAGTCGACGAGGGCTTTTTGCGCCCGCGCGATATCGGCGACGGTGAAGGCGGGAAAATGGGGGCCGTAGGGCTTGCCGGTGTTGGGATCGAGGCTCGCCGGATTGGTCGAGCCATAGGACGAACCGAGCGCGTTCGAGGAAATCACAAATAGGCGATCGGTATCGATGGCTTCGCCCGGGCCGATCACCTTGTCCCACCAGCCGATGTCGCCAGCCTTTTCGCCAGGCGGCGCGCCGCTCTCGGCATAGAAGCCGGCGGCGTGGTGGCTCGAGGTGTAGCTGTGCTCGATCAACGCCGCGTTGCGACCGTCCGCGGCGAGCGCGCCGTAGGTTTCGTAGGCGATCGTGACTTCGGGCAGCGTCATGCCGCTGTCGAGTTTGAAATCGTGGATGGTGAAGAGCTTGCTCTCGACCGCGTCGAGGGACGAGGCCTCCGCTTGGAAGGAAGCCAAGAGGGCGGCGACCATGACGGCGAACATTCTCATCGACAGTCTCCGATGGCGCGGCGTCGCCCTGACTATCGTCGTGAAGCGGCGGATTCCGCAAGTCTCGTCGGCGCCTCGAGGCCATTCGCGGATCGGCTCGCAAGCCAAGGCCGTCGCGCGCCCGCCGTTGGCGCCGCGAGACAAAGACAGCGTCGCGCCATTCTTCGTCGACCGTGCTAATCTGGGTGCGTCCCGACGCTGTGGGAGGGGAGCATGAAAGCAATCCGAATTGCGTTGGCGCTGGCTGGCGGCCTTTCTGTTGTCGGCGGCCTCGCCATCGTCGCTTCTACGCCGGCTGCGGCCTGGTACTGTTCGGCGCGGGGCACGACAGGCGCCACCGGTTGGGGCACCTCCGGTTATCTCGCAACCGCAAAAGGCATCGCGTTGCGGGAATGCGCCGTGCGAACGCCACGCGGCGCCACCTGCTATATTATGTTTTGCAGGTAATCCCGGCGACCGTTGCGGCCGTCATCTCGGCAGCGGGCCCTGCCAGTTGTAACCTGCCGCCGCTCGGCCTATCTCGGGCCGGGGCGGCCGGGGGCCGCCCGCTTTTGTTCGCCGAGAGGCCATGACCGACCAAGACGCGTTGCCCGGCTGGCGCTTTTCCGTCGCCCCGATGATGGATTGGACGAAGAGTTATAATTATAGTAACAGTTACAATTAGTTAGGTAGAAGTTGAGCGGCGAGTTGTAAAAATGTTGTAACTTGTCTCCTGCCGCAGGGCCTGGCAAAGGTCGGCGAAACGCCACTTGCCGCAATCAGGCTCGTGGATAACCGCGCCGCCAATCAGCCTTTC
>Ga0182013_10009382_pt1 | contig 10319 bp, 9 predicted proteins | sample 612S2MmetaG_FD_120487 | JGI IMG/M metagenome (GOLD analysis project Ga0182013, IMG submission 120487) | Permafrost microbial communities from Stordalen Mire, Sweden - 612S2M metaG | ecosystem: Environmental > Terrestrial > Soil > Wetlands > Permafrost | place: Sweden: Stordalen | collected...
GTCGGTGCGTTCGCCGGCTTCACCAACGGACTGCTCGTGGTCTACGGACGGCTGCAGCCGATCATCGTGACGCTCGCGACGCTGGCTATCTGGGAAGGCGTCGCGCTGCTGGTTCTGCCGCAGCAAGGCGGCGCGATCCCGCCCGTGCTCACGGCGATTCTCGCGGGCACGCTGCCGCTTCTGAGCTGGCTGCCGAACAGCGTGATCCTCGTCGTGGTTTTCGTCGTGGGATGGCAATCGCTGCGCAGCACGCGATTTCTCACCTCGGTCTACGCGATCGGCAACGACGAGCGCGCGGCGCGCGCCAACGGCATCCCGATCGCGCGCGCGAAGCTCAGCGCCTATACGCTCGCCGGTTTGTGCTCGGGCGCGGCCGGGCTGTATTTCGCCGCCGCCAATACCTCGGGCGATGCGACGAGCGGGACGCCGTTCACGCTCACGTCGATCGCCGCGGTCGTCTTGGGCGGCGTCAATCTCGCCGGCGGACGGGGCAGCGCGATCGGCAGCCTCGCGGGCGCCTTCATTTTGACGCTGCTGCTCAACGTGCTGTTCTTCGCCGGCGTGAACACTCAGCTGCAGGAGTTCTTTCAAGGCCTGTTTCTCATCCTCGCCGTGGTTGCGAGCACGCTCGTGCGCCGCTCGCTGCAGCGGACCCGATGAACCTCGCCGCGCTGCGCGCCGAGCGCGGAACGTTCCTTGCTTTCGCGGCGGCGATCGCGCTGGTCGTCGCCGGCGGCATCTACCGGCCCAGTTTCGTGCAGCCCGAGAATCTTGCGACGCTGCTCCTGCTGGCATCGTTCATCGGGATCGCGGCCGCCGGCCAAACCTTCGTGGTGCTCATCGGCGGGATCGATCTGTCGGTCCCGTGGGTGCTCAACGCGATGGCGATTCTGCTGACCACGATGTCGCTGGGGGAAAACGCGCGCGCTTGGTGGGCGGTCCCGCTGGCGTTGGCCGCGGGCATCGGTGTCGGTGCGCTCAACGGCCTGGGCATCGTGCTCTTCGATATCCCGCCCGTGGTCATGACGCTGGCGATGAACGGGATCATGGAGGGGTTGGTGCTCGGACTCACCGGCGGGTTCACCTGCAGCGCGTGCAATTCGTACGCGCCGCCGGCGGTCGTGTGGCTGTTCACCGGCAAGCCGCTGCCGGGGATCGCGAACGGCCTGCTGGTATGGGCGCTCATTGCCGCCGGGGTCGGTATCGTGCTGAGCATGACGCTCTTGGGCCGGCGCATCTACGCGCTGGGCAACAACGCGCTGGCGACGTACTTATCGGGCATCGATACGCGGGCGGTCACGGTGATCGTCTATGCGCTCAGCGGCTTCTTCGCGGCGGTCGCGGGCTTCGGACTCGCGGCGTTCGGTCAGCAGGCGACGCTGGGCATGGGCGATCCGTTCTTGTTCGACAGCATCGCCGCGGTCGTGATCGGCGGCGCCTCGATTCTCGGCGGCAAAGGTAACTATTGGGGCACCGTGGCCGGCGCGATTTTTCTGATCGTCCTGCGCTCGGTGCTGCAGGAATACAACATCGGTGAGGCCGGGCGCAGCATCGCTTCCGGCGTCGTCATTCTGATCGCGCTCTTGTTGTACGGCCGGCAGCGCAACGAGTTCTAATCCGAGCTCAACGCCCGCAGGAGTAGACGCCGTTCGCTTTCGCGCACCTCTGCCGTATGCGTCCGAACGCGCCCGCAGCGCCGAATAGCCAATTCGCCGTTTTGCAACGTATCGTGCGTTTGGTCGCGTTGTGCGCGGGCCTGGGTTTCGCGTTCGGTTCGCCGATCCGCGCCCAAGCCGCCGATCCTTGGCTGTTCGTCAACGACGTGCACTACGATCCGACCGTGCACGAGCCGTATCCGCTCACCTACGGCGATACAAACGAGGCCCTGCTCGCCTCGACGTTACGCGAGATGCACCGGATCGCGCCCAATCCACCGGTCATCGTAATGGCCGGCGACTTCTTGGCCCATCACTTCAAGCGCTCGACCGCCACGCCCACGATGGTCGCCTTGGCGCAGCGCTTCAACCGGAGTTTCCCGCACACCCAGTTCGTCATGGCGCTGGGCAACGAGGACTCGCCATGTGGCGACTACGCGATCGCCGCCAACTCGAGCTTTCTGCGCGCGGTTGCCAAAGCGTGGGCGCCGCTGGTCGATCGCAACGGCGCCGCGCCGGGTTTCCTGCGAACTTTTCCGCACTACGGATTCTACACCGCGAAGCTTCCGTTGTCGGGCGTTCGCGCCGTCGTCGTCGACAACGCGTTTTGGTCGACTCTCTATCACGACGGCTGCGGTGTGGGTGGAAGGCCGACGCCGGAATCGTTGGCTGAATTAGACCATGCCTTGAGCCGCGGCGGAAGCGAACGGCGGTGGCTCGTCATGCACATCCCGCCGGGTATCGATGCATCCTCGACCGTCCATCTCACCCACCGGTTGGCCATCGTGCCGTTCTTGCGGCCTGGCCCGCGCGACGCGGTTTTGGGCATGATTGCCGATCCGGCGCGCCGGATCGAAGCGGTGATCACCGGGCACGTTCATCGCTTCGCCTATCGCCTCGTCGACCGCAAAGGGTTGGATCCCGTGCCGCTGCTCGTCTCGCCGGCAATCTCTCCCGTGTTGGGCAATCTGCCGTCCTTTCTCAGTGCCGACGTCGGGCCCAACGGCGTGATTCTGGGTCTCGAAGAGCACTCGTTCGTGGACGGGCGCTGGCGCGACATCGGCGGCTTGGGAACCCTCGGAGCCAGCGAGTTTTCGGGCGCGGCGCTGGTCAATCTTCAGCGCCGTCTCGAGCGCGAGCCGGTGTTGCGCGAGAAATTCGCCACGCTCTACATGGGCGCATCGAGCTATCACGACATCGATCCCCGGCACTGGCGGTCGTTCTGGTGCGCGGCGACGGAGTTCAGTTCGACCGCGTTCCGTGACTGTCTCGACGAAGGCGGCTTCAGCTTTCTCACCCGGCGCGGCGTCGCCGTGGTGGGGGCCGCTGCGGCCGGCACGGTCGTCGTCCTGGGCGCCCTCGTCGCCGCCGCGGTGGTGCTCGTGCGGCGCGGGCCGCGTCGAGTCGCGCGCTGAGGCTGCGCGTAGCCGGTTTTCGTCGCTGCAGCAGCTGCCGGGAACTATCGTTCTTTTGCGAGGATTGGGCGTCGATTCGCGTTTTTGTTGGTATGGGAAACGATTGTTCGCGTTGCGGCGTCTATCCGGTGCGGACGACCCACTCTTTCGGCTCGTTCCACGGCGCAATCCCGGAAGCGAGTGTGTCATGAACAGCGACAACGAGCATATCGACGATATCTTTCGCGTCCTCGGATCGGCGCAAGATCGAACGCCGCTCGATTCGACGAGTACGCCGTTCATGTTCCGCTCCACGTGGAAGTGCGGATGTGCCGTCGACTACATCGACGCCGAGGTCGGACCATTTGCCTGGGCTCGCTGCGACCGTCACCGCGACGACCGACATTCCGCGCTGCAGTGCGCTGCTTTTGACTGGTCCAAAATCGCAACATCGAATTCATAGCGTGTCCCGGCTGGAGAATAGGTTAACACAGCGGTCCGGATATTCGTTCGCGGCGAGGCGTGAAGAGGGAGCAACGGCGTAGCGTTTAGCCGCTGAGCAACGATCGCGAAGTACGCCGCTCGCGCGCTGAACCGTCGCGATGAAAGCTGCGGCGGACGTTAGGCCGCTATTCTTTAGTTTGACTTGTCGGGTTGCACTGCCGGGAGACGCGAACGACCGCGAACGCCCGACGTTCCAGGCATTCGGAACGAAATGGGTAAGTTTGATGCGTGAGCATGTTGCGGCGTCTACAGACCGCGCATCGAGTGAGTCTGAAGACTTGGCGAGCATCTGCCGGAGCGAGCGCAAACCGAAGGGTTCAAAATGCGCGCAACCGTGCGGGAACAAAGATGACCGAGAACCACAGTGAAGCGTGGAAAGTGCGCGCTGTCACGTATCTGAAGCAACATCTGGCTGACGGCCACGAATTGTCGCGCCGCGTGGGGCGAATCGTTCACGAGTGGCCGACGGCGCAGCCGGAACTCATCGCTGCGCTCAGTGTGGACGGTGCCGAGTTGGACACGGACACCAAATCCGGGGGCGTCGCACGCTACCTCGATTCGTTGGGGTTGTTGAAGAGCCGGTTGAACGACTGTTTGAGCGGACCACTCGGGGTCGTCATTTTCGAGCATTTCTTGGCACGCGCGAGCGATCCGGTCGCTCGGTTGCACGAACGGTTGCTCATCTGCGACGGGAACGACGTCTATTTCGCTGCCGCCGCAGGCAACGATGTCGACGAAGCATACGGGTTGGCGAGCACGTTTCACGCGACCGCGTTCTGTTTGCAGGGCGTCGGCTTCGAGGAGCTTCGACGAAGCGACGGCAGTCTCGACGTGACGGCGGCGGCCGAACACACCGTCGCCGTTTTTGCGTCGGCTTACGACGGTGAAGCATTCATCGGAGCGCGGCTGCGTTAGGCGTTCTGCGTCGTGCCTTCGGTGTTCAGTTCGGCGACGGTTTCACGCGAAGCGCCCGTCATCATCGCGACGACGTCTTGCATGGTTTGCTCGCCCGGACGCGCGATCCTGACGCGTTTGCCCAGCCGCATCACCGAGATGCGATCGGCGACTTCGAACACGTTGGGCATGTTGTGGCTGATGAGAATGACCGGAACGCCGCGTGCCTTGACGTGGCGGATGAGCTCGAGGACCATCCCCGTTTCTTTCACCCCGAGTGCCGCGGTGGGCTCGTCCATGATGACGCAGCGCGTGCCCCACGACACCGCGCGCGCAACCGCGACGCCTTGACGCTGACCGCCCGAGAGCGTTTCCACGCTCTGCCGAATCGACCGAATACCGATCTTCAACCCGCTGAGATGCTCGGCGGCTTCCTTGCGCATGCGCGGCGTGTCGAGCGCGCGAAACAGGTTGCCCCACACGCCGGGCCGGCGGATCTCGCGGCCCAAGAAGAGATTGGTCGAGATGTCGAGCGCGGGTGCCATGGCCAGATCCTGGTACACCGTTTCGATTCCGAGCCGCCGGGCGTCTTTGGGTCCGCGCAGGTGGATGATCTCGCCGCCGGCGCGGACTTCGCCCGCGTCGGGGATCAGCGCGCCCGAAAGTGCTTTAATCAACGTCGACTTGCCGGCACCGTTGTCGCCGACGACAGCGACGATCTCGTCGTCGTAAATCTCGAAGTCGGCGCCGTCGAGGGCCACGACGTGTCCGTAGCGTTTGACCAATCCGCGCGCCGACAGCACGGGCACGCGGGCGCTATCGCGTGCTGCGTTCACGCGCGTTTGCGTCGCGTCGCTTCGTCGGCGGCGACTGCGACGATGACGATGATGCCCGTAGCGAAGGTTTGCCAGAGCGCCTCGACGCCGACAAGCGTCAAGCCGTTGCGCAAGACGCCGACGATGAGTGCGCCGATGAGCGTTCCGATCACACCGCCGCGGCCGCCGAAGAGGCTCGTGCCGCCGATGACGACCGCGGTGATGCTGTCGAGATTGTCGGTTTGTCCGGCGTTGGGGTCGCCGACGGTCGTGCGTCCCAGGACGAGCAGCGCCGCGATGCCGTAGATGATGCCGGCCGAGAGGTAGGCCGAGATCTGCAGGCGGGTAACGTTGATGCCGGTCAGCCGCGCCGCTTCGACGTTGTTGCCGAAGGCATAGATGTGCCGGCCCCAACCGGTTTGATTGAGCAGATACCACATCACGGCGATGACGGCGAGCATCACGAGCGGACCGATCGGCAGCGCAAACGAGCCGATGGGAATGTGCGAGTCGAGGATCAGCAGTCCGGGTGGAAGATTGTCCACCGAAGCTTGACCGCTATACAGCAGCGTCGTCGCGTAGGCGAGATTGAGCATGCCCAGGGTCGCCACGAAGGGCGGCACTCGGAAGAGTGCGACGATCAAACCGTTGCACAGCCCAAGCACGGTGGTGACCAGCAGACCCGCCAGAATCGCGAGCGGGGCGGGAACCCCGGACGCGACGGCCAGCTTGGCCATCACGATCGAGCCGAGCACCATGATCGCCCCGTTGGAAAGATCGATTCCCGCGGTTAAAATGATGAGCGTCTGTCCGACCGCCAGCGTTCCGACTTCCATGACTTGCTGGACGATTTGAATGAGGTTGCGCGGGGTCAAGAATACCGGCGCGGCAACGCCGAACGCGATGCACAAGATGACGAGGCCGGCCAGCGGACCGAGCGTGCGCGCACCGCGAATGCTGCCGACGAGCGACAGCATGCCCGGGCGCGCGACGCTCGCGGTTTCGCTCACCAGCAGTTTGCGAGTCCGAAGTCCAGGGTCTCGGTGCCGTCGCCTTCGGTCGACGTTTTCGTGATCAGCAATTCGCCGGTGTCAACCCGTTTGGGAATGGTCTTGCCGGCCGCGATATCGATGGCCAGATCGACCGCCGCGATCGCCATCTTCTTCGGAAACTGCATGACGTCGCTGTCGATGAGTCCGTCTTGGACGCCCTTGACGCCGCGACAACCGCCGTCCATCGAGACGATTTTGATCTTCCCGCTCAAGCCGCGCGCTTTGATCGCGGTCGCCGCGCCGAGCGCTGCGGGCTCGTTGACCGTCCAGACGAGATTGACGTCGGGATGGGCGTTGAGCACGTTCTCCATCGCGGTTTGCCCTTTGCCCTGATCGCCGTTGGTAATTTCGTCGGCGACGACGAGCTTGCGGCCCGGGTCGCCGAACCCTTGCAGGAAGCCGTTCATGCGATCCGAGTTGACTTCGCCGCCCGGCGTTCCTTCGAGCAGCGCGATCTTCGCGGTTTGCGAACCCATCGCGTCCTTGGCCCATTTGCCGTTGAGGATGCCGGCTTTCAAGTTGTCCGTGGCAATGAAGCTGTCGCTGAGGTCAGCCGGATCGAGCGCCGTATCGATCGCGAGCACTTTGACGCCGGCGGCGTGCGCGCGCTTCACCGCCGGCACGATGCCGGCCGAAAGATTCGGCACCAGTGCGATCGTCTTGACGCCGCGCGTCACGAGGTCGTCCATTTCGGACATTTGCGTGGCGTTGTCGCCGTCGTATTTGCCGGCCTCGAAGATCAGGGTAACGTTTTTCTTGGCGGCTTCCTCTTTCGCGGCGGCGCCCATCGCGACGAAGAATGGATTGCTCAGTGTCTTGGTGATGAGAGCGACGGTGATCTTGTTTTGGGCTCCGGCAGGATCGGGCAAAAACCAACTGCTCGAGCTTAGAAGTCCGGCCGCAGTGACGCCTGCGCCGACGCGGAGAGCGGTTCGAATAAGTCCAGCACGTGAACTAGTCATGAGAAACCTTTCCCCAGCGACTTTCGCTGATTATGGCAGGATTCTCCGTCGAATGCAGACCCCTGCCCTGCTGGATTCGGCTGCGCCGAATCCTTGGCGTTTGCGGCTTCGCCGCAAGCCGCGGGGGCGTTCGGCGTTTCGCGCCAAGCCGCAGATCGAATCGTGCCGCTGCAGGACTCGGGCTTCGCCGAGTCCTTTGGCGTTGTGCGCCCGGCATGGGCGTTGACTTGGAGGTGAGAGTCCTCCGCGGGCCTGGTCGCGGCAACCGGGAGCCAAAGGCAAGGGTGTTCACCGTGAGGTGAAATCCGAAGGAAGCCGGTGGCAAATCCGCGCGATGAGGCACGAACCGCATCAGGCACTTGCAATTGGACGAGCTTGCACGCTAACGCGAAGTCCGATACGACCAAGGGTTGCAGGCGCAAATGCGGCGGCGACATGCGGAGAAAGTCAACGCTCTTACCCGGGGAGATCTGCCGTTGCCCGTCATGGACGGGAACCCGCGTCCGGAAGTTTCTGGGGTTCAGCTTCTTCCGGCGCAATGGGGTCAAGTTGGAGTAGCGCCAAAAGCGCTTGGCCGTTTCAAGGATCGAGTTCGGGAGATTACCGCACGCAGCAACGGATAGAGCATGGAGCGCCGCATTCGCGCGCTGACGGCCTACTTACGCGGCTGGATGCAGTATTTCCAACTCGCTCGCACGCCCAGCGTTTACCGCCACCTCGACGGTTGGACCCTGCGCCCCCGGCGATCGGTGGCAGTCGCGCGGGTGAAACACGTGCGCTCTCACCGAGACGTCGCTAAAGACTTCGGCTGATGTCGCACAGCATGTCGGCGTGGATGTTTAGGCCGATGTTGGTCAGGTTGTAGAGGTGTTCGCTCGCAACGAGCCAGACGATCTCGCAGATCTCGCGTTCGGAGTAATGCCGGGCCATGCGTGCAAAGGTATCGGGGTCGACCTTCTTGTCGCGGGTCAACTCGGTCACGTAGTCCAGCGCGGCGCGCTCGGCTTCGCTGAAGACGGGATTGGTGCGGTACTCCTCGAGCGCATCGAACTTTTTCTGGTTCATCGACGACTTGATGATGTACCAGCGGCCGATGTCGACGCAGAAGAGGCAGACGTTGATGCGCGCCACCTGCTCGCGGACGAGCATGACCGTCTCGCGCGGCAAGACCAGCTTCTCGTCGAGCTTCGAGACCTTGCCATAGAACATCCCGAAGGCCGCGGGTAGCCGTACGGAATGCACTTTCAGCGGGGTCAGCACCTTGCCGAACTGTCTTCGTGTCATGCCGTAGACCAGCTTCATGATCAGCCCCGGCGGGTTTTCGATCGGGGGAAGAAACGTATCGGTGGTTGGCATCGTCTGCACGGTGGTTTCTCCTTACGTACGAGCTCAGGGCGCTGCGTCGAGCGCCGGCAGATGGGCGAGCTTCTCGCGGTCAGTGACGATGAAAACGCCGTGGATGCGGGCGTTGCGAATGTTGAGGATCAGCACCGAGTACGGTCGACCGTCGAGGTAACTGATGATTCCGGCCTGGCCGTTGATCGTCGCGGTTCGAATGATGATGCGTTCGGGCAAGCTGCGTGCACCGCCCAAGAGCCCCCGGGTCACCTTGTCCGCCCCGTGAATCACGTTGGGGACAGGTGCCGCAGCACCGCCGTCGATGTGCAGGACAACGTCGCTCGAGAGCAGTTGCAGGAGACGGTCAACGTCGCCCTTGCGGGCAGCGTCGAGGAAGCGCTCCAACAGCTCGTGATGTTCGCGCGACGACACCTCGAACCGCTGGCGCATGTCGCCGACGTGCCCGCGCGCGCGGTGGAGGATCTGCCGGCAGCCGGCCTCGCTGTGGCCAAGGCTTTTAGCGACCTCAGTATACGTGAAACCGAACACATCGCGGAGCAGGAAAACCGCGCGCTCCATCGGCGTCAACCGCTCGAGCAGCACGAGGAGCGCCATCGAGAGCGACTCGTCGACGCGCAAGACGCCGAGCGGATCGTCCTGCGGGTCGGTGACCAGCGGTTCGGGAAGCCACTGACCGACAGACTGCTCGTGCCGCACGCGCGCCGATTGCAAATGGTTGATGCATAGACGGCTGACGATCGTAACCAGGAACGCCTTGGGCGAACGGACGTCGTCCTCGGAGGCTTGCTGCCAGCGAATGAATGCCTCCTGAACCATGTCTTCGGCATCCGCGACGCTCCCGAGCATGCGGTAGGCGATCGAGAACAGAAGCCGCCGGTGTTGATCGAAAGCCGCAAGGCGGGTGTGGTCCGGAGCGCGCTCGGCACGGTTGCTGTCCATGATCTCACCCCAAAGACCGGGCAGGTCTGCGTTTTGTGACGGAAGCCCATGACCGCGCACCCCGCCCGTGAATGCCATCGCAGCCTGCTATGCGCTCACCTACCACCTGCTCGTCGCGTGGTCGGAGAAACCGCTCAGCTGCACGTTGCCGGCTGAAAGTGCATCGCGCCCTCTGCACCACTCGAACGCCTCTAGTCTCCTAGAGCAAATCGGGATTCGACGCACAGTCGTGCAGTGAGGGGTCATCTTGGCGTCGGCATGACTGAGTGCTTAATGCGCGAGCGCAAATTGAGCACGGATGATCTTCAGACCGCGGTCGCCATGTAAGCATCAGATCCCCTCCTACCCCGATTGCGGCTTCGCCGCAAGCCGCTTGTGGCGTTCGGCATTCGCGCCGAGCCGCGGATCGCCGCTCAAATTTTAAAACGATGCGGCTGCGACGTAGGCCGGCGGCGGGGTGCCCGTTGCGCGCGGCGAGTCGAGGAGGGCGGTCATCGCCGCGGCGTCGAGCGGCTTCGAGAACAGATAGCCCTGTCCGTACTGACACCCCAACTCTTTGAGCATCGCGAGTTGATTTTCGTGCTCGATGCCTTCGGCGAGCACGCGCAATTCGAGCATCCCTCCCAAAGCGATGATCGTGCGCGCGAACGCGACGTCGGTGCCGCCGCCGGCGACGCCGTCGACGAACGATTTGTCGATCTTGAGGATGTCGAACGGGAAGCGCTGCAGGTAGCTCAGCGACGAA
>Ga0182013_10009387_pt1 | contig 10316 bp, 7 predicted proteins | sample 612S2MmetaG_FD_120487 | JGI IMG/M metagenome (GOLD analysis project Ga0182013, IMG submission 120487) | Permafrost microbial communities from Stordalen Mire, Sweden - 612S2M metaG | ecosystem: Environmental > Terrestrial > Soil > Wetlands > Permafrost | place: Sweden: Stordalen | collected...
AAGCTCGAAGCGATTGCGGGCGTGAGCCGCGTGTCGCATAAAGACGGGCGCGACGGGCACGACGGATTGCTTTCCTTCATCGTGGAAAGTCAGGAAGGCCAGCACATCCGGCCGCAGCTAGCGCGAGCGATTGTGGAATCCGGCTGGAATTTGAATGAGCTTCACGCGGTGGGTCTGAGCCTGGAAGAAATCTTCCTGGAACTGACGGGCGCGCCCAAGCAGGACGTCATTTCGGCGCACGCCACGACCATCAGCACCTCGGTTTCAGAAGCCGAAAGCGCCGCGTCGGACGATGCGACAACCGGTCATGCCGGAGGGGAAAAGTAAATGTCGAACACCATAACCATTTGGCGTAAAGAACTGCAAAGTTATTTCCGCTCGCCCATCGCCTACGGAGTGATGGCGTTTTTCGCGCTGATCACCGGCTACTTCTTTTACGTCGGCGTCGTATACTTCGTCCGCGCCAGCGTGCAGAGTTCGATGATGGGGCAGAGCCAGCCGATGAGCGTGAACGAATCGGTGATCCGGCCGCTGCTCGGCAACGTCAGCGTCATCGGACTGTTTTTGATTCCGATGATCACCATGCGGCTGTTCGCGGAAGAAAAACGCAGCGGCACCATCGAACTGCTGGTGACTTCGCCGATCAAAGACCTGGCGATCATCATGGGAAAATGGCTGGCGGCGCTGACGCTGTACGCCGCGATGCTGGGGCTTTCGCTCATCAGCATGGTCACGCTGTTCTTCTACGGCAAGCCGGATGTGCGTCCGATGGTGGCGGGCTACCTGGGCTTGCTGCTGCTGGGCGGCGCGCTGCTATCGATTGGAACATTTATTTCCACGCTGACGAAAAATCAGATTGTGGCGGGCGTCGCGGGATTCAGCGTGTGCCTGATGCTGTGGGTACTGGACTGGATGTCGTCGTTCCAGGACTCGGTCTCCGGCAAAATATTGTCGTACCTTTCGGTGCTGCAGCATTTCGACTCGTTTTCCAAAGGCGTGATCGATTCGCGCGACGTGATCTATTATCTTTCGGCGATCTTCATTGGACTGTTCCTCACGGCGCGGTCGCTGGAATCGATGCGGTGGAGGGCCTAACCCATGGCGCAGAATATGCAAGCCCGGCAAACAAAATTCGCCGCTTACACGACGGTCTACGTGCTGGTGGTGTTCGCCGCGATTGGCGTCGTCAATTTTCTGGCGAATCGCTACAACAAGTCGGTGGATCTCACGGCGAATAAGAAATTCACGCTGTCCGATCAGACCGACAAATTGGTGAAGGATCTGAAGACCGACGCGACCATCACGTACTGGGATAATCCCACGCGCTTCCAGGCCGCTCACGATCTATTGGATCGTTACCAGAATTTGTCAGCGAAGGTTGCCGTAAAGTATCAGGACACGGACAAGAACCGCGCGCAAGCCATTGCGGCGGGGATCAAACAAATCCCCACGATTTACGTGGACGTGGCGGGAAAACATCAGGAAGCGAAAAGCCTCTCCGAAGAGGAAATCACGGGCGCGCTGGTGAGGGCGGTCAAGGGCGGCGAGCGCCGCGCGTGCTTCGTGCTGGGCGCGGGCGAACATTCGGTGGACGACGCCGAACCCACGGGATACTCGGCCGTACGGCAGTTGATCGAAGCGAACAACTACAAAACGCAGACCGTGAAATTGCTGGAGAAGCCGGAGATTCCGAAAGAATGCATGATCGTCGTCGTAGCTGGTCCCGCGCACGACTACCTGGCTCCGGGAATCGACGCCCTCAAGAAGTTCGTGGAAGACGGAGGAAAAGCGATCTTCCTGCTGGATCCGCCGTTGATGTTCGCGAAGCAGGAGATCGACGAGAACAAAGCGCTGACCGACGTGCTCGCGGGTTGGGGCGTAACACTCGACAAAGATCTGGTTTTAGATACGAGCGGAGTGGGACAGGTGTTCGGCATGGGTCCGGAAATTCCGCTCGTGACCACGTATACGTCGCACGCGATTGTTCGCACCATGAAGGATGTTCCTTCGGGGTTCCCGATCGCGCGGTCGATGTCTGTGAAGAATGGCGAGAAGACGACCGTCGAGAAGCTATTCGAGACCAGCGACAACAGCTTCGCCACGATGAATTTGAAATCGGCGGATATCAAGCCCAGTCCCACGGATAAAAAAGGTCCGCTCACGCTGGGCGCCGCGGGAGAATATAACGGCGGCGGCAGCAACGGTAAGGGACGTTTCGTCGTGGTCGGGTCTTCGCGCTGGATCGATAATTCGTTCCTGCGCTTCAACGGAAATCGCGACCTGTTCCTCAACATGATGAACTGGCTGTCCTCCGACGAGGACCTGATTTCGATCCGTCCGAAAGAGACGGAAGATCGCCGCCTGAGCCTCACGGCGCGGCAGATGATGATGGTGTTTTATTCCAGCGTCATTGTGATTCCGCTGATCATCCTGGCCGCAGGCTTCGGCGTGTGGTGGCGGCGCCGCTAGCGCTGTGCAAGGTAACGACATTTTCACGGAGAGCGATTTCACCTTATGAATCCCGTTCGCATGCTGATTGCCGCCGTATTGCTCGCCGGCCTGACCGGCGTGGTGTGGTGGTCAAACAAGGACGAGAAGGCCAAGGAAGGCAAGCCGGCGGCCGATGCCCCGCCCGTCATTCTGGCCATCAAACCGGATCAGGTAAAGCAGATCGATATCAAGCGTCCCGCAGGCGAATCGACGTCGGTCCGTTTCAACGACAAAGGCAAGTGGGAAATTACCACGCCGAAGCCGCTGTTGGCCGATCCGACCGAGATCACCAAGCTCACCACGGATTTCGCCAATTTGGTGTCGGAGCGTTTGGTGGATGCGAACGCGACGGATTTTGCCGCCTACGGATTGGCTCCCGCGAAATTGGAAGTCGACATTACGACCAAGGACGGCAAGGTCACCAAGCTTCTGATTGGCGAGCGGACGCCCACGGAAAGCGCGATCTACGCGCGGCTCGATGGCGATCCACGGTTGTTCACCATATCGGGAAGTCATCAGGCGACGCTCGACAAAACGTCGAAGGATTTGCGCGAAAAGCATCTGTTGAATTTCACGGGCGGCCGCCTAATGAGCGTGGAAGTCACGGCCAAGGGGAAGAGCGGACCGGAGACGGCCGTGTTCAACCGCGTCGGCGAAACGGATTGGGAGATGGTGAAGCCCAGGAAGATGCGGGCCGATGGAGCGAAGGTCGACGAAATCGTCAGCAAGCTGAAGCTCACGGAGATGGACACAAATGTTCCGGAGGCGGATCTGAAAGCCGCGGCCGCGCGCTTTGCGTCCGCACCGCTGGTGGGAATTGTGAAGGTGATCGATGCCGTGGCCGCGCAATCGATTGAGCTGCGCAAGATCGACAAGTTCTATTACGCGAAGTCCAGCGCGACGGACGGCGTAAGCCGCGTCGGCAACGATCTGGGCGATGTGCTCGGAAAATCGATTGACGATTATCGCAACACGAAGATTTTCGATTTCGCGTTTAGCGATCCCACAAAAGTGTCTTTCCAGGACGGCGGCCAGACGACGACCTACGAAAAAGTCAAAGACAAGTGGATGGCCAACGGCAAAGAGATGGACGCCACCGGCCTGCAGGCGTTCGTCGACCGTCTGCGCGATCTTTCGGCGTCGAAGTTCGTGGACTCCGGATTTACAAAAGCGGCGATCACCATCACGGTGACATCGAACGACGGCAGACGGACGGAGACGGTGGATCTGGCTCCGGCCGCTGCGGGCGCCGATTACATTGCGCAGAGACGCGGCGAAGAAGGTCTGTATGAAATCGCCGCCGATGCGGTGATGCAACTGCGGCAGTCCGCCGGCGACGTGAAGGAAGCACAGGCTGGCGCAAAGAAGTAACGCGAGACCCGTGAGCTACTACCCGCGCTGGTTGTTGCAAAAGACATGGCCGTGAAACAATAAGACCAGTGTCTGATTTTGGCGCGCACCGGGCCCTCCTTACCGATCTGTATCAGCTGACGATGGCCGCCGGCTATTTCGAAGCCGGGAAATCGTCCGACCGCGCGACGTTCGAAATGTACGTGCGCCGCCTGCCGCCGCAACGCAATTTCATTCTGGCCGCGGGACTCGCCCAGGCCGTCGACTATCTTTTGAACTTGCGGTTTACGTCCGAAGAAATAGCCTACGTGCGATCGTTGCCCCAGTTTAAGAACGCGAGCGCGGCATTCTTCGACATGCTCGCGAACCTGCGCTTCACTGGCGATCTGTTCGCGGTTCCCGAAGGCACGCCGCTGTTTCCGGGTGAGCCGTTTCTGACCGTGCGTGCTCCGGTGATGGAAGCGCAGCTTCCGGAAACGTATTTATTGGCGACCGTCGGATTTCAATCGCTGATCGCCACCAAGGCCGCCCGCTTGACGAAAGCGGCCGGAGGGCGCAGCGTGGTGGAGTTCGGCACGCGGCGCGCCCATTCGCCGGAAGCCGGCGCCCTGGGAGCCCGTGCAGCGTACATTGGCGGCTGCGTCGGCACCAGCAACACCGAAACCGGATTTCGCTACGGAGTTCCCGTCTTCGGCACGGCGGCGCATTCGTGGGTGATGTCGTTCAGCAGCGAGCGCGAGGCGTTCGCGCAACTGCAAAAGCTGCTGGGCGAGCAGACGGTTTACGTGGTCGACACGTATGAAACGTTGGAAGGAACACGACAAGCCGCGGCGTTAGGGCGTCCTTTGTGGGGCGTGCGTCTCGATAGCGGCAACCTGGAGCAGTTGTCGTTTCGCGTGCGCAAGATTCTAGACGACGCGGGACTCCCCGACGCGAAGATTTTCGCGACCGGCGATTTGAACGAACATAAGATCCACGAATTAATGGCCGCCCACGCGCCCATCGATTCCTTCGGAGTGGGCACGGATCTGGCCACGTCTTCCGACACGCCGGCGCTAGGAGCCATTTACAAAATGGTCGAAATCGAACGTGCCGGAGAGCGGCGCTTCACCACCAAGCTCAGCGAAGACAAACGCACGCTGCCGGGCGCGAAGCAGATTTTCCGGTTTGCCGATCACGACGTACTCGGCCTTTCGACGGAATGCATTTCCTGCGAATGCGCGGATGTGGAAGCGCTGCAGCGGCCCGTGATTTTGCAGGGGCGATTGTTGGAACCACTGCCGAATGCGGCCGAGGCTCGCGCGCGCGCCGCCGCAGCGCTCGCAAAATTGCCGGCGCCGTGCCACAGCCTGTTCGAAGCGCAAGAACCGTGGCGCGTGGAACTGAGTCCGCAATTGGCGAGTCTGGATCGGCGAATGCGCACGGAGGCTGTATCGTGAAAGCCGTATATTTCGATGTCGACACGCAGATCGATTTTCTGTTCCCGGCGGGCGCGCTATATGTTCCCGGCGCCGAAAAGATCCTCGATGCGATTGCACGCTTGAACCGCCACGCCGCGGAGAAGAATGCACTGGTGGTCTCGACGATGGACGCCCATAGCGAAAACGATCCCGAGTTTCGCTCGTGGCCGCCGCATTGCGTGGCGGGAACATGGGGCCAGCTAAAACCGGCGGCGACGTTGCTCGAAAAAAGAACCGTGCTGGCGAATTCGCCGAACAAGATTGACTTATTGGGCGTCCGGCAAATTCTGCTCGAAAAACAAACCTTCGATTGCTTTACGAACGTAAATCTGGATGCGCTGCTCACAAATTTACAGGCCGGGCGCTACGTGGTTTATGGAGTGGTGACGGAGATCTGCGTGAAGCTTGCCGCGTTCGCACTATTGAAGACCGGAAAGCGCGTGGAACTGGTGACCGATGCGGTCCGCAGTTTGAACGATGCCGCGGCGCAAGAGATACTGCGCGAATTCACTGCGCTCGGCGGCGTGCTGACATCCACGAGCGCGATTCTTGCGGGTTAAAGTCGCTTGAAAACCGTCTACATCGGACTCGGGTCCAATCTCGGCGATCGCGCCGCCAACCTGGCGGAAGCGCGGCGGCGCATGCAGGAAGTGGAAATTGCGATCGCGCGCGAATCGAGTCTCTTTGAAACCGCGCCGCGCGACATCACCGATCAGCCGTGGTTCCTGAATCAAGTGGTGGAGACGAAAACCGAATGTCTGCCCCGGCAATTGATGGCTCGCCTGCTGCGGATCGAACGCGACATGGGACGGAGGCGCTTGGTGCCGAAAGGTCCGCGCAGCATCGACCTCGACATTCTGTATTACGGCGACTCGATCGTAAACGTCGAAGGATTGGAGATCCCGCATCCGCGCATCGCGGAACGGAGGTTCGTTCTGGAGCCGCTTGCGGAACTAGCTCCGGATTTGCGGGATGCGCGCAGCGGACTCACGGTCCGGCAAATGCTGGCAGGCGTCGCGGATCAAGCGGTGCGGCGAAGCGAGCCTGTTCGGGGATCGACTTCGCGGTAGTCGTGGAGAAAACACTACGGCGTCAACACAGGGATGCTGGTGAACGCGCCCGCGGGCGTGTAGCGGATTCCGACCACGCCGATCTGCTGACCGGACGGGGGAACGAACTGGACAGTTCCGTATTTTAAAGCCGCCGCGGGAAACATATCGGTCAACACAAACGAAGTGTGTCCTAGCGCGGGCAAGCTGAGGACGCTCGAGGCAAACATCGCCCCGTTTTGATCGCGCAGGTACACGGTGACGTTGGACGTCGCGGTCGTGCTGTTCGAGAGAGAGATCGCGGTGGTCAGTCCGTTGGTCTGATCGAAGGCGACCAGATAGCTATTGGGCGCGCCGGTTGCCATCGGCACCAGGACCTGGGCGCCCGTCGGGTTGTAGCGGAAAATCAGAAAGCCGGTAACGCCCGGATCGGATGTGAAGAGAGCGGACCCGCTCAACAAAGCGCTGCCCGTGGCACCGGTGCTTTGAATCAGCACCGTGCCATTTGGCAACAGGGTCGCATCCACCGACGATGCGGTCTGATTGAGATTGATGTCGGTGGAAATGAGCGGCAAACTCAACGCCGCCCCATTATCGCCGTAAAACTTCAAGTGGGCTTGCGCCGAAGTACCGGTTGTATTCACCAGCTGGATCAAAGTGGTCCATCCGCCTCCGGAGGCCAGATCGGCAAGAGCGCCACTGCCCGTTCCTCCTATCCCCAGAAGCGGGATCCCCGTGAATGTGCCGGCCGCCGTGGAGCGGATTCCAATCAGACTGATCTGCGCTCCACTGGGAGGCGTGAATTGCAAGGTGCCTCGTTGATTGAGCAGCGCCGCAAATTGCGTGGATGCCACGAAGGATTGGTGCCCAAGCGACGGCAGAGTGATCGTCGAATTCAGCAACGTGCGTCCATTCTGATCGAGAGCGGTTACACCAACAGTGACTGCTTCGGTCGAACTGCTGGCCAAGGCGAGGCCCGTGGACAGGCCGCCGGTGTTATCGAAAGCCAGCTCATACGACGTGGCTGCGCCCGAACTCAGTGGCACCAGCACTTCCCGCCCGGTCGGCGTATAGCGAAAGATGAGAAATCCGCCGATGGCCGCATCGCCCGTGACTTCGGCCGATCCCTGCAATACGGGACCCGCCGCGGACGCCGCACTCTGCAGGATCAGTACGGACTTCGGTCCCAGTTGCGGATCCAGGCTGGAGGCGGTGGTGTTAATCGTGCCGTCCGCGGAGACAAGAGGAATCGCGAGCGTGTTTCCATCGTCGTCGTAGAGGCGCAGGTGGGCCGTCGCAAGAGCTGCCGTTGGATTGATGAGTTCGATCTCGGTCTGCCATCCGCCGCCCGTCGCCAGGTGCGCACCGGATAAACTGATGACGCCCGCGGGAGGAGGAACGCCGGGGACACCGCTTCCACCTGTTGTTCCACCAGTGTTTCCACCCGTATTTCCACCCGTTCCGCCGCCCGTCCCACCGCCACTCGTTCCACTTCCGCCGGAAGCGCTGGTGCTCCAGTTCGTGAGCAATTGATACACGTCCACCGAGCCCAGTCCCGTGGCCAGATCGTAGCCGGGCGCCGCGCTATATCCGCCCATCGTGCCGACGCCTAGCGCGATCGTCCGACCGGTGCACCCCGGGCTGGCCGCGGTTACGCACGGGACGGCGTTCGTGCCTGCAACCACGTCATGGAAAATCGTTGGATTAGACGCCGCCAGCGCGTACAACCGCGGGTTGGGATTTCCGTTGCTGCTGTTGGTGTATTGATTGATCAACGCCATGACTCCGGCAAACGATGGCGTGCTGGCCGAGGTTCCGCTCACCAAATTCGGGAAACCCTCCGCCTGGATTCTATAGCCGTCATGGAATGCGGCCGTGAAGGAAACGTCCGGAAGATAACGATGATGCTGGCCCGTAGTGCCTGGATCGGACGCGAGCACTCCGGGAGCGGCCTGCCACGAGGGTGTTGGATAGAGTGTGCTCACTCCTCCGGCGCCGGCCCACAATCCGTTATTCAGGTTGTGGGCGCTGATGTAGGCGCTCTCGTTCCAGGCGATTTCGGGGATGTAGCTCAACACCGAGGATACTGGTCCCGTCGTGTTCGAGGGCGCCCAGTATTGGGTATCTCCGCCGACTTCCGAAAATTCAGTGCCACCCACGGCGACGTTGTAAGGGGTGGAGGCTAAACCACTGACTGCGAATCCGCCGGCGGCGGGTGCAGTCGAAGACGGATCGTCGCACGCGGCGGAACCGTTATCGCCCGCCGCGACGAAGACTGAAATTCCCTGCGCCGCCGCCTGCTGCCACAAGTTGTTGTAGTAGGCGTTAAAGGTGCCGTTGTCGGCCTCGCAAGTTCCATAGCTGTAGGTGATGATGGGAGCCACATTATTGTCGACCGCATACAAGCTCGAGAGATCGACACCGTCGGAGACCCTGGTGCTGGCGGAAACCACGACAATCACGGAGGCGCCCGGTGCGGTGGCGCCAGACCACTCGGTATCCAACGTGGTTTCGATGTCGTCACCGGTCCTCGACTGGATTCCGGGATCGGCGCCGTTCAAAAGAATTTGCACCACAGCCGGAGGCATCCCGTACGTGGATCGAAAAGTCGTCACATCCGTCATGCTGATATTGGAACGTGCAATGACGGCGATCGTTTGCCCCGTCCCATCCACTTGCAGCGTGTTCCACACCGGTGTCACATCGTAGATGATGCCGAAATCGTAGGGCGTGAGCGAGTGCGCCCCGGTGGAATCCGTGTATTGAGCAATGGGGCTGTTCGCCTGCTTCTCCGAACGCGGGTTGTGATTGCCCGTTCCGATGCCGGTTCCTAAAATATGATGTTGCGGACGCGCTCGAAAATCGTGGAGCGAGACCACGCCCAGGACCAGCGGGGCAAGCGCGGTCGGCACGGCAATATCGGTGGAGTTCGCGATATGGATTTCGCCGTCGACCAAATACCGATGCAACTCCGTGTGAAACGCCCGTTCCACCAAACCGGCCGTTCCCGTGAATTCGATGCTGCGGCGCCCGTTGGCCACGCGATTTATCGTGAAGCCACTGTCGCGCAGCCAGCCGGTGACAGCGTCTAATTCCGCCGGCGACGCTCCGAATTGCTCGCCGAATTGCAGAGGGGTCAACCACTGGCGATAGCGTGGCGACGAAGGATCCTGTTGATCGCGCAGCAACTGCTCCACCGCGGCTTGTTGCGCGGGACCGCTCGAGACGACCAGTTGCATGCGTTCCATCGGGAAATCCGGCGCAAGACGGCCGGCGTCCTGGGCTTGCCGGATGGCGCGATGCGTGGTGCCGGGAATGCGCGAATAGACGGCTGCGTCGACGGGTTCCACCACTCGAGAGCGGGGCTGGGCAGTGTCTCGACCGACGTCTTGCGCGTGCAGTCCGTGGATGCTGCAAGCGATCGCGATCCACAGGGCTAGAGAGCGACTCTTCTTCGAGGAAAGTGGCATGCGTGAGGGCTTCGTCGATCTACAACAAATATAACCCGGTGCGGAACAATTACATGTGAAAAAAATGACATTAGGTCTCTCGGAAAAATCGGCCTGCACGCCCGGTCAGCCAGACGCGTCAACCTTACAAGGCTTGTTCTCTCTGATGCTCCGAAGTCTTTTCCTAGTATTAATCCTCTGTGAACTGGCGGCTCTGGCGCCCGCGTCGTCCATGGCGAAACGAGCGTTCCGGGAAGCGCAAAAAGCGGAACGCGCGGGGGATCACTTGAAAGCCTATTTGCTGTATACGACTGCGGCGCAAACCGACCCCAAGAATCCGAAATACGCGAGGAAGCAGGCCGCGCTGAAACAAAACGCCGCGCTCGAGCCGCGCGCCGCTGTCGTTCGCGATCCGGCGGATGAGACCGTGGAGGCGAACCTGGAGAGGGAAGGTTTGCTGCAGGACGTGACGTCGGGATTTGAACGTGAGCTCGCGGCGACCGCTCCCCCGCCCCAGC